>Ga0207505_100055_pt1 | contig 22537 bp, 21 predicted proteins | sample NitcycUWRROWE17A_FD_188207 | JGI IMG/M metagenome (GOLD analysis project Ga0207505, IMG submission 188207) | Soil microbial communities from Arlington Agricultural Research Station in Wisconsin, USA - Nitrogen cycling UWRJ-ROWE17-A (SPAdes) | ecosystem: Environmental > Terrestrial > Soil >... | reverse complement strand
CGGCGTGCCCATGAACGGGCACGTCTATTTGATCCGCGGGCTGCTCGGCGAGGTTTTTTCGCGCGGATTGGATCAGCTTGCAGACGACATCAACCATCGCGGCGTGCGCGCGAGCGTGCACGGATTGTTGGAGGTCAGCTCCCTCACCGAGGAAATCATCAGAAAATACAAGAACGATCCTTCGTCGGCGCCCATCATCCTGATCGGCCATTCGTCGGGGGGCGATGCGATCATTTCGATGGCGCAAAGAATGAAGAGCGCCAACGTGCCGGTCGGCCTCGCGTTCGGGTTTGATCCGACGCCCGTCGCCGGTCCGGTGCCGGATAATGTCGAGGTGTTCATCAATCTATTTCAAAAAACCAACCCGATCGGCGGCGGCGAAGTCAAGGCGGCGCCCGGGTTCCGCGGCCGGCTGGTCAACGTGGATCTGCGCGAGCACAATGAAATTATCCATATCACCTTGGATAAATCGTCCAAGCTGCACCAGCTGGTCGCCGACGAAATCATCGGATTCGCCGCGTTTTCCGGCAGAAAACAGCCGGACGCGCCGGTCGAACGATCGCCCAAAAATAACAAACAAAAGCAACGCTTCGCCGACGCGCCGTCGCTCAATTTTGTCACCCCGCTGTCGATGAAATATGTCGTGCCGCGCAACGAGCCGATCGAACTTTGGGACAGCGGATTGCGCGCGACGGTCCGGGCGGGCGAAACCTTGCAGATGATCGCCGCGCAATACGGCGCGCCGGCGTGGGCGATCGCGCAAATCAACCAGATCAGCGACGAGGCGCCGCTGCAACCCGGAACGGCGATCGTCATCCCCTTGCGGCTCTACAAGAACGATGCCGTGCCGGCGACGGCACCGCCGCCGCGTTGAGCGCAAGCGGGAAGCGGAAAACCGCGGAGCAGCGCCGGGACAGCCGGTCAGTTCGCTTGAAGCACGCGCCTGACCGATGAACTCGCTCTGGGGGAGAGCGCATGACGACCCGGCGCGGTACCAGCTTGCGGTGAGAACCGAAAAGGTACAACCTGTGGCTCAGTGTAACCCATCCGGGGGATGTCGGCTCATAAAGAGAGGAGAACGATCCATGCGCAATATGACAGTAGCTGTGATTGCATTCGCAATGTTGGGAGCCAGCAGTTCGGCTTATGCCGTGCCGACGGGGGGCGGGAAGGGTGCGGGGGATTGCTGTTACAAGACATCGACGCATTGCCAGCCGAACACAAATTTTCCCTGTGTTGATCCGTACCAGGCGAAAGTAAATCCGTACTGCAAGCCCATTTGTAAAAAAGTGACCAAGAAAGTGTGTGGTGCTGCTTGCGGTTAGATCTTCCGCAATAAACACGGGTGTGCGCTGCCGGCGCGCAATGCGCCCGAGCGTCTGTCCCCGCGCCGCCAGGGCGCGCCCTGAACGGCCGTCGTCGCGCGTCTCACATCGTGCGAACGTTGACCGTGTTTGTTGCGGCGTCTCGAACGGTGCAGCGATGTCCCGGGCAGAGGCATTTCCGTCACCGACGGCAAAATAGATCGTAGCGCCGCGCTTGCGCGCTCGATGCCGGCGCTGCGATCAACCACTCGTTCCGTCGAGGGCCGCGGCGATTACCGGATTGACGAGATCGGGACGCGCGAGCGGTGCCATGTGGCCGCCGGAAGGCAACTCGTGTACGTGCCAAGCGGGATAGGTCTTGGCGAGCAGCTTCACGATCTCGCGCGTTGGGGCGCGCGTGTCCGCCGCGCCGATCACATGGACAGGCACGGTGATCGCGCTCCAGCCTGCAAGCGGCCGAACACCTGTTATGGCCATTCCCCATTCGTGCACCACCGGCGGCAGCATCGCGAACATGGCCTGCTTGCGTTCGTCGCGCATACCCGCCCAGCTGCCCGGGCCGCTCCAGTAATCGACGAACCATTCGCCGACCGCATTCCAGTCGCCGCCCGCCGCCAGCTCGTTGTAGCGTCCGGCTACGCCGGCGATCTCGTCATAAGCGCTCGCCGGTCCGTGGGCCTTCAAGTGGCCGAACAGGATCGGCTCGAACGCGATCAGCGCGCGCACGCGGTTGCCGAGCTTTGCCGCCGCTTCAAACGCGACCGCGCCGCCAAGCGAGTGACCGACGAGCGCAACGGGCTCCGCCGCCAACGCGGCGGCTGCCGCGACGAGCTCCGCCTGATCCGCGGCGGCGAGGGGGCGTCTGCCCGGCCAGGCGCTGGTCTCGCCGTAACCGAAGAGGTTGAGCGCGATCAGGCGGTAACGGCCCTGCAAGGCCTCGGCGAGCCGCCGCCACTGGCGGTGGCCGCTCGCGGAACTGTGCACCAGCACGACCGCGGGGCCGGAGCCGGCGTCCGTATAATCGAGGTCGAACACTCCCGCCTTGATGACCGGCATATTAGAAACCTACGGCCGTGCCGTGCAGATCATAGGCGTCGGCGCGCTCGATCTTGACGGTGGCGATCTCGCCGACCTTGAGCGGCCGATGCGCGCTGACGTGGACGGCGCCGTCGATCTCCGGCGCGTCGCCGCGCGTGCGGCCGACGGCGCGGCCGTTCTCGACCTTGTCGATGATCACCGGCTCGCGCCTTCCCACTTTCTGCTTGAGTTTCTTCGCGCTGATCGCCTGCTGCGCTTGCATGAAGCGGCGGTAGCGCTCGGCTTTCACTTCGTCCGGCACCGGCAACGCGATGTCGTTCGCCGCCGCCCCGCGCACCGGCTCGTATTGGAAGCAGCCGACGCGGTCGAGCTGCGCTTCCTCGAGGAAGGCGAGGAGCTCGGAAAATTCCGCCTCGCTCTCGCCGGGAAAGCCGACGATGAAGGTCGAGCGGATGGTAAGCGCGGGACAAATCTCGCGCCAGCGCGCAATGCGCGCGAGCGTCTTTTCCTGCGCCGCCGGCCGCCGCATGCGCTTCAGCACGGCGGGGCTGCCGTGCTGGAAGGGAATGTCGAGATAGGGCAGCAGCCTCCCTTCGGCCATCAGCGGAATCACGCCGTCGACATGGGGGTAAGGATAGACGTAGTGCAGCCGCACCCACACGCCGAATTCGGCGAGCGCCGTGGCGAGATCGAGAAAGCGGGCGGGAATTTCGCGACCGCGCCATTCGCTTGCCGCATATTTGAGGTCGACGCCATAGGCCGAGGTGTCTTGCGAGATGACGAGCAATTCCTGCACGCCCGCCTTCACCAGCCGCTCGGCCTCGCGCAGCACCTCGGCAATGGGTCGCGAGACGAGATCGCCGCGCAGCCGCGGAATAATGCAGAACGAGCAGCGGTTGTTGCAGCCCTCGGAAATTTTCAGATAGGCGTAGTGCCGGGGCGTCAGCTTGATGCCTTGTTCCGGCACGAGGTCGAGGAAGGGGTCGTGCAGCGGCGGCACCGCTTGGTGCACCGCCGCCATCACCGCCTCGTATTGCTGCGGGCCGGTGACGGCGAGAACCTCCGGATGCACGGCGCGGATTTCGTCGGGCTCCGCGCCGAGGCAGCCGGTGACGATCACGCGGCCGTTCTCCGCCAGCGCCGCGCCGATCGCCGCCAGACTCTCGGCCTTGGCGCTGTCGAGAAAGCCGCAGGTGTTGACCACCACGACGTCGGCGCCGGCGTGCTCGCGCGCGAGCTCATAGCCCTCGGCGCGCAGCCGCGTCACGATGCGCTCGGAATCGACCAGCGCCTTCGGGCAACCGAGCGAAACGAAGCCGACCTTGGGCGCACGCATGTCATCCATCGGTGCATCTAATTGCCGATCTCGGCTAAAGCCGAGATCGAGTTGCCGACCCCGGGCAGACCCCGGGATCGGTTGGAATATCCGGATTGCGGCGGCGTTCTACACCATTGCGCCGTCTAGGCGAACGGTCGATTGAGGCACGCCACACCTTCGACTAACCTCGTTGCAACGACAATAAGGCAAAGGAACGAACGCTCATGATCGGGAGACGCCTTGCGGCGATTTTTATCGTCTTCGCTTGCCTCGTTTCGCCGCCGCCCGCGCGGTCGCAACCCTATCCCACGCGCCCCATCACCATCCTCATTCCATTTCCCGCCGGCGGCTCGGCCGATACGCTCGCCCGCCTCATCGGCGCCAAACTCAGCGACAGCCTCGGCCAGGCGGTGGTGGTCGAGAACAAGCCCGGCGCCGGCGGTAATCTCGGCACCGACGCGGTCGCCAAGGCCGCGCCCGACGGCTACACGCTCTTGCTCGCGCCGAGCTCGATCGCGATCGCGCCGAGCCTCTACTCCAAACTGCCCTTCGATCCGATCAAGGATTTCGCGCCGGTCACGCTGATCGGCTCGATCCCGATGGTGGTGGTGGTCAATCCAGAGTTCCCGGCGAAGACGATTTTGGAATTGGTGGCGCTCGCGAAAGCGAAGCCCGGCGAGATCACCTACGCCTCCGCCGGCAACGGCTCGACCAACCACCTCGCGGTCGAACTGTTCAAGATCAAGACCGGCATCGACATGCTGCACGTTCCCTATCGCGGCAATCCGCTGGCGATCGTCGACGTGATCGCCGGCCGCGTGCCGGTGTTCTTCGACTTCGTGCTCACCGGCCTGCCGCATGTGCGCGAGGGCAAGGTGCGGGCGCTCGCCACCACCGGCGCCCACCGTTCGGCCGTCATGCCGGACGTGCCGACCGTGATGGAGGCGGGCGTGCCGGACTTCGAAGCTTCGACCTGGTTCGGCCTCTACGCTCCCGCCGGCACCAAGCCCGCAGTCGTCGAAAAACTGAACACGGAAATTCTCGCCGTGCTGGCGATGCCCGTGATCCGCGAGCGGCTCACCGCGCTCGGCGTCGATATCATCGCCGCGGGCCCGCAGGCGCTCGCCGCGCTGACCAAAAGCGACCTCGAGAAATGGGGGCCGATCGTGCAGAAGGCGGGCGTGAAGCTCGATTGAGGATCCGGCAGCGGCGGCCGAAAGCCGGCTACTGCGCGGCTTTGGCCTTGGCGCCCTTGTCGGCGGCGGTGCGCGCGGGGGCGGCGTGCTTGCACGGATAAATCGAGCGCAAGGCGGCGGCGATCACGCGCGGCACCGGCTGGCCGTGAATGTCGGGACGCAGCGTCGCCCATTTGCGCACGCGCTCGGTCACCGTCGTGAAGTCGAGTTCGGCCGGAATGCAGAGCTCCGCCGCAGACAATTTCTCGCCCACGTCGCGCACGGTCTGCATGCAGCGATCGTATTCGCTGGCGCAGAAGCCGAGAAACTCGATCGTCTTCGGGCCTTTCTCGTCGCCGGGGAAGGGAGGGATCGCCGCCGACGGCGCCATCCGGCGCACCGGCAGGTCTTCTTCCTTGTCCTTGCCCGTTTCTTGCTTCGCGTTCAGCGCGGCGCCCTGTTTCTTCTGCGCGAGCGGCTCTTTTTCCGCCGCGGCGGCAGCGGCTTTTTTCTCCGCGGCTTTTTCGCCGGCGGATTTCTGTTTCGACTCGGGCGCGCCTTTGGTTTGCGCCGGATGCAAGGCGGCCGGTTTTTCGCTCGCCGCCGGCGGCGGGGGCGGCGCGGCCGCCGCGGGCTTGGGAAGCGCGTCGTATTCGGAGATCTGCGCATAGGCCGCCGTCAGCGCCAGCGGCAACGCCGCGAGCGTCACGAGCACCCATATTGCGCGACCGGCCATGTCGACCCCTTGCGGCTTGGCGAGCAAATCCCGGCAGGCGAATCCGCCCATCAGAATAGTTGAATCGTTTCAGCAGGTTAGCGCGAGACCCCTACCGTGGTGACAAATTTACCGTCGAAAGTTGGCGGAATGTCGATGATGCGGCGGATAGTGGCGAACGAATGGCTTGCCTGCAATGCATCCGTTGCACCCAGTCCCGCGGCGCGCGGGGGAGGCGGACCGAGGGGAGTTCCGGCGCTCAGCCCGCGCGGCGCGAACGGGCCGTCCGTTTTGCCGCATGCGTGGGATGCGCGCGGGCGCGGGTCGCACCGCCCGCCTCGACGCTGCGCCGGAGCGCATCCATCAGGTTGATGACGCGAGCCGGCTCGCGGTGCTTCTTCGCCTCGATCGGCCGCCCCGCTTCCTTTTGGCGCAGCAATTCGCGCAGGGCGGTCTCGTAGTGATCGACAAATTTCTTCGGCTCGAAATGCCCCGCCTTGCCGCGCAGAATATGGCTGGCCAGCTCGATCATGTCCTTTGGGGTATCGACGTCGCCGATGTCGGCAAAATATTCCTTCTCGTCGCGCACTTCATAGGGGTAGCGCAACAGCATTCCCATGATGCCTTTGCCGCGCGCCTGCAGGGCGATGACATGCTCGCGATTGGTCAGCACCACGCGTCCGAGCGCGACCTTATCCTCCTTTCGGAGCGTTTCGCGGATCACGGCGAAAGCCTGCTCGCCGGCTTCATCATCGGGCGTGATGTAATAGGGGCGAACATAGTAGAGCGGATCGATTTCCTCGGCGGGCACGAACCGATCGATGTCGATCGTGCGCGTGCTTTCCAATTCGATGGTTTCCAATTCCTCGCTGCTGACCGCGACGTAATTATCCTTGCCGGCTTCGTAGCCTTTTACGACGTCTTCGTAATCGACGGCCTTGCCGGTCTCGGCGTCGACGCGCTGCATTTTGATGCGATGGCCGGTGCGGCGATTGATTTGATGAAAGCGGATCTTTTCCCGATCGGAAGTGGCGGGATAAAGCGCGACCGGACACGACACGAGAGACAGCCGCAGGTAACCCTTCCAATTCGCACGCTCAGCCATGATCCAACTCCACGCCAGACGCCACCGGACTGTTGGCTCGAAAAATCAACCAAAAAAGCCGGCCGCACTTGATATGCGGCAATGCCAAACCTCGCTTCGCCGAGGCCATGGAATGCCCCGCCGCAACGGGTCGGCCGCTATCTCAACGGTTTGCGCTAGAATCTGTTCCGCGACGGCCATGCGGTTCTGCCCGCCAGAAGAACCGCCCCTTTGGGACGCGATCGGCGGCACAAAATCAAAGCTGAAATCTTTGTCCTCGTTGACGACGGGCGTCGTTCGGCGTCGGGCCTAGCGTCCGCCGCCGCTCGCAAATCGATAATTCAGGCTGATGAGCCCGACCTGGACGTGCTGGTTGACGCTTTCGTGGATGGTCCCAATGAAGGCGAAGGTGCCTTGCAGGTCCACGGTCTTGGTGCCGAAGCCCATGTAACCGTATTCGAGGGTGACCGTCCAATTGGGCGCCACCATCCAATCGACGCCGACGCCAGCCGTCCAACCGGTGCGAGTCACGTGACCCGTCGCGTCGACGACTGCGCCGCTGCCTTCAACGAATTGGAATTCGTCACGCACAAATGCGGCGCCGCCGTCGACGAAGACCAGCAGCGTCGGCTGCACAAGATAACCGGCACGTGCAGTCGCCGTCGCGAACCACGGCATGCGGGTCATGTATCCCTTGCCGCCGCTGGCGAAGGGGGTGTTGCCGTGCATGTCCGACCAGTCGAACATCCCCCGCGCGCCGAAAACCCACGCGCCCCTCTGGACATCGCAACCGATCTGTACACCGCCGACAACATTGGATGGATTGGCGGTGAGGGACTCCGGCGTGAAACCGGGCGTCGGCCCGAACTCCTTATGTGCCCAGCCGCCGCCAACATTTCCGCCGATATAGCAGCCGGTCCAAGGATCGTAGGGCGCGGCCGCCGCCTTGAAGGCGGGCGCTTTCACGGGCATGTCGACCGCGCGCGCGGGCGCGTCGGCAACAATGCTGATCGCGGCAACCGCGACACTGCTGAGCAGAAGTTTTTTCATCACAGGCCCCCAACCAGCATCTCCCGGCGACCGAGAACGGCCTCCGGATTCCCAAAGCTTCAACGCGACTTTATGCAACCGGGTGGTCAAAGTCTGTGACAAATTTGCCACAGACCCCGGAATTCGATGCACGAAACGATCGAGTCTTGCGCGGTGCGTATCCCGAAACCCGGGCTTTTCGAATGGCTTATCGCGGGGCATTCGGCCGCGTGAGCAGAGCCGCAACGTCCTGCAGGCTCTCGATTTCCACCGCTTCGTCGGGATCGAGCCGGCGGCCGATGATCTCCTCGAGCGCCAGGATCAGGCGCAGATGCGCGAGGCTATCCCAGCGCTCGAAGCCGCCGATGCGGGCGCCATCGGGCACCGTTGCGGCGTCGGCGTGGATCGCCTCGGCGAGCAATTTCTTGGCGTCCGCGAGGTCGCTCATGATGGGCCGCCTTTGGCGCGCAGCCGGCGCCAATCCTTTCGCAGCATGCCGAACTGATACTGGTCCAACCTCGATCCGTCCGTCGCCGACAGGCATTGGCCGCGCAACGTTCCTTCATGGCGCCAACCTTGGGCCTTGTAGTTGAAAAGCGCGGGGAAGTTGCGCGCGAGCGGCAAGCCGATCGCTTTTTCGATGCCGCGTGTTTCGAAGAAATGATCGAGAAGCGCCGCGCGCGCCTCGTTGACGACGCCCTTGCCCCACCAGCCTTTCTCCCCGATCGCGACGTTGAAAATGGCGTAGCGGTGCGTGGGCTCGACGTCGATCATGAAGAAGCCGATCTGCGTGCCGCCGGCCTTCTCGAAAATCCCGACCAGATATCGCATAAAATTGTCGACGTTCGCGATGTGCGCGGCGAGTTCCTCGCGGCGCATGGCGTGCACGGGCATGTTGAGCGGGCCCATGATGGCGGGGTCCTTGGCCCAACCGAGCCAACGGTCCGAGGCGTCGGCCGGCGTGGCGCTGCGTAACTCAAACCGATCGGTCTTCAGCAGAACCGGCCGGCCCCTCGCTGGCATCATGGGAGAGCATCCTTGACCAGCATCCGGCGCACCGCCTCGCGATCGATTTTCCCGCCGGCATTATGCGGCAGATCGGCTACGAAGAACCACCGTTCCGGAACGGCTTCGCGGCGAAGCCGCCGCTCGCACCAGGCGCGCAGGGTTTCGGCGGTCTCGCGCGCGCCTTCGGCGAGCGCGACCGCCGCCGCCACGGATTCGCCGCCCGCCTCGTCGGCGAGCCCGAACACGCACGCCCGCCGTACGGCCGGATGGCTCTCGATCAGCCGGTCGATTTCGGCGGGCTGCACCTTGAACCCCGCGCGATTGATCTCGTCCTTAAGGCGGCCGGTGATGCGAATGTTCCCCGAGCGGTCGATCACGCCGAAATCGCCGGTATGAAACCAGCCGCCGTGCAGAACCTCGGCGGTGAGGTCGGGGCGGCGAAAATATCCGGCCATCAACGAAGGCGATTGCAGCACGATCTCACCCTCACCGGTTGCCCGCGGCGCGCCGGACTCACCCACCACCGCCGCGGTGCCGCCCCAAGGCTTGCCCACGAGCCCGTCTTCGATTCCATCGGCCGAAGACGCGCCCGCGATCCAATTCGCCGTCTCGGTCATGCCGTAGCAATTGACGACTTCGGCGCGCGACCAGCCGGCGATATCCGACCAGAGCTTGGAAGAAAGCGGGGCCGAGCCGACATGCACGCGCGCGAGCGAGCCGGTTTCCGGCGGATTGCCGAGCTTCAGCGCGAGCGACCACAACGCCGGCACCGAGCTCAGAAAGGTGATGCCGTGCTCGTCGATGATGCGGCCGAGATTTTGCGCCAGCGCCATGTCGCGCGGATAGAGCACGATGTTTGCGCCGTTCAGCAGCGGGGTGAGGGCATTGCCGATCAGCCCGTGTCCGAAATGCGCGGGCAGCGTGACCAGCGTTCGCGCAAGCGTTCGGACGCCGATCGCCGCGACGTTCAGCGACCAACGCGCGAACAGCGCGCGAAAGGTCAGCACCACGCCTTTCGGCGCGCCGGTGGTGCCGGATGTAAAGAGGACAAGCGCGGGATCGTCGAGCTCGCATTCCGGCGCAGCCACGTCAGCGTCACGGCTGTCGGCAAGCCGCAGGACGGGAATCTCGGCGGCAGCGGCGACGATGTCGCGGTCGATGAGGATCGCCGCCGGCGCCATGAATTCGACGAGCGTCTTGAATTCGGGCGCGGTGAGCTTGATGTCGAGGCAGGCGGCGGCGGCGCCCGCGCTCCAGACCGCCAGGAGATCGGCGAAAAAGCGCGCGCTGCCGTCATGCGCGATCGCGACCAGCGAACCGCGGCCGATGCCTTTGTACGACAGCGCCGCCGCGCGGCGAACCACTTCGCCGGCAAGCGTCGCCGGCTCCCACCGCAAGCCGAGACCGAGATCCAAGATTCCGCCGACCTGCCTGATGGGAGCGAACATGCCAATATTATTTCGCAGCCAGGAAAAGGAGCGACCATTCACTCGATGCTGCGTTTCGAGGTGAAAAAGGACGGCCGTGATGTCGATCGACAAAGGTTAGTCGATCGAAGCACGCCGAAGCCACAATTTTCTGCGGGCCGTGGAAGCGCCTGAACACACGCTCCCGGCAGCCGTTTGATCGGAATCAAAATGCATCGACCCGATCAAGCTAGTATATAAGACAAACCATCGCATCGCCGTTGACGGATCCGACCCGCGCGCGGCCGAACGTGGCCGCGGCGGCGCCGACGAAGCGGCGGGACGCGCGAAAGGCAGGCGATGAATCATTCGCACCATGACCACCGCCATCATGCAAAGGTGACGACGGCGCCGGCGGCTCAGCCCAGCCGGCATCGAAGGCAACGCGCCGCCGCCGTGGAGCAGCCGGGAACCATCTACACCTGCCCGATGCATCCCGAAATCCGCCGGCTCGGCCCCGGCGCTTGCCCGATCTGCGGCATGGCCTTGGAGCCGGTGGTGGCGAGGCCGCAGAGCGGCCCCAATCCGGAATTGCTCGACATGACGCGGCGATTTCGGATCGGCCTTGCGCTCGCCATTCCGGTGGTGGCACTGGAGATGGGCGGGCATCTGACGAATTTGCACACGCTGCTCGGCCAAACGCTTTCCAACTGGATTCAACTCGTCCTCGCGACGCCGGTGGTGCTGTGGGCGGGCTGGCCGTTTTTCGTGCGCGGCGCGCGTTCGCTGGTGAGCCGCAACCTCAACATGTTCACACTGATCGCGATGGGCACGGGGGTAGCCTGGCTCTACAGCATCGTCGCCACGATCGCGCCCGGCACCTTTCCGGCCGCGTTCCGCGGTCCGGACGGCGCCGTGGCGGTGTACTTCGAAGCCGCCGCCGTCATCACCGTGTTGGTGCTGCTGGGTCAGGTTCTGGAGCTGCGCGCGCGCGAGCAAACCTCGGGCGCCATTCGCGCACTGCTCGATCTCGCGCCGAAGACCGCGCGCAAGCTGCGCGCCGACGGCGGCGACGAAGAAGTGCCGCTCGATCTCGTCATCGTCGGGGATCGCTTGCGGGTTCGCCCCGGCGACAAGGTCCCGGTCGACGGCGTCTTGCTCGAGGGCCGATCTTCGCTCGATGAATCGCTGGTGACCGGCGAGTCGATGCCGGTGACCAAGCAAGCGGGATCGAAGGTCATCGCCGGCACGCTCAATCAAACCGGCAGTTTTGTCATGCGCGCCGACAAGGTCGGCCGCGACACGGTGCTCGCCCAGATCGTGCAGATGGTGGCCGCCGCCCAACGCTCGCGCGCGCCCATCCAGCGGCTTGCCGATCAGGTGTCGGGCTGGTTTGTGCCCGCGGTGATCGTCGCCGCCGCGCTCGCGTTCATCGCCTGGGCGGCCTACGGCCCGGAGCCGCGCTTTGCCTACGGCCTGGTGGCGGCGGTGACGGTGTTGATCATCGCCTGTCCCTGCGCGCTCGGGTTGGCGACGCCGATGTCGATCATGGTCGGCGTCGGCCGCGGCGCGCAGGCCGGCGTCCTGATCAAGAACGCCGAGGCGCTGGAGCGGATGGAGAAGGTCGACACCCTGGTCGTCGACAAGACCGGAACGCTGACCGAAGGCAGGCCGAAGGTCGTCGCGGTCGTCGCCGCCGCCGGTCTCGATGAAAACGAAGTCTTGCGGCTCGCCGCCGGCGTCGAGCGCGCGAGCGAGCATCCGCTGGCGCGGGCGATCGTCGAAGCGGCGGACGCGCGCAAGCTTGCGGTTCCGCAAGTCACCGAATTCGATTCCCCCACCGGCAAGGGCGTCACCGGCGCGGTGGAGCGCCGCCGGGTTCTTCTTGGCAACGCCAAGTTTCTCGCCGAATCCGCCATCGCCACCGCCGCCCTTGCCGGCGAAGCCGATCGATTGCGCCAGGACGGCGCGACCGCGATTTTTCTCGCCGTCGACGGCAAAGCCGCCGGGATCATCGCCATTGCCGATCCGGTGAAGCCGACCACGATCACCGCCCTGCGCGCCCTCACCGACGCAGGCGTGCGGGTGGTGATGTTGACCGGCGACAACCGGACGACGGCGGCGGCGGTCGCGCGCCGGCTCGGCATCGTCGATGTCGAAGCCGAGGTTCTGCCCGAGCGCAAGAGCGCGGTCGTCGAGAAATTGCGCGACGGGGGCCGCGTCGTCGCCATGGCCGGCGACGGGGTCAACGACGCGCCGGCGCTTGCCGCCGCCGATGTCGGCATCGCGATGGGGACGGGGACCGATGTCGCGATCGAGAGCGCGGGGATCACGCTGCTCAAGGGCGATCTGACGGGAATCGTGCGCGCGCGCCGGCTATCGGCCGCGACCATGCGCAATATCCGGCAGAATCTGTTCTTCGCCTTTATCTACAACGCGGCGGGCGTGCCGATCGCGGCGGGCGTGCTCTATCCCACCTTCGGCATTTTGCTCTCGCCCATCATCGGCGCGGCGGCGATGGCGCTGTCGTCGGTGAGCGTCGTCGGCAATGCGTTGCGTTTGCGGCGAATGCGGCTCTAGCAAGAAGGGCGCCGTCGCCGAGCGCGCCGCACCGCGGCTTGATGAATATCAGTATCCTCGTTCGAGCCGGGCGGCGAGGACGGCCGGCAATCCCGCCGCCCGCACCTTGCGCGCGGCGGTTTCGACGTCGTAGGCGACGCGGACGTAGGTCAGCGTGTTTTTCACCTCGTCAAGAAGCGCGTAGCAAGCCGCGGGGTTGTGGTCGCGCGGCTGCCCGACGGCGCCGATCACGGCAAGCGATTTCCGCTCGCGCGGGAGCGCGATGGGTGTGTCCGAAACCGGCTCGGACTCGATGAGTTTGCCGGTCAAGGACAGATGATAAACCAGCGGCACATGCAAATGTCCGCAGAACGTCTGCGCCGCGGTGGTCGCGTCGAGGCTCCGGCGGGCCTCGTCGGCGGTTCCGATGTAGTGCCATTGCGAGGGCTCGTAGGCGCTGGCGTGCACGAACAGCCGTCCATCGTGCGAGGCGGTCAGCGGCAGCCCGTCGAGAAAGTCGCGATGCGCCGCGTTCAGGCGCGGGCGCGTCCACTCGATCGCCTTCTGCGCCGTCGCGTTCATTCCCTCACGCGCGCCGAGGGCGGCGGAATCGTGATTGCCGCGGACGGCGAGCGCGCCGCGCGCGGCATGTTCGATGACGCGGTCCACGACCCACTCGGGATCGGCGCCATAGCCGACAAAATCGCCGAGAAAGACGTAGCGATCGACGCCGCGGCGTCCGGCGTCCGCCAAGCAAGCCGTCAGCGCCTCGCGGTTGGCGTGGATGTCGGCCAGCAATGCGATCGTCATTGTCGCATCATACCGTATGCTTTGCCGGCCGACGCCCAATATCGTCGCCGCGGCTTTCACCGCCGGTTCGCTGGCGTCCGGCCCGCCACTCAACTAACGTTTGCCGGGCTACGCCGCCGGGGCCCGAAGCGGTCGTGCATGTCGAACCGGACGTTCCCGTGACCCGCGTCCTGCAATTGATGGTGAACCTCAAGACCCGCAGCTTTTCGGTCCTTGACCGCGAGCGGCGATTGGTGGGTATCATCTCCCGAGAAGACGTCATGCGCGCGCTGCGCCAGACGACAAAGGGCGCGCAATAATCCGGACGGCGCAGTCCAGCGCCGACCGAATGCGTTTAGATCAGGCATAAGGGGAAATTCATGTCCAAACTCGGTTTGACGGCTCTGGCGCTGGTGCTGCTTTCGACGTCCGCTTCGGTGGCACAGCAAACAAAGGCGGGAGTGCTGACTTGCAATCTGTCGGACAGAATCGGTCTCATCGTCGGTTCGACCCAGAAATTGAGTTGCATCTTCACGCCGGATTACGGACCCGTGCCGGAGCATTACTTGGGCACGATCAACCGCATCGGTCCCGATGTCGGCGTGACCGCGGGGGGTGTGATGACGTGGGCGGTGCTGGCGCCGACCGACGGATGGTTGCGCGGCGCGCTCGCCGGCGATTATGTCGGCGCGAGCGGAAGCGCCTCGATCGGCCTCGGCGTCGGCGCGCAGGTCTTGGTGGGCGGCTCCAATCGATCGATCGCTCTGCAGCCGCTCTCGGTCGAAGGGCAAACCGGCGTCAATCTCGCCTTGGGCGTGGCCGGCCTTACCCTTATTTCGTCGGACTGACGCAAAGGCGTCGTGACGCGGCAAAGAATAATGCGCGAACGCCGCGATCTTGCAACCGTAGCGAACCACTGGTCATCCTGAGGTGCGAGGCGCGGGCGCGCCGAGCCTCGAAGGGTGACGGCAAAACTAAATGTGGCGAACCATGCGAAAAACGCTGCCGGCGTGGCTTCTTGTGAGCCTGGCGTTGATCGCGGCCCCGCCGCCGGCGCGGGCGGAAAAACTCGATCCGACGCTTTTGCAAGATCTGCTGAAAACCGCGCGATCCTATGCCGCCGACCGCACGCTCATTTTCTATTGCCTGCGCAAGAACGATGAAATGATGCCGTTCCTCTATGCCGGCGTGCACCTCGATATCGCCTACGCCTTGCAGCTGTTGCGCGCCTCGGGCGCCGACGAGCGTCAACGCGCCGAACTGATCGAAGCGGTTCTTCGCAACGTTCGTTCCGCGCCGCGCGACGAAGAAGATCCGCAACGAAACAGGGATTGCGCCGCCGCCGAGGTCGAAAAGAACCTGGCCGTATTGAAAGGCGTCGGTGCGCCGCTGTTCCAGCGGCCGCCCTTCGAGCGGTTGAAGCCTTAAAGGTGACGACTCTTCGTTTGCTCGCGGATCGTCACATCGCCCATCAATGGCCCGCCCGACATGACATAACGCATGCCTTCACCTGTTTGTCTCTTTGCCTTTCGCTCAGCGGAACTTCGCTATTGCATTTCTGATAGCAGCTTTGACCCGATTTTTTTTCGCCCTGCGCCGATACCGGCGAAGCGGCAAAGGCAACCAAAAGAAGCGCCGCCAACAATCCCGAGATCGATTGAACGCTCATGGCGTATTCCTCCGTAGTTAACGGCCCCTTGGCTTTCCAATGATCGAACGTGGTCATCACGGACAATCAGCGGGATATACCGAGAATGAGGGGATTATCGACAACAGGCAAGTATGGAATTTCGCGCTTTCAAAAAATATCCTGGCGCGTCAGGGCAAGACGAGCCATTCACATTCGGGCCGAAGAAAAATGCGGCGATTCATTGGGCCAGGAATTGGCAACGCGCCTAGGCGTCGTGCGCATAAAATTGCTCACAAACGTTTTGAGTTAAAGACGAACCATTAACCGGCCCGTGGCATTATTTTGGCGTGCGTAAACAGTCTCAGTCAGTAGGCGTCCTCGTCGTCGAGGATGAATCTCTCGTTAGAGTGGTTGTCCTTGAAGCCATCGAGGCGGCCGGATTCAAAGCGTATGCGGCGGCCAACGCCGACGAAGCGATTAGCGTTCTTGAGCGGCAAAGCAATATCGGCATCGTGTTCACCGATATTAATATGCCGGGCTCGATGGACGGCATAAGGCTCGCCCATTGCGTTCGCGACCGATGGCCGCCCGTGCAATTTATCGTCACATCGGCGCTATCGAAATTTCGCGACGCCGAACTGCCGCGCGGAAGTATATTCGTGAGCAAACCTTATTCGGCCGAGCAAATCGTCCACAAAATTGAAAAAATGTCCGGAGCAGTTGCCGAGTTGGATGCTTTGAATAAGGCGGCGGATTCTGCGGTATTTGGATAGGACAAGTGTTCTGTCGCATTTCCGACAGACGAGTTCCATGAGCAGCAATAGCCTAAATTTATCGGGGTGCGGCGATCTCGGGGGTCGCCAATGGCTATTTATCGGCTGCTGCGCGAAGACATTTCGTTCGATCCTGAAACGATCGAGGCGATGCATTCCGCCTACGAGCAAGTTTGCGCCGAACTTGGGCTGACGCTCAAAAACGACCGCGCTACCGAACTGGTCGCTTTGAAAATTATCGACGCGGCCAAAGCGGGCGAACGCAGTCCCACAGCAATGCGCCTAAGCGCGATTTTTGCACTGGGGCTCATGCGGGACGATCCGCCGCGCTAATGCGTCGGCGCGCATAAAGATTCTCATCGCAAATCAGCCATCTCGTACAGCGGCCGGATTTCGATCTCGCTCGGTCCCGGCATGGGATTGGGGCAGCGCTTCACCCAGGCGATCGCCTCATCCATGTCCTTGACTTCCCACAGCCAGAAGCCGGCGACCAGCTCGCGGGTCTCGGCGAAAGGCCCGTCGATGACCGTACGGCGGGGACCATCGAACGCAATACGCTTGCCCTGCGAGGAGGGCTTGAGGCCGTCGGCGACGAGCATGATTCCGGCTTTGACCAGCTCCTCGTTAAATTTGCCCATCGCCTCAAGCGCCTCAAGCGACTCGGTCGTGGGGCGAAAGCCCTTTTCGCTGTCCTCGGTAGCCTTTACGAGCACCATCACACGCATCGTCTGTCTCCTTGTTTGAGCCGGCCTCATCGGCCCGGCATCGGAACGACGAACGGGTTTTCGGAAATCGAAATCGTCCGGCAATTTTTTTCGACGGTTGAGGCGCGAATGGCCGCCTTCAGGTCGGGTAGATTCAGGGCCGCGAGAAGATGGCGGACGGGGTGGGATTCGAACCCACGAAAGGCTTTCACCTTTGGCGGTTTTCAAGACCGCTGCCTTCAACCACTCGGCCACCCGTCCGCGCCGAGCAATGCGAGATCAAGGCAGCGAATGCAAGCCGAGCGCGCGCCATTAACCAAGATCGGAAACGGGCCCAATTTCCGCCCCAGTCGAGAGGCCCTTTAACTCTAGAAATGCGGTAAGTTCGGGCATTCGCCCGGAAGTTTTCGGGAGCGGAACAATGCGCGCGGGCGCCCCATCGGGCGCTGCCGTGATTGGCTTTCGCGGGACGTAAGGCGTCGGTTGGGGATGATGAGGCGTCGGGGGAGCGAAGCTGAACTTTGCGCGCGGCGCGCGCCGGCGCGGCCCATTCGCCTTTCGCTCGCGGCGCTCGCCTGTCTTTTCCTCGCCAATTGCGCTTCCTCCGACCAGTTCGCCCGCCAGGTCGATCCGCGTTACGGCGTCGCCTCGAGCCCGCGCGTGGTCGAGGAGGGCCAGCCGATCCCCAAGGGCGGCGGCACCTATCGCGTCGGCAAGCCCTATCAGGTCGCCGGCCGCATGTACGTGCCCGAGCACGATCCGGCCTATCGCGCCGAGGGCATGGCCTCCTGGTACGGCTCGGATTTCCACGGCCGGCTGACGGCGAACGGCGAGGTCTACGACAAGGACGGAATTTCCGCCGCGCATCCGACCCTGCCGATGCCGAGCTACGCGCGGGTGACCAATCTTTCCAACGGCCGCTCGATCGTCGTGCGCGTCAACGATCGCGGCCCCTACGCCAAGGACCGCGTCATTGATCTGTCGTCGAAGACGGCGGAGCTCCTCGGCTACAAGGGCCACGGCGTCGCCCGCGTGCGCGTCGAATATGTCGGGCCGGCGCCGCTCGAAGGCACCGACGACCGCAAGCTGATGGCGACGCTGCGCCATGACGGGCAGCCGGCGCCCGCGCCGTCCGCGGTTCTGTTGGCGTCGAATTCCCCCTACGTGCCGCTGCCGCAGAGCACCCAGGCCGGCTACGCCCGGCGCGGTGCATTCGTGCCGGTCCCGCCCGAGCGACCGTTCGAGCTCGGCGATCCCGCGCCGCGTCCCGCCGTGAACGAGACGCCGCGGCAAACCGCCGCCCGCGGCTCGCCGTGGCAGGCGTCGGGCCTGGCGAGTGCGCCGCCGGTGAGCGCTTCGAGCTACGCCGCCGGCTTCGTTTCCGGCCGCGGGCTTTACTGAGAGCCTCGCCAATTTCCTGGGGTTGTCATGGCCGGGTTTATCCCGGCCATCCACGTCTTTGCCAAAAAAAGGAAGGCGTGGATGCCCGGCACAAGGCCGGGCATGACAATATTGAAAGTCGTTGATTGCAGGCCGGACCGCTTGGTAAGCAAGCGCGGGCGTGACACCACGGTTGCAAGACAGGAGTTTTCCTTGCGGATTTTTCCCCATGCGGAGCGCCCCATGCCGCTTCGGTGGCTAGTTGAACTATTCGCCATAACCGCGTTGATTTTGCTGCCAAATTTCGCCAGCGCCCAGCATGGGCAAGCGTCCGCGCCGCCGAACATCAGCGCCTCCCACGCCATCTTGATCGATTACGAAAACGGCAGCTTCCTCTACGAGAAGGCGGCCGACACGCCCTATCCGCCGGCGAGCCTCACCAAGCTCATGACCATGGAGCTCGTCTTCCAGGCACTCGATGAGCGCCGCCTCAGCCTCGACGAGCCGGTCCTGATCAGCCCCAATGCCTGGAAGCGCGGCGGCGCGCCCTCGCACGGCTCGACCATGTTCGCCTCGATCAACAGCCGCGTGAAGGTTGAGGACCTGATCCAGGGCGTCGTGGTCGTCTCCGGCAACGACGCCGCCATCGCCTTCGCGGAGGCGCTCGACGGCAACGAGATGGGCTTCGCCGAGCACATGAACCAGCGCGCGCAGGAGCTCGGCCTGAAGAGCGCCAACTTCAAGAACGCGACCGGCTATTACGATCCCGACCACAAGATTTCGGTGCGCGATCTCGCCCGCCTCGCGGCCCACATCATCCGCGAATATCCCGACTATTTTCCCTATTACAGCCAGCGCGATTTCACCTGGAACAAGATCAAGCAGCAGAACCGCAACCCGCTTCTGGAGCTGAACATCGGCGCCGACGGCATGAAGACCGGCTACGTCAAGGAGTCGGGCTATGGCCTGGTCGGCACCGCCGTGCAGAACGAGATCCGGCTGATCGTGGTGGTGAACGGCTCGCCCAGCATCAAGGAGCGCGGCGAGGACGCGCGCAAGCTCCTGGAGTGGGGCTTCAAGAATTTCGACCCGCGCCCCTTGGTGAAGGAGGGGGCGGTGGTGGCCGAGGCCTCGGTGTTCGGCGGCGATCGCACCCGCGTTCCGCTCGTCACCAAGCAGGCGCTGCGCGTGTTCCTGCCGAAGGGCGGCAGCGACCGCATGCTGGTGCGCGCGGTCTATACCGGCCCGTTGCGGGCGCCGATCTCCAAGGGCAGCGAGATCGCGCGGCTGAAAGCCTGGCGCGGCGACCGCCTGGTGCTCGATTCACCGCTCTATGCCGGCGAGGAGGTGGGCCGAGGCGGCCTCTTTCGCCGGGCGATGGATGGGGTCTATGAACTGACCGTCGACCTTGTCCGATCGGCCTTTTCCAAGCTCAAGCGGACCTGACATGCGATCCATGACCACGACCGGGCGGTTCATCACGTTCGAAGGCGGCGAGGGCGCCGGCAAGACGACGCAGGCGCGCCGGCTCGCCGAGCGGCTGCGCATGCTCGGCCGCGACGTGGTCGAAACGCGCGAGCCGGGCGGCTCGCCGGGCGCCGAGGCCATGCGTGTGATCTTGTTGAAGGGCATCGCCAAGCCGCTCGGCACCGAGGCCGAGGCGATGCTGTTCGCCGCCGCGCGCGACGATCACATGGTGACGACGATCCGGCCGGCGCTCGCGCGCGGGGCGTGGGTGCTGTGCGACCGTTTCATCGACTCGACGCGAGTCTATCAGGGCGCGCTCGGCAACGTCGACCCTAGGCTGATCCGCGAGCTCGAGCGCGTCGTCGTCGGCGCCGACATGCCGGACCTCACTTTCGTGCTCGACGTGCCGCCGGAAACGGGCCTCGCGCGCGTGCAGGCGCGAGGCGAGGAGACGAACCGCTTCGAGGAGGAGAACCTTCAGTTCCATCGCGAGCTGCGCGCGGCCTATCGCGAGATCGCCGAGGGCGAGCCCGATCGCTGCGTGCTGATCGAGGCGAGCCAAAGCCCGGACGTGGTCGCGGTCCACATCTGGATGGCGGTGCAGGAGCGCCTGTTGCGCCCGCTGCGCGCGGGACAAGCGCCGCGAGCGGCCGGGTGAGCGAGCGCGAAGAGGGCGACCGGCTCGCCGGCAGCCCGCATCCCCGCGCGCAGACGAAATTCTTCGGCCACGCCGCCGCCGAGGCCGAGGTGCTCTCGGCGTGGAATCGCGGCCGCCTGCCGCACGCGCTTCTGCTCGGCGGCCCGGAGGGCATCGGCAAGGCGACGCTCGCCTATCGCATCGCGCGCTTTTTGCTCTCCGCGCCGAAACAAGGCGCCAAAAGCCTGGAAATTCCCGCCGATCATCGCGCGAGCCGCCAGGTCGCGGCCCTGTCGCACCCCGATCTCGTGGTGCTGAGAAGGATCGCGAGCGAGGAGGGCAAGAAGCCGCCGAGCGAAATTCCGGTCGACGAGGTGCGCCGGGCGATCGCCTTCTTCGGCTCGACCGCCGCCATGGGCGGCTGGCGCGTCGCCATCGTCGATTCCGTCGACGAATTGAACGCCAACGGCACCAACGCACTCTTGAAGGTGCTGGAGGAGCCGCCGCCGCGCTCGCTGTTTTTGCTGATCTCGCACACCCCCGGGCGATTGATCGCCACGATCCGCTCGCGCTGCCAGAAGCTTTCGCTGCGCCCGCTCGCCGAGGCCGACATCGTCCAGGCGGTCGAATCGATCGCCGACGAAATTCCCGATCTCCCGCGCGGACAAATCAAGCAAGCGGCCGCCGCCGCCGGCGGCAGCGTGCGCCGCGCGCTTGCGCTCCTGCTCGGCGAGGGGCTCGAGGTGCGCGGCCTCACCGAGGACATGCTGGCGAAGCTGCCCGCGGTCGACGGCGAGGCGCTGCACAAGCTCGGCGACAAGCTCTATGGCGGCGATTCACTCTACGTCTTTGCCGAAACCGTCGAGGATTGGCTCGCACGGGCGGCGACGAACGAGGGCGCGGCGCCTGCGCGCCTTGCGCGCTTTGCCAAGACATGGGAAAACGTGCGCCGCGCCGCGGTCGAGACGGATGTTTACAACCTCGATCGCAAGCCGCTGGTATTTCAGGTCTTTTCCATGTTGGCCGAGGCAACGCGCTAATCAGACGCGCGACGCGCTCCGGAGGTTTCGACCATGGCGGCCAAGAAGAAAAAAAAGAAACCGCGCGCCGCGCGGCCGGCCGCCAAAAAGCGTAGCGCCGGAAAGCCGCGCACGAAAAAACCCTCCGCGAAGAAGGCGGCGGCAAAGCCGCCCGCAAAAAAATCACCGGCCGAGAAGCCGGCCGTCGGCGGCCGCTATTATCTGACCACCGCGATTTCCTATCCCAACGGCGCGCCGCATATCGGCCACGCCTATGAGGCGATCGCCACCGACGCGATCGCGCGTTTTGCGCGGCTCGACGGCAACGACGTCTTCTTCCTCACCGGCGTCGACGAGCACGGGCTGAAGATGACGCAGACCGCCGCCAAGGAGGGAATTTCGCCGCGCGCGCTCGCCGACAAGAACGCCCCGCAATTCGGCGCCATGTGCGACCGGCTGAACGTCTCCTACGACCGCTTCATCCGCACCACCGAGCCCGCGCATTACAAATCCTCGCAGGCGATCTGGCGCAAGATGGCGGCGGCCGGCGACATCTATCTCGGCAATTACGAAGGCTGGTACTCGGTGCGCGACGAGGCGTTTTACGCCGAATCCGAAACGCGGGTGGAAGAGGGCGTGCGCCTCGGCCCGCAGGGCACGCCGGTGGAGTGGACGAAGGAAAAGACGTTTTTCTTCAAGCTATCCGCCTATCAGAAGAAGCTGCTCGCGCATTACGACGCGCATCCCGATTTCATTTTACCGGAGACGCGCAGGAACGAAGTGGTGAGCTTCGTAAGAGCGGGGCTGCAGGATCTGTCGGTCTCGCGCACCTCGCTCAGCTGGGGCGTGCCGGTGCCCGACGCGCCGGGCCACGTGATGTATGTCTGGGTCGACGCGCTCACCAACTACATCACCGGCGTCGGCTATCCCGACGAGAAATCGGCGGCCTTTCGCCGCTACTGGCCCGCCGATCTGCACGTCATCGGCAAGGACATCGTGCGCTTCCACGCCGTCTACTGGCCGGCATTTCTCATGTCGGCGGGGATCGCGCTGCCCAAGCGCGTCCACGGCCACGGATTTTTATTCAATCGCGGCGAGAAGATGTCGAAGTCGGTCGGCAACGTGGTCGATCCGTTCGCGCTCGCCGACGCCTACGGCGTCGATGCGCTGCGCTATTTTTTCCTGCGCGAGGTGCCGTTCGGCCAGGACGGCCATTACAGCCACGAGGCGATCGTCGCCCGCACCAACGCCGATCTCGCCAACGACCTCGGCAATCTTGCGCAGCGCTCGCTCACGATGATCGCGAAGAACTGCGCGGGCAGGGTGCCGGCGCCGGGCAAATTATCGCCCGCCGACGAGGCGATCCTCGCCGCCGCCGACGGCATCGTCGGCAAGGCGCGCGCGGCGATGAAGACGCAGCAATTGCACCTCGTGCTCGCCGCCGTGTGGGCGGTGGTGGCGGACGCCAACCGCTATTTCGC
>Ga0207505_100054_pt1 | contig 22909 bp, 31 predicted proteins | sample NitcycUWRROWE17A_FD_188207 | JGI IMG/M metagenome (GOLD analysis project Ga0207505, IMG submission 188207) | Soil microbial communities from Arlington Agricultural Research Station in Wisconsin, USA - Nitrogen cycling UWRJ-ROWE17-A (SPAdes) | ecosystem: Environmental > Terrestrial > Soil >... | reverse complement strand
GCATTCCCCAACGCGACTCCTCGGGAGCCGCGGCGCCCGAGTCCCTAGCCGTGCGCGCCGCGGCTGTAAAGTTAACGGCGGCGGCCCTCCAGGCTTATTTTTCTCGCTACTCGGAAACGAAGGAATGGCGCCGGTCCGCCAGCGCAACCGGTCTCAAAGCGCCCGCATCCGCCACCGGCGTATCGCGGCCGGCGGGCTCGGCCGGGGCCGCAGGCGACAGTTCCGGCGTGTTGATCTGCGCCATGATGGCGTCGAGGCTCTTCGCCGCGATGCGCGCGAGCACGGCGTCGTCGGCGAGCGCCCACACGTCCTTGCGCGCGGGCGCGACCGGCTCCTCGCCGGCGACGCGGAAGGCGCGGTCGTAGCGGACGTCGAACACGTCGCCGACCCAGGAGATCGTTGCCTGTTTCTTTTGCAGATGGGCGGCGAGATAGAGGCGCACGCGCCAGGCGCTCGCGTTGTTGCGCGAGACGATCGGCAGCTTGCGCGCTTCCGCCTCCTTGCCGAGTTGCGCCACCAGCCGCTCGAACACGGTGGGCGGCGGCCCGTCGATCGATTCGAAGGCGATGGCGCGCGGCGCGCTTTGGCCGAGCGAGCCGGTGACGAGGCCGTTGTCGGTCTGGCAGGCGGCGAGCAGGAGGCAAGCGAGCGCGGCGGCCAAACTTCGCCGGCGCGCAACGGCGCCGCGCTCGCACGCGATTGTCATGGACATCGACACGCTCCCCGTCCGCCGCGCTCTTTTTACTGGAGCATGATCTTTCCCGAAAACCGGTTTCCACTTTTCGGGATCATGCTCTTTGCCGGGCTTCGGCGGCACCGGACTATTTTTTAGAGGGTATCGGCGGCGAGGTCCAGCTCACTCCGCAATCGAAATCGCCGCGATCAGCCTTCCGTAATCGGGCTCGTTGCGGTGGACGGAGCGGCGGTAGCTGAAGAAATATTTCTCGTCGGAATAGGTATCGCAGCACAGATCATCGATCGTTCCGACGCCGAGCTTGGAAAGCCGCGCGCGGATGTAGCCCGGCAGGTCGAACAAGGCGTGGCCGGAGCGGTCGCCGGGCGCGAAGTAGCGGATGTTCATCGAATCCGCCTCGCGAAAACGGCTGACGAATTCGGGGCCGACCTCATAGCTCGACTGCCGGATGAGCGGGCCGATCGACGCGACGATGCGGGCGCGGTCCGCGCCCAATTCCTCCATCTTCGCCACCGTCGCCTCGACGATGCCGGTGAGCGCGCCCTTCCAGCCCGCATGGGCGGCGCCGATGACGCGCGCTTCATGGTCGGCAAACAGCAGCGGTCCGCAATCGGCGATGGAGACGCCGACGGCGAGACCCGGCGTCGCCGTCACGATGGCGTCGGCGCGCGGGGCGTTGGCGCGCGTCCATGGCACGGTGGCGACGACGGCCTCGGCCGAATGGATCTGGTAGCCAGTGACGAGGTGCCCGTCGGCGACCCGCAGCGCCGCCGCCATCCGCCGCCGGTTTTCGGCGACGGACGCGGGATCGTCGGCGGAGCCCTGGCCGCCGTTCAGGCTCGCATAGACCCCTTCCGACACGCCGCCCTCGCGGGTGAAGAAAGCGTGGCGCACATGCAAGAGTGCGGCGAGCGCGTTCGACTGCAGTCTCATCATGTCATGAAGCTCGCCGCCGCCTCAGGCGCTGTCAAATCCGGGCTCGACGGGGAGCGCCGCATGCGCCAGCGAAATCACCTTGAACAGCTCCCCCATGTGACGCGGCGAAGCGCCGACGAGCCGCGCCAGCGCCGCGTCGATGTCGTTGCGGACGCGGGCGTCGGCATCGCGCTTCAGGCGCTCGGCGCGCGGCTCGATGCCGAGGCGGCGCAGAAACACGCCTTGGGTGATGGGCCCGTGCACCCGCAGACCTTCTTCCTTGGCGAGCGCGGCCAGCGCCTCGAAATCGACATGGGCGGAAAGATCGGCGAGCCCGGGGTTTTCCAGCGGGTCGGCGAATTCGTGCGCGCGCACCGCCTGCAAGGTATCGCCGAAACTGGTGCGGCGATGGCCGTAGTCGACGACCAGCGCCGTCCCGGTCGCGGCGGCGATTCGTTTGGCGATTTCCCGCAGCGGCGCGATGTCGCGGCGCTCCAGCACCGATCCCTCCGGCGCCCGGCGCAGCCGGGTGGGTAAGCTTTCGTCAAAGCCGGCGAGGGGAGCGGGATGGAGTCCGAAAGCGAGCTTCGCTTTGGCGATGCCGACGCGCTGTTCGCGCCAGCCGCCAGCGGTCTTGACGAAGCGGTCGATCGGCAGCGCGTCGACAAATTCGTTGGCGATCACCACCAGCGGCCCGGCCGGCAGATCGGCGGCGCTTTCGTGCCAGGCGATCGGCACGTCGGCGCCGGCGAGCTTGTCGCGCTGAAGCGCGGCGAGCACCGGGCTCGTTTCGACGAGGTGGACCTCGAGCGCCTGTTCGAAGGCGGGCACGAGCTTGGCGGCGCGCAGCACGTCGTGCATCAGCGTGCCGCGGCCGGGCCCCAGCTCCACCAGCCGGACCCGCGCCGGCGCGCGCATGCCGCGCCAAGCCTCGGCGCACCAAAGGCCGATGAGCTCGCCGAACATCTGGCTGATCTCGGGCGCGGTGGTGAAATCGCCCGCCACGCCGAGCGGATCGCGCGTGGCGTAGTAGCCGTGGCGCGGATGCCCGAGGCAAAGCGCCATGTAGCGCGAGACGGGCATCGGACCTTCGGCTTCGATGATGGCGCGAAGTTCCTCCTCCAGCGATGTCATGCCGCTCCGGTTGGGGGTATGCGCCATGCGCGCACAATCGCGATCGCACCCGCAAGCACCATCGGCAGCGATAATAGCATTCCCATCGTCAGCCCTCCGGCGAGAAAACCGATATGCGCGTCGGGCTCGCGGAAACGCTCGCCGGCAATCCGCGCCAGGCCATAGCCCGCGACGAACAGGCCGCCGATCGCGCCCGGCCGCTTGAGCGCGCCGGCGCGCGCGGCGATCAAGACGATCGTGAACAGCAAAACCCCTTCCATCCCGGCTTCGTAGAGCTGGCTCGGATGGCGCGGCTCGGGCCCGGCATGGGGAAACACGAAGGCCCAGGGGACGTCGGCCGGGCGGCCCCATAATTCCCCGTTGATGAAATTGGCGATGCGGCCGAGAAAAATTCCAACCGGCGTCACGATGGCGGCGAGGTCCAGCATCGACAGCAACGGGATGCCGCGCGCGCGCGCGAACAAGAGGAGCGCCACGATCGTCCCCAGAAATCCGCCGTGAAACGACATTCCGCCGCGCCACAGCACGAAAATCTCCAGCGGATGCGCGGCGAAATAGGCGGGCCCGTAGAACAGCACGTAGCCGAGCCGCCCGCCGGCGACGATGCCGAGCGCGCACCAGGCGATGACGTCGTCGACGTCGGCGGGCTTGATCGGCGAACGGCCGCCCCACAGCGCCTGATTGGCGGCGATGCGCCGCGCCAGCCACCAGGCGAACAGAATTCCCGCCACATAGGCGAGCGCGTACCAGCGGATCGCGAAGGGGCCGATGGAAATTGCGATCGGATCGAAGGCGGGAAAGGGAAGCGCGAGCAGCGGCATGACGGCGTGATCCGCCGGGGCGGGGGCCGGAGTCAAGCGCCCTTGCGCCGCGCGTTGCCGCACCCCATTCTCCCTGCGATTACGCGGGAGCCGCCCATGGTGCAGACGACCAATCGTTTCTTCGACGAAATGGCGAGGCTGATGAACGACGCCGCCGGCGTCGCCAGCGGCGTGCGCCGCGAGGTCGAAACCATCTTCCAGACCCAGGCCGAGCGGGTCCTGCGCAATCTCGACGTGGTGACGCGGGAAGAATTCGAGGCGATCAAGGAGATGGCGGCGAAGGCGCGCGATGAAAACGAGCGGCTTTCCGCCCGGGTCGCCGCGCTCGAAACGAAGCTCGGCGCGGCGCCGAAGGGCGAAGGTTCGCAGAGCGACTAACCGCCGTCGGGGATTCACTTTTTCGCGATCTCTGTGGACGCGCCGCGCCGCACCGTTGCAGTCGGCGCCAAATCCGATTCTTCTGAATGCGGGAGCTGGGCAAGTGATTCGCCGTTGGCGGCGAGACACGTAATCGCCTTATTCAGTTCCCAGTTGGCGGACGAGGCGAACCATGTCGATCACCGATTTCGAGACCGAGGCGCGGGGAAATCCCGTCGATCTCGTCGAGCGGCTCGCGGCCCTCAACGACTGGTCGTTCGAGCGCTCGGGCGATTCCGAAATCACGCTCTCGATCCGCGGCCGCTGGACCGACTATCACATCTCGTTTCAGTGGATGGCGGAGCTCGAAGCGCTGCACCTCGCCTGCGCCTTCGACCTCAAGGTTCCGCAAGGCCGCAGGAACGAGGTCCTCAAGCTGTTGTCGATCGTGAACGAGCAGCTGTGGGTCGGCCATTTCGACCTGTGGTCGGACGAGGGCATGGTGATGTACCGCCACGCGCTCCTGCTCGCCGGCGGCGCGATCGCGAGCGACCGCCAATGCGAGGCGCAGTTGGAGCGCGCGGTCGACGCGGCCGAGCGCTATTTCCCCGCCTTCCAATTCGTCATCTGGGCCGGCAAGACCGCACGCGAAGCGATCGACGCGGCGATGTTCGAGACCGCCGGCGAAGCGTAAAGCCGCGATGGCCGCACCGACGCTCCGTGGCACCGTGCTGTTGGTGGGCGCGGGCAAGATGGGCGGCGCGCTGCTCGAGGGTTGGCTCGCGCGCGGCCTCGACCCACGCCATGTCGCCGTGCGCGACCCGGCGCCGCCGCCGGAGGTCGCGAAGCTTCTTGCCGCGCGCCGGATCGCGCGCGATCCGGATCCGAAGACGTTTTCGCCCGACGCCATCGTGCTGGCGCTGAAGCCGCAGATCGCCGCCGCCGCGACGCCGGCGCTGGCGCCGTTCGTGCAGCCGAAAACCGTGGTGGTCTCGATCATGGCGGGACGGACGATTGTTTCGCTTGAGAAAGTATTTCCTGCCGCCGCCATCGTGCGCGGCATGCCCAACACGCCGGCCTCGATCGGCCGCGGCATCACGGTGGCGGTCGCCAACCGGCGCGTGGACGCGGCGAAGAAGGCGCTCGCGAACGATCTGCTCGCCGCGGTCGGCGCGGTTGAGTGGGTGGAGGACGAAGCGCTGATCGACGCGGTGACGGCGGTTTCCGGCTCCGGCCCCGCCTATGTGTTTCTACTGGCCGAAAGCTTGGCCAAGGCGGGCGTCGCAGCCGGCCTTCCGCCCGCGCTGGCGATCAAGCTCGCGCGCGAAACGGTCGCGGGCGCCGGCGAATTGTTGCATCGCTCGCCGCAGGACGCGGCGAAACTGCGCGAAAACGTCACCTCGCCCGGCGGCACGACGGCGGCGGCGCTGGAAATCCTGATGGGCAAGGAAGGGTTTGATTTGCTGCTGGCGAAAGCCATTGCCGCCGCGGCCAAGCGCTCACGCGATCTGGCGGAATAGAGCATGATCCCGAAAAGTGGGAACCGGTTTTCGGAACAGATCATGCTCCAGCAAAATCTTAGGGACGCCCGCTGATTTATCTTAAAACGATCGTGTTCTAAGCGCCTTTCCCCGGCCACACCGGCCTCCTACATTGATGTGAACAGCGGGAGGCTTGCATGGCCAACACCCCCCATCGTGAAAAGATCGTCGAGGCGTTCCTCGCGCTGCTCGCCGAGAAGCCGTTCGATAAAATCGGCCTTGCCGCCGTCGCCGAAAAAGCCGGCGTTTCGCTCGCCGACATGCGCGGCGAGTTCGGATCGACGTTCGACATCATTGCCGCCTTCATGCGCGAGACCGACCGCAAGGTGCTCGCCGGCGGCGAGGGCGAGGACGCCGAGGCGACGGCGCGCGACCGGCTGTTCGACGTGCTGATGCGCCGTTTCGAGGCGTTGCAGCCGCATCGCGAGGCGGTGCGCTCGCTCGTCCGCTCGGCGGAGCGCCATCCGCGCTTCGCGCTCGCGCTCAACAAGCTCGCCGTGCGTTCGCAGCAATGGATGCTGTCGGCCGCCGGCATCGACTCTTCCGGACTGATCGGCGGCCTGCGCGCGCAGGCCGTGGCGGTGATGTTCGCCCGCGTGGCGCGGGTCTGGCTCGACGACGAGGATCCGGGCCTCGGGCATACGATGGCCGAGCTCGATCGCGATCTTGCCACCGGCGCGCGCTTGGCGTCGATGTTGGACGACCTCCGCCGGCTTGCTCCGCGCTGTCGGCCGCGCCGTCGCCGCGCGCGCGATGCCGAACGCCGGGCGCCGGGTCCCTCCGACCCGGAAACGATGCAGGCGTAAAGAAGCCGCACGAGCCGCAGATCTTCGATCAGGCCGGGATCCGCACCGTCGCGCGCAGGCCGCCGAGCGGGCTTTCCGACAGCAGAATTTCGCCGCCGTGGGATCCCGCGATGTCGCGCGCGATCGAAAGCCCGAGCCCGCTGCCGACCTGGTTCTGGTTGCGCGCGTCGTCGAGCCTGAGGAAGGGGCGGAACACGTCGTCGCGCTTGTCGGCCGGAATGCCGGGACCGTTGTCGTCGACCTGCACGATCAGCCAGCGCGGCTCGCGCGTTCCCGACAGCGCGATGGTCGAGCCGTAGCGCGAAGCGTTGGCGACGAGGTTGGCGACGCAGCGCTTGAAGGAATCCGGCCGCACCTGCACGATGGGCGGGCCGGCGAACTTCGCGCTCGCCCGCTTGCCGCGCCGCTCGGCCTCGGCGGCGAACTGTTCGAGCATTTCCGATACGTCCACGAGCGCCGGCTGTTCGCTGATGTCGCCGCGCGCGAAGGCGAGATAGGCCTCCAACATGCGCTGCATCTCGTCGACGTCGCGGCGAAGCGCCTCGACTTCGGGGGTGTCCTCCAAGAGCGCCAGCTCCAGCTTGAAGCGGGTCAACACCGTGCGCATGTCGTGCGAGACGCCCGCCAGCATCGTCGTGCGCTGCTCGATCTGGCGCTCGATGCGCCGCTTCATTTCGAGAAAAGCGAGGCCCGCTTGCCGCACCTCGCGCGCGCCGCGCGGGCGATAGTCCTCCACGTCGCGGCCTTTGCCGAAGGCATCGGCGGCTTCCGCAAGCCGCAAGATCGGCCTGATCTGGTTGCGCAGAAAGATGATCGCGACGGTCAACAGGACGAGGGAGGTGGCGACCATCCAGACAATGAAAATGTGCGAATTCGAGGCGTAGGCCTGATTGCGCAAGGCGAACACCTGTAGCGTGACCTTGTCGAGCAGGATGCGAACTTCGATCAGGTTCGAGTTGCCGACGGTGTCGATCCAAAACGGTTTGCCGATCTGGCGGCTGATTTCCTGCGACAGCACCGAATCGAGCGTCGAGAAGAAGGGTTTGGGGCCCGGCGGCGGCAATTGATCGGACGGCAGGAACTCGACCTTGAGGTTCAGGCGCTCGTTGGCGATTTTCCGCAGCGTCGCCATGTCCTTGTCATGCGGATAGCTTTGATAGACGTCGATGACCGCGGCAATGTCTTGCGTGACCGCGGCGGAAAGCCGGCGCGTCACCAAATTGAAATGCCGCTCCATGAACACGAAGGCGACGACCGATTGCAGGATCACCATCGGCGTCACGATGATCAGGAGCGAACGGGCATAAAGCCCCTTCGGCATCTGGGCGTTCACCCAGACCCCGAGGCGGTCCCACAGCTCGGTGACGCGGCCGAACACGGAGCGGATGCCCGCCAGACTCGCCTCGATCGTCGTCATGCGATCACCACGAGGCGATACCCGCCGCCGCGCACCGTCCGCAGATAGGCGGGATTGGTCGGGTTTTTTTCGATCTTGCGCCGCAGGCGGTTGATCTGCACGTCGACCGCCCGCTCGTTCGCCGCGGTGCCGGGGGCGACGAGCGCCTGGCGCGACACCGTCTCGCCGGGCTTGGCGGCGAGCACGCGCAGCATGTCGCGCTCGCGATCGGTGATGCGCACCGGCTTGCCGTCGCAGACGAGCTCGCCGCTTTCGACGTGGAAGGTGAAATCGCCGAAGCGCACTGTCTCGATGGCCGGCTGGAGCGGAATGCTGGCGCGGCGCAAGACGCTGTTGATGCGCAACAACAGCTCGCGCGGATCGAACGGCTTCGAAACGTAGTCGTCGACGCCGGTTTCCAACCCCGCGATGCGATCCTCGGTTTCCGCCCGCGCGGTCAGCATCAGGATCGGGACGGCGGAGCCGGTGCGAATCGAACGGGCGAGATCGAGGCCGCTTTCTCCCGGCATCATCACGTCAAGCACCAGGAGGTCGAACGCCATGCCGTCGAGCTTGCAGCGCGCCTCGGCCGCCGAACTCGCCGTCGTGACGCGGTAGCCGTGGTCCACCAGGTAGCGCGACAACAGATCGCGAATGCGCAGATCGTCGTCGACGACGAGAAGATGGGGCGCATCGTCGGCGAGCGGCAGCGGCTTGCGGGCGTGGATCATCAAAGCCTCTTTTGCGCGCGGCCGTCAGCGCGGACGGTTCCTCGCTTCGCGGTCGGCGCGCGCAATCAGCGCTTCGACATCAGCACGTCTCGAGGGCTCGATCATGGCGGTGAGAAATTTACGCGCCGCTTCCCGCGCGTCGCCGCCGCACTCGTTGAGGGCGCGGGCGAAACGCCGCGTCTGCAACAGCGCAAGCTCGAGCGCGAGCGCCTCGCCCTTCGGCGTGACAAACAGAAGGCGCTGGCGCCGGTCGGCGGGCCCGGCGCGCTGGACGACGTAACCGTTTTCGACCAGTTCGCGCAGCACGCGGCCGAGGCTCTGCTTGGTGATTTTCAGGACATCGAGCAAATCGGCGACGCGAATGCCGGGGTGGCGGTTGACGAAATGCAGCACCCGGTGATGAGCGCGGCCAAATTCGAGGCGCGCCAGCACCTCGTCGGCATCGCCGATGAAATCGCGATAGGCGAAAAACAGGAGCTCGATCAGGTCGAAGGCGGGGCCGTGGCCGGCCGCGGCGCCTGATTCCACCGGGCGAACAGGGAGTGCCGAGACGTTTATGTCAGCCATATTGACATATTCTGGTTCGATTGTTACAAGGCAGCGTATTCGGGCGAAAGGATCGGTCGCGGAAGCCTCAGACGGTCGGGCCGATCATTGCGCCGGGCGATGGGACACGCTCTCATCCGGACAACATATCGGGTTTGCGGCTTCAGGCAAAACCCGAAAAATCGGCGGAATTCGGGACGAAACCGCTTCGCGGAAGTCCCGAGGGAGAAACGACATGGCGGCCGCGGGCGAGCCTTTCGACAAGCGCCAAGGGGTCATCTGGTACGACGGCAAGCTGGTGCCGTGGGAGAGCGCGAACCTGCACGTGCTTTCGCACGGCCTGCATTATGCGAGCTGCGTGTTCGAGGGCGAGCGCGCCTATGGCGGCGAGATCTTCAAATGCACCGAGCATTCGGAGCGGCTGAGAAACTCGGCTGAACTGCTCGACTTCGAAATTCCGTTCTCGGTCGCCGAAATCGACGCCGCCAAGCGCTTGGTTTTGGAAAAGAACGGCCAGAAGGACGCCTATGTCCGCCCGGTCGCCTGGCGCGGCTCGGAGATGATGGGCGTCTCGGCGCAGATGAACAAAATTCACCTCGCCGTCGCGACCTGGGAGTGGCCGAGCTATTTCGACCCGGCCGAACGCCTGAAGGGCATCCGGCTCGATCTCGCCGAATATCGCCGGCCCGATCCGGCGACGATCCCGTGCAAGGCGAAGGCCGCCGGCCTCTACATGATCTGCACGGTCTCCAAGCACAGAGCCGAGCGCAAGGGCTACGCCGACGCGTTGATGCTCGACTGGCGCGGCCTCGTCGCCGAGTGCACCGGCGCCAACATCTTCTTCATCAAGGACGGCAAGATTCATACGCCGACGCCCGATTGCTTTCTCGACGGAATCACGCGGCGCACCGCGATCGAGCTGGCGAAGAAACGCGGCATCGAGGTGATCGAGCGTGCGATCAAGCCGGAAGAGCTCGACGGGTTCGGCGAGTGCTTCATCACCGGCACGGCGGCGGAAGTGACGCCGGTCTCGGAGATCGCGAAATGGCGGTTCACGCCGGGCGCGATCACGAAGCAGCTGATGGACGACTACACCGCCACGGTGCAGCCGAAAGCGCGCTCCGCGGCGGCCTGATCCGTTTCGTTTTGCGAGATCGAAAGCCGCCCGCGGGCGGCTTTTTTCGTCTGCGACTTACTCGGCGGCCTCGCGGCCGGGCTTCTTCCAGCGCGCGGCCGCGGCGTCGTCGGTCTTCCGCGCCGCCACCCAATGCGTGCCGTCGGCGCGCTCGACCTTTTTCCAGAACGGCGCGCGGGTCTTGAGATAATCCATCAAGAACTCGGCGGCGGCGAAGGCGGCTTGGCGATGGGCGGAGGCGGCGGCGACGAAGACGATGGTTTCGCCCGGTGCGATGCGGCCGACCCGGTGCGCGATCCGCACGCTTGAGAGCGGCCAGCGCTTTTTCGCCTCCTCGACGTGGCGCTTGATCTCGTCTTCGGCCATTTCGGGATAATGTTCGAGCACGAGCGCCGCGATCGGCGCGCCTTCTTCCTCACCGCGGCAGATGCCGGTGAAGGTGACGAGCGCGCCGGCATCGCTGCACCCGCGCGAAAGGGCCGCGGTTTCAGCCGCGACGTCGATCGGCGCCTCGGTGATGCGAACGCTCATCTCCCGTATCATACTCCAAATGGGGGGCTTAGCCGCCGGTCATCGGCGGGAAAAACGCGATCTCGCGCGCATGGGCGATTTTTGCGGCGGGCTGCACGTGCACCTTGTCGATCGCGGCGCGGACGGCCTTCGGATTGTCGAAGGCATAGGCGTATTCTTCCCCGCGTTTTTTCAGCCAATCCATCAGATCGCCGACGGTGACGATCGAGGCCGGCAACTCGACGTCTTCTTCCGGCTTTCCGATTCGCTCGCGTATCCAGGCAAAATACAAAACTTTCATCGGTCGTTTCTCACCAGATGGCGGGCGCCGGCGCGGAAATAATCGAAGCCGGTATAAAGCGTAAGCAGCGCCGAGAGCCAAAGCAGCGTAAGGCCGATCTGGGTCGTCAGCGGAAGAACCTTGTCGCCCGCCTCGCCCGCCAGCAGAAAGCCGATGGCGAGAAGCTGCATGAACGTCTTCCACTTGCCGAGTTGAGAGACCGGCAGGCTCACGCGCAATCCGGCGAGATATTCGCGCAGGCCGGAGACAAGGATCTCCCGGCACAGAATAATGAGCGCGGCCCATAACGACCAGCCCCTGATGGTGTCGTCGGCGGCGAGCATGAGCAAACAGGCGCCGACCAGGAGCTTGTCGGCGATCGGATCGAGCATGCGGCCGAGCGTCGTCCACTGGCCGAACTTGCGCGCATACCAGCCGTCGAGCATGTCGGTTAGCGCCGCCAGAAAGAAGATCGTGAGCGCGACCCAGCGCAGCCACAGGCCGGCGCCGAAAACCGAGACGCCGAAAAGACAGGCGGCGATCAGGGGCACGGCGGCAATGCGCGCATAGGTCAGCAGATTCGGAACGGCGAACGTCCGATCATCGGCGCCTGCCGCGCCGCGCTGCGTCGCCGCCCTGCTCCACTGATCCATCATCATGGCCTCGCTCACCCGCATACTACACAAAGTCGACACCATTGCGACGCGCAAAATGGCGGATCAACCATTCGCGTGGAAAAAATCGTAGATCGCGCGCGCGGTGGCGGCGTTGATTCCCGGCACCTTTTCCAGGTCGGAGACGGCGGCGCGCTCGACCGCACCGAGCGTCCCAAAATGCCGCAGCAGGGCGCGCTTGCGGGTCGGGCCGACGCCCGGAATTTCCTGCAGGCCGGCGCCGGCGATATCTTTCTTGCGGCGGACGCGATGCGAGCCGACGGCGAAACGATGCGCCTCGTCGCGCAACCGCTCGACGAAATAAAGCACGGGGTCGCGCGGCGGCAGGCGGAAGGGTTCAAAGCCCTGGCGGTGGAACGTTTCGCGCCCGGCGTCGCGATCGAGGCCCTTGGCGACGGCGATGACCGGCACGTCGTGAACACCCGTCGCGGCAAGCGTCTCCAGCGCGGCGGCGAGCTGTCCTTGGCCGCCGTCGAGGATCACGAGATCGGGCCAAGGGGATTCGGCGTCGTCCGCGGCACGCGGCGATTCGTCCTTCAGACGGGCAAAGCGGCGGCTGAGCACCTCGCGCATCATGCCGGTATCGTCGCCGCGCGCGGTGTCTTCGGACTTGATGTTGAACTTGCGGTACTGATTTTTCGCGAATCCCTCGGGGCCGGCGACGATCATGACGCCGACCGGGCTGGCGCCCTGGATGTGGCTGTTGTCGTAGACCTCGATGCGCCGCGGCGGGCGCGGCAGGCCGAAGGTTTCGGCGAGCGCCTTCAGGAGGCGCGCCTGCGAGGAAGATTCCGCCAGGCGCCGGCCGAGGGCCGAGCGCGCATTCAGCAGCGCGTGCTCGACCAGTTCCCGCTTCTCGCCGCGCTGCGGCACCACGACCTCGACCCGGTGATCGGCGCGGATCGAAAGCGCTTCGGCCAACAGTTCGCGATCCTCGATTTCGTGCGACAGCAGCACGCAGCGCGGCGCCGTTCGGCTTTCGTAGAACTGCGGGAGAAAGCTTTCCAGCACCTCGCTGCAATCGAGGGAGCGGTCGGCGCGCGGATAATAGGCGCGGTCGCCCCAATTCTGGAAGTTGCGGATGAAGAACACCTCGATGCAGGTGACGCCGCCCTCCTGGTGGCAAGCGAAGATGTCGGCGTTGTCGGTGCTGCGCGGATGCACGCCCTGATGCGATTGGATGGTCGAGAGCGCCTCCAGCCGGTCGCGCAGGGCGGCGGCGCGCTCGAAATCGAGCGCCGCCGATGCTTTTTCCATCTCCTCCGCCAGCATGTCCTTCACCGCCGAGCTCTTGCCGGAAAGAAATTGGCGCGCCTCCTCGACGAGCTTGTTGTAGTCCGCGAGCGCGATCTCGCCGGTGCAGGGCGCGCTGCAGCGTTTGATCTGATAGAGCAAGCAAGGCCGCGTGCGGCTCTGGTAAAAGGCATCGGAGCAGGAGCGCAACAAAAAGGCGCGCTCGAGCGCCGTCAGCGTGCGGTTCACCGCGCCCGCGGCTGCGAACGGGCCGAAATAGTCGCCCGGCCGATTGCGCGCGCCGCGGTGCTTCACGATTTGCGGCGCCGCCGGGTCGCGCGTGATCAAGATGTAGGGAAACGACTTGTCGTCGCGCAACAGCACGTTGAAGCGCGGCGCGAAGCGCTTGATCAGGTTCGCCTCGAGCAGCAGCGCCTCCGTTTCGGTCGCGGTGGAGACGAATTCCATGCTCGCCGTCGCGGCGATCATACGCGCGATGCGGTTGGTGTGCCCGGTGCCGCGGGTATAGGCGCCGACGCGTTTGGCGATGTTCTTCGCCTTGCCGACATAGAGCACGTCTCCGCGCCCGTTCAGCATCCGGTAGACGCCGGGCGTCGTCGGCGCGAGCTTGGCGAAATTCTGGATCGCCGCGAGCCCGGTGGCGACGGCCTCGGCGGCGGGCTCCTCTTCCGGCAGATTCTCGGCCGCGAGTTCGATCGGCGCCTCGGTCTCCGGGCTTTCGTCGGAGTCGGCGGCGAGTTCGGTTTCCGGATCGACGTCTAGACGTTTTCGTTCCATCTCAGGCACTGCTCAGCGGCGCAACTTTTCTTCCGGCGAAATTTTCTTCGCAACCGGCGCGAAGTCGAGCCAAAAAATCGCCCTCGTTTGGCCCGTTTCGGGTCAAGCCGAAGCCGTTTGTAAACGCTTTGTTAGTCATGACTCGAAAGAGAAGCGCGTTTTTACCCGCCAAGACAAGACGCAATTATCCTAAAAGTTTAAATTGTTCGCCGTGGGGTCGATCGACAAGATCGAGACGAGGAGGCCAGCATGAAGAAGCTGCTTCTGGCGGCGTGCGCCGCTGCTGCAGCCGCGTCGCCTGCGCTTGCGGGCGATCTGCCGCTGGAACGGCGGTCCACTTACGTGCCGCCCGAAGTTGCGAACAGGCTGTTCAATTGGACCGGTTTCTATGCCGGCGTCCACGGGGGTTATGCCTGGGGCGAGGCGGCGGGGCTCAGCCCCAACGGATTCGTAGGCGGCGTGCAGGCGGGCTACAATTTTCAAGTTTCGCCGTCGGGCGTCTTGGGCTTCGAAACCGATATTTCGGCGACCTCGATCGACGACAAGTCGGGCGGGATGAAATTCGGCATCGATTATCTCGGCACCATCCGCGCGCGCGCGGGCTACACAATGGACCGCGTGATGTTCTACGCCACCGGCGGCGCCGCCTATGGCCGCGGCGATCTGGAGATCGCGGGCCTTTCCAACAATCAGTTCCACTGGGGATGGACGCTCGGCGGCGGCGTCGAGGCGATGGTCACGCCGAACGTGTCGGCGCGTCTCGAATATCTCTATGTGGATCTCGCCAAGGAAACGTATCAGTCGGTCGTGGGGCCGACGAGCGTCGGCTACAAAACCAACATCGTTCGCGGCGGTCTCAACTATCGGTTTTGATTCTCGTTCGTTCGGCGGAGGACGATTTTCGTGATTCGAAAACAAAAGCAAAAGACACATTAGCGCCATGTTTTATCGGCGACTCGATGGAACTTTGAAGCAAATCGCGGCCGAAATCCTTGTGCCGCCAAGGGCCGTGATTTGTTTGGCGGTGTTGCCGATTTATCACCGCTGTCGCGTGAGTTCGCACTAGGAAGACGCATCAACCTACTTTCAAACACCAAGTGGAGTTCATCCATGAAAAAGAGGCTACTGCTTTCAGGTATCGCGCTCGCGGCGCTCGCGATCGCCGCGCCTGCATCGGCCGCCGACGTGCCGGGCCGCGGACCGATCTACAAGGCCGCGCCCGCGCCGCTGTTCAACTGGACCGGTTTCTATATCGGCGGCCACGGCGGCTATGGCTGGGCCGATGCCGATAACCTGAACCCCAAGGGTTGGTTCGGCGGCGGTCAGGTCGGCTACAATTGGCAGTACGCGCCGAACTGGGTGTTTGGCGTCGAGGCCGATATTTCCGGCTCGGACATCAGCGAAACAAACCTCGCCGGAGCGCCGCTGGTGAGTTCGAAGATCAACTACTTCGGCACCGCGCGCGGTCGCCTCGGCTACACCGTCGATCGCGTGATGGTGTACGGCACCGGCGGTCTCGCTTGGGCCCACAATCGCGCCAATGACGGCCTGGTGCAGGCCGATGCGACCCAGGTCGGTTGGACCGCGGGCGCCGGCCTCGAATACGCCTTCGCGCCGAACTGGTCGACCAAGGTCGAGTGGCTCCATGCCGATTACGGCAACAAGACCTACCCGCTCACCGCGCCCACGCGCGTCGACCTGACCGACAATACGGTCAAGCTCGGCGTCAACTATCGCTTCGGCGGCGGCCCGGTCTATTCGCGCTATTGATCGCAACGATCCTGAACGAGAAAAGCCCCGGGTTTCGGCTCGGGGCTTTTTTCTTGTTCGGGCGCGCGTTCAGTGCGGCACGGTGTCGGCGAAGGCGGGCACCTTGCGCGCGAACTCGTCGAGCCATTTCACCAGCTTCGGATGCGTCTTGCGCCAGTCCGTGCCGAACCGGAAATCGAGATAGCCGAGCGCGCAGGCGAGCGTGATGTGGCCGACGTGCAGCATCGGCGTGAGCGCGGGCGGCGCTTTTTCGAGCGCCGCGAGCGCGCGGCTCATCTTGCCGGATTGATGATCGATCCATTTCGGCTCGTGTTTTTCCGTCGGCCGGAAACGGCCTTCGTACACGCGCAGGATTCCGGCGTCCAAGATGCCGTCGGCGAGCGCCTGCAGGCGGAGCGCGTCGAAGCGCGCCGCGCCCGGCGGCGGAAGAATCCGCCCGCCGCCGGCCCGGCCGTCGAGATATTCGAGAATCACGCGCGAATCGAACAGCGTGCCGCCGTCATCGAGGATGAGCGTCGGAATCTTGCCGAGCGGATTTTGCTGCCGGACGCTGTCGTCGGGATCGAGCGTATCGGCGCTGTCGATCCGAATCTCGTCCTCAAGGCCGAGGATCGAGATCGCAATTCTGATCTTCCGCGCGAACGGCGAGGTCGTGGACGAGCGCAAGACGAGCATCGGCTATCCCCCGGTTTATTATCGACATGGTTTTTGGAATTCAGCCCTGCGGCGTGAGGTTGACCGCCTTCGGTCCCTTGCCGCGATTGTCGTCCTCGACGTCGAAAGAAACTTTCTGACCTTCGTTCAATGTGCCGAGCCCCGAGCGCGTCACCGCCGAAACATGCACGAACACGTCGCGGCTTCCGTCGTCGGGGGTGATAAATCCATAGCCTTTGTCGCTATTGAAGAACTTCACGGTGCCGCTAATCGGCATAGCCTCCACTCCTTCGCTCTGTCTACGCTCGCTTGCGCGCCCCATCACGGCAGCGCGAGGCTCGCTTTCCTAGGACAGTCGCGCCGACATGAAAAGCGGTTTTGTTGGCGCGCGCTTTTGCCGGCATGTTCACCGTTCCGCAACGAGCCGGTCGAGGCGATAGCGACCGGGGCCGTCGCGGCCGAGGCGCGCGGCAAGCGCCGGCAAAATCACTTTCAGTTCTTGTTCCAGCGTCCATGGCGGGTTCACGACGATCACGCCGCAGGCGCCGAGCGGCCCTTCCGCCCGCGGTTTGTCGACGGCGAATTCGACGCGTAAAATTTTCGCAATTTCGAGCCGGGCGAGGCGGCGCTCGAACAGGCGAACCTCGCGTTCGTTCTTGATCGGATACCAGAGCACGAAGATGCCGGAGGACCACCGCCGGACGCCCTCGGCGAGCCCGTCGCGGAGCCTTTCGAATTCGCCCGGCGCTTCGAAAGGCGGATCGATCAGCACCAAGCCGCGCCGTTCTTTTGGCGGCAAATAGGCCTTGAGCGCGGCCCAACCGTCGATCTCGACCGCCTTCGCGCGCCGGTCTCCCTCGACATTGCGCGCGAGCGCGGCGTATTCCTCGGCATGCAATTCGCAGAAAATCATGCGGTCGCGCTCGCGACAGAAGGCGCGCGCGAGCAAGGGCGAGCCGGGATAGAGGTCGAGCATCCCCGGCCGGCTCGTGGCTCGAACCAACGCCAGGTAAGGCTCGAGCAATGGGCCGGCTTCGCCCGCGAGCGGCTGTTCGATCAGACGTCCGATGCCTTGCCGCCATTCCTGCGTGCGGCTCGCCGCCTCGCCCGTCAGATCGTAGGCGCCGGCGCCGGCGTGGGTTTCGATGACGCGAAACGGGTTTTTCTTGGCGACGAGATGCGCGAGCAGCCGGCAAAGCACCGCGTGCTTGACGACATCGGCGAAATTTCCGGCGTGAAAGGCGTGGCGATAGTTCATCAACCGCCGCGCACCGGCGGCATCGCGACCCGCGGGTTGCGGCAGGCGCGCCGGTCGGTTTCGGGGCAGGCGCGAAAGGCCAAATCCTTGCTCAGGCAGATGCGGACTTCGCTGAGGTAGCGGCCGCTGCAGGTGACCGCGATCATGTCGTGCGCGAGCCCCGGATTGGCGGCGATGAAGGCGTCTTCCACCTCCTCGGGCGCCACCATCGTGTAGTCGTTGAGGCGCACGAACCGCTCCGGGATCTTCACCTTCTCGCGCGCGCTGCGCACGGTGGCGAAAAAGCGCTCGGCCTCCAAGCCCGAGCAGGTGCCGTGCGCGCGCCATTCGTGAATGACGAGCTGGCGTGCGGGCATGAGATCCAGCATCGAGCGGATCAAACTGCTTTCGATCCAGGGAGCGGGCTCGATGCAATTTTGCGGAAAGCCGCGCTCATATTGCGGCCACAGCCCATGCACGACGAAGGCATAGGGCCGCTCTCGGCCGCATTGCTCGTTATTGCCGCGGCGCCCGCCGCCGCTTTCGCAAAAGGACGGCGACCAGCTGAGCGACAGAACGTAGAAATCGAATACGCCCGGCGTGCCCTGATGCGCGCCGGGCCCGCGCTCGGAGCCCTGGTAGGAATCGCGGTGGGAATTGGGCTGGCGGAAATCCCGCGCCAGAGCCGGCGCGAGAGTCAGCGCGGCGATCGCGGCGCAAACGACGGGGCGAATCCTGTTCATGCGCCTGATCCCAAGCTTTTCTTGATTGCGCGCGCGCGGCAAACAATTGTTATGGCTGCGCCATCTTGCAGCGCGGCGCATAGGCCAAATTGCGGTCGGCGCCGAGCACGCACCATTCCACGCCCCAGGTGGCGCCGGCAAAGCCGAGATCCTCGCCGATGGCGTAATAGGTCACGGTTTCCGTGCCGTCGGAAAGCAGCGTCTTGGCGACGCAGAAGCGGCGGGGAATGGCGTGGTCTCCCCACGGCCGATAGGCGATCTCGCGCGTCTCGCCGAAGCGGCTGATGAAGAGACTCGGATTCCAGAAGCGGATTTCCTTGATCGCGAAGTGGATGTCGATCTTGGCGAGGGCGAGCGGATTGTCGCAGGCCGGCAGCCAAGCGTCGTAGCGAGGACCGCCGAACAAATAGAAATTCATCTCGAGCCAGCTCGCGGCCCGCGCCGGCGCCATAGCGGCGAGCGCGACCGCGGCGCTCAACGCGATGCTCAAAACGCCGCCGTTTTTTCGCATGCCCCGCTCCTGTCCCGGGCACGACGATGCGGCGGAGCCGGGCAGGGGTCAAGAGCGTTCGGCGGCGGCCATGGCCGGCGAAGACAATCGTCCCGGGCCGAAGCCTTGGCGCGCTCTTGCCTCGCAGAGCGGGCCTCATTAGCTTGGGGCTGATCGCGGTCCATCACAGCGGAGCCAGCACCATGTTCGTTCTCGAGGCGCGTAGCGAGCGGATCGCCGTGTTGGCGCTCACCGTGCTGATGGCGGCGACGCGGATCGAGCATTTCGGCGCGGGCCAGATCGCGCCCGACGCCTCGACCGCGGTGTTCTTCCTCGCCGGTCTCTTGATCGGCAATCCGCTGTGGCTGCTCGCTTTGCTGGCGGAAGCGCTGCTGCTCGATTTGACGGCGATCAAGGTCGTCGGCGTCGAAGCGGTCTGCGTCACGGTCGGTTACGGCATGATGATCCCGGCCTATGGCGCGCTGTGGCTTGCCGCGCGTCCCGTCCGCGCCAACGATCGGCTCGACCTGTTCGGCGCCGCCAAGCTTGTTTGCGCGTGCTGCGCCGGAGTTGTCGGCTTCTTCCTGTTCTCGAATCTCGGCTACTACATCGGCGGCGGGTTCGAGAGCTCCATGGGCCTCGAGGAATATGCGCGGCGCGTCGTGCGCTATTTCCCGCCCTATTTGTCCAGCACGCTGGTCTACAGCGCCATCGGCGTCGCGCTGGCGATGTTTGCCGCGCGGCTTGCGCCGCGCGGGCGTCTGGCGGCGCGCTGATCGCGGCGCGCTGCTTCCGTCGGACCTGCTCGATTGAATATTGCGCGCGGCGGCGTTATTTCGCGAAGCGCTTGATCACGTCGGTGATGGCGGCGGGCAAGGCGTCGAGATAGGGCCCCATGAAGAACGTCTCACCGCTGCCCTCGCCGTAAAACTCATCATGCGTATCGATGAGCGCGCGCACGACCGGAAGACAGGGGGTGATCGAGTCGACGATCAGATCGGTGACATCGCCGATGCGCGACAACTGCGGATAACGCGGATCGGCCGCGACTTTCCGCGCGATGCACTCGGTCGCCGACTTCATCAGCGGGCGCACCGCGGCGTTCTTCTGCGCGTCGGTATAGTGCGGCTCGGCGGCGAAGCCGGTCATCTGATCGATCGCGCCGCGATCGATCGATACGTTCACGGCCAACGATAGGCCGACGAGCGCCCCAACGATCATGCCTTGATTCCCCCGAATCATTTTAATTTTAGGTTCGAGGGTTCTCTCGCACAACCAAAATCTTGCTGCAATGCGAAAAAAGTCGCGCCTGTGACGATTTTGCAACGGCCGCCGAAGCGGCGAAACCATGGCAAAATAGGCGCATGGACAGCCGATTCGGCTCGGGGGCATTATCGCCGGCGCGGAGCTTCGGCTTGGGGTCAAACCATATGCGCGGCAATGTCGTTTGGCGCGGCCTCCTCGGCTTCGCGCCGGTTTTGCTCTGGCTGCTCATGCATGGCGCCGCGCTCGCCCAAAGCCCGGCGGACAAGCTCGCGGCGCTGATCAAGAACAGCGGCTATACTTCGAGCAAAGTCGGCGACAATGTGTGGACGGTCGATTTCACCGGCAAGCAGCTGCCGAAATTCAAGGTGATCCTGTCGGCGAGCAGCAAGGACAAGGACGGCGTCGTCGTCATCTTCGCCAATCCGGTCGAAAAATCCCGCCTGCCGGCGACGACGAATTTCATGATGGTCTTGCTCAAGGCGAACCACGACTTCGATTACGTCAAGATTGGAATCGACAGCGACGGCGACGTCTTCGTCCGCGCCGACATCCCCGACGGCGTCGATGGCGGCTACTTCAAGAGCATCGTCGAGCAGGTCGCGGCGGCGACGGATCAGCTTTACGGCCGGATCAAGCCGCTGCTCAAAAACTGAAAGCCGGCGCGGCGGTGAAGCTCAGCAACGGGTGATGCGAACCGTCGTCTCGCCGCCCTGCGAGGAGGGCACCGTCACATGTTCCGTGGAACAGGCCGCACCGCCCGAGTACACCGACACGCGGCGCGGGCCGATTGAGCCCGTTTCGTCGGTTTCCTGCGGCACTTCGATGATCAACGGCTCCGCATAGGGTGCGCCGAGGACGACGCCGGGGAATCCGAACTCGAAGCGGCGCGCGAAGCGGTGGCGATGGTTGAAGTGGTGCGCGTGGGCGAAATGGTGCGGATGCGGTTTGGCGAATGCCCAGGGTTTTGCCTTGAAACCGCCGGGCTTGGCATCGGAATGCGTGGTTAGAATCAACGCGCCGGCGCCGAACAGGGCGATCGCGGCGTACGCGAACAACTTCTTCATCGCGCCTTCTCCCGTCCCGAGCGCGACGGACAGGCCCCCGTCCTTCGCGCCGATGCCGCCCATAAACCTTAGCCATTCGGCGCGCGGCTGTCGATTCGTCCGCGCGGCGAACTATTTGCGCTTGCGCCGGCGGCCGGGTTTCCTGCGCTTGGCCGTGCGCTTGCGGCTCAATTCGCCGTATTTCATGCCCTCGAGTTTCAAGCCGTCGGGGTCGAGGAAGAACACGGCGTAATAGTCGTCGTAATATTCGGCCGGCGGATCGACGATGCGGGCGCCGAGCTTTTGCAAGAACGCGCCCAAGGCGTCGACCTCGGCGCGGCTGCCCAATTCGAACGCATAGTGATGGAAGCCGACATTGCCGATGCGATGCTTGTGTTTCTTGCCTTCGGCGTCGGCCTCGCCGATCCAGAAGCGGGTCTTGCCGTTCGACCAGCCGGCGGCGTCCGCATAGTGCTCCATCGGCTTGAAGCCGAGGAAGCCGAAGAGCTTGCCGTAGAACGCCTTCGATGTGGCGAAGTCGCCGACGCGGATAACGATGTGATCGATGCCGAGGACGCGGGGCATGTCGCTCTCCTTGCGCAACAACGCGCGCGGCCCGGCAAGGTTCGCAACGCACTCACTGCGCGTGCATCAGCTTCATCTTTTCCTCGATGCATTTGTCGACGAGCGCCATGCGCTTGTCGAGGTCGCGCGGCGCCGATTTGGTTTCGTAACGCATCCAACACTGTGTCTTGGCGTCCTGCGGCGAGGTTGGCACCGGCTCGCCGCCCGCCGTTGCCGGCTTCGGCGGGTTGGCGGCGTCGGCGCAGCCGGCAAGCAGCAGTGCTGCGAAGAGCGCGAGCAAGGAATAAGCGGGTTTGCAAACGGTCATGCGGCGAAACTTCTCCCGGTCGCGTGGGCGCTCGCCGCATTATAGCGGCGGCCGCCCCGCTTGTCGGAGCTCTTTTTGCACGGGGGGACGTGGGTTTTTGGAACCGCGGGCATTTGCGCGCGTTAGCGAACGCATGGCGAACGAATGGAACGAGCCGATGACCGGCGCGCAGGCGTCGGAACTCAAGGCGCTCTCGCAAATGGCGCGCGAGCCGGAGACGTTCGCTCCACGCCTGTCGAAGGCCGCCGCCGCGCAGCGCATCGAGGTGTTGCGCGCGAAGCTCGGCAAGGATTTGAACGGCGTCCAGCACAAACCCGAATGAAAGGGAGAAGGAGGAACAGCATGGCTCGAAGAAAGACACGTCGCTCAAAAGCGCACGCGCGCAATAGCGCATCACGCCGGCGCGCATCGTCGCGGCGAAGAGCCCCGTCGCGCAAGGCTTCGCGCGGGGCGGGGCGGAGAAAGCCGGCGCGGAAAAGGGCTTCCGCGCGCGCTTCCAAGCGCAGCGCGCCGAAACGCCGGCGCTCGACGGCGAGCGCGATGCGGCGGGCCTTGGCGCTGAAGGCCGCGCAAGAACGCAAGCCGGACATGACGCCGCGCTGGCCGACGCAATCGCTGTCCGAGCACGCGCCGGACCGGGCGCCGCAGAATCCGCGCGAGCAGGGCAACACCGCGAACATCTTGCAAAACACCACGAACCGGCTGTTGCAGCGCTGAACGCGTTATTTGCGGGTCGATTGGACGCCGCGCCCGTGACGAGGGCGGTGTAAGACGTGGGCCGCACTATTTGCTCCGGTCCCGAGCAAACGATAGTGTTTCCTGCTTTCAAAAAGACCGTCACCCGCTTCGAGAGGCGCCCCATGTTTCCGCTCATCGTCCCCGCCTACGCCGCCCTACTCGCCTTCATTTATATTTTTCTCTCTTCGCGCGTGATCCAGTCCCGGGTCGTCACGCGGATCGGCCTTGGGACCGGCGGAGATCGCGGCCTCGAGCGGCGGATGCGCATTCATGCGAATTTCGCCGAATACGTTCCATTGGCGCTTTTGCTGCTCGCCTTCATGGAAATGCAGGGCCGGCCGGGCTGGCTCCTGCATCTTCTTTGCGTCGCACTCGTCGCGGCGCGGATTGGCCACGCACTGGCGCTGTGGGATGAGAAAGAGATTTTTCCGCTCCGCGTCGCCAGTGTCTCGGCGACGTTCTTCATCATGGCGGCGGCGGCCGTTTCGCTGCTGGCGCGGGCGCT
>Ga0207505_100053_pt1 | contig 23282 bp, 23 predicted proteins | sample NitcycUWRROWE17A_FD_188207 | JGI IMG/M metagenome (GOLD analysis project Ga0207505, IMG submission 188207) | Soil microbial communities from Arlington Agricultural Research Station in Wisconsin, USA - Nitrogen cycling UWRJ-ROWE17-A (SPAdes) | ecosystem: Environmental > Terrestrial > Soil >... | reverse complement strand
CCCTCGCCGCCGAACAGCGTGGTCTGCGGCTCGTCGACCTTAACCTTGACGCTCACGACGGCGGGGCGCACGCGGTCGACAACGTCGGCGAAGGAATACTGACTGGCCGGGCGATCGGTGCTGATCTGGGCAAGGGCGGGGGAGGAAAAGCCGGGGTGCAGGATCTGACCCGCGGCGAACCCGGAAAGCGCGAGGCCAAAAACGCTGGCGAGCAGGAGGGAGCGGCGGCGCTTGAAAAGCCCGCGCGCGGTCGGCGCGGTCACGTTGATTGCGGACATCACGGTCTCCGTGTCTGGGTCTCTTTGTTCACGGAGATAGTTATGAGGCGCCACCTTAAAGCGCAGTGGCGGATAAATTACATTTTTTTAATATCGGAGCGGAAAGGTCGCGCCCATCGCCGTTTTTCCTCGGTGGAACGCGGATTTTCGGCCCAGCTGCTTTTGCGACGAGAAGCTAACAAAAAAGTGATCTTAAGATCGAACCGCCGCGCCGGGCGGCGCGGCGATCAGCCTTGCGCCGCGCGGCGCTCGCTGTGGATCGCGACTTCGGCGGCCTTGGCGAGCAGCTCGGCATAACGCCGGCCGAATACTTTGCTCGAAAAGCGGACGGCGGCGTCCAATTGCGAGAGCCGAAAGGGGCGCTCCTCGGGCGAGGAATTGCGGACCGAATCGAGCAGCGCCTGCGTCGCCGTATCGATGCAGGTCTCGATCTCCGAAGACAGGCGCAAGGTAATTTCGTTGACCGCCACTTCCGCCGCATACATGCGGCACGCGCGCAGCACTTCGAGCGAGGCCTCGACATCGGCGACCGCGTGGGCGTCGACGACGGATCCCGGCGCGATTTCTTCTTTCGGGCGCGGCCGCAGCAGACGGCGGACCTGGCCGGGCAGCCCGTCGATGCGCGAGCGCAGCAAGGCGGCGGTGTCGGCGCGCAATTGCGCGAGCCGCTTCGTCCAACGCGCCTCTTCCGACATGTCGATCTCGGTCGCCAGTCCGCGGGCAAGGTCGTGGAACCGCTTGATGCCGGCGCAGATGTCGGCGGTGGAATTGGCGCGCATGTCTCGCGTGAGACGAATGGCCGCGCGCGTCGTCTCGTCGACGATCAGATCGATGGCAAAGGCGAACGGCGTTTCCGCGATCTTCTTGGCGGAATCGGTCTCCGCGCTCGCAGCGACAAACCGAAGGAGATGGACCGGCGCGGCCAGGCGGGAGAATAAAACAACGATGGCATAGGCGAAGATTTCCGGCCGCCTGAGCGCGGCATGCTCGAACAGCGTGCGCGCCGAATCGAGCTCGGCGTCCGCCAGATTCTTGATTTCCGCCGGCAGGCGCGTGGAGAGTTCGCGCAGCGTTCCGCGAATGCGAAAGATCGAGGCGATTTCCGCAACCGCGTCAAGAACGCGTTCGCCGCCGAGTTGGGAGACGAGCTTTTGCCGGCTCTTGCCGTCGCCGGCGACGGCCGCAAGCGCCTGTTCAATGGCCGCGAGCGCGCGGCTCTGGAAATCATGGACCAGGCGATCGGCCTTGACGGCGTCTCCGGCGGTGAGCGCGGCGCCCGTCTCGCGGAGGAATGGCTGCGTTTCCGCGGGCAAGAGGTCGCGCTCGAGCCACGTCCAGATCCGCGGCAGGGACGCGCGGGCGATGCGGCCGGTAATCCTGTCGGGAAGTTCTTCGTCGACGAGAAAAGGTTCGATCGGCAGAAAGAAACGCCGATCGGGGGCGTCGAGCCGCTCGTGGGTTTGGCCGGCGGCGCGCTGCTCGGCGCGCAATTCATCGAGGATGAGATCGAGGCCGGGAAACGGTTCACCCGACAGCGCGCCCCGCTCGATCTCGCGCAGAAGCAGCGCGCGCGCTTCCGGAGAAATCTCGCGAAGATATTGCCGCAACCGCTCGACCGGCGAGGTCCCGCCGCGCATTCCAGTCCCCTAACTGCCGCACCATCCACCCGCGCGTGAAGATAGGGCGGGCGGCGTTAAGAGATCGTTTAGGTTTGCGTGGCCGGCGGCGACCGCGGTTCAGCTGATCGGATTCCAGGTGCCGTCGGGATTGCGGCAGGCGACGCCGCGGGCGGTTTGCGGGCGTCCCTGAATATAAATCGTATGGCTATATTCGCGGCAGCGCTCGTAGCCGCCTTGCGGATAGGGGGGCCCGGCGATGATGGTGCCGTACGCGCCATGCTCGCCGCGCCAGCCGACCGGGGCGCCGGGACCGCCATATTCGAGCGCCTGCATCTCGGCCATATAGGCGCGGCGGCGATCTTCCGCGTCGAGGGCGTTGCCGATCGTCCCGCCCACAATGCCGCCGATGAGGGCGCCGGCGACGACCGAACCGGGCCCGCGCCCGGTGCCGGCGCCAATCAGGCCGCCGGCCAAGGCGCCGGTTGCAACGCCGGCGCCGGTCTTGGGGCCGGGATCGCCGGCGCAGCCGGCGAGAACGCAGGCAAGCGCCAGCAGGACGGCGGGTTTAAGTGTTAGCGCGCGCACAAAGGCCCCCTTCGCATTCGGCCAGAACCGGAATGCTTCCTCGCTCGGCCCGATACGTGCCGATGATTGGGGCGAAAGCTGGGCCCCGTGCTTCAGGCCGCCGGCAACACCAGTTCCGCGCGCAGGCCGCCGAGCGGCGCATTGCCGAGCACGAGCTTGCCGCCATAGAGTGTCGCCAGATCCGCGACGATCGACAGGCCCAGCCCCGAGCCCGGCTTGTTCTCGTCGAGCTTGCGCCCGCGGCTTGGAATTTGCTCGCGCGCTTCCGACGGCAGGCCGGGCCCGTCATCGTCGATCAGGACGTGGAAGAAAGCGCGCTCGGTCGCGCTCGCCGGATGCTCGGCAAACACCTCGATTTCGACGCGCGAGTTCGCCCATTTGCAGGCGTTGTCGACGAGATTGCCGAGCATCTCCTCGAAATCCTGGCGCTCGCCGTGAAATTTCACGTCATCGACCCCCCGCGTCTCGATCGTCAGCGCGCGGTCGTGATGGATTTTCGACATCGTGCGGGCGAGGCCTTCGACGACGGGCGGCACCTCGCTCACGGTGCCGACCACGGCGACGCGCGCGGCAAGCCTTGCCCGCTCGAGATGATGCTGGACCTGCTCGCGCATGACCGAAACCTGCTCGCGCACCTTCGCGGCGGCGGGATCGTTGCGGCCGGCCGCTTCGTTGAGCAGAACCGAAAGCGGCGTCTTCAGCGCATGCGCAAGGTTGCCGACATGCATGCGCGCGCGGTCGACGATTTCGCGGTTGGATTCCAGCAACGCGTTCACCTCGCGCGCGAGCGGCGCGATTTCTTCCGGAAACGTGCCGTGCAGCCGTTCGGCGCGGCCCGATCGAACGGCGGCCAACGCTTCGGACATGTTGCGCAGCGGCCGCAGGCCGAAGCGAACCTGAAACCCGACGATCAGCGCGAAGGCGGCGCCCAATATCGTAAGCGTCAACAACAGCGCGTCGTTGAAGTCATCGCTGTCGTCGTCGATCTCGTAGGCGTCGCCCGCGACCGCCACCAGATAGCGGCCGTCCTCGCCGAGATCGACGATTCGCTCGACGACGCGCAGCCGCTGTCCCTCGGGGCCGTCGACATAGCCCTCGCGGAAACCGCCGAGACCCTCGACGATGCTGGCATCCGACAAAATGGGCAGCCCGCCCTCCGGCACCGAACGCGACGCTTTCGTTTCGATCGTATCGGCGCTGATGCGGATGATCTGCCAATACCAGCCGGAGGAGGGAAGATCGAACAACGGCTCGCCGAGCGCGGTGGGCTCGGGCAAAGCGCCCTTCGAGGCGAGCGCCACGTCGGCGACGATGGTCTTGAGATAAACGTTGAGCCGGCGGTCGAAGGCGCGCTCGAGCGAGCCGCGGTAGAGCGTCGACAGCAAAATCCCCGCCACCAGCAGGATGGCGGCGCTCACCGCCGTGGCCGTGATGAACAGGCGCCGCGCGAGGGAGCTAGCGCGCATTCGGCGGCGGGTTGAGCAGATAGCCGAGACCGCGAACGGTCTGGATCAGATCGACGCCCAATTTTTTTCGCAAGCGGCCGACGAAGACCTCGATGGTGTTGGAATCGCGGTCGAAGTCCTGATCGTAGAGATGCTCGACGAGCTCGGTGCGGGAAACCACCCGCCCCATGTGATGCATCAGATAGGCGAGCAGCCGGTATTCATGCGAGGTGAGGCGGATGGGATTGCCGTCGACCGAAACCCGCCCGGAGCGGGTGTCGAGATGGATCGGCCCGCAGCTCAAATCGCTGGTGGCGTGGCCGCTGGCGCGGCGGAGAAGCGCGCGCAGGCGCGCCAGCACCTCTTCCATGTGAAAGGGCTTGGCCACGTAATCGTCGGCGCCGACGTCGAAGCCCTGCACCTTGTCGGACCAGCGGTCGCGCGCGGTGAGCACGATGACCGGCATTTTCTTGCCGTTACGGCGCCAGGCCTCCAGCACCGAGATGCCGTCCATCTTGGGAAGCCCGAGATCGAGCACGACGGCGTCGTAGGGCTCGCTCTCGCCGAGAAAATGCCCTTCCTCGCCGTCGAAGGCGCGATCGACGGCATAGCCCGCGTCGGTCAACGCCGCGCAAAGTTGGCGGTTGAGATCGGGATCGTCCTCGACGACCAAAAGGCGCATGGGTTGAAAATGGCTCCCCGGCTTCGCGGCAGTATGCCGCCTTGCCGGCGAGCTGTCAGCATAACGGCCCGAAAGCGGCGGAATAAAGTAAACGCGCGGACGCCCACGCTCCTCGTCATGCCCGCGCTTGTGCCGGGCACGACAGAATTCATCATCCGCGACATGGCGGCTTCGTCGCCTCGCCCGGGATGAGATCAACGTTCGCCGGTTGACAGGGCGCGCGGGCGGCGGCACCCCTTGCCGCGGAGGGGGAGAATGCCACGGCGTCTCATGGCTTCGTTGGTCGCGGGCTCGCTCGGCGCCGCCTTGGCGGGGCTCGCGCCCGCGCAGGCCATCAATGGCGGCAAGGGTGCGCCGGCCGACATCGCGGCGCAAACGGTGCAGATCGTGTCGACCCGCGGCTCGACCTGCTCGGCGGCGGTGATCGCGCGCGACCTGTTGTTGACCGCCGGCCATTGCGTGGAGCCGACGGCGAACTACGCGGTTTCGATCGATGAGGGCGCAGGCCCGCGCATCGTGCCGATCGCGCGCATCGTGCTGCATCCGGCCTACGACCCGCATCAATTCGAGAAGCTGAAGCCCTCGCCGGACATCGCGATCGTCAAGATTTCGGAGCCCTTGCCCGCGCGCTTTCGCCCGGCGCGGCTCGCGACCGAGCGCGCGCTGCCGAAGCAGGGCGACATCTTCACGCTCGCGGGCTACGGTTTCAGCATCGACGGCGACCCGCGAACCATGGGCAAGGTGCGCGCGGTGACGCTGCCCTCGATCGGCAACACCGGCGGGATCATGGTGCGCGTCTCCGCCGGCGGCGGCAGCTCGGCCGGCGCCTGCACCGGCGATTCCGGCGGCCCGGCCTTTCGCGGCGACGTGCTCGCCGCGGTGATCGGCTGGATCAACACGCCGGCGGGCCGCAACTGCGGCTCGGTCACCGGCGCGACGCTCGTCGCGCTGCAGCGCGAGTGGATCATCGCCACCGCGCGCGCGCTCGGCGCCACCATCGGGGAATGAGGGCTTTCCTAACCTGTCATTGCCGGGTGCGTTGGTCTGCACCCTCTCCCCTTGGGGGAAAGGGTTGGGGTGAGGGGGTTCGTCATTGAATTTCGTTCCCCCTCACCCGGTCGCTCCGCGACCGACCTCTCCCCGCCGGGGAGAGGTGAAGTGGGGCTCGACACCGCACCGGCCATGACGGAGCAATTATCCGCCGCGATGCGACTTGTTCTTCCGCTTCTTCCTCACCTTCGGCTCCTTCAGCGGCCAGTCGACCACGTGCTCCTCGTATTCCTGGCGCGGCACTTCGCGCTCGCGCGCGCCGACGCGGCCGCGCACCGAGACGCCGGCCGTATGCACGGTTTCCGCACTACCCGAGACGAGCGGGTGCCACCAGGCGAGCCCGCGCCCCTCGGCGAGGCGGCGATAGGCGCAGGAGTGCGGCAGCCAGCCGTACTCGGTGGTGCGCTTGGGCGTGAGCTTGAGGCAATCGCGCACGCGTTTCATGCGATGAGCATAATCGGTGCAGCGGCAGGCTTGGCAATCGAGCAGCCGGCAGGCGATGTCGGTGTAGTAAATGCGGCCGGTGTTGGTGTCTTCCAATTTTATCAAACAGCAGCGCCCGCAGCCGTCGCAAAGCGATTCCCACTCGGCGCGAGACATCGCGGAGAGGGGTTTGGTTTTCCAGAAACCTTCGGCCATGGTTTGTCCTAGCCGACAAATCGTTTGCTCGCGAACTTCCCCTTGCCCCACCCCCAGTTTCAGGCCATTTCTTTCCTCCCGCGCCGCAATAGCGCGGGTTAAGCCGCCCGTTTCGCCCTAGATTCGCCTGCTACATTCGGCGGTATCGCCGCTTCCGTCCGAGGTGCCGCCCGTGGCCGACAAGAAGCCGATCAAGAAGCCGAAAATCCCGCTCAGGATCGAGAAGGTCGGCCCGTTGCGCCGCCGGCTCCTCGACCTCGACGCCCGCCTCGGCCACACCTTCTTCACCCTCGGCGTCCGCGCCCGCGCGCGCTGGGACCGCTTCTCCGGCTTCATGGACCGCTTCCACGTCGCCGGCACCAAGCGCTTCCTGGTCGAACTCTTCTCGGAAGGCTTCACCCTCGGCACCGCCGGCGCCATCCTCATGCTCGCGCTCGCCACCCCCGCCTTCCGCGAGACCACCGACGAGGACTGGCTGAAGAAGACCGAGCTCTCCGTCGTCTTCCTCGACCGCTACGGCACCCGCATCGGCGACCGCGGCACGCGCATCAACGACACGGTGCCGCTGGAGGAATTTCCCGATCACCTGATCAAGGCGGTGCTCGCCACCGAAGACCGCCGCTTCTACGAGCATTTCGGCATCGATTTCCCCGGCACGCTGCGTGCCATCGGCGCCAACGCCCGCGCCGGCGGCGTGGTGCAGGGCGGCTCGTCAATCACCCAGCAGCTTGCCAAAAACCTCTTCCTCAACAACGAGCGCACGCTCGAGCGCAAGGTGAAGGAGGCGTTTCTGGCGGTGTGGCTCGAGACGCGGCTGACCAAAAAAGAAATCCTCAAGCTCTATCTCGACCGCGCCTACCTCGGCGGCGGCTCGTTCGGGGTGGACGCGGCGGCGCAGTACTATTTCAACAAGTCGGTGCGCGACGTGACGCTGTCGGAATCGGCGATGCTCGCGGGCCTGTTCAAGGCGCCGACGCGCTTCGCCCCGCACGTGAACCTCGCCGCGGCGCGCGCGCGCGCCAACACCGTGCTCGACAATTTGGTCGAGGCCGGAATGATGACCGAGGGCCAGGTCTACGGCGCGCGGCGCAATCCGGCGAAGACCGTCGACCGGCGCGACGAAGAAGCGCCGAATTATTATTTGGATTACGCCTTCCGCGAAGTGCAGGGCATCGTCGACACGCTGCCGCCGAGCGTTTCCGAGCGCGTGTTTGTCGTGCGCACCGGGCTCGATATCAACATCCAGCGCGCGATGGACGTGGCGCTCAACGAATCGCTCCGTCAGTTCGGGCGCGACTACAACGTGACCCAGGGCGCGATGGTGCTGATGGAGCCAAATGGCGTCATCCGCGCGATGACCGGCGGGCGCGACTACGGCGAGAGCCAGTTCAACCGCGCCACCGACTCGCTGCGCCAGCCCGGCTCCTCGTTCAAGCCCTACACCTACGCCACCGCGCTGATGAACGGCTTCAAGCCGACATCGGTCGTCGTCGACAGCCCCGTGTGCATCGGCAATTGGTGCCCGCGCAATTATTCCGGCGGCTATTCCGGCGCGGTGACGCTCACGCAAGCCATTACCAACTCGATCAACATCATTCCGGTGAAGCTTTCGATCGCGCTCGGCAACGGCAATGCCAAGATCGGCCGCGCCAAGATCATTGAAACGGCGCGCAAGATGGGAATCCGCGGGCCGTTGCCGGATACGCCGTCATTGCCGCTCGGGGCCGATGGGGTTGTGCTTCTCGAGCATACCGCCGCCTTCGCCACCTTCCCCAACGGCGGCAAGGCGGTGGAGCGGCATGCGGTCATCGATATGCGCACCGCCGCGGGCCAACTCGTGTGGAATTTCGAACGCGACGGCAAGAAGCCCGTGCAAGTGCTGCCGCCGCAAGTGGCCGCCGACATGGTGATGATGATGAACAACGCGGTGGAAAACGGCACCGGCCGGCGCGCGCAGCTCGACGGCATCAAAACCGCCGGCAAGACCGGCACCACCAGCGCCTGGCGCGACGCCTGGTTCATGGGCTACACCGGCAACTTCGTGTGCGGCATCTGGCTCGGCAATGACGACTACACGCCGACCCGCAACATGACCGGCGGAACGCTGCCGGCGCTGACCTGGCATAAAGTGATGGCCTACGCCCACCAAGGCGTCGAAATCAAACCGCTCTACGGGCTGAAGGGGGCGCCGGGGCCGCGCCTGGAAGAGACGCCGGTCGCGGGCGGTCCGAACTTCATCGAGGCGCCGCGCCCGATGACGCTGCCGCAACGCACGTCGGAGCGGCTGATGCAGCTCGAGAAAATCATGCGCGACGCCGGCGCGCCGACATCGGCGCTGCCGGATGAGCGCTGGCGGGCCGGACGCGCGCTGGCGGCGCCCGCTTCCGATAGCGATCAATTCATTCGGGGCAATTGATGCGGCCTTCGACCCCGCCGGGACACTGATCCGTGCGCGTCCTTTACGTGCTCATGGCGCTTGCCGTCGGGATCGTCAGCGGCCTTGGCCTGACGTGGCTCGCCTCGGCGCGCGGCAGCAGCTTCGGCACGGTGCGGATCGGCGCGTGGACGGCGTGGCCGAAAAGCGGCACGGTCGACGCCGATCCCTATGCGCGGGCGACGTTCGCGCGCGCGGGCGAACTGCCGCTCGGGCTTGGCGACGGCCTCGCGTTCATCGCCACCGCCGACGATTCCGGCACGCAGCTCGACGGACGCTGCGACATTCACATCGAGGGCCGCTTGCCGCTGGCGCGATTCTGGACGCTGACCGTTTACGACCCGCGCGGCCGGCTCATCGACAACGTCGCCGAGCGTTACGGCTACAACAGCGCCGAAGTCGTGTGGCGGCCGGACGCGACGATGGAAATCGTGCTGGCGCCGCGCGCGCGCGGCGGCAATTGGATTCCGACGGCGGGCCGCGACCGCCTCGTCGCGATTCTGCGGCTCTACGATGCGCCGGTCGGATTCGGCAGCCGCTCCGGCGACAACGCGGACCTGCCGGCGATCCGGCAGGAGTTCTGCCAGTGAGGACATATACGCTCCCGCTCATCGCCGGCCTCGTGCTCGGCGGCCTCGTCCATATCGTCACCACGCTGACGCTGCCGCGCGTGGCCTCGGAGGACGCCTACGCGCGGCTCGCGCGGCTGGGGCCGCCGAACGTCGTGCAGCTCGTTCCCGATTCCACGCCGATGCAGGCGGTCTTGCCGCGAATGGATCCGGCGTTTCTGTCGGCGGTCTGCGTCTACGATCTTTCCTCGGCCTCGCTCAAGGTGCGCGTTCCGACCACCCCCGATTACACCTCGGTGTCGTTTTATACGCGCTACGGCCTTGCCTACTACGCGCTCAATGATCATGCCGCCGGCGCGCGCACGATCGAGCTCAATCTCATGACGGCGGCGCAACGCGCGGCGCTGCCCGAGGACGAGGAAATTACCGCCGCCGACCGGCTGATCGTCGAGTCGCCCACGGCGGAGGGAGTGGTGATGATCCGCGTTCTGGTGCGCGAGCGCGGCTTGCGCGAGGCGATCCGCGCGCGCCTTGCCGAAGCAAGCTGTTCGCCGATCGGCTGATCTTTATTTGCTGATCAATCCGCCGGCGGCGACCGGAACGGGGCTCGTCATCCGCCTGAGCCGGTCCTCGAGCGCGTAGAGCGCGCGTTCGGCCTCGACCGCCTGGGGCGATGGCGTCAGCAGCAGGAGGCATTCGAGCGCGTAGCGGTAGCTCGCGATGCGCTCGCGAAAACGATCGTAAACCCGGTCGATGAGCGCGCGATTTTCGCCGATGCGAACGCGCGCCAATTCGAAAGTTTCAACCGGCAAGCGGGAGACATATTGCAAGCCGCGCGTGCGCACCGCATCGGCTTGCAGCACGCGATTGGCCATCGAGAAGAACGGCGTGACGCGCCCGGCATCGGCGCGGATGTCGTCGATCAATCGCGCATAGCGCGCGCTGCTCGAGCGATAGGGCTTGGCGATCAGGTGTTCGGCATAGCTCTGCACGTCGAACGTCGGCGGCCCGACGATCCAGCGATCCCACAAATCGAAGAAATCGGCGCCGGCGATGATGAAATGCCGACCGCTCCATTCGGGAGGCTGCAGGATCGCGTAAGCGAGGTCGCGCAGCGTGCGCTCGTCGTCGGTGTAGGGAGCGCCGGCGCGCAGGCCGGTGAACGGTTCAAACCCGTCGTTCAGCCAGGGCAGAACCTCGTCGACAAAAATACTTTCGCGCGGCCGGCCGAAATCACCGGGCTCGGCGACAAGCTCCGTTGCGCAGCAAAGGGTCGTGCAGACGAGCGTGGCGAGTTTCGCGGTTTTGAACACGAGCCTTCATCGCTTTCGGGTAAGCGCTAGTTCCGCGGCGTGCGCCGCCGGCGGCGGCCGCCCGAGCTCGGCTCGCCCGGTGAATGATTGTCGATTTCGGGCAACACCAGGTCGAGTTCGCGCTCGTTCCGTTCGATCCGCACCGCCGGCAAGATCAAGATCGTCGCCGGCGCGTCCGCAAACGTCTCCCCCGGCGCCGATCGCGCCCGCTCGATGGGGAATCTGAGGACCGTACCCATGTCGCCCTCCACCTCACTGGGTTCCGTCAAATCGGCGGCCCCCGCCAATTAAGATTCCGCCAAGGTTAACAGTTTGCTAACGGCCAAAGCGGTGGAACACGCGGCGGAACGGCGCGGACGGGCGTAATCCCGCGCGCCGGCGGCGCGGACGATCAGATCAGATCGAGAAAATCGCGGCCCTGGCGGTCCTCGACCTCGACCAGCCACAGATCCGAATCGAATTCGATCTCGCGCACGATGCGCGCCTCGACGTCGTGGTCGCTGACGAAGCCGCCCTTGAGACAGGAAACGAAGCGGCGCTCGACGGGACGCGCTTCGTCGAACGATGCTTGCGGCGCCGGCGCGAACAGGGCGGCGGTGCCGTCGAGGCGCGAAATCTTGACGAAGATCGCGCCTGCTTCCTCGGCGCCCCGGCGGCGGACGACCGCGGGCGCGCCTTCGATATAGCAGCGCCGCACATAGGCCGCGACCCAGATTGCGCTCTTCAAACGCACGGGTGGCGGGCCTCGGCGGTCAATCGAGCGCGCCGCCGCTGTAGGCCGCGAGCTCCCGCATCAAGCGCTCGGAAATCTCGCCTGTTGCCACCATGTTGCGGTCGCGCTCAAATCGCTCGATCGCCTCGCGCGTCTCCCGATCCGCCGCCCCGTTCATATGGATCGGGCCGTAGCCGTAGCGGGCGAGCAGCCTCTGCGCGAAAAATACCTGCGGATTTGCCGCGGCGGGCTTCGCGGGCCCGATCGAGCCGGTGATGTCGGATTTATTGCCGGCCTTGCGAATTTGCCCGAGCAAGATTTCGCTCGCCTCGCCCGTCACGCGCAGGCGCTGGGTGAGTTCGAAATCGCGAATGGCCTGGCTCAGCCGCGGTCCCGCCGCGCCGTCGACGGCGCCGTCATAATAACCCCGGCTGGCGAGTTCCTGCTGCACGTCGCGCAGGAGATCCGTCCGGCTGCGGCCGCTTGCGGGCTCGGGCCGCGGTTGCGGAAGCGGAGCGGCGGCGGGCGCCGACGGCGGCATCAGGAGCTTCTGCGTCGCCTGCGGTGAAATGCGCGCGGCCTTCGATACTCTCTGCAATCCGAGCGCATTCACGAAAACCACGAGGACGACGGCAACGGCGACGAGGGCGGCGAGGCAATCGATCGCCCCGCGCGCGCTCACGCGCGCCAACAAACCCCCGCGCGCCAATTTTCTCTTGCGCCGCGACGCCTTAAAAAGATCGTCAAAATTCGGCTCCTGTCGCGCGGCCAAGGAGCTGCGATGATTTCGAACCGGATCACGCACGGCGTCTCACCTTTTCGGGCTCGTTGACAATGACTGGCTTAGGACCGCCGACGACAGCCTGACGGCCGGCGCCATCGTGTCGGCAATCGAGCGGCAGGCGCAGGGTGACTTGGGTGCCCTCGCCCAGGCGGCTTGCGATATCCATGCATCCGCCGTGCAGTTCGATCAAGCCTTTGACGACCGACAAACCCAGCCCGCTTCCTTGGTAAGGCCGGTCGTACGAAGCATGCGCTTGAAAAAACGGATTGCCGAGTTGCTTCAGGTCGCCTTCGGCAATGCCGATTCCGCTGTCGGCAACGCTCAACAAGAATTCGTCACGTTCCGCGCGACCGCCGATGACGACGCTGCCGCCTTGAGCGCTAAACTTGATCGCGTTGGAAAGCAGATTCAGCACGATCTGCCGCAGCGCCCGTTCGTCGGCGACGATTTCGGGCAAGGCAGCGGCGAGTTCAGCCGTGAGCCGAACGCCTTTATGCCCGGCATCGAGCATCATCATCTCGACGCAGCTTTCGATCAGGGAAGCGATCGAAATCGGCCTCGGCCGGATCATGCATTGACCGGACTCGATCCGCGACACGTCGAGGATGCTATTGACGAGCGCGAGCAGATGCTCGCCGCCGTCGCGGATCAATTTTGCGTAGTTCGTTTGATACTGAGCGCCGACCGGGCCTGCCGGCGCGTTGGTCAAGATCTCGGAAAAGCCGATGATCGCATTGAGCGGCGTACGCAGTTCATGGCTGACGGTGGCGAGAAAGCGGTAGTTCGCATCATTCGTCTGTTCCGCCTGCTTGCGCGCTTCTTCCAGCGCAAACTCGGCGGCTTTGCGGCTCGAGATATCCTTCGTCACGGCAAGGATGCGCGGCTTCGATGATTTGCGCGCTTTGTCCGTTTCGGTTTCGTCCGGATGGCAGCGCGTTTCGACCCAGATGAAGGTCGGCTCCGCGGCCGATCGTTGATCGGGCGCGGCCGCCTCGCGGCGCAAACGATATTCGATCACCGCGGCCTTTTTCTTGATCGCCGACTCGCTGATCGCAGTGAGAAAAGCCGGGCGGTCGGCGACGTGCACGCGGTCGAACAATCCGTGCCCGATGAGCCGGGAAGCGGGCGTTCCGAGCAAGCTTTCGGCCGCCGCCGACGCAAAGGTGACCGTGCCGTTGCGGCCATGGCTGGTGATCATCTCGCTGGTGTTTTGAGCGATGGCGCGATACCGCGCTTCGCTCGCTTGATTGCGGCGCGCTTCGCCGTCGGCGATCGTGCGGGCGGCAATCGCAATGAAGACCGTGTACGCGGCGACAGCCAGCGCGCCGGCGAGGCCGAGCGAAGCGGCGTCGACGGCGACGGCGAGATGGGCCGGCAGCAGCCCAAGTGTTGCGAACGCCCACAAGACGCCGAAGACGGCAAAGGCGCCGGCGCCCGCCGCCACGGCGAGCGAGCGCGAGCAGAATAAAATCGCTTCGACGGGCACGAGGGCGACCCACAAGGCGGACGAGCCGGTGCCGGTCATCCCCGCCAACAGCCCGAGCGGCGCCGCGAACGCCACGACCGACAAAAGATGCGCCCGCTCAAACGCGCCCGTTCGCGACAGGTAAAGCGCCAAAAACAGCGGCAGCAGAAACCAGCAATAGGCGGTCGCTTCGAGCAGTGACGGCACGCCCCGCACGGCGAGATAAACCGGCAAGGCGGCAAACGCGACCAGCCCGACCGAGAGGCGCGTAGCGATGAAGAAAAAATGGCGCGCGAACGCGCGCGGGTCCACGCGCGCCGACGGATGAACGAGCGCCTCGACATAGGCGCGAAGCGATTTCAGGAAATTCACCGTATGCAATTGAACCGCGGCGTTGTCCGTTGGCGCGCCGCCCCCTCACCTGCGAGGCGATCGTGGCAAATGTCGCTTAAACGAAGCCTAAGTGAGCGGGCTTGGCCGCACCCGAACCGCCCCTTTGCAGCGATCCGTGACGCTGCAGCCACGGAACCGGCGCTTATGGTGAATAATTCGTTTCCCCGACGGCCCTCGATCGGACAAAAGCGGGCCTCGCCGGCCTGGAATTCAATGCGGAAGAGAGCTTGATTGTTGAAAGAGATCGAAAACCAATGATTCAAATTTTCGGAAAATTCGCGCCGAATTCGTCGATAAGGCCGAACGCTTCTTTCAAAGGCGATGGTCTAGCCTGCAGCCCGAGCGCGGCAACGGATAAGCCGCGTCGCAAGGTTGAAGGCGGGCGTTATGTTCTTCCTGTTGCGGGTCGCGTTCTGGCTTTCGGTCGTCGTGATCTTGCTGCCGTCGGCTCCGACGAGCAACCTGGGTCGGCCGCAAGTCGGGGCGGTCGAAGCTCTCGGCGCCGCGCAAGCCGCGGTCGAGGACGCGCGCGGATTCTGTTCGCGCCGGCCGGATGCCTGCGAGACCGGTTCGCAAGCCTTCCACACCTTCGGCCAGAAGGCCCAGCACGGCGCCAAGATCCTCTACGAATTTCTTTCGGACCGCTTCGCCGAAGCGCCGGCGACGGCGCCGCGCAAGGACAGGGAAGAGACCGGGTCGATCGCACGCCCCGGCCGGCACACGCTGTCGGCCGAAGATGCGCTACCCGGCTGGCGCGACCCCGAATCGCGCCCCGTTCCCTTGCCGCCGCGCCGTCCGTCGTAATTATCCGGATAATCCGAGCTCCGAGGCCACTGTTTCAGCGGTGGCTTCGTTCCTATATATTTTGATGACGGAGAGCCTATTGGGCGAACATGACGATCGACCAGATTCTGAGCGACTTTGAAATCCTCGACGGCTGGGATGACCGGTATCGCTACCTTATCGAGCTCGGCCGCAAGCTCGCGCCATTGCCGGACACGGCGCGAAACGAGACCAACAAGGTGCAGGGTTGCGCCAGCCAAGTCTGGCTCGTGAGCCACGCCCACCCGGCGAAGAACGGCGGCGGGCCGGTGCTCGATCTCGTTGGCGACAGCGATGCGCATATCGTGAAGGGATTGATTGCGATTCTATTTTCTCTCTACTCGGGCCAGGCCGCGAAAAAAATCCTCGATACCGACGCCGTCGCCGTTTTCGAGCGGCTGGGCTTGCGCGAGCATCTCACCCCGCAGCGCTCGAACGGCTTCCGCTCGATGGTCGACCGGATTCGGACCGACGCCCGCGCCGCGCTCGCGCAGGCAGCCTGACTTCGCGCACATCGCAAAAGTTTCTCGCGCGTTTGTGTAAGGCGCGCATCTTGCGGCACGCCCTCTATTTGCTTAAGTGAAACGCGGCAAATTCCAACGGAGGGAGCGAATGGCCGATACTTCAAGCCCGAAAGTCGCAAAGACCGATGCCGAGTGGCGCGCGGAGCTTACGCCCGAACAGTATCACGTCACGCGCGAGCACGGCACGGAGCGGCCCTTCACCGGCCCGTATCTCAACGAAAAACGCAAGGGCATGTATGTGTGCGTGAGCTGCGGAAATCCTCTTTTCACTTCCGACACGAAGTACGATTCGGGCAGCGGCTGGCCGAGCTTTTATGCCCCGGCCTCCAAGGATGCCGTGGCCGAGCATGAGGATCGTTCGATGTTCACGCGCCGGACCGAGATCCGGTGTGCCGCCTGCGAAGCCCATCTCGGTCATGTCTTCGACGACGGGCCGAAACCGACGGGGTTGCGCTATTGCATGAACGGATGCGCGCTGAAGCTCATGCCGAAAGAGGAAAAGGATGGCGCGTAAGGCGCGCTCCAAGAAGCGCGCGACTTCCAAAGCTCCACCGATCGCAAGGCCGCATCCCACCGAGCGTTTCGTTCATGGCGAGCGCCTGATCGACGATTACGCTTGGCTCCGCGCCGCCAACTGGCGCGACGTCATGCGCGATCCTTGCGTCCTTGATCCCGAAATTCGCGGCTACCTGGAAGCGGAAAATCGCCACTCGGAAAAATCCTTTCGCAAGACGGCGAAGCTCAGAAAACGGCTCATCGCCGAAATGCGCGGCCGCATCAAGGAGGACGACTCGACCGTGCCCGTGCGCGACGGAAGCTATGCTTATTTCATGAGCTACCGCGAAGGCGGCCAGCATCCGCTGATGTACCGCGTTCCTTCCGAAGGCGGCGCCGACCAGATGCTGCTCGACGGCGACGCGCTCGCCAAAGGCAAGGCTTATTTCCATCTGGCGGAGGCTCGTCATTCATACGACCACCGGCTGCTGGCGTGGTCGGCCGACGACGCGGGATCGGAATTCAATAAAATTCATCTTCGCGATCTCGCCGCCGGCAAGGATCTCGCCGATCTCATTCCGGATTCCACCGGCGCCGTCCTTTGGGCCGCCGATAGCCGCGGATTTTTTTACGTTCGGCTGGATTCGGAGCACCGGCCGTCGCGCGTCTTTTTCCATCGCATCGGAGCACCCGTCGAATCCGACAGGCTGATCTACGAGGAGCCCGACAAGGGCTTTTTCGTCAGCATCGAGCGACTGCAGGCGGGAGTCTATGGCGCGATCAGTTGCGGCGATCATGAAACCTCGGAGACGAGGCTCGTCGAGCTCGCCAATCCGGCCGCACCCCTTCGTCTCGTCGAGCCGCGCCAAAAAGGCGTGCGCTACAGCGTCGAGCATCATCCTTCCTTGGACGGCAAGCCGGTTTTGGTCATTCAAACCAACGCCGACGACGCCGAGGACTTCAAGATCGTCCTCGCCCCGCTCGATACGCCCGGCCGCGAACACTGGCGCGATCTCATCGCGCACCGGCCCGGCACGCTGTTGCTCGATGTCGTCGTTTTTCGCGATTGGCTGGTTCGCCTGGAGCGCGCCGAGGGCTTGCCGCGGATCGTCGTCCGCCGGCTTTCGGATCACGACGAACACGGCATCGCCTTCGATGAGGAGGCCTATTCGCTCGGCATCAGCGCGGGCTTCGAGTTCGTCACCGATACGCTGCGTTTCAATTATTCATCGATGACCACGCCGACCGAGGTCTGGGACTACGAAATGCCGACGCGCGCCCGCACCTTGCGCAAGCGGCAGGAGGTGCCTTCGGGCCACGACCCTTCGAACTATGTGACCCGGCGCCTGCAGGCACCGGCGCGCGACGGCGAACAGATCCCGATCTCTCTGCTCTATCGCCGCGATCTTGCGATCGACGGCAAGGCCCCTTGCCTCCTCTATGGATACGGCGCCTACGGCATGGCGATGCCGGCCTCGTTCAACACCAACCGCCTTTCGCTGGTGGACCGCGGTTTCATCGTCGCCATCGCGCATGTCCGCGGCGGCACGGAAAAGGGCTGGCGCTGGTATCGGGAAGGCAAGCTCGCCAACAAGCAAAATACGTTTTCGGACTTCATCGCGGCGGCGGAATATCTCGTCGGCGAGCGGTTCACGTCGGCGAACCGGATCGTCGCGCAGGGAGGCTCGGCTGGCGGCCTCTTGATGGGAGCGATCGCCAATCAGCGGCCTGAGCTGTTCAAGGCCATCGTCGCCGAAGTGCCGTTCGTCGATGCGCTCAACACCATGCTCGACGACACGCTGCCGCTGACACCGCCGGAATGGCCGGAGTGGGGAAACCCGATACAGGACGTCGAGGCATTCCATTGGATTGGAGCCTATTCGCCCTACAACAACGTGCGGGCGCAGGATTATCCGGCGATTCTCGTGCTCGCCGGCCTGACCGATCCGCGCGTGACCTATTGGGAACCCGCTAAGTGGACGGCCAAGCTGCGTGCGTTGAAAACCGATCAGAATCCGCTGTTGCTCCGCACCAACATGGACGCCGGGCACGGCGGCGCGGCGGGGCGTTTCGACCGGCTCGACGAGGTCGCGCTCGTCTACGCCTTTGCCCTCGAAACGGTCGGGCTCGCTTGAAATGAACCTGCGCGACCGGCTCGATCCGCTGGCGGCGGCGACGACCGCCGTCTTATGCGCTTCGTGGGGATTTCAGCAGGTCACCATCAAGATCTTCGGCGCGACCTTGCTGCATGTGCGGGTGAGCCTGGCGCTTGCCGCGGCTCGCTTTCGTCGCCTGCGGCATTTGGCTGGTCAACCGCCACCGGCGGCGCGGTACTAGTTAGGCTTTCCGGCAAAATCGACGTCGGCCTCGTCGCCGGTGCGGCTGACGTGATCCTGCAGCTCCTCGATCGAGGCGAAGCGCACGGTGCCGATCGGCAGTTCGGCCTCGATCGAGCCGTCGGCATAAAGCGTGTAGGCCATGCCGTGAATGATGCCGGAGCGCACCACGGTGGTCGAAGGATCGCCGCTCGTTCTGGCCCGTCCCGCCTCCGGCGGCCGGCCGAAATCGGGGGCCTGCGGCCTTGCGGGGGCGCGCGGTCGTTCGTTCATGCGCGGCTCAACCGCGGGCGCGCGCGGGCGCTCGTTTGCCCGGGTATCGACCGGCGGCCGGGAATCGGTTGCCGGAGGCCAGGAGCGGCCGCGTGGACGGTCCTCGAAGACGTCATCCTCCGCTTCCTCGGCAAGCACCTGGTCGTCCAGATCGTCGCGCTGAGATACCAACGGAGGCTCGCGGCGAGGCGAAGGCGGAGGCGGCTCGCGCTTCGCCATCGGGCGGCCTGCCGGCGCCGATGCGGCGGAACGATAGGCGACGGGGCCGGATGCAGCCATGTCGATGCGGCTCGACAGATCCTGCAGCGCGCGCAGCACAAACCCGATTCCCACCAGCAAAAATCCGCCGACCAAGCCGATTGAGCCGCTCTGAATGAGAGAACTGCCGAGTCCGAGACCGAGCGCCCAGGACGGCGCACCGGCGGCGATTGCGCCGACCCCGATCAACGCGAGAACGATGCCCAGAAAGATGATGACTCGATACATTTACGGGTTCACTTCCCAGCCAACTCTACCTGCGCGTGAGATCAAGCCCAAGCTGCACAACGCCCTACAAGTGTTTTCGTTCCATGCAAGCCTAGCACAACGCCGCACCTTGTATGATTGGATTTGCGAGCTTAGTTTTAATGATGTTTTTCGGCTTTCGTAAAGCGCACCGGCCCTTCGGCTTTAGCGCCTGCGAACGTTGATTTATCAAAGGAGCCGACCATGTCTTTCTCATTGCCCGACTTGCCTTATCCGCATGATGCGCTCGCGCCTTATATGTCGCGCGAGACGCTAGAATATCACCACGACAAACATCACCTCGCCTACGTCAATAACGGCAACAATCTTCTCAAAGGCAGCGGCCTCGAGGGTAAGCCGCTCGAGGAAGTCGTGAAGGCTTCCTTTGGCAAGAATGCCGGGCTCTTCAACAATGCCGGCCAGCATTACAATCATCTTCACTTCTGGAAATGGATGAAACCCAAGGGCGGCGGGAAGATCCCCGGCGAGCTCGAGAAGCGGATCGCTTCCGACCTTGGCTCGGTCGACAAGATGAAGGAGGAGTTCATCCAGGCGGGCGTAACCCAATTTGGTTCCGGCTGGTGCTGGCTCGCCGTCAAAGGCGGCAAGATCACGGTCATGAAGACGCCGAACGGCGAGAGCCCGCTGGTACACGGCGCCACCCCGATCCTCGGCTGCGACGTGTGGGAGCATTCCTATTACATCGACTATCGCAATCGCCGTCCGGACTACCTGAAGGCGTTCGTCGAAAACTTGGTGAATTGGGATTACGTCGCCGAGCTAGCGGCAAAGGCTAAATAAGCGCCAATCGAGCCGCATGCCTATCGGCGCGGCAGCGCCGGTCAGCGTGGTTTTCTCGGGAAAATCGAGATATTGCGGCGCAACTTCGCTGTTGCGCCGCATGGGAACCCTCTTGCGGAGAGCGCATTGAAGCTGCGAAATCCGGCCACAAATGTTGACTAGATAACGTGCAACGGGTGCGGCGGAATTCAGCAACCGGCAAATCCGAGCCGTACATTCATAGGCCTGTCGAGTCCGTCACTTTCATGCACCCCACTCCGACGATTGCGCGGCCCCGTTTGGCGCCGGCTGACATCTTGGCGCTCGCCATTCTCGCGGCGCTTTTGATCATCGCCTTCTTCACCTTCGATGATTACGGCCTCGGCTGGGACGACTACACGCACTCGCAATACGGCGAGATGCTGTTCTCCTACTACGCCTCGGGCTTCAAGGATCTGCGCGCCTTCTCCTTCGTCAATCTCTTCTATTACGGCGGCGGCTTCGACCTTGCGGCGCACGCGCTGGAAAAAATTCTTCCCTTCGATATATTCGACACCCGCCGGCTGCTGGGCGCGCTCCTTGGCATCGCCGGGCTTGCGATCGTCTGGCGTACCGGGCGCCGCCTGGGCGGCCCTATCGCGGGTGTCGCCGCGCTCGCGTTGCTCGCAACCACCCCGCTCTATTACGGGCACATGTTCATCAACGCGAAGGATGCGCCGTTCGCGGTGGCGATGGTGTTCCTGCTGTTCACCTTTGTCCGCGCGTTCGACGAATATCCGCGGCCGCGGCCCTCGACCATCCTTCTGTTCGGGCTTGCGCTCGGCCTCACCATCGGCACTCGCGTGATCGGCGGCATTGCGCTCGCCTTCGCCGGAATCGCCGCCCTCTTTCTCCTCGTGGGCGAGGCCTATGCGACGAATTGGCGCGAAAGTATTGCGCGCATGGCGATCTTCGTCGGAAAAATGGCGATGGCGCTTCCGCTCGCCTACGTCGTGATGGGCATCATCTGGCCGTGGTCGGTATTGGCGCCGCTCAATCCGATCCGTGCGATCGAATATTACTCGCATTTCTGGGAGAACCCCTGGAAGGAAATGTACGACGGCATCGCCATGCTCATTCCGAACATGCCGCGAAGCTACGTGCCGAAGCTTTGCCTGCTGAAATTCCCCGAGATTTTCCTCGGACTTGCGCTTGCCGGCACCGCCGGCGCCGTGGTCGCCTCGGTGCGCGGCGAGGTCGATGCGAAGCGGCGCGCATCGCTGATGCTGCTGGTCTCGGCCGCCGTGCTGCCGATCGCGCTCACCGTCATCACCAAGCCGGTGATGTACAACGGCATCCGTCATTTCGTATTCGTGACGCCGCCGTTCGCGATCCTCGGCGGGCTCGCCGCGGCCTACATCTATCGCCACCTCGAATCCTACCGCCACCGCTTGGCGATAGCCGCGGTCGGCGTTTTCGCGCTTCTGATCGGCTGGACGACCGTGGACCTCGTCCGCATCCATCCTTATCAGTACGCGCTCTTCAACCACATCGCCGGCGGTGAGCGCGGCGCGGCCCAGCGTTACATGACCGACTACTGGGGCCTCGCCTTCAAGGAAACCGCCGAGGCGTTGCTCGGTCAGCTCGATGAACGCAAAATCGCGCCGCCGCAGGGGCGCAAATGGAAGGTTGTGGTTTGCGGGCCGGCGCACACCGCGTCGATCGAGCTCGGTCCCAATTTCGAGACAACCTACAACGCCAGCGGAGCCGACTTCGCGCTTTCGCTCGGCACGTTCTACTGCGCCCAGCTCGATGCGCCGGTGCTTGCCGAATCCGAGCGCGAAGGCGTCGTGTTCGCACGCGCCTACGATCTGCGCGGAAATTCCTACGTGACCACCTATGCCTATCCGCCGCTCGGCGCGACGCCGAAGGACATTTCCAAGGCGGACCATCAGGTCAATACGTTCTGGCAGTAGACAGGGCGTAGAACCGGTCGCGGTGATCCGCGGCCTCGCCGAAGTCGCCGACCTTTCCCGCTAGTTCCGGCCCGCCAGCGCGGCGAGAATGCGCGCCCAGCTGCGCGCGCCCTTGTGGAACGAGACAAGGTCGTATTTCTCGTTCGGGGAATGGATGCGATCGTCGTCGAGGCCGAAGCCGACGAGCAAGGAATCCATGCCGAGATCGCGCTTGAAAGCGCCGACGATCGGGATCGATCCGCCCGAACCCTTGAGCACGGGCGCGCGCTGCCATTCGTCTTCCAGGGCCTCACGCGCCTTGGCGAGATAGGGCGAGGACAGCGGCAGTTGCAGCGCGGGGCTCGCGCCGTGCGAAAGAAACTCCGCCTTGCAATCGACGGGCAGCCGCGCGCGCGCGAAGGCGCGGAAACCTTCGCGCACGGCCGCCGGATCCTGCTGGCCGACGAGACGGAAGGAAAGCTTGGCGGAGGCTCTGGCCGGGATCACCGTCTTTGAGCCCGCGCCGGTATAGCCGCCGATGATGCCGTTCGCGTCGCAGGTGGGCCGCGCCCAAATTTGCTCGAGCACGCTCCTGCCTGCTTCGCCGGCGGGCGCCTTCAATCCCAGATCGCCGAGGAAGCGGCGCTCGTCGAAATCGAGCGCGCGCCATTGCGCGCGAATCTCGGGGTCGAGCTCGCCGGCGCCGTCATAAAAGCCGGGGATGGCGATGCGTCCATCGCGGTCGTGGATATCGGCCAGGATGCGCGCAAGCACGCGGATCGGATTGATCGCGGCGCCGCCGAACAACCCGGAATGCAGATCGCGGTTGGCGCCCTCGACGATCACTTCCTCAAGCACAAGGCCACGCAGCATGGTGATGATGGCGGGCGTGCTTGCGTCCCACATGTCGGTGTCGCAGACGAGCGCGACGTCGGCGGCAAGCTCTTCTTTGTGGGCGTCGAGGAAGGGCGGCAGCGAGGGGCTACCGGTTTCCTCCTCGCCTTCCAACAGCACGGTGACCGGGAGCGGCAGCTTGCCTTCCGCCGCAATGAAGGCGCGGCAGGCTTCGACGAAGGTCATCAACTGGCCTTTGTCATCGGCGACGCCGCGGGCGACGATGCGGCGGTTGCCGTTCGCGCCGACGAGACGCGGCTCGAAGGGCGGCGTCTGCCACAATTCGAGCGGGTCGGGCGGTTGCACGTCGTAATGGCCGTAGAATAATACATGCGGCCCGCCGTCTTTCGGGCCGCCATGCGCGACCACCATCGGGTGGCCGTCGGTCGCGCGCACATCGGCCGCGAAACCTAGCGTCGCGAGTTCGCGCGCGAGCCAGTCGGCGGCCTTGCGGCACTCCCCGCGATAGGCGGGATCGGTGGAGATGCTCGGGATGCGCAACAGCGCGAACAAGCGCTCGATGCTCTGATCGAGACCGCGATCGATGATGGCGAGCACCGGATCGAGGGCCATGCCGCTTCTCCCAGGGCGGCAAGCTAGCAAGCCGATGCGGCGCCGAGAAGAAGCGGCGCAACTTCGCGGACGAGCGTTGTCAGTTTCGTTGCCGGCGATCTTCGAAAAGGCCGGTCGCGCTGGGGCGGGCCCGCTCCTCGGAAGCGAAACGCCCGGCCCGCCGCGCCTTTTGCAGGATC
>Ga0207505_100052_pt1 | contig 23346 bp, 23 predicted proteins | sample NitcycUWRROWE17A_FD_188207 | JGI IMG/M metagenome (GOLD analysis project Ga0207505, IMG submission 188207) | Soil microbial communities from Arlington Agricultural Research Station in Wisconsin, USA - Nitrogen cycling UWRJ-ROWE17-A (SPAdes) | ecosystem: Environmental > Terrestrial > Soil >... | reverse complement strand
CCCGAGCATGATCCTTTCCGAAAACCGCTTCCCACTTTTCGGGGTCATGCTCTTTTACCCGAGCATGATCCTTTCCGAAAACCGCTTCCCACTTTTCGGAATCATGCTCAATCTTCGATGACGATGCCGTGGGCGGCCATGACCGGCGCGAACGAGCGCCGATGATGCACGCAGGGGCCGAGCTTTTCCAGCGCGGCGAAATGCCCGTCGGTCGAATAGCCCTTGTGCTGCTCGAAGCCGTAGCCGGGATGCGCCGCCCCGAGCTGGCGCATCAACCGGTCGCGCGTGACCTTGGCGACGATCGAGGCGGCGGCGACCGAGGCGACGATGCCGTCGCCGCCGATCACGGCCCGCACCTCGCAATCGAGCGCGAGCCCGTCGCGGCCGTCGACGAAGACGAGCGAGGGCTTGCGCGGCAAGCCTAGAACCGCGCGTGCGAGCGCCCATAGGCTCGCGCGTAAGATGTTGTCGCGGTCGATGCGGGCGGGCGGTGCGGCGGCGATGGAAAACTCGGCGGTGGCGGCGATCTGCTCGAACAAATCCTCGCGCTCTTCCGGCTCCAGGCACTTCGAATCGTTCAGCCCCTTCGGTATCCGCTTAGGATCGAGAATGACCGCCGCCGCCACCACCGGCCCCGCCAGCGGTCCGCGGCCGGCCTCGTCGCAGCCGGCGACGATGAGGTGCCCGCGCCGGTAGGCGTTGGCCTCGCGGGCGAAGGTCGGCCGCTGCGAGAGCGGTCTGGGCGCGGGATTCACGGGGCGCGATCCTCACCGGTTTCGATGGTCTAGCGCCTAGCCCATCTTGGCGATCATCCCAAGCCCCGATTGCGGCGAACCCACAGCTCGGCCACAATCGGCTTTAAGGATCGGCGCGAATAATTTTACAGGAGCCATCAAATGCTGTGGGACGATTTCCGGCGCAGCGCCAACGTCGAGGACCGCCGCGATTCAGGGCCGATGACCGGCGGCATGGGCGGCGGCAGCGGCCTCGGCATCGGCGGCCTCATCATCGTCGGGCTAATTTCCTGGGCGCTCGGCATCGACCCGCGCATCCTGATCGGCGGCCTCGAAGTGGTGCAGGGCCAGCGCCCGGCGCAGCAGCAAGGGCCGATGCCGGCGGCGAAGAGCGGAACGCCGGCCGATCAGCAGGGTCAGTTCGTCGCCGCCGTGCTCGGCGACAGCGAGGACCGCTGGACGGAGATTTTTCGGAGCCAATTCGGCCGCACCTACCAGCCGCCGCGGCTCGTGCTCTTCCGCGGCGCGACGCAATCAGGCTGCGGCTTCGCCCAGGCCGCGATGGGGCCGTTCTATTGCCCGCGCGACCAGCGTGTTTACCTCGACACCTCGTTCTTCACCGATCTCGAGCGTCGCTTCCGCGGCTGCAGCGGCAAGGCCTGCCAGTTCTCGCAGGCCTACGTGATTACCCACGAGATCGGGCACCACGTGCAGAACCTGCTCGGCATCCTGCCGAAGGTGCAGCAGGCGCAACAGAGCATGGGCGCGAGCCAGCGCAACGCGGCGCAGGTGCGCGTCGAGCTGCAAGCCGACTGTTACGCCGGCGTGTGGGCCAACCGCTCGCAGCAGAAATGGAAGTTCCTCGAGCAAGGCGACGTCGAGGCGGCGCTGCAGACCGCTTCCGCCATCGGCGACGACCGCCTGCAGCAACAGGCGCGAGGCTATGTCGTACCCGACTCCTTCACCCACGGCTCGTCGGCGCAGCGCATGCAGTGGTTCCAAACCGGCTTCAAGAGCGGCACGGTGAAAGACTGCGACACCTTCGGCCAGGGCGTGATGTGAAGGCGGCGCCCGCTGCGCTCACCATTCGTCGGGCCGCCGACGGCGACCGCGAGGCGATCTGGCGGATTCTCGAGTCGATCATTCGTGCGGGCGAAACTTACGCCTTGCCTCGCGATATGCCGAAGGAAGCGGCGCTCGCCTATTGGTTCGCGCCCGAACACGAAGTGTTCGTCGCCGACGACGGCGGCGAAATCCTCGGCACTTATTATTTGCGGGAAAATCAATCCGCCGGGCGCCGACGTCGCGAATTGCGGCTACATGACCGCGCCTGCCGCCACCGGCCGCGGGGTCGCACGCACCATGTGCGCGCATTCGATCGGCCGGGCGAAGGAACGCGGCTTTGGTGCGATGCGGTTCAATTTCGTGGTGGCGACGAACGAGCGGGCGGTGCTTCTTTGGCAAAGCTTCGGCTTCGATACCGTGGAACGGCTGCCCGGCGCCTTCCGGCATCCGAAGCTTGGCGCGGTCGATGCCCTGGTCATGCATCGCGTGCTGTGACCGGCTATAAAGGGGCATGCCCGGACTTGACCCTTCCAAGCCCTTCGTGCCGCTCGCGATCGCGGTGCTGACGGTTTCCGACACACGCAATATCGCCGACGATAAGTCCGGTGCGCTGTTGCAGGAGCGCATCGAAGCCGCCGGCCACAAACTTGCGGCGCGCGCGATCGTCAAGGACGAGGTGAAAGCGATCCGCGCCCAAGTGAAAGCGTGGATCAAGGACAAGACGATCGATGTGGTGATCACCACCGGCGGCACCGGCTTCACCGGGCGGGACGTGACGCCGGAGGCGGTGGAGCCCCTGTTCGAAAGGCGCATGGACGGCTTCTCGGCCCTCTTCCATCAGATTTCCTTCGGCAAAATCGGCTCCTCGACGATTCAGAGCCGCGCCGCCGCCGGCACCGCCAACTCGACGTTTATTTTTTGCCTGCCCGGCTCCCCCGGCGCCTGCCGCGACGCCTGGGACGAAATCCTCGTGCATCAGCTGGATCTCCGGCACCGGCCCTGCAACTTCGTGGAAATCCTGCCGCGGCTCGGGGAGCATCTGAAGCGAACGAAGGCGAAGAAATAAGCTTCGAGATTTCGGAGCGTCGATTGACTGCTGAGGCACACACACGGGTCGTGATCATCGGCGCCGGCTTCGGCGGGTTAGAAGCCGCGCATGCGCTCGCGAAGGCGCCGGCCGAGGTGACGGTGATCGACCGGCAGAACCATCACTGCTTCCAGCCGCTCCTTTATCAAGTGGCGACGGCGGTGATTTCGCCCGCCGACATCGCCTGGCCGATCCGCGGCATCCTGCGGCGGCAGCGGAACGCGCGCGTGGTGCTGGGAACGGTCACCGGCATCGACAAGACGGCGCGCATCGTGCACGCGGACGACATCGACCTGCCCTACGATTATCTCGTGCTTTCCACCGGCGTTACGCACTCCTATTTCGGTCATCCCGATTGGGAAGCGAGCGCGCCTGGGCTGAAAACGCTCACCGACGCCATCGAGGTCCGCCGCCGCATTCTGTTGGCCTTCGAGCACGCGGAGATCGCGGCGCGCGAGCGGGACCGGCGGCGGTTGCTGACCTTCGTCATCGTCGGCGGCGGGCCGACCGGCGTCGAAATGGCGGGCGCCATCGCCGAGATCGCCCGCCAAACGCTGCGCTTCGACTTCCGCCGCATCGATCCGCGCTCCTCGCGCATCGTGCTGATCGAGGCGGGACCGCGCATTTTGCCCACCTTCTCGGAAAATCTCTCCGCCTACGCCAAACGCTCGCTGGAGCGCATGGGTGTCGAGGTGATGACCTCGACCATGGTCACCGCCTGCCATCGCGACGGCGTCTCGCTCGGCGAGCGGCGGATCGATTCGGAATCAATCGTGTGGGCCGCCGGCGTCGCCGCCTCGCCCGCCGCGAAATGGATCGGCGCCGAGCACGACCGGGCGGGCCGCATCAAGGTCGGGCCGGATTTGAGCGTGCCGGGGCATCCCGAGATTTTCGCCATCGGCGACACCGCGGCGCCGCCGGTGCCCGTTCCCGGCATGGCGCCGGCCGCCAAGCAAATGGGCCGCTATGTCGGAGAGCTCATTCGCGCCCGCCTCGAAGGCGGGGCCGCGCCGAAGCCCTTCGTCTATCGCCACGCCGGCAACCTCACCACCATCGGCCGCAAGTCCGCGGTGGTGAAACTCTCGCGGCTCGAACTCACCGGCTTCATCGGCTGGCTGTTCTGGAGCGTCGCGCACATTTATTTCCTCATCGGCATCCGCAACCGCTTCGTGGTCGCAATCACCTGGCTGTGGAGCTACCTCACCTATCAGCGCGGCGCCCGGCTGATCACCCAGCGCTAACGCGACACACACTTTTCCCGCTCCTTGATGGGGGGTAAAATGAGGCATTGGCCGGAACCGCGAGCGCACCTTTCTGTCTTCAGATATTTGACGAAATGAATTCCGCGAGGATTTTGGCCGTCTCGGCCGGGAACTGGTCGACGAAAAAATGCCCGCCGGGGAGCGAAGCCGGGCGCACATCGGCGCAGCGTTTCTTCCACTCGGCGGCGAGATTGAAATATTTGTTCATCAGGCCGGCGGCGCCCCAAAAGGCGAGCGTGGGGCATTGCACCTTCTTGTCGATGTCGGCGGCGTCGTGCTCGAGGTCGATCGTGGCGGCGGCACGGTAGTCCGAGCACGAGCCGTGGATCATCGCGGGATCGCGCCAACAGCGCCGGTAATCAGCGAGCATTTCCGGATCGAAATTCGCGATCCCCATCGCGCCCCAACCCGCGATACAGGTCTCGTAGAAATAATCGGCATCGTGGCCGATCAGGCGCTCGGGGAACGGCTCCGGCAGCGAAAGAAAATACCAATGCCAATAGGCGCCGGCGACGTGGCGGTTGGTGTCCATGAACATGGCGTAGGTCGGCACGATGTCGAGGACGGCAAGCGAGAGCACGGCGTCCGGCCGGTCGAGCGCCAGGCGGTGGCCGGTCCGGCCGCCGCGATCGTGGCCGACGAGGTGAAAGCGCTCGAAGCCGAGCGCCTTCATCAGTGCCGCCTGATCGGCGGCCATGGCGCGGAAGGAATAGTTCGCCCGGTCGGCGGCGCATTTTGGCTTCGAGGAATCGCCATAGCCGCGCAGATCCGCGCAGACGACGGTGAATTTCTCGGCGAGCAAGGGCGCGACGCGCGCCCACTCGGCGAGATTTTGCGGGAAGCCGTGCAAGAGCAAGACCGGCGGGCCGTTGCCGGCCACGACGCAGTTGATCGTCGCCTCGCCGCAATCGACGCGCTTGCGCGCGAACCCCTCGAACATGGCACTTCCCCCCGATTTCCGCGTCAGCGTGATGAGAGCGAGCTTCTTGAAGGTCTCGGTAATTCTTCTTTGTTAGCGGTTGGGGGGAATCGGCTTGCAGCCATACGCTGGACCTGCATCGACAGCCGCTCTGTGAAGTAGCTCACAGAAGAAAAAATTGTTTGATGAAGGTCGTTGAAATCGAACAAGCGGTAACGGCGGCCAAAGACTGGCGCTACCGGGTAGTTCAACCTCGTCGAGGACGAGCACGGCTATGTTGACGGAGTCAATTCGTCTCGGGGAGCACGATGCGGGTGCGCAGCGTGATTAGCTTGCGCCGGCCGATGCGGGCGAACAGCCGCTCCTCTGCCTTCTTGCCGTCGCCGTGCCCGCCGAGATGGTCGTAGAAGCGCCGCGCGATCAGCAAACCTTGCTGCGGGCGCGGGCGGCCGATCACCACCAAGCGCGCGGCGGCGGCCGCTTCCGCCAGCCGCGGCGTCAACCCGAAGCCTTGGTAGCCGAGGCGGAAGGTCGCGGCGCGCTTCTCGGCGAGCCCGCTTCGCTCCATCGTCTCAATAAAGGCGCGCACCTCGCGCAGCCAGCCCTCCTGCACGATACCCGCGGGATCGAGAAACAGAAGCCAGGAGCCGCGCGCCTGGTGGGCCGCGGCGCGGAGGCGGGCGCCCGGATCGTGCGGCCCCTTCAGGAAGTGGCAGCCGGCGACATCGGCCACGTTCTCGGTTTCGTCGCGCGAGCCGCCGTCGGCCACAATCACCTCGCGCACGAGGCCCGCGACGGAGCCGGAAACCAGCGCACTCAGCGTCGGGACCAGCGCGTGCTCGCTATTCAGCGTCGGGATGATGACGGTAATCACAATTTTGGGAACCCCTATCCCTTGTAATCGTTCTGTCTTGAAAACACTCCATATAGGAAGCAAAGCACAATAAATGTTTGTTCTTGTTTCGTTCTCAGGGCTGCTGTAGGGTCAAGCCATGGATAGGAGCTTCGACGAGCCGCTGCCCCACGAGGCGGCGGACAACCCCGATCCCAACGACGGCGTGCTCGATGCCGCCGTCGGCGGCGAGCGCCGGCGCGGGCGCGGCGCCGTGACCAATGCGAGCGGCCGCTACGAGCCGCACGCCAAGATTCCGTTCGACGACGGCTGGCAAAGCCTCGACGAACTGCCCCCATTCAAGACCTATGTCACCGAGGAGCGGGCGCGGAAAATCATCACCCGCAACGAATCGCCCGACATCGGCTTCGACCGCTCGATCAACCCTTATCGCGGCTGCGAGCACGGCTGTATCTACTGCTTCGCGCGGCCGACCCACGCCTATCAGGGGCTGTCGCCCGGGCTCGATTTCGAATCGCGCCTGTTCGTGAAGCCGGACGCGCCGGAGCTCTTGGCGCGCGAATTGTCCGATCCCTCCTACCGGCCGCGCATGATCGCGATGGGGACGAACACCGATCCCTATCAGCCGATCGAGAAGAAGTGGCAGGTCACCCGCCGCATTCTGGAAGTGCTCTGCGACGCCGGCCATCCGGTCGGCATCGTGACGAAATCGGCCCTGGTGCTGCGCGACATCGACATTCTGTCGGAGATGGCGAGGAAGAACCTCGCCAAGGTCGCCGTTTCCATCACCACGCTCGACCCCAAGCTCGCGCGGGCGATGGAGCCGCGCGCGGCGACGCCGCAGCGCCGGCTCGCCACGCTTCGTGCTCTTTCGGCCGCCGGCATTCCGACCGCCGTCATGGTGGCGCCGATCATTCCGGCGATCAACGATTCGGAAATCGAGCGCGTGCTCGACGCCGCCGCCGCCGCCGGCGCCGAGGGGGCGGGCTATGTCATGCTCAGAATGCCGCTGGAGATCAAAGATCTCTTCCGCGAATGGCTGCGCGAGCACTTTCCCGACAAGGAAAAACACGTGATCTCGCTGGTGCGCGACCTGCACGGCGGCAAGGATTACGATTCCTCCTGGGGCAAGCGGCAGACCGGCTCCGGCCCCTATGCCTGGTCGATCGGCCGCCGCTTCGAGCTTGCCTGCGCGCGCCTCGGCCTCAACAAAAAGCGAAGCAAGCTGACGACCGCGCATTTCCATCCGCCGGCGGCGAACCGGCGCCAGCTCGATTTGTTCGCGGCGTAAGGGGGCATGGCGGGCGTTCGGCGAATGCGCACAAATCCGCCGAATGGCTGAATATCCCCTTGAATCGTTTAGCAATTTTAACCTTTCCCTTTACCCGCTCTTTACCGTGAAGCGCCAGAATCCATCGTGTTGGTTCCAGTTGCGTTCCTCGCGTATCCGGGTTCTGCGTCATGGATGTTGCGCGTATCGGGGCGCCCCAGCGGGCGCCCCGTTCATCCGAGTCCGAGGCCGCTTCCACTCGGCTCGAGGGCTGTCTCGATCGCATCGTGATCGGCGATTGCGTCGCGGAGCTCGAAAAGCTTCCGGCCGCCTCGGTCGACCTCGTCTTCGCCGACCCGCCCTACAATCTGCAGCTCAAGAACGATCTCAAGCGCCCCGACGATTCGAAGGTCGACGCGGTCGACGACGACTGGGACAAATTTGCGAGCTTCTCGGCCTATGACGATTTCACCCGCGCCTGGCTCTTGGCCTGCCGCCGCGTGATGAAGCCCGCCGCCACCCTTTGGGTGATCGGCTCCTATCACAACATCTTTCGCGTCGGCACGCTGTTGCAGGATCTCGGCTTTTGGATCCTCAACGACGTGATCTGGCGCAAGACCAATCCGATGCCGAATTTCCGCGGCCGCCGCTTCACCAACGCGCACGAGACGCTGATCTGGGCCGCGCGCGAGGAAGGCGGCCGCTACACCTTCAACTACGAGGCGCTGAAAGCCGGCAATGAGGACGTGCAGGCACGCTCCGACTGGACGCTCGCGCTGTGCACCGGCGAGGAGCGGCTGAAGGACGGAAGCGGCAAGAAGCTGCATCCGACCCAGAAGCCCGAGGCCCTGCTCGCGCGCGCGATCCTCGCCGCGTCGCGGCCCGGCGATGTGGTGCTCGATCCCTTTCATGGCGCCGGCACCACCGGCGCCGTGGCGAAGCGCCTCGGCCGGCGGTTCATCGGCATCGAACGCGATGCCGCCTATGCCGCCGCGGCCGAGGCGCGGATCGCCGCCATCACAGCGTTCGCGGAAGCAACGCTTGCGCCCTATCAGACCGCGCGCGAGGCGCCGCGCGTCGCCTTCGCCGCGCTGATCGAGCGCGGGCTGATCAAGACGGGGGCGACGCTCACCGACGCCAAAGGCCGGGTACGGGCGCTGGTACGGGCCGACGGCATGATCGCGCTGAAAGGAAAAAACGGAGCGCCGCAGGTCGGCTCGATCCACAAGATCGGCGCGCTCGCCCAGGGGCTGGAGGCGTGCAACGGCTGGGCCTACTGGCACGTCGAGGACAAGAAGGGCCGCCAATCGATCGACGAGTTGCGCGCGATCGTGCGCGGCGAGATGGCGGCGGCCGGCGTTTAAGCGGCTTTATTCGGTTTCCGCTCAACGCTCACCGCGTGCGCCACCACCTTGCGCATCAGCGAGGGCAGCGCCTCACCGTCGAGCGCCGAGAGCTTGACGAAACGCGCGCCTTTCGGCGCGCGCGTGCCTTTCGCAACCGGCGCGGCGTAGACCTGCAATTGCAGCGGAAAATGCGTGAAGACGTGGCGCACGACGCCGGGCAAGCGGCGCCATTTCAGCTTCGACGATAATTGCGGCGCTTCGCGCAGCGCTTTGCCTCGGTCGAAATCCGCGCTCCATTCCGTCGTCGGCACCTCGGTCATGCCGCCTAACAGGCCGCGCGGTGGACGGGCGCGCAGGAGAATGGCGCCATCGCCGCGCAGCACGACGAAGGCGGCACCGCGGCGCAACGCCCCTTCGGCCTTCGCCACGCGGCGCGGAAAGGTCTCCTGGTCGCCCCGCCGACGGGCTTCGCAGCGATCGTTCCACGGACAAAAAGAGCAGCTCGGCCGCTTCGGCGTACAAATGGTGGCGCCCACATCCATCATCGCCTGGGCGAAGTCGCCGGGGCGGTGCGCGGGCGCGAGAATCGCCGCGAGCCGCTTCAGCTCCGGCTTCGCCGCGGGCAACGGCGTCGCGACCGCGTAGCGGCGCGCGATCACGCGCTCGACATTGCCATCGACGGGTGCGGCCTTGCGGCCGAAGGCGATCGCGGCGATCGCGGCGGCCGTATAGCCGCCGATCCCCGGCAGCGCGCGCAACGCCTCTTCACTGGCGGGAAAGACGCCGCCATGGCGGACCACCACCGCCCGGGCGCAGGCGTGCAGGTTGCGCGCCCGCGCGTAATAGCCGAGCCCGGCCCAGGCCTTGAGCACGTCGGAAAGCTTCGCCGCCGCGAGCCGCGCTAGGTCCGGAAAGCGGGCGAGAAAACGCGCGTAATAGCGCGCGACCGTTTCCGTGCGCGTCTGCTGCAGCATGATTTCGGAAAGCCACACGCGGTAGGGATCGGGCAAGGCCCCCGGCGGCGCGCGCCAGGGCAGCTCGCGCCGGCAGCGGTCATACCAAGCGAACAGCCGCTCGGAATCGGAGCCCTCGAAGCTTGTTCTTCGCGCCGCGACTGCTAGGTTGGATCGCGCCATTCGTTATCCCGCAACCGAAGCCGGCGAACCCGCCGAATCACGCCGATGATATCCCCGCCCGTCCGCAAACGCCGCTCCGCCGCCCCGCTCGCCGATCTCGTCGGCCAATGCGTGAACCAGGCGTTCTCGCGCCAGGGCTTCGCGGCGGTCGACATCGTCACCCACTGGGACGATATCGTCGGGCCGGAACTGGCGCGCCGCTCCGAGCCCATGCGCCTCTACTGGCCGCGGCGCGAAGAGCCCGATTCGGTCGGCACGCTCACCGTGCGGGTCGAAGGCGCCTACGCCATCGAATTGCAGCACCTGGCGCCGATCGTGATGGAGCGGGTCAACCGCTATTTCGGCTGGCGCTGCGTCGGCCGCATCGCGATCCGCCAGGGCCCGGTCACGCCGCGCGCCGCCCCGCCACGCGTGATCGAGCCGGAAGCCGCCGCGGTCGAGGAAGTCGCGCAGGAGCTCGGCCCGTTCGAGGACGCTGCCCTCGGCCGGTCGATCGCGCGGCTCGGCGCGCTGGTGCGCGGCCGCGTCACGAGGGCGTGATGGTTGCTTTCCGGCATTCCCCATGCTTGCCACAATCTGCCCAATAGGTACTTGCCCGATCTCGAACGGAGGCTGAACGTGACCTTTTCCCGGCGGCACCTGCTCACCGCGCTCGGCGCGCTGATGTTGATCTACCCCGCGCTCTCCGCCCGCGCGCAAAGCGTCAATGTCGCCGACCTGATGGCGCCGGGGCCGCTGCCCGATCGGGTGCTGGGGCCGGAGAAAGCGCCGGTCACCGTCGTCGAATACGCCTCGATGACCTGCAGCCATTGCGCCCGCTTCCACACCACGGTCTATCCGGACTTCAAGAAGAAATACATCGACACCGGCAAGGTGCGCTTCATCCTGCGCGAGTTTCCGCTCGATCCGATCGCGGCCGGCGCCTTCGCGCTCGCGCGCTGCCTGCCCGCGGACAAGTACTATCCGATGGTCGAGGTGTTGTTCGAGCAGCAGAAGAACTGGGCCTTCGTGCCCGACCCGCCGAAGGCGCTGCTCGCCATCGCCAAGCAGGCCGGCTTCACCGAGCAGTCGTTCGAGGCCTGCCTCACCGACCAGAAGCTTTCGCAGGCGATCGAAGACACGGCACGGCGAGCCAACGAGAAATTCGCGGTCAGCGGAACGCCCACCTTCTTCATCAACGGCCAGATGCTGCGCGGCGAGCCCACGTTGGAAGCGATGAGCAAGGTCATCGACCCGATGCTCAAGCCCGAGTAATCCCCGCTTTTCGAAGGCCGGCGGGGCCGCCTTGGGCTTGCCGTCGGATGGCCGCCAACGCATTGTGAAGGATCAATGATTCGCGCTGGTGCGAAGCGCGAATCCGGAGCCTGTATGCAATTCAACAAGCTCAAGCTGATCGGCTTCAAATCCTTCGTCGAGCCCTCCGAGTTCCTGATCGAACCGGGGCTCACGGGCATCGTCGGCCCCAACGGCTGCGGCAAGTCGAACCTCGTCGAGGCGCTGCGCTGGGTGATGGGCGAAAGCTCGCACAAGGCCATGCGCGCCGCCGAGATGGACGACGTCATCTTCTCCGGCACCAACAACCGGCCGGCCCGCAACGCCGCCGAAATCGTGCTGGTGCTCGACAATTCCGACCGCTCGGCGCCGGCGGCCTTCAACGACGAGGAAACGATCGAGGTGTCGCGCCGGATCGAGCGCGAGGCGGGCTCCGCCTATCGCATCAACGGCCGCGAGGTGCGTCAGCGCGACGTGCATATCCTGTTCGCCGACGCCTCCTCGGGGTCGCGCTCGCCCGCCCTCGTTCGCCAGGGCCAGATCGGCGAGATCGTCAACGCCAAGCCCGAGCAGCGGCGGCGCATCCTCGAGGAGGCGGCGGGCATTTCCGGCCTGCACGCGCGGCGGCACGAGGCCGAGGTGCGGCTGAACGCCGCCGAACACAATTTGCAGCGACTCGAGGACGTCATCGTCCAGATCGCGAGCCAGATGGACGGGTTGAAACGCCAGGCGCGCCAGACCACGCGCTACAAGAACGTCGCCAACGACATCCGCAAGCAACAGAGCCTCTTGCTCGCGCTTCGCTGGCGCGACGCCGAAGCCGCCGTCGCCGAAGCCGAACGCGCGTTGCATCTCACGCAGCGCGCGGTCGCCGAGCGGACGCGGGTGGAGACGGAGGCGGTCAAGGCGCAATCCGCCGCTTCCGAAAAGCTCAATCCCCTGCGCGAGGCGGAGGCAGCCGCGGCGGCCGCGTTGCAGCGCCTTAATCTGGCGCGCGGCGATCTCGATCGCGAGGAGGCGCGGGCGAAAGCGCGGAGCGAAGAACTCGACCGGCGGCTCACCCAGCTCGCGCAGGATCTGGAGCGCGAACGCTCGCTCGCCCAGGACGCCGGCGGCGTGCTGGCGCGGCTCGCGCACGAGGAGGAGGCGGTTTCGATCGAGGCCAAGGAGCGCGAGGGCGGCGAGGAAGCCGCGCGCACGCGCCTTGCCGAGGCGGAACACGAAGTCGGGCAAAGCGAGAAGCTGTTCGCCGACGCCACCGCGGCGCTCGCCGATTTCACCGCGCGCAAGCAGCAGATCGAGCGGGCGCTCGCCGATCAGGCGGAACGGCTGAAGCGGCTCGCGGGCGAGATCGCCGCCCTCGACCGGGAAAGCAAGGGGGGTGCGGCGGCGCCGGAACGGCTTTCCGAGGCCGATGCGCGCGCGCTCCGCGCGGAGGCCGCCCGCTCCGCCGCCGCCCAGGCGCTCGACGCGGCCAGGAAGCCGCTCGCCCAGGCCGAGCAGCAACTGCACCGACTCGAGACCGAGGCCAAGACGCTCGCCAAGATGCTGGACATGGCGGAGAAAAAACTGTGGCCGCCGGTGATCGACACGATCAAGGTCGATTCCGGTTATGAGACCGCGCTCGGCACCGCGCTTGGCGACGATCTCGAAGCGCCGACCGACACCGCCTCGCCCATGCATTGGGGCGGCGCGCAAGCCGTCGCCGGCGATCCGGCCTTGCCGCCCGGCGTCGAGCCGCTCTCGGCGCGGGTGCAGGCGCCGGCGGCGCTCGCCCGCCGCCTCGCCCAGATCGGGATCGTCACGCGCGCCGACGGCCCGCGGCTGCGCGGGCAGCTGCGGCCTGGCCAGCGGCTGGTGTCGATGGAAGGCGATCTGTGGCGCTGGGACGGCTTCATCGTCAACGCCGACGCGCCGACCGCGGCCGGAAAACGGCTCGCCTCGCGCAACCGCCTCGCCGAGCTCGACCGCGAAATCGAGGCGGCGCGCGCACAGGTGCAGCGTCTTGGCGCCGCGGTGAACGCCGCCGAGGCCGAAGCCGCGACCGCCGAAAAGGCGCAAGACGAAGCGCGCGCGTCCTTGCACAGCGCGGCGCAAGCCTCCACCGCGGCCGAGAGCCGCGCGCGGTTGATCGCGGGCCGCGACGAAATCGCCGCGGCGCAGGCGGAAGCGAAGAAAAACCAGCACGCGCTCCCCGACGGCAAACGGCTCGGTGCCGAGCTTGAAGCCGTGCGCGGCGTGCTCGCCGAGGATCGCGGCAAGCTCGCCGCCGCCAGGGCCGAACTCGACGGGTTGGAGCGCGAGCGCACCACGCGCGCGCAGCGCCTCACCTTTCTCGGCTCGGAACGCGCCGCCTGGCGCGAGCGCGAGGAAGGCGCGCGCGGCCGGATCCAGTCGCTCGAAGTGCGCCTGGTCGAGACGCGCGCCGAGCGGACGGAGCTCGATCAGGCGCCCCAGGCGTTCGCCGAACAGCGCAAGAACCTCATGTCGCAGATTTCGACCGCCGAGGCCGCGCGGCGCGCCGCCGCCGACCGTCTTGCGGAAGCCGAAGCCAAGCTCTCGCACGCCGACCGCGCCGGCCGTTCGGCGCTCGACGAGCTTTCCACGGCGCGCGAGGAGGCGGCACGGGCGGAGGCGCGGCTGGAAGGGGCGCGCGAGCGCCGCTCCTCCCTTTCGCGCGACGTCGCCGACGCGCTCGGCGGAATTCCGGACGAGGCGAAGCTCAAGAAGATCCTGGAAGACGACGACGAGCCGCCCGACCCGGCCGCCGTCGAGGCCAAGCTGCAACGCCTGGAACAGGAGCGCGAACGCTTGGGCGCGGTGAATCTGCGCGCCGACGAGGAGCTGCGCGAGGTCGAAGGGCAGCACGACGGTCTCGTTTCCGAACGCGACGATCTGGTGGAGGCGATCAAGCGCCTGCGCCAGGGCATTTCCAACCTCGACCGCGAGGCGCGCGCCCGGCTCGTCGCCTCGTTCGCGACCGTGAACGAGCACTTCAAGAAATTGTTCAAGGGATTGTTCAACGGCGGCACCGCCGAGCTCATCCTCACCGATTCCGAGGATCCGCTGCAGGCGGGGCTCGACATCCTCGCCCGCCCGCCCGGCAAGAAGCCGCAGACGCTGTCGCTGCTCTCCGGCGGCGAACAGGCGCTGACGGCGCTCTCGCTCATCTTCGCGGTGTTCCTCACCAATCCGGCGCCGATCTGCGTGCTCGACGAGGTCGACGCGCCGCTCGACGACGCCAATGTGGAGCGTTTTTGCAATCTTCTCGACGAGATGATCCGCCTCACCGCGACGCGTTTCCTCGTCGTCACCCACAACCCGATCTCGATGAGCCGGATGAACCGCTTGTTCGGTGTGACGATGGCCGAGCACGGCGTCTCGCAACTCGTCTCGGTGGATCTCGCCACCGCGCAGAGCTACCAGGCGGCGTGAGCGGGGTAAAACTTTGTCGAAAAAACAAGATTTCAGGCGCCGCTAAAGCCTTGGGCGGCAGCCGTTTTCTTGACTCGCCTACGCCCCGTCTCTATGTTGCGCCGCGTTTTCAAGGGCTCGAAGGGTTCGCGATGGCGGATCGGCGCTCGCCGGACGATGAAGCCGCCTTGTCCGCAAGGCTGAAGCAACTCGGCGAGCGCATCCACGAAGCGGGGGCGAGGCGACAGCACGAGGCCGAGGAATTGCGCGAGCAAGAAACAAGGCGGCAAAGCGAGCCGACCAACCTCGCAACGGCGCTGCGGCTGTCCGGCGAATTCGTCGCCGGCGTTGTGTTGGGCGGCCTGATCGGCTGGCTCATCGACCATTTCGCGCGCACGTCGCCGTGGGGGTTGATCGTGTTTCTCCTCCTCGGCTTCGGCGCGGGCACGTTGAACGCGATGCGCGCCGCGGGCCTCGTCGCCCAACAAGGCGCGGCGGAGAAGAAGGATTGAGGAATTAGGGCTGAGGCATGGATCCGATCCACCAGTTCAATATTTCGAAGCTCTACATCCTCGGCCATATCGGCGGGCACGAGATTGCGATCACCAATTCCGCCCTGTTCATGTTCGCCGCGGTGCTCATCATCATCGCCGGCATGCTGGCGGCGACGGCGCGCCGCAGCCTGGTGCCGGGCCGCGCGCAGGCGGTGGTCGAGACGACCTACGAATTCGTCGCCGGCATGGTGCGCCAATCCGCCGGCGAGGCGGGCATGAAGTTCTTCCCGCTGGTCTTCACCCTGTTCAGCTTCATCCTGGTGCTCAACATGTTCGGGATGATCCCAGGCCTGTTCGCGGTGACGAGCCACATCGTCGTGACGGTGTTTCTCGCGCTCGTCGTCTTTTTGACCGTGGTGATCTATGGCTTCTGGCACAACGGCTTGCGGTTCTTTAAATTGTTCGCGCCGAGCGGGGTGCCGATCTACATCCTGCCCTTGATCGTCGCGATCGAGGTGATGTCGTTCTTCGCGCGGCCGATCTCGCACAGCGTGCGCCTGTTCGCCAATATCCTCGCCGGCCACATCACGATCAAGGTCTTCGCCGGCTTCGTGGCGCTTCTCGGCGGCCTCGGCATCGCCGGCTGGATCGGCGCGCTGTTGCCGCTCGCGCTCACGGTGGCGCTGACCGCGCTCGAGCTTCTGGTGGCGTTCCTGCAGGCCTATGTCTTCGCGATCCTCACTTGCATCTATCTCAACGACGCGCTTCACCCGGGCCACTAGCCCGATCTCTTCCTCGAAACCTGAAAAGGAGTTCCTCACATGGATCCGATCGCCGCGAAATACATCGGCGCTGGAATCGCCTGCATCGGAATGGGCGGCGCCGGCGTCGGCGTGGGCGCCATCTTCGGCCACTACCTCGCCGCCGCGCTCCGCAACCCGTCGGCCGCGCAAGCGCAGTTCGGCAACCTCATCTTCGGCTTCGCCGTGACCGAAGCGCTCGGCATCTTCTCGCTCCTGATCGCGCTTCTGTTGTTGTTCGCGCTCTAACGGCGGCCGCGCAGGGTCACGGTGACGAGTATGGACAAGGCGCATACCGAAGCGGCGCACCAGAAGGGTCCCTTCCCGCCCTTCCAGAAGGAGTATTTCGCCTCGCAGCTCGTCTGGCTCGTGCTGAGCTTCGTCGTGCTTTATGCGTTGCTTTGGAAGCTCGTACTGCCGCGCGTGGCTTCGATCCTGGCGGCGCGGCGCGCGCGCATCGAAGGCGATCTGGCGGAGGCCGCAAGGGCGAAGGCCGAAAGCGAGGCAGCGCTCGCGCGTTACGAAAAATCGCTCGCCGACGCGCGGGCGAACGCCCAGGCAATCGCCGCAAAGACGCACCAGGAACTTGCCGCCCGTTCGGAAGCGCGCCGCAAGGAGTTGGAAGCGGGCCTTGCCGCCAAGCTTGCGGACGCCGAGAAGCAGATCGAAACGACCAAGACCGGCGCGATGAAGAACGTGCGCGGGATCGCGGTCGATGCCGCGAGCGCGATCGTCGAGCGGCTGACGGGGGCGGCACCCGCCAAGCCCGCCATCGAGCGCGCGGTCGATCAGGCCATCAACTGAGGGGGATTGCGTGCATTTCTTCTACGAGGCGGAATTCTGGGTCGGCGTCGCCTTCCTGATCTTTCTCTCGCTGTTGTGGCGGCTCGGCGCGCATCGTTCGATCCTCGCAAGTCTCGACGCGCGCCGCGCCAAGGTGCATGACGAACTCGCCGAAGCACGGCGACTGAAGAGCGAGGCGCAGAAGCTGTTGGCGCACTACCAGCAGAAGCAGCGCGAGGCGGAGACGGAAGCCGCCACCATTGTCGCCCAGGCCAAGATCGAAGCGGAGGAAATCGCGGCGGAAGCCACGACCCGGATGGCGGAATTCGTCGCGCGGCGCACCAAAATGGCGGAGATGAAAATCGCCCAGGCCGAGCGGCAGGCCGTCGCCGACGTGCGCGCGGCCGCGGCGGATGCGGCGGTCAGGGCTTCAGAGACAATTCTAAGCGAGACCGTCAAGGGCAAGACCGCCGACGATCTGCTCGCCTCCGCGATCCGCGACGTCAAGGCCCGGCTCGACTGAGCCAATCCGAATATTGAAAAGTTAGCGGCCCGCGCGGGGAGTTAGACGACGATCGCGTTGGTTTGAATCAGCGCGTTCCTAACATTTTAACGGAGCATGATCTTTCCGGAAAACCGGGTCCCGCTTTTCGGGATCATGCTCTACCCGTTCGATCCGCTCGTGGGCTGCCGCGGCGGCGGCGCGAATTGGCCCGGTTGCGGCGCCGGCGCGAAGGTCGGCTGTGCGCTCGCGGGCGTCATCGGCTGCGGCCCGGCCACCGCAGGCTGCGCTTTCGACTTCGGCTTGGATTTCGCGGCGGCCTGGGTTTCGGACGGTTTCTTCTTCGCGGTCTTGGCACCGGCCGCAGCGCTCTGCGGATCGTAGCCGACATAGATCACGTAATTCGAGACATCCTTGGAAGGCGGAATGGCGAAGGTGAGATCGTCCTCGACATGGGTGAACGTGACCTGGGTCTGGCCCTGCGGCACGTTGAGCGGCACCGAATAGAATTTCGTCCACACCGATTTGGGCTGCGGCCCTTCCTGCACGAGCGCGATGCGAAGCGGCACGGCGAGGCTGCCGGCGCTGCCCTTCGGCCCGACCAGAACCCGGCCCTCGACGCCGACCTTGATGGTCATCGAATCGCCGAGCAGCGCGCATTCGCGCGCAAGCTGGCCGAGCGATCCCTGATAGCGAAGGCTGGTGCTGTTGGCCCCGGCCGGTACCTGCCAGGTGGAAGCGCCGTTCCGCACCATCATGGCGGGGCAGTCGATATCGCTATTGGCCACTTTGTTGGCCGAGATCGAGCCGTCGGGATTGGTGGTCGAACTCGCGATCTGGTTGGTGGAAGCGCAACCGGTAACGGCCAAGCCACCCAACACCAATGCGACGCTCGCGCGCGCGGGCAGTCGTCGCGACGACGATAAACGCGTCATACTCCTCCCTCACCTCGTTGGATTATAGCAGCGTTTCGCCCCCGAAGCGAACACCTGTCTGTTAGCCGCCGCCCACGGGTTTCCTCGCCTCGGGCTGGCCGACGAGCATTACCAACAACTTCACTTCGGCAAGAAAACGGCGGGCGGCGCGGCGAATGTCCGCGATGGTAACGGCCTCAATCAGCGCATTGCGCTTGTCGATATAGTCGATTCCGAGGTTTTCGATCTGAATGTCGAGAAGATTTGCCGTGATTTTGCCGGAAGTATCGAACCGCAAGGGGTAGGAGCCGATCAGGAAGCGCTTGGTTTTGTCGAGCTCGTCCGCGGTCGGGCCGTCGGTGGCGATGCGCTTGATCTCGGCGACGATGATTTCCAAGGTCTCGGCGGCACGGTCGTTGCGGGTCGAGACCCCGCCCAAGAACAGCCCGGTGTGCTCGTATGGAGCGAGGTAGCTATAGACCGAATAGGCAAGTCCCCGCCGCTCCCGCACCTCGCGGAACAGCCGGGATTCGAAACCGCCGCCGCCGAGGACGTGGTTGAGGACGAAAGCGGGAATGAAATCGGGGTCGGCACGCTTCAATCCGACGCTGCCGAAGGTGATGACGGTTTGCGGCATTTTCAGCTCGATCGTCTCGCTGGTGCCGAGCCCCCCCGGCTCCACATCCGCCACCGGCACGGGATCGCTCCGCGCCGGCAGGCTTGCGAAAGTGCGGTCGACGAGCACGGCGAGCTCCGCCGCGTCGATGTCGCCGACGGCGGCGATCTTGAGATTGGAACGCGCCAGCATCCGGCGGACATAAGCCCGCAGGTCATCCACCGCGATCTTCGCGGCCGATTCGAGCGTGCCCTGGATCGGACGCCCGTAGGGATGGCCGGGAAACGCGCGCGCGAACCAGCGGTCGGCCGCGATGTCGGACGGATTGGTCGAACGCCGCCTCAGCTGCGCGAGCACCGCGGCGCGGATGCGCTCGAGTTCCTGCCCCTCGAAACGCGGCGCGGTCAAGGAGAGGCGCAGCAACTCGAAAGCCTGATCGCGATTTTCGGTGAGCGTGCGGATCGAGCCGCGCAGATTGTCGCGCTTGGCGCCGAAGGCAAGGCTGATGGCGCGCTCCTCCAGTCGCTCGTGAAACGCGGCCGCATCGAGATCGCCCGCGCCTTCATCGAGCAAGCTGGCAACGAAGTTGGCGACGCCGGGCTTGTCGGCGGGATCCTGCGACGCCCCGCCGAGGAAGGCGAATTCGAGCGAGATCATCGGCAAGTTTTTGTCGCGCACCAGCCAAATTTCGATTCCCGCCGGCGTCACGATGCGTTCGATCCGGGACGCGCCGGCAAATGCGGGGGTGGCGGAGATGAGGGCGAGCGTCATGGTCAGGAGCGCAAGATAGCGCATCACGAGCGCTTCTCCGGCGGCGCCGGCTGTTTGATGAGATAGCCGGTGACCGCGCGGCGCATGTCGAGAAAGTTGCGGGCGGCGTCCTGCACCGCCTGGGCCGTCACGGCGCGGATCCGATCCGGCCAGCCCCGCACGGTCTCGACGGAGAGCCCGTTGACAAGCGCCGAGCCATAGATGCGCGCCAGCGTAAACTGATCGTCCCACGAATAGATCGTGTCGGCGACCAGGCGCGTCTTGGCGCGCGCGATCTCCTGGTCGGTGACGCCGTTGGCGGCAACTTCCGCCACCACCGCGTCGATCGCAGATTCGAGCTCGTCGAGCGATACGCCGGGACGCGGCGTTGCCGCAACGCCGAAACGCGTCGCGTCGAACGACGTGCCGCCGTACCAGGCGCCGGCGCTGACCGCGATCGGCTTTTCGATCACCAGCGCCCGGTAAAGCCGGCTCAGGGTTCCCGCGCCGATCACATGGGCGAGCACATCGAGCGCTTCCGCTTCCCCCGCCTTCGCCGTGCGATAGGAGGGCACGAGGTAGTAGCGCGAGAGCGAAGGCTGGGCGACGCGCTGATCGGCGAGCACCACCCGGCGGCTCGCGCGCGCATCCGGCTCGAGTGGGCGCGCGCGGGTCCGGATGGCGTCGTTGCGCGGAACGGCGCCGTAGGTTTTTTCGGCGAGCGCGCGGATGTCGCCGGGCGTGACGTCGCCGGCGACGACCACAATGGCATTGTTCGGCGCGTAGAAGCGGCGATAGAAAGCGAGCGCTTCCTCGCGGTTGAGCTTGCGCATCTCCTGCTCCCATCCGATCACCGGATGGCCGTAGGGATGGTTGACGAACAGCGCCGCCTGCATCGCCTCGGCGAGCTGCGCGCTCGGATCGTTGTCGGTGCGCATGCGGCGCTCCTCGAGCACCACTTCACGCTCGGGCAGGACGACCGCATCGGTAAGCACGAGGCCGGTCATGCGATCGGCCTCGAAGGCCATGACTTTTTCCAGATGGTCGCGCGTCACCCGCTGAAAATAGGCGGTGTAATCGGACGACGTGAACGCGTTCTCCTGGCCGCCGAGGGTGGCCAGCGTCCGGGAAAAATTGCCGGCCGGATTTTTCGCCGTGCCCTTGAACATCAAGTGTTCGAGGAAATGCGCGAGTCCCGACTTTCCCAGCTCCTCGTCGGCCGAGCCCACGCGGTACCAGATCATGTGGGTGACGACGGGCGAGCGATTATCGGGAATCACCACGACGTCGAGGCCGTTGGCGAGCGTGAAGTGCTCGACGGCGGGGCCCGCGAGCTCGGCTCCCGCGCCGCGCGGGTTCGCCAAGGTTGCGGTCCCGGCAACGGCGAGTGCTGTCAGTATTCGCATCAACATCCTGAACCTGAAGCGGCGCCCGGCCGCAATGGGCATATCGACGCCAGCTAGCGCGCGAGCCCGGCTCCGTCAAAGGGGAAAATGCGGCCTTGCGACCGCATGGTTAGTTTCACTTCTTCGCGTTCGGGTCGTCGAGCCGGTCGAAGACGCTGGTCTTGCCGTATTTCGACTTTTCCTCGACCACGCCGTAAGGCGCGTTCGGCGAGGGCGTCCGATATCCGACGGGCGGTTCGGTTAAGAGACTGCGCTCGGGCTCGCCGGTGAAGGAGACCGAGTCTTTCTTGCCCCAGCCGGCGAAGCCCAGCTGCGAGGGCGAATAGCGCTCGGCGCCGGCCTTGGCTTCCTCGCCCGCGGTCGTATAGCCGCCGGAAGGATCATTGCCCTTCTTCTTGTCGGGCCTGGCGGGATTGACGCGGCTCATGTCCTCGACCTTCACGAGCCCTCCCACCGGATAGAAGTTGCCCCGGCGCGCCTCGGGCGAGATTTTCGCCGCGGCCGCGCCCTCACGGGCGCGCTTCCAGTCCTGGTCGACCGGCCATTCGGGATTGAGCTTGGTCACGTCGCCCGGACTGCGCGGCGGAGGCAGTTCGGCCGAAGGCGGCACCACGAGCGGCGAGCGCTCCTGATAATCGATGGGGTCCTTGGGAAGATCGAGAATGCCGGCGGCGCCGAGGAGCTTTTGCAATTCGCTCGGGCCCTCGTCCTGCGCGGCCGCGGGCGAAGCCACGGCGAGCGCGCACAGCGCGACGAGCGGAAGCCATTTCGAAACGGTGCGGGTCGACATACGCTCCAACCCCTCCCCCAACCGGTGCAAGCGCCCCACAGGTCCCGCGCGATGGCGGCTATTTCGTGGCGCGGCCGGAAAGCGCATCGTACAGGAGGCCGATGACCCCGGCAACGATGGCGGCGTCGGCGATATTGAAGACGTACCACCGCCATCCCAGCGCGTGCAGCGAAATGAAATCAACCACGGCGCCATAAGCGGCCCGGTCGATGGCATTGCCCAGCGCCCCGCCGACGAGAAAACCGAGCGCCGCCGCCAAGAGGCGGGAGCGGACCCGGCGAAGCCAAAGCACGAAAAAACCCGCCGCGGCCAGATTCACCATAACCAGAATCCAGCGGCCCAGTTCGCTGTGCTGGGGCAATAGGCCGTAGCTGATGCCTCGGTTCATCGCGAGCACGAGGTCGAAGAACGGGGTGAGCGTGACGACGTCGCCGGTGCCGAGATGAAGGCCGTGCAGCACGAACCATTTCGAGGCTTGATCGGCGGCGAGCGTCGCCGCCGCGACCGCAAGGCCGAGCACTGAATTGGGGCCGATCAGCTTGTTCGCCATGCGCCGCGATCTTCCCTATTCCGCGGCGCGGCGGGCGGCATGGAACTCGCGCAGCGCCTGGGCGTCGCGCGGGGTGACGTCGGGATATTCGCGGTCGGTGCCGACGAGCGGAGAGATTTTCCACGACCGCGCGCACTTCTTGCCTTCGGCGCGCTTGGGCTCGACCGCGACGCCGGCAACGTCTTCCAGACGGAACGAGGCCTGCGGCCCCTCGCCCGCCACCACCGTTGCCGCCGATGTGATGCAGACTTCGGCCATGTCGATGCCGTCGAGCGCCGCGCGCAGCTTGCCATCGGCGATGTAAATGACCGGCGCCGCTTCCAGCGAGGAGCCGATGCGCTTCTGCACGCGCTCGATTTCAAGCGCGCCGGTGACGACGCGGCGCACGAGCCGGATCTTCCGCCATTTTTCGGCAAGCGCGTCGTCGCGCCAGGCGCGGGGGAGGTCCGGGAAAGTTTCCAAATGCACGGAAGCGGCGGCGTCGCCGAACCGCGCGAGCCATACTTCTTCCGCCGTGAAGCAAAGAATCGGCGCGAACCAGGTGGCGAGGCAGCGGAACAGATGATCGAGCGCCGTGAGGCAGGCCTTGCGCGTGAGCGAGGAGATCGGATCGCAATAGAGCGTGTCCTTGCGGATGTCGAAATAGAAGGCGGAAAGGTCGGACGTCATAAAGGCGTTGAGCGCCGCGAAGATGCGCTTGTAGTCGAAGTCGCGATAGCTCTGCTTGACGAGTTCGTCGAGTTCCGAGAGCCGGTGCAGCATAAGCCGCTCGAGCTCGGGCATCTTGCCGGGCTCGATGCGGTCATCCTCGTGGAAATGCGCGAGATTGCCGAGCATCCAGCGCAGCGTGTTGCGGAGCTTGCGATAGGTATCGACGGTGGTTTTCAGGATTTCGGCGCCGATGCGCAGGTCGTCGGCGTAATCGGAGGCCGCGACCCACATGCGCAAAATGTCGGCGCCCGACTGCTTGATGACGTCCTGCGGCGCCACCACGTTGCCGAGCGACTTCGACATCTTGCGGCCGTCCTCGTCGAGCACGAAGCCGTGGGTGAGCACGGCGTCGTAGGGCGCGACCCCGCGCGTGCCGCACGATTCCAAGAGCGAGGAGTGGAACCAGCCGCGATGCTGATCGGAGCCTTCGAGATACATCACCGTGTCGGCGCCGCCGTCCTTTTTGCGGCGGATGCCGGCGAGGCCGGGGAAGTGCTTGGGGTCCTCGAGCACGAAGGCGTGGGTTGAGCCTGAATCGAACCAGACGTCGAGAATGTCGTCGACCTTTTGCCAATCCTCGTTCGCACGCGAGCCGAGGAAACGCGCGCGGGCACTCTCCCGATACCAGGCGTCGGCGCCCTCCTGCTCGAAAGCATCGGCGATGCGCTTGTT
>Ga0207505_100051_pt1 | contig 23539 bp, 21 predicted proteins | sample NitcycUWRROWE17A_FD_188207 | JGI IMG/M metagenome (GOLD analysis project Ga0207505, IMG submission 188207) | Soil microbial communities from Arlington Agricultural Research Station in Wisconsin, USA - Nitrogen cycling UWRJ-ROWE17-A (SPAdes) | ecosystem: Environmental > Terrestrial > Soil >... | reverse complement strand
CTAATTAGTGGCACGCGTACGATCCGTCAGAAGGTCATGAATCCGGGCCGCGCGGCGGGCGCGCGCCGGCAAGTTTCCAACCAGCGGCGGCAATTGCTCTCGGCTTCTGAAATTGCGCCGCTCTTTCGTTGCGCGAGCGCGCATTGATGGATCCACGCCGCTTCCTGATGTGCCTGTATGGCATTCCGGGCACTCGCACAGGGTGGAACGATCGTCGCGGAGGCGGGTGATGTGCATAAGCTCGTCAAAAGCGTCAGAAGAAACAGGCGTCGCATTGGGCTAGCTCTTTTTCACCCGTCATGCCCGGCCTTGTGCCGGGCATCCACGTCTTTGCCGATAAGTAAGACGTGGATGGCCGGCACGAGCCCGGCCATGACTGCAATTTAACGCGCGATGCGCTTGGCGACCTCTTCGAGCATGACCTCGGTGGCGCCGCCGCCGATCGTCTGCACGCGCGCGTCGCGGCTCATGCGCTCGATCGCGCTCTCGCGCATGAAGCCCATGCCGCCGTGGAACTGCACGCAGGCATACATCACCTCGTTGACGAGCTCGCCGCAATAAGCCTTCGCCATCGAGACTTCCTTCACCGCGTCGAATCCTCTCGCATCGAGCCAGGCGGCGTGATGGACGAGCTGGCGGCCGGCCTCGACCTTCGAGGCGAGCATCGCGAGCTTGGCGCGGACCACCTGCTTGTCCCACAGCGGCGCGCCGAAAGCCCGGCGATCGCGCACCCAGTCGAGGGTGATCTCCAACGCCGCCTCCGCCTCGCCCGTCGCCATCGCGGCGATCATCGTGCGCTCGTTCTGGAAATTTTTCATGATCGAATAGAAGCCGCGGCCTTCCTCGCCGAGAATATTCTCGGCCGGCACGCGGCAATCCTCGAAGGCGAGCTCGGCGGTGTCGGACGAGCGCCAGCCATGCTTGTCGAGCGCGCGGCCGACGCGGAAGCCGGGCGTGCCCTTCTCGACCAGAAACATCGACAGGCTTTGCGACGGCCGGGCGCCGGCGTCGCTGCGGGCGGCGACGCAGTAGAGATCGGCGTAGACGCCGTTGGTGATGAACATCTTCGTCCCGTTCAAGACGTAATGATCGCCGTCGCGCCGCGCGGTGGTGCGAATTCCCTTGACGTCGGAGCCGGCGCCGGGCTCGGTGACGGCGACCGCGACGATCTTCTTGCCGGCGATGATGTCGGGCATGAAGCGGTCCTTCTGCGCCTTCGAGCCGGCGTTGAAGATATGGACCGAAGCCATGTCGGTGTGCACGAGCACGGTGATAGCGACGCCGGAGAAGGTCGAGCGGCCGAGTTCCTCCGCCAGCACCACCGAGCCCAGCGTGTTCATGTCCGAGCCGCCATATTCGGCCGGATAGCGGATGCCGAGGAAGCCGAGCTCGCCCATCTTGCGCAGCACCTCGCGCGGCGTGAAGCCTTGTTCCTCCCAGGCGAGCGCGTGCGGCTTGATCTCCTCCTCCACGAAGCGGCGCAGCTGCGCGCGCAGCATCTCGTGCTCCTCGCTGAAATAGGCGGAGCGGGCGGCGGCCTTGGCCTGATCGAGCATCACGGCACCGGTTTGGGTTGAATCACCGCGAATCCCTAACATTTTGCGGGTACATGATCTTACTCATTTGCCGTGGCCGGGTCCTTAGTCCCCTCTCCCCTTTGGGGAGAGGGTTAGGGTGAGGGGGTTCGCAACGATCAACTCTTGGTCCCCCCTAACCCGGTCGCTTCGCGACCGACCTCTCCCCGTCGGGGAGAGGTGAAGGGGACGAGCCCGGCCATGACGATAAATCTATCAAACGCTCATATCTGACGCGCCATGCGCTCAGCACATGCTCTAGGGCATTGTGCGGCAAGCCGGCTTGTTCTTCAATTCGATTGTGTAGAGGGGAGCCGCCATGAAATCGGTCCGCGCCGCGGTCGTGCAGAATTCCGCCGTCGTCTTCAACCGCGAGGCGACGCTCGAAAAGGCGGCGCGGCTCGTCAAAGACGCCAAACGCGAGGGCGCCGAGCTCGTAGTGTTTCCCGAGGCGTTCGTGTCAGCCTATCCGAAGGGGCTCGATTTCGGCGCGGTGATCGGCAGCCGCACGCCGGCCGGGCGCGAGGATTTTCGCCGCTACTTCGACAGCGCCGTCGACGTGCCGGGGCCGGCGGTCGAGTTTCTCGGGCAGCTCGCCGGCGATCACGGCGTGCATCTCGTCATCGGCGTGATCGAGCGCGACGGCGGCACGCTCTATTGCACGGTGCTGTTCTTCTCGCCGGAAGGCAAATACCTCGGCAAGCACCGCAAGCTGATGCCGACCGCGGCGGAGCGGCTGGTGTGGGGCTTCGGCGACGGCTCGACGCTGCCGGTGTTCGATACCCCGCTCGGCCGGCTCGGCTCCGTCATCTGCTGGGAAAATTACATGCCGCTCCTGCGCACGGCGATGTATGCCAAGGGCATCCAGCTTTACTGCGCGCCGACGGCGGACGACCGCGATACCTGGCTCGCGACCATGCAGCACATCGCGCTCGAAGGGCGCTGCTTCGTGCTTTCGGCCTGTCAGTTTCTGCTGCGCGGCGACTGCCCCGACGATTACGACGCGGCGCAAGGCAACGACCGCGAAACGGTGTTGATGCGCGGCGGCAGCTGCATCATCAGCCCGCTCGGCAAAGTGCTCGCCGGCCCCGTGTTCAACCAGAGCCAGATCCTGGTCGCCGACCTCGACATGGGCGAGATCGCGCGCGGCAAGTATGATTTCGACGCCACCGGCCATTACGCGCGGCCGGACGTGTTTCAGCTGCACGTCAACGAGCGGCCGGCGCTACCGGTGGTGTTCGAAGGGCCGGCGGCAAAAGGCTAGGCACGAACGGAGCGTTATTGAAAACCGTTTTCGACCTGCGTAAAGGTCGAGTTCAGTTTGGTGCCGATGCCTTGCACCGCCACCAGGATCACAATTGAAATGCTTCCCGCAATCAGCGCGTATTCGATGGCCGTAGCGCCGGATTCGTCACGAAAGAAATTAGACAGCCTGACCATCCGTCCCTCCCAGGAGTCGCAGGACGATAATGGCATCCTCTGTTTATGCTTACGTTTCCAGGCAAGTTAAATTTTAAGCAATTAAAGATCGTCGGTATTAGCCACCGAAGCCAAGACGCGATCAGGCGGATCCGCCGCTAACGGGGCGGTGCTGATCCGGTCCGCTAAAGGGGCGTTAATGCGGACGGTGAACTTCGGCCTCTCATATTGAAGAAAAAGAAATTGATCCCGAGCATTCTCTTCGCTTGCCAATTTGCCCCGCGGCTTTGGGCGTCGGGAGATGAGTATGGGTCGCCGCGCTAGAACGAATATTCACAAGGCGGTTGGCGGCACCGCATCGGCGCTGCGACGCGCGTTAAAGGCGACGATCAATGCTTCCGCCGGCGTGGGCAGTCGAAGCCTTCGTCGGTTTCGACGCGATCAATCCGGAAGCTATCTGATCATGTCGGCCTTGCTGATGCCGGTGCTCGTCGGATCCGCTGCGCTCGGCACCGAAGTCGGTCTTTGGCTCTATATGCATCAGAGAATGCAGGGCGCGGCCGATTTGGGGGCGGTGAGCGCCGCCCTCGCCTACAGCAAAAACCATAGCAGCAATTTGGCGTTGGAGGCCGGAGCTGTAACGGCGTCCTATAATTTTGTCGCCGACGTAAACAATGTCGCCGTGACCGTGAACCGGCCGCCGCTGTCGGGAAATTATACAGCGACTCCGGGAGCGGTCGAAGTCATCGTGCAGCAGCCGCAGGCCCCGCTGCTGACGGCGCTGTGGAGCTCGCAACCGGTCAGCATATCGGCCCGTGCGGTCGCGGTCAGCAATACCGATGGACTGGGTTGCGTGCTTGCCCTCGACCACAACGCGAGCGGCGCCATTACCTCGCAGGGCAATTCCAGGGTCAATCTAACAAATTGCAGTCTGTTCGATGATTCGGGCAACGCAAGCGCGCTCACGAACGGCGGCTCGGCCACGATTTCCGCGCTCGCGGTCGGCGTGGTGGGCGGCGTTTCGGGAACATCGGGCATTACGACAACGCAGGGCATCACCACCGGCATGTCAGCGGTGAGCGATCCCTATGGCAGTGTTTCAATGCCGTCGTTTTCCGGATGCAGCCAAACGAATTTCACCGCCCATAACACGGTGACGATCAATCCGGGGGTCTATTGCGGCGGAATCGGCCTCAACGCGAATGCCAACGTGACGCTAACCCCGGGCGTCTATTATCTCGATCAGGGCAGCCTCACCGTGAATGGTGGCGCGGTCATGAGCGGCAGCGGCGTGACCCTCGTATTCACTTCGAGCAACGGCAGTAATTATGCGACCGCAACGATCAATGGCGGCGCTACCGTCAGCTTGAGCGCGCCAACGTCGGGTCCGATGGAGGGCATCGTGATGTACGGCGACCGCAATATGCCGGTCGGCACTGCATTCAAATTCAATGGCGGGGCGTCACAAACCCTTCAGGGCGCCATCTACTTCCCCGAAGGCTCGGTTTCGTTTGCCGGAGGCGCCAATACCGGCGAGGGCTGCACGCAACTCGTCGCCGACACCATCACTTTCACCGGCGATTCAAACTTCGCCATCAACTGCAGCGGTTCTGGAACGAAGCCGATCGCGACGGCAGCGGTCACGCTGGTCGAATAAAGCGCATGACGGCCATGGGATATCTTTTCGGCAAACGAGCTGCGTCAGCGGTGCGGCAAGCGCTTTGCCGATTCATCGACAACAAAGAAGACGCCATTCGCGGCGTTGCCGCCATTGAGCTTGCCATCATCGCACCGGTCCTCCTCCTCTTTATGATCTGCACGCTAGACTTGGGCGTGGGCGTTTATCGCAGCATGCAGGTGCAGAATGCGGCTCAGGCCGGCGCCCAGTACGCCGTCGCGCATGGATTCCAAGCGGCTTTAATTTCAAGCGCGGTCACGAACGCGACCAGCTTTTCGGGGATCAGCGCCGATCCGGCGCCGAACCAATTTTGCGGATGCGCCGCCAGCACCGGCGTCACGAGCGCGGCCTGCGGTTCAAATTGCCCAGGAGGATCGCTCGCCGCTACTTATGTCACGGTATCGGCACAAGGCACATACAACACACTCTTCCCCTATCCCATCATTCCCAACAGCTTCACGTTCACGGCGCAGCCGACGGTACGCATCCCATGAAACCGGCTCGGTTCTGCAGCGATGAACGAGGCACGACGGTTCTCGAGTTCGCGCTCACGGTGCCCATTTTTTTCATGTTGCTGTTCGGGGTGGTCGGGGGCGGACTGCTGCTGTGGATGCAACTCGGGTTGCAACATGGCGCCGAAATGGCCGCGCGTTGCGCCAGCATTAATGCAAGTGTTTGCGGGAGCGTAAGCAGCATTCAAAGTTATGCGGCGAGCAAGACCTTTGGGCTCAATCCATCACCCTCGGTGTTCAGCGTCACTACGCCGGCGTGCGGAAATCAGGTCAGCGCGAGCTACTCGTTTCAATTCATTACGAGCTATCTCGGCATGCCGTCCCTCATGCTCGATGCCAAGTCCTGTTTCCCGACGTAAAAAGTTGGTTCAATGCGGTGCTTCGAACTCGCGCTTCACCGCCGCGATCTCGATAAGGGTAGGCAGGCCCGCCTCATTGCCGAGGTGTTGGATCTTGTAAGCGGATGCCGCTTGCGCGAAGCGGAGATGCTCCTCCCAACTCTTCGCCGGATTGGTGAGGTAGGAATAAATATAGGCGCCGTGGAGGACGTCTCCGGCTCCACTGGTATCGAGAACTCGATCGGACGGCACGGCAAGCGCCGGAAGCGCGCGAACAGCGCCCGTCTCGTCGTACCAAATTAGACCTCGCTCTCCGAGCGTCACGCCGCCGATCCGACAGCCCCGGCTCTTGAGGTAATCAAGCATTGCCGCCGGTTCATGCCCCATCTGCTGGCATAGGCGCTCGGCCACGATCGCCACGTCAACGAATCCGAGGAGGTCGTGCGTGTTCGACCGCAGGCCTCCGCCGTCGAGGGAAGTGAGGATTCCCGCGCCGCGGCAGAGCTTGGCGTAATAAATAGCGGCATCCGACTGATGTCCGTCGAGATGAAGCGCGCGGCAATCCGAGAGGTCGAGAATCGGGAATGGAACAAGATAGTTGTCGTCACGGCAGCGTACGATCGCGCGCTTGCCGTCGTTCGGCATGATGAATGACAATGATGACGTTGCAACCTTTCTGGCGTGGATCGAAATCCCATACCTATTCGCCATGTCCAGGAACATGCGCCCGAGCCAGTCATCGGCAACGGTTGCAAGCAAGTCCGGCAGAATTCCCAACTTCGCGCAGCAGAAGGCAGCCGTGACCGCGTTTCCGCCGAAGGAGACGGCGTAGGCCGACGCCACATGCTTCTCGTCGCCGGTCGGCATCCGGTCGGTGAGAAACGTGACGTCGATATAAGTCTGTCCAATGAAAAGCGTCTGCATGATCTTCAGCTTTTATGAAGCGCGGCGAGCTTGCGTCGCAGCCCCTCGAGCACCGCATATACGCCGGGCGGAAACACGCCGTCATAGCGTGCTTCAAGGTGCGCGATCTCCGAGCGCAGCCGCGCAATGCGAATCTCATTGGATGTCAAAGCACGCATCGATCACTCGATCCTAAACACGGGTTCAATTAGCCAAGCGGCCGGGGACTTCCATTAGCTGGCAACGGCCTCCATCAATGCCGCAATCTTTATCGTCGCGAAATTGGAAAACGTGTCCGATATCGCATAGGGCAGGATGATCTGATCGCCGTGGCGCAATGCGCCGCAGGTGTAGACGACATTGGGCACATAACCCTCGCGGTTCGACGGTTCAGGATGAATGATCGGCTCGCGCGAGCGGGCGAGAATTTTCGAGGGGTCCTTTTTGTCCAATAGAACGGCTCCGATCGAATATTTCCTGATGGGACCCACGCCATGCGTCAGCAGCAGCCAGCAATCGTCGAGCTCGATGGGCGATCCACAGTTCCCAATCTGGACGAATTCCCACGGATACTCGGGCTGCAGGATCGATTGACCGCCGTCCCATGTGTAAAGGTCGTCGGAATAGATGAGATAGAGATTCTCATTGTCCTGCCGTCCGATCATCGCATAGCGCCCGTCGATTTTTCGAGGAAATAAAGCCATGCCTTTATTGCGCGCCGCCGCTCCGGCGAGCGGTGTCATGCGGAAAGTTTGAAAATCGGTTGTTTCAAGCAACTCGGACCGGATCGCCCTGCCGCTATAAGCCGTGTAGGTCGCGTAAAAGATTCTTTTTCCATCGTCATGGAATTCAACGAATCGAGCGTCCTCGATTCCGTTTGATTGAGCGTCCGTCATCGGGAAGATGACCCTCTCGCTGAGTTCTTCGTCGGGCTTAAAGATCACCTCGATCTCGTCGCCATTCGACCTCGACGACCGGCTTTTAATTTTTGGAACGGATGCAAGGCGCGCTGTCGGATCGATGGCTACGCTTCCGTCGGCGGTTATGGTGCCTGAGCGAAACGTCAGCGATGAAATATGGCCTTCGCCAATGGCGCGAAGGCTTAGGATGAACCGGCAGCCATTCTCCGGTGAGCCCGATTGATCGGGGTGGCGGACGATGCTCGGATTGAATAAAGCCGAGGCTTCGAATGAATATTCGTTGAGGAAGTACGCGCCGATCAGTCGGCGTTGCGTCTGGTTCAATTCAGCATGTGGCTCGAAAGCCTCCTCCATCTCCTGGGCGCGGGTCTCGAAAATTTCGAGAAGATTTCTGTGACGGCCTTCAAAATTTTCAAGCACGTCGCGCAGCTGCTGCGACGCGGCTTCCGCGTTCAGCCGCAGTACCCTGCCGACGATATGGTTCGCTCGAATCCGGTCGGTTGGGTTCAGATCGCGGGGTTCAATCGCCGGCTTGAAGGGCCTGACGACGACCCTCGCCGGATCCGGGCGCAGATATAAGATCTGGCGATTCAAGAATTGGGATTGAGACAAAGTTGCCCCCTGGGATCGTCCGCGCCGCGATCGATTGGTTTGCGATGTTGCGCACCGGTTTGGATGCGGGCGCCGTTCGATCGATTGCAGCAGCGCGCTTGAATTGCCGAATCTCTACAAGACCAAGAAGATACGACAGCGCTGATTCGGCGCCCATGTTTTCATTGCATCGATCCGGATGGAGCCCGTCGGAACAGCCGCCGGTCTCAGGATCAATGAGCGTCAGATGTAGATCGTTTTCGCCTTGAAACCAACCGAACGCGCGCATCGCGCCTGATGGCCATTCCGAGCCGCTTTCGGCTCGCGAAGCCGCAAGACAGGCGGCAATCGTTGCCGCCGCCTCGACGGGCTGTTGATCAAATGCCGCGGGATTCTGACGCGGCTTCCAGAAACTGCCGGTCCCCACGGGTCTGAAGCAGCCCGTAGACGTCGTCTGAAGCGACATCAGCCAGCGTAACGATCGCAGGCCAACCTCGATATACGAGGCATTGCGCGTCGCCAGGCCCGTTTGGATCAGCGCCTGCGGCAGGCGGGCATTGTCATAGGCGAGTGAATCTTCGAACCAAAGCCAGTCTTTGGTTTGCGTCGCCGAGAATAGTGCGACGAGCCTGTCGGCCAACAGTCCGCGCATGCGGCTCGCCGCGAAGTCGTCGCGGGCCAGCGCACAATAGGCGTCGAGCCCCAAAAGGGTGAAGGCCCATGCCCTTGGAGAGGAGAATTTCTCGACCGCCGGGAGTGCCGTTTTGAAAAGCGCCGCCGCCCATTTGCGGCGAGATGGATCGGCATCTCTGCGTGCGCAGTCGCCCAGAGACCAAAGCGTCCGGCCATGACTATCCTCTGATCCCTGATCTTCCAGCCAACGACGCTCATAGCTCATGAAATTTCGGAACCGGCGCGTGTCCGGGTTCCACGCGTGTTGGATAAACGCGGCAAACCGTCCGGTGACGGTCTCCGACAGTCGCGCTTCGCCGGAGCTAAAAAGCGCGTTCGCAAACAGAAGCGCGCGCGCATTGTCGTCGACGCAGTAACCATGCGCGCGGTCCGCGACCGAATGGATGGCGTGTTGGAGCACGCCCGTACCGTCGCAGAGCGATAGAAAATGACCGACCCGGACCTCCGGAATCGCCGGCGCAGCGCTCCCCACGACGATCGGGTTGGCGACAAGCGAAATTTCGGGGCGGGGAGGTTTGCGCTTAGCCTCGAAGACCGCAAAATAACGCTTCGCCGTTTGCGCCCACGTCATCGATCGGCTCGCTGCGTAAGCACGTTTGCGCATTGAAAGACGGCGGACATCGTTCGTCAGCAGACCCGCAATCTCTCGGCTGACGGCTTCGGCGTCGCCGAAGGGAACCAAAATGCCGAGTCCGTCACGCAAGAGCTCCTTGGCGTGCCAGTAAGGCGTCGATACGACCGCTTTTCCAAGTCCGAAACTGTAGGCCAGTGTGCCCGATGTCATCTGGGCTTCGTTGAGATAAGGCGTCACATAGACGTCGCACATAGAAATGAAGTCGAGCAGCGTGGCCCGCTCGACAAATTGGTTGAAGAAAACGACGTGGTTCGCAACGCCAAGCTGTTGCGCGCGCGCCGCTAGACTTTCGCGGTAGGCTTCGCCTTGCGTTCGAACCAGGTTTGGATGGGTTGCGCCGAGGACGACGTAGATCGCGTTCGGGCAGGCCTTAATGATTCCCGGCATGGCATCGATCACGTTCTCGATGCCTTTGTTCGGCGAAAGGAGGCCGAACGTGAGAATAATGGTCTTTCCGCCGAAGCCGAGTTTTACTTTGGCGTCCTGCGTTTCGAGAAACGGGAAATCGGGTATCCCATGCGGGATGAGCTCGATCTTGCGATCGGGCACGTCATAAACGGAACGGAGGATTTCGCGGCCTTTTTCCGACATGACGACAAGTTTGGCGGAATAGCCGTTGATCTGACGCAGCACCTGGCGCTGAACGGGTGTCGGATTGGTGAGTATGGTGTGGAGCGTCGTAACGATCGGCATTTCGAGGCGCGACAACAGTTGGATGATATTGCCCCCGGCTTCGCCGCCAAAAATTCCGTACTCATGTTGAAGGGAGACGACGTCGAAGTCTCCTTTGTTTAAGAATTCCGCGGCCTGAATATAGTCGTCGATTTTTTCGTCGTGAATCTGGAAGCGCACCGCCGGCGGATAATCATAGCTGCTTCCGGCATCGGTCATCGCCACGACGCAACTCTCCAAGTGGGGTTCGGCGGCCGAGACCGCCGAATGAAGATCCTGCGTAAAAGTGGCAATTCCGCACAGGCGCGGAAGATAATTGCCGATGAAAGCCATGCGCCGAATGTCTCTCATCTCGACGTTTCCATGCAGGCATGGGCTGGGAGCATCTCCGATGGAGCAAGCAAAGAAGGCGCCTGTATCGCTTTCGCCTGGCCTGCGTCGTTTTCGCCTGGGTGCTTCGCCCGCCGAAGCAGATCGGATGCCGGACTGTCTCCGGCGTACGCCACAAGGCCCGCCATGCCGTCGGCGCCGGTGTTGATAGGAACGACGTCGGACTGCGCGAAAACCGCGTCGCCCGCGACGACGTCGAACGTGGCGGCGCGAGCGCTGCCGCCGAGAACGAGGAGCCAAGTCTCCCGATTTGCTTCCAGCCGCCATCCGGAGTTTGGCGGTAAATTGATCTTTTCGAACGTGAAATGCGGGCAGGAAACGAGAAGCGTCCGTTCGGCAGAAATTGGTTTCGGCTGTATCCGGAATTCCGCCGGCCCCGTGTTCGCCACGGCTATTGCGCGTTCGACGTGAAGTTCGCGCGCGCGAGCGTAATCGAACAACCGAAACGTGGCGTCGCTGCGCTGTTGGAGTTCGGCGATGACGAGCCCCGCGCCGATTGCGTGTATCGTGCCGGCCGGCACGTAAATGACATCGCCTGGCGACACGGCATGCCACTCGACGAGATCCGCGATCGAGCCGTCATCAACCGCCGCAGATAATTGCGGCGGAGTCATGCGTCGTTTCAGCCCGAGCGCGACCTTGGCTTCGGGGGCGGCGCTGAGGACGTACCAAACTTCGGATTTTCCTCTCGGCAGGCCGATCGAATGCGCAAACGCGTCGTCGGGATGAACTTGAATTGAGAGCGGCTGGCTCGTGAATAGCAGCTTAAGCAGGAGAGAAGGTTCGGTGAGAGATTTATCAGCCCGCTCGTACCAGATTTCACCGATGGCGTTGCCGTCGCGAATTGCACTGTTCCAAGGTCGCAGATCGTCGACACCCCAGGGCTTCGGTAAGGCATGCGCGCGCGCATGTTCGATCGTCATACCCTTACCTTCTGTTCGATCACGACGAGATATTTGCTGACGAAATCCAGTGGCCAATCTCCGAGCTACCGGCGCCGGCGGCGCGCGGCGCGTGGTTAATTTCTATTTCGACTTGCCGAGACAGGAACGTTCGCGATCTCCCCGTGCCCTTCTCTCGCGAAGGAAGGACGCCGCGGGCGGTATGGAAGTAACCGATCGTTTTGTCGCTTGGGGTCGGACGCTTGGAAGACGTCTCGGCAACAACGATGATGCGCTCTTTTTCGCTCAGAGTCGAGGATAACGGGGGCGTATTGCGTGCTCGAGAAATTTTTTACGCAGAGCGCTTATGTAGGAACGTTTTCTTACAAAACAAGGGCGGCCGCCAATGCGGCGACAATTCACTGCAGCTTGGCGAGCGCGGCGCAAAGTCCCGCGAGGCTTTCGAGGTTGTGCACCGGTAGCATGGCGTCGACATGCGGCAGCATCGCGCGGATGCCGCGCGCCCGCGGCTCGAAGCCCTCGTAGCGCAGCAGCGGATTGAGCCAGATCAGGCGGCGGGCGCTCCGATGCAGGCGTTCCATCTCGCGCGCGAGTTCGCCGCCGCCCTCGCGCTCGAGGCCGTCGGTGATCAAGAGCACGGTGGCGCCTTGCGCCAGCACCCGGCGCGACCAGTTTTTGTTGAAGGCATGCAGCGACGACGAGATCCAGGTGCCGCCGGACCAGTCCTTGGCAGCGAGAGAGCAGGCGGCAAGCGCCGCATCGGGGTCGCGGCGCTGCAGCGCGCGCGTGACATTGGTGAGCCGCGTGCCGAAGAGAAAGACGGAGACACGGCCGCGGGCTTCGGCGAGCGCGTGCAGGAAATGGAGCGCCACGCGCGAATAATCGCTCATCGAGCCGGATATATCGAGGAGGGCGACCAGCGGCGGCCTACGGCGGCTCGCGGCGCGGCGCTTCAGGTCGATCAGATCGCCGCCGGCGCGGAGACTCGCGCGCAAGGTGCGGCGGAGGTCGATGCGGCGGCCGCGCGGGTCGGCTTTGAGCCGGCGCGAGGGCATTTCCTCGCGCGCAAACGCGAGTAGCGCGATGCGGCGGCGGGCCTCGAAGATTTCGGCGGCGCTCATCTGCGCGAAATCCTTGCGCGCGAACACTTCGAGATCGGAGGCGGTGCCGCGCATGTCATAGGTGAGCGCTTCGTCGCGGCGCGGGCGCGGTATTGATTTTACGCCCGTCTCTTGCAGCGCTTCCTGCACGCGGCGTTGACCCGCCTTTTCGATCGGCGCCGCCGGCGCCAGCGGCAGCATTTCGGCGAGGATCGCCTCGTTCGGATCGCGCCGGCGCCAGAACAGGCGGAAGGCGCTGTCAAATACCGGGTCGTCCTCGTGACGCTTCACGAGGACGGCGTGCAGCGTCCAGTAGAAGTCCTCGCGGGTGGAAAAACCGGCGGTCTCGACGGCCGCCACCGCGTCGACGGCGGAGCGGGGTCCGAGCTTGAGGCCCGCGGCGCGCAACGCGCGGGCAAAGGCGATGATGTTCTCGGCGACCGCGGGGGCCGCGTTCATTCCGCCGCCTTCAATTGCGCGCGGCTTTCGGCGAGCAGCGCCTCGATCTTGGTCTTGTCGAGGCGGCCGATGTCGTCTTGATATTTCAGGACGACGCCGAGCGTGTCGCCGACGAGGGCGGGATCGAGCGACTTCGCGCCGAGCTCCAGCAGCGCCGAGGCCCAATCGAGCGTCTCGGCGACGCCGGGCGACTTGAAAAAATCCTCCTTGCGCAGCGACTGCACGAAGGCGACCACCGCGCGCGCAAGATCCTCCGATACTTTGGGCAGACGCGCTTTCAGAATCGCCAGTTCGCGGGCGAAGGCGGGATAGTCGATCCAGTGATAGAGACAGCGGCGCTTCAACGCATCGTGGATTTCGCGCGTGCGGTTGGAGGTGACGATCACGATCGGCGGCTCCGCGGCGCGGATGGTGCCGAGCTCGGGGATCGTCACCTGAAAATCGGCGAGCACTTCCAGCAAAAACGCCTCGAACGCCTCGTCGGCGCGATCCAATTCGTCGACGAGCAGCACCGGCGGTCCGGCCGGGTCGGGCGAGAGCGCCTCGAGAAGCGGCCGCTTGACCAGGAACTTGTCGGAAAAAACGTCGGCCGAAAGCCGCTCGCGGTCGGCGCCGCCCTCGGCCTCGGCGATGCGGATCGCGATCATCTGCGCCGCGTAGTTCCATTCATAGAGCGCGGAAGCGACGTCGAGGCCCTCGTAGCATTGCAGCCGCACCAGCCGGCGATCGAGCGCGGTCGCCAACACCTTCGCGATTTCGGTCTTGCCGACGCCGGCCTCGCCTTCGAGGAAGAGCGGGCGCCGCATGCGAAGCGCGAGAAAGACCACGGTCGCGAGCGCCCGGTCGGCGACGTAGTTGTTGGCGCCGAGGAGTGCGAGCGTCTCGTCGATCGAGGCGGGCAGGGGAGAATTGGGAGCGGGCATCTCAATTACTCTTTGTCACCATTGTAAACGCTTCAATCAAAAAGGTCATGGCCGCACTGTAACTTTGCGAGATTCGGAAAGCGCGGCCTCCAAAGTTGTCATGCCCTGGCTTGACCCGGGCATCCATACAGACCGCCAGCGTTCGCTGAACTTCGTCATGGATCACCGGGTCTCGCCGCTTTCGCGGCGGCCCGGTGATGACGGCTTAGATCAGGCTGCCGCTTCGAGCGCGCGCTTGGCCATCACGCCGATCAGGTGCGCGCGATAGTCCGCGGCGGCATGGATGTCGGAGTTGAGGCCGCTTGCCGCCACCTTCACGCCGGCGACCGATTCCGGCTTGAAGCCTTTTTTCAGCGCCGCCTCCAACTCCTTCGAGCGGAAGGCGCCCTGTTCGCCGGCGCCGGTGACCGCGGCGCGCGCGCCCTTGCCGTTGTCGGCGACAAAGACGCCGACCAGCGCGAAGCGCGAGGCTGGGTTGGGGAATTTCGCGTAGCCCGCTTTTTTCGGAATCGGGAAGCTCACCTGCAGCACGATCTCGCCCTTGCCGAGCGCGGTCTCGAACAGGCCCTTGAAGAATTTCTCCGCCGGAATCTTGCGCTTCGAAGTGATCACCGTGGCGTCGAGCGCCAAGAGCGCGCCGGGATAGTCGGCCGCCGGATCGTTGTTGGCAATCGAGCCGCCGATGGTGCCGAGGTTGCGCACCGCCGGGTCGCCGATCATGGAGGCCAAGTTCGAAAGCGCCGGAATCGCTTTCTTGACGACCGCGGACGTGGAAACCGCGGCGTGCGTCGCGAGAGCGCCGATCAAAAGGTTTTTCCCCTTCACCTCGATCTTGTCGAGGCCCTTGATCGCTTTCAGGTCGACGATGTTGTCGAAGCTGGTGAGGCGAAGCTTGAGGCTCGGGATCAGCGTCTGGCCGCCCGCGAGCACTCTGGCGTCCTTCGCCTTCGAAAGCAGCGCCTGCGCCGCCTTGACATTCGCGGGACGATGATAGGTGAAGCTGTGCATGGTTGTTCTCCCGCTTACTCGGCGGCCTTGCGCTGTCGATGCGTTTTCTGGATCGCCTGCCAGACCGTCTGGGCGGTGGCGGGCATGGCGACGTCTTCGGAGCCGACGGCGTCGGTGATGGCGTTGATCAGCGCGACCGGGGCGGCGATCGCGCCCGCCTCGCCGCAGCCTTTCACGCCGAGCGGATTCGACGGGCACTTGGTCACGGTGGTGCCGACCTTGAACGAAGGCAAATCGTCGGCGCGCGGCATGGTGTAGTCCATGTAGGAACCAGTGAGGAGCTGGCCGTCCTCGTCATAGACGCAGTTTTCCAGGAGCGCCTGGCCGATGCCGTGGGCGACGCCGCCATGCACCTGGCCCTCGACGATCATCGGATTGACGAGAACGCCGAAATCGTCGACCGCGGTCCAGCGCGCAATTTTCGTCTTGCCGGTCTCGGGGTCAATCTCGACCTCGCAGATGTGGCAACCGGAGGGGAAGGTGAAGTTGGTCGGATCGTAGAAGGAGGTTTCCTTCAGCCCCGGCTCGATCTCGTGGGTGGGGAATTTGTGGCCGACATAGGCGGCGAGCGCCACCTCGCCGAAGGCGAGCGATTTGTCGGTGCCGGCGACGGTGAACTTGCCGTTCTTGAACTCGATGTCGCCGGGCGAGGCCTCGAACAAGTGGCCGGCGATCTTTTTCGCCTTCGCCTCGATCTTGTCGAGCGCCTTCACAATCGCGGTCATGCCGACCGACCCCGAGCGCGAGCCGTAGGTGCCCATGCCGAACTGCACCTTGTCGGTGTCGCCGTGGACGATCGAGACCTGCTCGATCGGGATGCCCAGCCGCTCGGAGACGAGCTGCGCGAAGGTGGTCTCGTGGCCCTGGCCGTGGCTGTGGCTGCCGGTGAGGATTTCCACCGAGCCCGTCGGGTTGACGCGCACTTCCGCGGATTCCCATAGGCCGACGCCGGCGCCGAGCGAGCCGACCGCGGCCGAAGGCGCGAGCCCGCAGGCTTCGATATAGGTCGAGTAGCCGAGGCCGCGAAGCTTGCCGCGGCGCGAGGCCTCCTGCTTGCGCTGGCCGAAGCCCTTCACGTCGGCGATCTCCAGCGCCTTTTTCAGCGAAGCGTCGTAGTCACCGGTGTCATAGGCCATGATCACCGGCGTCTGGTGCGGGAATTTGCGGATGAAATTCTTCCGGCGCAGCTCCGCCGGATCCGTGCGCAATTCGCGCGCGGCGATCTCCATCAGCCGCTCGATCACGTAGCAGGCCTCGGGGCGGCCGGCGCCGCGAACAGCGTCGACCGGCGCCGTGTTGGTGTAGACGGCGTCGACCTCGCAATAGATCGCCGGAATGTCGTACTGGCCGGAGAGCAGCGTGGCGTAGAGATAGGTCGGCACCGACGAGGAGAAGGTCGACATATAGGCGCCGAGATTGGCGATCGTCTTGACGCGGAGGCCGAGGATCTTGCCGCCGGCGTCGAGCGCGAGCTCGGCGCTGGTGACGTGGTCGCGGCCGTGGGCATCGGTCTGGAAGGACTCCGAGCGCTCGGCGGTCCATTTTACCGGACGCTTGAGTTTTTTCGCCGCCCACAGGCAGACGCTCTCTTCGGCATAGATGAAGATCTTCGAGCCGAAGCCGCCGCCGACGTCGGGGGCGATCACGCGGAATTTGTTCTCGGGCGCGAGCCCCATGAACGCCGCCATCACCAGGCGGTGGACGTGCGGGTTTTGGCTGGTGACCCACAGGGTCGAGAAATCGCTGCCGGCGTCGTAGTCGCCGATCGCCGCGCGCGGCTCGATCGCGTTTGGGATCAGTCGGTTGTTGACGAGTTTCAACTTGACGACGTGCTTGGCGTTCCTGAAGGCGGCATCGGTCGCGGCGGCGTCGCCGAGCGCCCATTGGTAGATCGTGTTCTTCGGCGCGTTGTCGTGGATTTGCGGCGCCTTGGGATCCTGCGCCTTGGCGGGATCGGCGACCGCCGTCAGCACGCCGTAATCGACGGCGATTTCGGCGGCGGCATCCTTGGCCTGGTTCAGCGTCTCGGCGATGACGACGGCGACCTGGTCGCCGACATGGCGCACCTTGCCCTGCGCCAGCGCCGGGTGCGGCCCCATGTTCATGGGCGAGCCGTCCTTCGAGGTGATCGCCCAGCCGCAGATCAGATTGCCGATCTTGTCGGCGGCGAGTTCGGCGCCTGTGAGCACCGCCACCACGCCCGGCATTTTCTCGGCCTTGGCCTTGTCGATCTTCAGAATCGTCGCGTGCGGATGCGGCGAGCGGAGGAAGTAGGCGCGGGTCTCGCCCTCGCGATGGATGTCGTCGGTGTAGTGGCCCTGGCCCGTGATGAAGCGCTGGTCTTCCTTGCGGCGCACCGCGGCGCCGATTCCGGTTCCGGCCGAGGTCATGGCGTTTCCTCCCGTGTCGTCGTCCGCCTAGGCGGCCTTGCTCGTCTTGGCTCCGCTTTTCATCGCCTTCGCGCCGGCGGCGATCGCCTTCACGATGTTGTGGTAGCCGGTGCAACGGCAAAGATTGCCTTCGAGTTCGTGGCGGATCGTGTCCTCGTCGAGGTCGTTGCCCTTGCGCTTCACCATGTCGACCGCGCTCATGATCATGCCCGGCGTGCAGAAGCCGCACTGCAGGCCGTGATGTTCGCGAAAGGCCTCTTGCATCGGGTGCAGCGCGCTGCCGTTGGCGAGGCCCTCGATGGTCAGCACGTCGGCGCCTTCGGCCGAGAGCGCGAACATGGTGCAGGACTTCACCGCGCGGCCGTTCACGTGCACGACGCAGGCGCCGCATTGGCTGGTGTCGCAACCGACATGGGTGCCGGTGAGACGCAACTGCTCGCGCAGGAGCTGCACGAGCAGCGTGCGCGGATCGACGTCAACGGAATGTTTCTTGCCGTTGACCTTGAGGGTCACGGTGGGCATGACGCTCCTCCCGGAATTGAGCCGTTCGGCTTGTTTTTGTCTCGATGACTGAACTTCGACTATTCCAGTTTGAGACCGGGCTCAGAGCCGGTCAAGTACGCCTTTCGCGCTAAAATTCAGCGCTTGAACTTCGCCGCCAGCGCCTCGGCGCCGCGCACGAGAATGCCGAGATCGGCGCCGACGGCGACGAAGGTGGCGCCGAGCTTGAGCCAGCGGCGGGTGTTTTCCTCGCTGTCGGTGAGGATGCCGGCGGCCTTGCCGGATTTCACAATGCGCGAGATCGCGTCGTCGATCACCGGCATCACCTCCTTGTGGGCGCGCTCGCCGAGATAGCCGAGCGAGGCGTGGAGATCGGCGGGGCCGATGAACAGGCCGTCGACGCCCTCGATCGCCGCGATCGCCTCGATGTTGGCAAGCGCCTCCTTCGATTCGACCTGCAAGAGCAGGCAGGTCTCTTCATGCGCGTGTTTGAAATAATCCTTGATGCGGCCGAAGCGGGTCGCGCGCGTCGAGCCGGCCACGCCGCGGAGCCCGCCTCTGGGAAAGCGCGTGAAGGCGACGGCGTTCCTCGCCTCCTCCACCGTGTTGACTTGCGGAACGAGAAGCGTCTGCACGCCGGTATCGAGATAGCGCTTGATCATCACCATGTCGTTCCACGGCACGCGCACGACCGGCGTCGTCGGATAGGCGGCGAGCGCCTGCAGCTGCGACACAATGGTTTCGATGTCGGACGGCGCGTGCTCGGTATCGAGCAGGATCCAGTCGAAGCCGGCGCCGGCGATCACCTCGGCGGTGTAGTTCGAGGGGATGCTCGCCCATAGCCCGATCTGCGGTTGCTTCGCCGCGAGCGCGGCCTTGAGGCGGTTTTTCGGCAGGTCCATGGATCGCTTCCTTTTACGCCCGCTTTCTTCCATGCAATAACATCGCAACTCTGTGATCGGTCAATCCATGCCGCGAAAGCCCGAGCAGTTGCGCAGCCACCGCTGGTTCGGCGCCGGCGATTTGCGCGCCTTCGGGCACCGCTCGCGCGCCAAGCAAATGGGCTATGCGGCGGCCGATTTCGCCGGCAAGCCGGTGATTGCGATCGTCAATACGTGGAGCGATCTCAACCCCTGCCACATGCATTTCCGCACGCGTTGCGAAGAGGTGAAGCGCGGGGTGTGGCAGGCCGGCGGTTTTCCGGTGGAGGTGCCGGCGCTCTCGCTCGGCGAGACCTACATGAAGCCGTCCACGATGTTCTATCGCAATCTCTTGGCGATGGAGGTCGAAGAATTGCTGCGCTCCAATCCCGTCGATGGCGCGGTGCTGTTGGGCGGTTGCGACAAGACCGTGCCGGCGATGGTGATGGGCGCGACCTCGATGAACTTGCCGACGATTTTTCTTCCGGCAGGTCCGATGCTGCGCGGCAACTATCGCGGCGACGTGTTGGGGAGCGGCAGCGATAGCTGGAAATATTGGGCGGAGCTCCGCGCCGGAACTATCACCGAGGCCGACTGGGAAGAAGTCGAGGAGGGGATCGCGCGCAGCTACGGCACCTGCATGACCATGGGCACGGCCTCGACGATGGCGGCGGTGGTGGAAGTTTTAGGCCTGACGCTTCCCGGCGCGTCGTCGATTCCGGCCGCCGACTCCGCGCATGGACGGCTCGCCACCGCCTGCGGGCGGCGCATCGTTGATATCGTGTGGGAGGATCTGAAGCCGCGCGACGTTCTGAGTTCCGCTTCATTCGACAATGCGGTGACGGCGGCGATGGCGCTCGGCGGCTCTACCAATGCGATCATTCATCTTGTAGCGATGGCCGGCCGCGCCGGCGTCGATCTGCCGCTCGTCCGTTTCGACGAGATTTCCCGTCGCACGCCGCTCGTCGCGAATCTCAGGCCGTCGGGAAAGTACCTAATGGAGGATTTTTATTATGCGGGCGGATTGCGGGCGCTGCTGTCGCGCATTGCCGATCTGCTCGACACCAATTGCCGCACCGTCAGCGGCAAATCGCTCGCCGCCGGCATCGATGGCGCCAAGGTTCACAACGAGGACGTGATTCTGCCGCGCAACCGGCCGCTCGCGACCGAAGGCGGCGTCGCTGTGCTCTATGGCAACCTCGCGCCCGGCGGCGCGGTCATCAAGCAGTCGGCGATGGAAGAGAGGTTTTTAAAGCATGCCGGCCCGGCGGTCGTGTTCCGCGACTATAACGACATGGCCGCGCGCATCGACGATCCCAAACTCGACGTCAGCGAAGACAGCGTGCTGGTGCTGAAAAACGCGGGGCCCTTGGGCGGCCCCGGCATGCCGGAGTGGGGTATGCTGCCGATTCCGAAGAAGCTGCTGCGCGCCGGCGTGCGCGACATGGTGCGGATTTCCGACGCGCGCATGAGCGGGACGAGCTACGGTGCTTGCGTGTTGCACGTCGCGCCCGAATCCTATGTCGGTGGGCCGCTCGCCTTCGTCGAGGACGGCGATCCGATCCTGCTCGACGTTCGCGCGCGGAAGCTCGAATTGCAGGTGCCGGAAGAACAACTCGCCGCGCGGCGCGCGAAGTGGAAAGCGCCGCCGCCGCGCTTCGTGCGCGGCTACGGTGTCTTGTTCGCCAATGCCGCCTCGCAGGCCGATCGCGGCTGCGATTTCAACTTTCTCGAAGGCACCGCGCCGACGGCGGAGCCGGAGATTCACTGAGGAAGTTTTCTTTCCTCTTCCTTATCGGCGACCTTTGCCGTTGAGGAAGGGTAGCGGAACTCTCGGCCCGCCCTCCTTCTCATCGTCGGCGACGAAGCAGCGGTAATATTCCTCGCGCGGCACTTTTTTGCTGGTGGCGCAGGCGTGGAACGGATAGAGGTCGTCTTCCGTGCGATAGAAAATATAGGGCCCGATCAAATAGCGGCTACCGCTGTCGGGCGAGTTGCCGAAGCGGTCCATCTTTTCGTCCTTCAGCTCCGGCGATTCCGCCAGGATCGCGCGGCGCAATTCGTCACCTTGGAGAAAGTTATCCGGCAACTGATCGAACGGGCCGTCGAAATAATTGTTCACGCGCACATTCGCCTCGAAGGCGGCAATCATGATTTTCCGCGGCAGCCTGGCATCTTGGTAGAACGCGAACCCGGTGCGGCGCCCGATCAAGATATTCGGCGTGCGCTTGGCCGGAAACAACTCGTCGGCGAGGGGCGCCGTCTCGTCGAGGATGTAGTGGAAGATCTTGAGCTTCTCGTCGAACACGAGGAAAAACCGCACGCCCGATTCGTCCATGATCGGGCCGATGAATTTCTCGTCCGGGGCGAGCACGCTCGCCGGCGGCTTGATGCCGGAAAGATCGTTCAGCTCGAACAAGACGCTCTTTTCGCCGTAGGAGACGCGGTAGAGCAGCGGCTCGACCTTCTCGACCGCGACGCCGTCGTCCTTGCCGAGCAAGGCATATTGATTGTTGTCGACCTTGGCGTGCCATTCGTTCATGTCGACGTAGTACGCAAAATTTACTTTGCCTTCGTCGCGCGTCGCCGCCTCGAGCCGGATGTTGCCGGCATAGCGCGAGCCCTGGTGATAAAAATAGAAGTAGTAGTAATTCTCGGTCGGATAGACCTTCACCCGGGAGGGCAACTCGCCCAGCACCCAGGCGAACATCGCCTTGACGTCGCCGACCGGCAGCGCCGAACGGTTGTTGACGTCCTCGATATACGATTGGTTGGTATAGAGCTTCGGCTTTTCGGCGGCCGCCGCGGGCGAGGCGGCCAATAGGCCGGCAATCAAAAGGCCTGCAATCGGTCTCTCGTTCATCGTGCAACCTGCTGTGTCGGCGGCCGGGGGAGGGCGCTCCTAGTGTCCCGAACCCGAAATTCGTATGAGAGCGTGCCGCGAGGACTTACGAACTTCGGAATCGCGACACTGGCGGGAGAATTCATCGGATTTACGGCGCAGAAAGCCCGAGTCCGGCGAAGGCATCGGCGTGGTGCCTGGCCGCATCCTCTGAGAAGCAGCAGAAGACGACGCGGCTGAGTGCGTGCGCCGCCTTCGCCTCGCCGATCACCGTCGAAACCGCGATCCTTGCCGCGCGATCGGCGGGAAAGCGATAGACGCCGGTCGAGATCGCGGGAAAGGCGATCGATTGAAGCTTATGGGCGTGGGCGAGCGCCAGCGAATGGCGATAGCAGCCGGCGAGTAGCTCGTCCTCGCCTGACGTTCCGCCGTGCCATACCGGGCCCACGGCATGAATCACGTGGCGCGCGGGCAGCTTATAGCCGCGGGTGATCTTGGCCTCGCCGGTCGGACAGCCTTGAAGCGTTCGGCACTCGGCGAGGAGATCGGGTCCGGCCGCGCGATGGATAGCGCCGTCGACGCCGCCGCCGCCCAACAGCGAAGTATTGGCGGCGTTGACGATGGCATCGACGGCGAGCCGGGTGATGTCGCCGACGACGATTTCGAGACGGGTGCCGTGCGCCTCGGCGGTGCGATAAGGCGGTTCCATTCCGCGGATTGTATGAGCGTCTCGCGCGGCTCGTCGAGCCTCAGGCGAGCTGCTTTCGCATATCGAGCGTGCTCCGGCGGCCGAGCGCGGAAAAATGCTTCTTGAGAAAACCCTCGGCGGCGGCGCGGCCGATCTCGCGCAGGTGCTGGAAGAACGACCACTCGACGTTGAACTTCGAGCTCGGGGTCATTTCGCTCAGTTCGTGATCGGCCGCGATGCGGTGAATAAGCATGCGGCGATAGCCCGCCTTGCGGGCGAGGCGGCGCAGAAATCCGCTTTCGACCAGACGGCTGACGAAACCGATCGCGCGGAATTCGGAGATCAGCGAGGCGTTGAAGGTGATCTCGTTGATGCGGTTGAGGATGTCGCGCGCGGTTTGCGGCGTTTCTTCGCGCTCCACGGGATTGGTCTGCACCAGAATGATGTCGTCGGAATGGGTGGCCCGGAAAAACGGAAATAGCGGCGGATTGCCGACATAGCCGCCGTCCCAATAGGGCGTGCCGCTGATTTCCACCGCCTTGAACATGAAAGGCAGGCAGGCCGAAGCCATCACCACGTCGGGCGTGATCTCCTCGCGCGTGAAGACGCGCACCTTGCCGGTGCGCACGTTGGTGGCTGAGATGAAGAGCTTGATTTCGCGGCAGGCGCGCACCGCCTCGAAATCGACCTCGCTTTCCAGAACGTCGCGCAGCGGGTTGATGTTGAAGGGATTGATGTCATAGGGCGAGACGAAACGGCTCGCCACGTCGAGGGCGAGAAACATCGGATTTTTGTCGAGCGACCAGTTGCCGAACAGCCGGTCCATGATCCCGCGCTGAACCGGGCTCAGGCGGCCGTCATGCGACACCGAGCGCCAGAATTTCGCAAGCGCCTCGCGCGCGCCCTGACGCCCGCCCTTGTGGTAGCCGGAGGCGAGCACGACCGCGTTCATCGCCCCGGCGCTGGTGCCGGAAATGGCCTCGAAGGAGAGCCGCTCGTCCTCGAGCAGCCGGTCGAGCACGCCCCAGGTAAAGGCGCCATGCGCGCCGCCGCCCTGGAGGGCGAGGTTCACGGTCTTCTTGGCCTTACGGAAAACCATCGGGGAACTATATATTGTGCAATGCAGCAAAATGCTATGGAGCGGTTTTGGACAAGGCTTAACGCGCGATATGATGTAACAAGAGAACAGCCATGAGATGCCCATGAATATTGGCTTTCCAGCCCTCGATCACGACCACAAGCGCTGCGTCGCCGAGGCGCTCACGCGCGCCGAGGAGGCCTGTAACGCGCACGGGGTCAGGCTCACCCCGTTGCGCCGCCGGGTCTTGCAGGTGCTGGCGGAAAGCCATTCGCCGCTGGGGGCCTATGAAATCGTCGAGCGGCTGAAAAAGACGCGGGAGCCGGTCCCGGCGATGTCGGTTTATCGCGCGCTCGATTTTCTCCTCGCCGAGGGTCTTGCCCACCGCATCGAAAGCCAGAATG
>Ga0207505_100050_pt1 | contig 23791 bp, 21 predicted proteins | sample NitcycUWRROWE17A_FD_188207 | JGI IMG/M metagenome (GOLD analysis project Ga0207505, IMG submission 188207) | Soil microbial communities from Arlington Agricultural Research Station in Wisconsin, USA - Nitrogen cycling UWRJ-ROWE17-A (SPAdes) | ecosystem: Environmental > Terrestrial > Soil >... | reverse complement strand
GGCGAGGCTGAGATCCGGGAAAAGGGCCTGCCGAAGACGGCAGGCGCGTTCCGCCGGCTGAAGGGGCAGGGATTTTCCGACGCCCGGCTCGCGACGCTCACGAATTTGAGCGAGGCCGAGGTCACCAAGCGCCGCCGCGCGCTTTCCGTGCGGCCGGCCTACAAGCGGATCGACACCTGCGCCGCCGAATTCGCCTCGCCCACCGCCTACATGTATTCGACCTACGACCCGCCGTTCGCCGGCGCGCCCGCCGACGAGGCGCGGCCTTCCGACGCGAAGAAAATCGCCATCCTCGGCGGCGGCCCCAACCGCATCGGCCAGGGCATCGAATTCGACTATTGCTGCTGCCACGCCGCCTTCGCGCTGAAGGAGGCGGGCTTCGAGACCATCATGATCAACTGCAATCCGGAGACGGTCTCGACCGACTACGACACTTCGGATCGCCTCTATTTCGAGCCGCTCACCGCCGAGGACGTACTGGAAATTCTCGCCCGCGAGCAGACCAACGGCACGCTCGCCGGCGTCATCGTGCAGTTCGGCGGCCAGACGCCCTTGAAACTCGCCGACGCGATCGAAAAGGCCAAGGTGCCGATTCTCGGCACCTCGCCCGACATGATCGACCTCGCCGAGGACCGCGACCGCTTCAAGACGCTGCTCGACGACCTCAAACTGCGCCAGCCGGAAAACGGCATCGCCAAGAGCGCCGCCGAGGCGCGGCGCGTGGTCGAGCGGATCGGCTACCCGGTGGTGATCCGCCCCTCCTACGTGCTCGGCGGGCGCGCGATGGAGATCGTCTACGACGCCGCTTCCCTCGAGCGCTACATGAAGGAGGCCGTCATCGTCTCCGGCAAGAGTCCGGTGCTGATCGACCGCTATCTCTCCGACGCGATCGAGGTCGACGTCGACGCGCTCGCCGACGGCAAGGACGTGTTCATCGCCGGCATCATGGAGCACATCGAAGAGGCCGGCATTCACTCCGGCGACAGCGCCTGCTCGCTGCCGCCGCATTCACTGCAGCCGGCGGCGATCCGGGACCTCGAAGAGCAGACGCGGGCGCTGGCGCTGGCGCTCCACGTCGGCGGGCTGATGAACGTGCAATACGCGATCAAGAACGGCGATATATACGTGCTCGAGGTGAACCCGCGCGCCTCGCGCACCGTGCCGTTCGTCGCCAAGACCATCGGCGTGCCGGTCGCCAAGATCGCCGCCCGCATCATGGCCGGCGAAAACCTCGCCAGCTTCGGGCTGAAGAAACATGCGCTGAAGCACATCGCGGTCAAGGAAGCGGTGTTTCCCTTCGCGCGCTTCCCCGGCGTCGACACCGTGCTCGGGCCGGAGATGCGCTCGACCGGCGAGGTGATGGGGCTCGACCTCGACTATTCGATCGCCTTCGCCAAGAGCCAGCTCGGCGGCGGGGCGGCGATCCCGAAGAGCGGCACCGTGTTCATATCGGTCAAGGACGAGGACAAGCCGCGCATTCTCGAGGCCGTGCGGCTGATGCAATCGATCGGCTTCCGCCTGATCGCGACCAGCGGAACGCAGCGCTATTTCGCCGCGCAAGGGGTGACGGTCGAGAAGGTGAACAAGGTCCACGAAGGCCGCCCGCACATCGTCGACGCCATCAAGAACGGCCAGGTGCAGCTTATGTTCAATACCACCGAGGGCGCCCAAGCCCTTGCCGATTCACGCTCTTTGCGGCGCGCCGCCCTCTTGCATAAAGTGCCGTATTACACCACCCTATCCGGAGCTGTCGCCGCGGCGCAGGGGATCAAGGCTTATTTGAGCGGCGATCTCGAGGTTCGTGCGCTGCAAAGCTACTTCGGCAACCGGGTCTAGCAAACGGCCGGGGGCGTGCCGATTTAAGGCGACAACGTGTTCGTAACCCTTCGGCGGTCGCGGCGCCCCGATCAACCGGCGCGCGATCGGCGAATTATTGTGAGTCGACCAGGGTCTCGGAGTGAGCCATGGAAAAGATCCCGATGACCGGCGCGGGCTATGCCGCCCTCGAGGCCGAATTGCGCCACCGCCAGGCGGTGGACCGGCCGCGCATTATTCAGCAGATCACCGAGGCGCGCGGCCACGGCGACCTCGCGGAAAACGCGGAATATCACGCCGCCAAGGAACAGCAGTCGTTGAACGAGGGCCGCATCGCCGAGCTCGAGGACAAGATCTCGCGCGCCGAGGTGATCGACGTTTCGAAACTTTCCGGCGACACCGTGACGTTCGGCGCGACGGTGACGCTGGTCGACGAGGACACCGACGAGAAGAAGGTCTGGCAGCTCGTCGGCGAGACCGAGGCCGACGCCAAGGCCGGCCGCATTTCGATCTCCTCGCCGCTCGCCCGCGCGCTGATCGGCAAGAAGAAGGGCGCTTCCGTCGAGGTCAACACGCCGAAGGGCGCCAAGGCCTACGAGGTGACGAAGATCGAGTGGCGCTAGTGCCCGATTTGTCATGGCTGGGCTTGTCCCGGCCATCCACGCCTTGTTTGCTGCAAAAACGTGGATGCCCGGCACAAGGCCGGGCATGACATGACGTCATTAAACTTTTGAATTTTCGGTTTCCAGCGGCACGCTCGCTTCATCCTTCGAGCGGCGGAGCGCGAGCGCGGTCTTGATGCTGCGCACGTTGGGGGTGGCGGTGAGCTCGGTGAGGAAAGCCTGAAACGCCGCGAGATCCGGCGCCACGCACTTCAGGATGAAATCGACCTCGCCCGACAGCATCCAGCACTCGCGCACCAACGGCCAGCTGCGGATGCGCTCGTCGAAGGCGGCGAGATCCGCCTCCGCCTGGCTCGTCAGGTGCACCATGGCGAATACGGTGACCTCGTAGCCGAGGCGTTTTTCGTCCAAGAGCGCCCGATAGCCGCGGATGATGCCGGCGTCCTCGAGGGCGCGCATCCGCCGCAGGCACGGCGGCGCGGAGATCCCGACACGGCGGGAAAGTTCCACGTTGGTGATGCGCCCGTCGCGCTGTAATTCGGCGAGAATCTTCCAATCGATTGCATCGAGCCGCTCGCGCATCTTTTCGCCCTCGGCCGCCCCGCCCCCGGGGTGGGGCGACGTGTAAAGGCCGCGCTGGGCCGGCGCAAGCTTGGCCCTATTGCTTTGGTCCATTTGCGATTTCCGCTACGTTAAGCCTGTGGAAACAAGGATGCGTTTTGCAGGCGACACCGGGACACGCCATATAAGGAGCGATCGGTGGCGATTCCAAGTCCGCCGCAGGGGCGACCCATCATGACAAGCGAGCGCGTTCGCGTCGCGATCATCGGCTCCGGCCCGGCCGGGTACACGGCGGCGATCTATGCCGCGCGCGCGATGCTCGAGCCCGTGCTGATTCAGGGCGCCGAGCCCGGCGGCCAGCTGACGATTACCACCGACGTCGAGAATTATCCCGGCTTCGCCAAGGTCATCCAGGGCCCGTGGCTGATGGAGGAGATGCGCGCACAGGCCGAGCATGTCGGCACCCGCATCGTCACCGACACCGTGACCGCGCTCGAGCTTTCTCAGCGCCCGTTCCGGATCGGCCTCGAATCGGGCGGCAGCCTGTTCGCCGACGCCGTGATTCTGGCGACCGGCGCGCAGGCGCGCTGGCTCGACCTCCCCTCCGAGCAGAAATTCCGCGGCTTCGGCGTCTCGGCCTGCGCCACCTGCGACGGCTTCTTCTTCCGCAACAAGGCCGTGCTGGTGATCGGCGGCGGCAACACCGCGGTCGAGGAGGCGCTGTTCCTCACCAACTTCGCCACCAAGGTGACGCTCGCTCACCGCCGCGACGCCTTCCGCGCCGAGAAGATCCTGCAGGACCGCCTGTTCAAGAATCCGAAGATCGAGGTGATGTGGGATACGGTGCTCGAGGATGTGATCGGCGAGTCCGATCCGCTCAAGGTCACGCACGCCCGGCTGAAGAACGTCAAGACCGGCGTTAGCGTCGAAAAGAAGTTCGACGGCGTGTTCATCGCCATCGGCCACAAACCCGCGACCGCGCTCGTCGAGGGCAAGCTCAAGATGAAGCCCTCGGGCTACGTCTGGACCGCGCCCGATTCGACCGCCACCTCGATCCCCGGCGTGTTCGCCGCCGGCGACATCACCGACGAGGTCTTCCGCCAGGCGGTGACGGCGGCCGGGCTCGGCTGCATGGCGGCATTGGAGGCCGAGCGCTTCCTCGCCGCCGAGGACATCGGCGGCCGCGCCGCCGCCGAGTAGCGCGATGGATTGGGAAAAACTCAAGATCTTCCACGTCGTCGCCGAGGCCGGCAGCTTCACCCACGCGGGCGAGACGCTCGGCCTTTCGCAATCCGCCGTCAGCCGGCAGATCTCCGCCCTCGAGCAGGAATTGAAGGTCCCGCTCTTTCACCGCCACGCGCGCGGATTGATCCTCACCGAGCAGGGCGAGGTGCTTTACCGCACGGCGCACGAAGTGTTCATGAAGCTGGAGGCGACGCGCTCGCAGCTTTCCGACAGCCGCGAAAGGCCGAGCGGCGAATTGAAGGTGACGACCGCCGTCGGGTTCGGCAGTTTTTGGCTGGCGCCGCGGATCGGCGAATTTCTCGAGCTGTATCCCGATGTCCGCGTTCACCTGCTGTTGTCGGACGAAGAGCTCGATCTGTCCATGCGCGAGGCGGACGTGGCGATCCGCTTGCGCCTGCCGGTGCAATCGGACCTCGTGCAGCGCAAGCTGTTCACCGTGCACTTCCACGCCTACGCTTCGCCGGCTTATCTCAAGCGCAACGGCCATCCGCGCTCGCCGGAGGAACTCGACGGCCACCGGTTGTTGACGCTCGGCGGCCCGGTGCCGTCCTTCTATCAAAACCTCAACTGGCTGGCGGCGGCGGGCCGCGGCGGCGACGGACCGCGCAACGTGGCGCTCACCGTCAATAATGCGATGGGCCTGCGCGCCGCGGTGGAACACGGCGCCGGTATTGCGACACTCCCCGACTACATCGCCGAGGGAACCGGCCTGGTGCAGCTTTTCGCCGACCGCGATGCGCCGACGCTCGACGCCTATTTCGTGTATCCGGAGGAACTGCGCTCGGTGGCGCGGGTGCAGATATTTAGAGACTTCCTGATTTCAAAAGCGCAGCGCTGGAACTTCTGAGCCGTCCGCAAGGCGAACGCCGACCCTTGCGCTGACCGCATGTCCGCCATGCAGGCGTCCGCATTGTTTGCCGGCGCGACCAGCCGCATGATTTGCGCACGTAATCCATGCCGTTCAGCGTGGAGGCGCCGTTTTTTAGCTACCCGCCACCTTGGTGACGGGATCACTCGCCGGGCTCCCTCCCCCCATCCCCCTGGAGCCCGGCGAGTTTTTTCTTGCCGGCGCGCGAGGAGAACGGCGCGTTCACACATAGAGCCTTTCTTTTTCGAGGCCCTTGTAGAGATCGGCGACATATTCGCCGTAGCCGTTGAACAACAGCGTCGGCCGCCGGTTGCCGGTGCCGATGTCTTCCTCGCTCGCCTGGCTCCAGCGCGGATGCGGCACTTGCGGATTCACGTTCGCCCAGAATCCGTATTCGCTCGCCTGCAATATTTCCCACGTGCCCTTCGGCCGCTGGTCGGTGAAGGTGAAGCGCACGATCGACTTGAGGCCCTTGAAGCCGTATTTCCACGGCGTCGCCAGCCGCAGCGGCGCGCCGTGCTGCTTCACCGCGGGCTTGCCGTAAATGCCGGTGACCATGAAGGCGAGTTCGTTGGTGGCCTCGGCCATGGTCAGGCCTTCCACATAGGGCCACGGGAAAAACGGCAGCTTCTGCGCCGGCGCCATGGCCGGATCGAGGAAGGTTTCCATCCGCACGTATTTGGCCGACGAAAGGGGCTTGGCGTATTCGACGAGCTTGGCCAATGCGAAGCCGGTCCACGGCACCGCCATCGACCAGGCCTCGACGCAGCGCATGCGGTAGAGCCGCTCCTCGAGCGGCATCGCGCGGATGAGGTCGTCGATGCCGACCGTCATCTCCTTCTCGAGCATGCCGTCGAACTTCACCGTCCACGGCCGCGTCTTCAGCTGTTGCGCGCGGCCGGCGACATATTTGTCGGTGCCGTATTCGTAGAAATTGTTGTAGTTGCCGGCCTTGCTCTCGGGCGTGAGCGTGCGGTCGAGCGCGAACTTGTCGTTGCGCTTGGCGGGATAAAGCTCGGCGGTGGGATCGGCATCGGCGCGCGCGATCGAAGGAAGGGCGGTGCTCGCCGCGAGCGCCGCCGCACCGCCGATCAGCGCACGGCGGGAAAGATAGATGGCCTCGGGCGTCGCTTGCGATTCCGGGATTTCCCAGCCGCGGCGATGAACAATGTGCATGGGCGCCTCCGTCGGTATCCTTGGGGGCTACACCGGCGCGGTCTTCACCGACAAGTCACAATCGCGCGCTTACGCCCGGGCCGGATATTCAAGCTGCAATCCCATAGAGTTAGTCGTGCGCCTTTCGCCCGCCGCGCCCGGCGATCATTCCGCCGCCTTCCGCGCCGCCACCACCTGATCCGCCTGCTTGCCGGTCAGTTCCTGCAAATGGTCGAAGCGGAAGGACAGTCCGCCGACGCCCGCCGTCGCCGAACGCACCTCGACGATCAAGTCGCCGATCTCCGATTCCGGCAGCATCGCCTTCACCACGTCCCAGCCGTCCCAGCCTTCGCGCGCGTCGAAACCGAGGATCTGTCCATGCCGTTGCGAAAGGATGGCGTTGATCTTCGCCGTCGCCTCCGATGGACAGACGATTTCGACGTGATCGATCGGCTGCAACAGGACGGGATGGCACTGCGGCATGCCTTCGCTCATCGCCAGGCGCCCGGCGAGCTGGAAGGCCATGTCGGAGGAATCGACGGCGTGATAGGAGCCGTCGGTGAGGGTGACGCAAACGTCCACCACCGGGAATCCGAGCGGCCCCGATTTCAGATAGCTCTTCACGCCCTCCTCGACCGAGGTGAAATATTGCCGCGGCACCGCGCCGCCGGTGATCGACTCGTCGAACTGGAAGCCGGAGCCCCGCGGCAGCGGCTTGATGTCGACCACGATGTCGCCGAACTGGCCGTGGCCGCCGGATTGTTTCTTGTGGCGGCCGCGCTGCGTGATCCCCTTGCGGATGGTCTCGCGGTAGCCGACGCGCGGCGTATGCGTCGTCGTTTGAATCCCGAAACGCGAAGCGAGCCGCTCGGAAGCGACGCGCAGGTGCATCTCGCCCTGGCCCCACAGCACGATCTCGCCGGTCTCGGTGTTGTGGACGACCGAGAGCGAGGGGTCCTCCTCCACCAATTTGTGCAGCGCCTGGCCGAGCTTGACGTCGTCTTTGCGCTCGCGCGGCGCGATCGCGAGCCCCAGCACCGGCGACAGCGGCGCCACCCTGACGAGCGCCGGCACCGGCTGCTTCGCGGTCGTGACGGTGTCGAGCGTCGGGATCGAATCGAGCTTGCCGAGCGCGATCGTCTCCCCGGTCTTGCCGGCGCCGCGCTTTTCCGCCGTCGCGCCCATTTGCTTGAAGACGCCGGCGACGCGCGCCGTCTCGCCGCCCGCGCCCAAGATGGTGGCGCCCTCGCCGATCTCGCCGGCGAGCACGCGCACGACCGAAAGCTTGCCGCCATGCGGCGTGTGCTGGGTCTTCATCACCTGGCCGATACCCTCGCCCTTCGCCGCCACGCCAAGCCGGGCCGCCGTCTCCGCGAGGCCGGGCGCTTCGTGCCGCAACGCCTTCAACAGGCGCAGCACGCCGTTGGTGCGCGTCGCCGAGCCGATCAACACCGGGCAGATGAAGCCCTCGCGCAATTCCTTGGCGAGATCGTCGAACACCTTGTCGCGCGGCGGCTCGATGTCCTCCAGCAGCTGCTCCATCAGCTTGTCGTCGTGGTCGGCAAGCTTCTCGAGCATGTTGAAACGGGCATCCTTCTTGCGCGCGGCGCTTTCGCCGTCGAGGTCGACGACTTCGCTCGCGGCGTGCTCGCGATAGATGAAGGCGCGCTCGAGCGCGAGGTCGACGAAGCCGACCACGATGCCGTCCTTCCAGATTGGGATCTGGCGGAGCACCAGCGGCACCCGCGAGGCGGGCTGCAAGAACGCCAACGTCTCGCGCACGCGCTTGTCGGCCTTGTCGATCTTGTTGATGAACAGGAAGCGCGGGATCTTGCGCTCTTCGAGCTCGCGCAGCACCAGTTGCAGCTGCGGCACCTTGCGCTCGTCGGCCTCGCACACCACCACGGCGGCGTCGACCGGCGGCAGCGCCGAGCGCATTTCCTGCACGAATTCGATCGAGCCGGGGCAATCGAGAAACGTATAGGTATCGCCGAGGAAATCGGCGGAGGCGACCGAGAGCTCGACGCTCATCTTGTGCGCGCGCGCCTCGGCGTTGGCGTCGCCCACCGTGTTGCCGGCCTCGACCGTGCCCGGCCGGTGCACCGCGCCGGCGCGCGCGAGAATCGCTTCCAAAAGCGTGGTCTTTCCCGATTGGAACGGGCCCACGAGCGCGATGCAGCGCGGGCCCTTCGAACCACTGCCGTTTGCCGTGTTTTTGCTGTCTGCCATCGACGCCTCCCTGCAAGATCGGGGGACCTGACGCCGCACTCCCCGCGCGAAGCCAGGGTTTGCCGGCCCCCTGAAACAGGCGATGGCCGGGGGACTATCGTTTCAGGTGCGGGCGCGAAGCGCAAGCAATTAGGGGTGTGCGCCGCGGCTCCCGTAAAATGCGCGGGACCCGCGCTGATTCAACGCAAGGCGAAGGGCTCTAAGGCAAAAAAATGACCGGTCCGGCGGCGTTAGCGCAGGGCGCCGCAAAAGCGCTGGATGCGCCCGCATGCTTCCTCCAGGTCCTTGATTGCCGTCGCGTAGGAAATGCGGAACGCCGGTCCGAGCCCAAACGCCGCCCCGTGCACCACCGCCACGCCTTCGGCGGCGAGCAGCTCCGTCACGAAATCCGCGTCGCTGGCGATCTTCTTGCCCGACGGCGCGGTCTTGCCGATCGCGCCCTTGCAGAACGGAAACACGTAGAAGGCGCCCTCGGGCTTGGCGCAGGTGATGCCCTTGGCCTGGTTCAGCATCGACACGACGAGGTCGCGGCGCTCCTTGAACGCCTTGTTGTGCTCGGCGATGAAATCCTGCGGCCCTTCGAGCGCCTCGACCCCAGCCCATTGCGTGATCGAAGACGGGTTGGTGGTCGATTGCGATTGCAGCGTGCCCATCGCCTTGATCAGCGTTTCCGGCCCCGCCGCGTAGCCGAGGCGCCAGCCGGTCATGCAATAGGCTTTCGACATGCCGTTCAGCGTCAGCGTCCGCTCATAGAGCTTCGGCTCGACCTGCGCCGGCGTGGTGAATTCGAAATCGTCGTAGACGAGGTGCTCGTACATGTCGTCGGACAGCACCCACACCTGCGGATGCTTCACCAACACGTCGGTGAGCGCCTTCAGCTCGGCGCGCGTGTAGGCCGCGCCCGTGGGGTTGGAGGGCGAGTTGAAGATCAGCCACTTCGTCTTCGGGGTGATCGCGCGCTCGAGCGCGGCCGGCTTCATCTTGAAGCCGTCTTCTAACCGCGTCTCCACCGCCACCGGCTTGGCGCCCGCGAACAGCACGATGTCCGGATAGCTCACCCAATACGGCGCCGGGATGATCACCTCGTCGCCGGGGTTGAGCGTCGCCACCAGCGCGTTGAACAGCACCTGCTTGCCGCCGGTGCCGACGCTGACTTGCGAGGGCTTGTAGTCGAGGCCGTTCTCGCGCTTGAACTTCTTGCAGATCGCCGCCTTCAGCTCCGGGATGCCGTCGACGATGGTGTATTTCGTCTCGCCGCGCTCGATCGCGCGGATCGCCGCCTGCTTGATGTTGTCCGGCGTGTCGAAATCGGGCTCGCCCGCCGACAGCGCGATGATGTCGCGGCCCTGCGCCTTCAGCTCCTTCGCGAGGTTGGAGATCGCGATGGTGGGCGACGGCTTGATGCGGCCGATGGACTCGGCGAGAAAAGACATGTGAATCTCCGCTTGCCCGCGGGCGAGCGTGAGCTTCCTACTGGCCCCGAGCGCGAACGGCAAGGCTCAAACGGTGATGCATCGATCAACCATCTTGATGATTGCGGGCCGCTTGGCGAGCCCGGCCGCGGGCGTCGCCGCGAGCGAATGCGGCGCGCCGCCGACGCCGGCCCCGCCGCGATAGATCGGACCGTTCGGGGAATGGGGAGCTTCATCGACAATGTCCGGAGCGGCGCCTGGCTCACGGCCGAGCGGGTGCGCGTCTACGCGGCGATCATGTTCGCGCTCGGCCTCTTCGCCGTTCTCGCATTGCTCGCGACGTCGAACGGCCTCGTCGATTACCAACGCCGCCCGCTCGGCACCGATTTTTCCAACGTCTACGCCGCCGGCAAATACGTGCTCGAGGGCAAGCCCGCCGCCCCCTTCTCGCCGCCGCTGCAACACGAAAAAGAGAAATCGATCTTCGGCGCCGACACGCCGTTCTACGGCTGGCATTATCCGCCGGTCTTTCTTGCCCTCGCGGCGGCGCTGGCGCTGCTGCCCTATTTCGCCGCGCTCGCGCTTTGGCAGCTGGCGACGCTGGCGCTCTATTTATGGGCCGCGCACGCCATAACGCGCGACCCGCGCGCCTTTCTGCCCGCGCTCGCCTTTCCCGCCGTCTTCATCAACCTCGCCCACGGCCAAAACGGATTCCTGACCGCGGCTCTTGTCGGCGGGGGAATGCTGCTCGTCGACCGGCTGCCCATCGTCGCCGGCGTGATGCTCGGCCTCCTCGTCTACAAGCCGCAATTCGCGTTGCTGATACCGCTTGCGCTCGCGGTGTCCGGCCGCTGGCGCGTTTTCTGGACGGCCGCGGCGACCGTGATCGCGGTTTGCGCCGCGACCTATCTCGCCTACGGCGCCGCCGCCTGGGACGCCTTCTTCGAGAGCCTCGCCTTCACGCGCACGGTCGTGCTGGAACAAGGCGGCACCGGATTCTACAAGATCCAGAGCGCCTTCGCCGCCGTGCGGCTGTGGGCTGGCCCGGTCGCGCTGGCCTATGCGGCGCAGGCGGTCGTCGTACTGACGGTGGCGTTCTTGCTCGTGCGCATCTGGCGAAGCGAATCGGCGCTTGCCTTCAGGGCGGCGGCGCTGATCGCGGGAGCGCTGCTGGTGACGCCCTACGCGCTCGATTACGACCTCGTGGTCGTGGGGCCAGCGGTCGCCTTCCTCGCCGCGCACGGATTGAAGCGCGGGTTTCTCGCTTACGAAAAATCGGCGCTCGCCTTCTGCTGGTTGGCGCCGCTGATCACGCGCGCCTGCGCGCAATTTCTCGGCCTGCCGCTGGGATTGATCGCGCTCCTGATCCTGTTCGCGCTCGCCTACCGCCGCGCGGTGCGAGAGGGAACCGCCGGCTAGTATCCGATTGCGAAGTTCGTAAGCCCTCGGCGCTCGGCGCACTAGTGTCCCGATTCCGAAGTTCGTAGCTCCTTGCGGCACACTCTCGTACGAACTTCAGGTTCGGGGCGCTAGTCGCTTTTCGGCCCGCGCCTGCTACACTCGCAGCAACAAAGTCGCGGCCGAAATCATTTCGCACGCTCCCGGCCGCGGCGGCGCGCGGCTGCAATTCGCTATTGCCGCCGGCCATGCAACGGCCGGCTTTGCCGGCATAGTCCGCGCCGCCGTTGCGAGGCGATCCAATGTACACACTCTATTCGATGCAAAGCTCCGGCAACAGCTACAAGGTGCGCATGTTGCTGGCGCGCCTCGGCATTCGCTATCGCCTGGTCGAGACCGATTTATTCAAGGGCGAAAACCGCACGCCGGAATTCCTGGCGAAGAACCCCGAGGGCCACGTTCCCGTGCTGGAACTGGCGGACGGGCGTTATCTCAGCGAGTCGAACGCGATCCTCGTCTATCTCGCCGAAGAGACGCCCTATCTGCCGCCGGATCGGCTCGAGCGCGCGGAGGTCCTGCGCTGGATGTTCTTCGAGCAGCACAGTCACGAGCCCGCGATCGCCGCGGCGCGTTGGTGGTTGCACCTGGTGAAGGGCGGCCGCGATCTGCGCACCCATGAGATCGATCGCTGGATGGAACACGGCTACCAGGCGCTGTCGTTGATGGAGCGCCATCTCGCCCATCGCCGCTATTTCGTCGGCGAGCGCACCACCGTCGCCGATCTCGCCCTTTACGCCCACACCCACGTTGCGACGGAGGGCGAATTCGAGCTCGGCGGATTTCCCCATCTGATCGATTGGCTCGCCCGCATCGCCGGCGAGGCCGGCCACATCCGGATGGATGAAGTGCCGGCCGGCGCGCGCGTCGGCGCCGATACGGCGTAGGCCGCGCGCGCAACGAGCGTGACAAATTTACAACAGCGCGCTGCTAATTATTGACCGGCCTGTCATTATGCTGCGATTACCGCCGTTCCGCGATCGCCTTACCGCGCCGCGTCATGATTCTGTCGCAATGCCGCAGCGATGACGATGGCGGCAAGCGACCCACCCGATCGATTCGAAAGATGGCTGCGATGGCCTGCAAGGCTTGCGCCGGCAAGGAAGCACGCTCGATCCGGGCGGCGGTCCGGCATGGCCGCTTCGGCTCGGCCTGCGCCGCCGCCATGGTCGCCGTCGCCCTCGCCGCTTCGATTTGCGCGATCGCCCTCGTGCTCGGCGCCGACGGCGCTTTCGCACTGGGACTTTAACGGCCGCACGCGGTTTTCCGCATCGCCTATCCACCCGCGAGAACGCTGACGCCCGCCGCGCCAGCGGCTACCTTAGGCAGATGCGCGCCCGCATAATTTTTCTCCCGGTTTTTCTCGCGCTCTTTGTCCCGTCTGCTCCCCCGCAGAAACCGGACGGCGGCGTCAAAAGCGAAAAGGTGACGTTCCGCGTCGAAACCGTCGCGAGCGGATTGGATCATCCCTGGTCGCTCGCCTTTCTGCCCGACGGCCGCATGCTCGTCACCGAGCGCCCGGGCCGGCTCCGCATTCTCGACAAGGGCGGAAAATTGTCGCCGCCGGTCGACGGCGTGCCCGCCGTCGCCGCGGTCGGCCAGGGCGGCCTGCTCGACATCGTGCTCGCGCCCGATTTCAAAGAGAGCCGCGTCGTCTATTTCAGCTTCGTCGAGCCGCGCGGGCCCGCCGGCGCGGTCAACCCGAATAGCACCTCGCTCGCCAGCGCCCGCTTTCTCGAGGAAGAGGGCAAGGCAAAGCTTGCCGACGTGAAGGTGATTTTCCGCCAGGAGCCCGCCGTCGAGGGCGGCCTCCACTTCGGCTCGCGCATCGCCATCGCGCGCGACGGCACGCTGTTCCTGACCACGGGCGAGCGCTACCTCAAGACGCAGGCGCAGAATCTCTCCGGCCATCTCGGCAAGGTGATCCGCGTCCGCGCCGACGGCTCGGTGCCGCCCGACAACCCCTTCGTCGGACGCAAGGACGCCAAGCCCGAGATCTGGTCCTACGGCCACCGCAACATCCAGGCCGCGGCGATCCATCCGATAAGCGGCAACCTGTGGATCGTCGAGCAGGGGCCCAAGGGCGGCGATGAGATCAACGTGCCGGAGAAGGCCAAGAATTACGGTTGGCCGGTGATCGGCTTCGGCGTCGACTATTCCGGCGCCAAGATTCACGAAAGCACCCACCAGCAAGGCATGGAGCAGCCGATTTATTACTGGGTGCCCTCGATCGGGCCCTCCGGTATGGCTTTCTACACCGGAGACGCTTTTCCCGGCTGGAAAGGAAATCTCTTCGTCGGCGCGCTCGCCCTCACCCACCTCGAGCGGCTCGAGCTCGACGGCGAAAAGATCGTCAAGGAAGAGCGGCTCTTGACCGACCTCGGCCTCCGCATCCGCGACGTGCGGCAGGCGCCGGACGGAACGCTGTGGCTGCTCACCGACGCGCGCGACGGCAAGGTTCTGCACATCGTGCCGGCGAAGTAGAAACTCACCATTTGTCGAAGATGAAGAACGCGCCCGCCGCGATCAGCGCGAAGCCGAGCGCGTGGTTCCAGCGGAAGGTCTCGCCGAGATAGAGCACGGAGAAAACCGCGAACACCGCGAGCGTCACGATTTCCTGGATCGTCTTCAGCTGCGCCGTCGAATAGACCTCCGAGCCGAAGCGATTGGCCGGCACGGCGAAGCAATATTCGACGAAGGCGATGCCCCAGCTCGCCAGCACCGCCAACAAAATCGGCGACGATTTGTATTTCAGGTGTCCGTACCAGGCGAACGACATGAACACGTTCGAACAGGCAAGCATCAGAATGGGCAGGAGTTTCAGCGGCATCGGGAACATGCGCGGGTCCGTCATGGTTCGCGTGGAGGAACTGCGATGAAGACTTTCTAACTTCGCAGCTGAATGCGGCCAATTGTCGCCGGCGCCATCAATATCCCAGTTCCTGGAGAACCCGCTTGATGCGGCCGCCGATCGAGATCTGCGGCTGCGAGGGCGGCACCTGCTCCCATATCTCGCGCGCCGCCACCAGCTTTTGCGCCTCGTAAAAGGCGGCGATGAACTTTCGCTGCTTCGGCAGCGCGTCGACGAAATAGCCCTTGCCGAAATAGGTCCATTCCGCCTCGGCGCTGCAGCCGAAGGAAGGGCGATTGGCCGCCGCGGCGGTGATGACCAGGCTGTCGTCGTTGGCGAGCGGCGCCACGAACTGGCCCGAAAAGCACGACGAGATCACAACGACGCGGTTCTGGATGCCGGCGGCGGCGAGCGCGCCCGCGAGCTGGCGGGGCGCGATGTCGCCCAACCCGCGTCCGTTGAGCTGCAGCGCGAATCCGCTGCGCCGGCCGCCGTGCGACGTCATGAACAGAAACAGCACATCTTCCTTCGGATCGAGCTTGCGGGCGAGCGCCGCCAGGACGAGTTTCAAATTTTGCAAGGTCGCGAGCGGATAGCGCTCGAGCGTACCCGGGCTGTTGACGAGGACGAGCGAATGGCCGCGCGTGCCGAATTCGCGGTCGAACAGCTCGCGGACGTGCTCGACTTCCTTGCGGAAAACATCCTGGTCGCCGTAGCCGGCGAAGCCCACGAAATAAAGGCCGTGCACGCCGGGGCGCGGCGGATCGAGCGCCATGATCGCGTCTTGCAGCAATTGCGGCTGGCGTGACAGCGCCTCCTTCACCCGTATTTGCAGCGCGGGATCGGCGCGCTTGACGGGCGGCTCGGCGAACGCCGAGGGAGCCGCCGCGAGTAGAACCGCGAGCGCGAAGCGGAACAGCCAATTACGCCGCGGCACGGACATCGCCGAAAACTTTCATCTCCTCGCCGACAAACCGGCGCGATCGCTCGCCAATCTCCCATCAATCGGCATTTGCGGCCAGACCGGATAAATTGCGGTGATCGCAAGCGATTCGCGAAATAGAGGGCGGCAGGCCCGTGCCGATCCCGCCGTGCGTCGCGATTGCACCCGCTGGCGGCAGCAAAACCGAATGTCGGAGAACCCCATGCGTTCCGCCCTGGCCGCCTCTTCACTCGCCGCCGCGATCGCCTGGGCGCCGGCGCCCGCCGCCGCCATCAACAAGACGCCCTACCCCGAAGTGAGGGTGGAAGTTCCGGCCGAGGCGAAAGCCGAACCCGCGCTCGAGGCCATGCGCAAGCAACTCGCCGATGCGATCAGCCGGCGCAATGCCGGGCTGCTCTACGAGTTGGTCGGGCCGAATTTCTTCTGGAACGCCAATGGCGAGCCGAGCGAGCAATTCGACAAGAAACGCGACGCGCTGCACAACTTCAAGGTCGCCTTCGGCTTCCGTCAGTTCGGCCGCAATAGCGACAGCCAAAACCCCGAAAACCAGCTGTGGGAGACGCTCGAGGACATCGTCTCCGACCCCACGCTGTTCCAGATGCAAGGCAATCCCGGCGTGCTGTGCGGGCCGGCGAGTGCCGAGCCGATCGACGACAACGCCATGGATCAAGCGACCGAGCGGGTCGAAAACGGGGACGAAGATTCCGAGTGGTTCTACAGTCTCGGCGAAGTCACCCTCACCGCAAGACCCGGCGGCGGCGACGCGGTCGAGACGGTGTCGAAACTTGCCATGCCGGTCGCCGCCACTGAGCCGCCGACCCGGGCGCTCGGCAACAATCCCCTGCCGACGCATTATCAGTTGCTGCTGCCGTCGGGCAAAACCGGTTGGGTGGACGTGAAGGCGGTGGAGCCGCTCGCGGTCGACAAGCTTTGCTATGGCAGACAACCCGACGGCGGCTGGAAAATCGTCGGCTACGAGCACAACAGCTAGAGCATGATCCCGAAAAGTGGGAACCGGTTTTCGGACACGATCATGCTCAAGGAAGAGAGCATGATCCCGAAAAGTGGGAACCGGTTTTCGGACACGATCATGCTCAAGAAAGAGAGCATGATCCCGAAAAGTGGGAACCGGTTTTCGGACAAGATCATGCTCAAGGAAGAGAGCATGATCCCGAAAAGTGGGAACCGGTTTTCGGACAAGATCATGCTCAAGCAAAATGTCAGGGACACGCCTCGCTTCAACCGCAAACACGATGCTCTGGAACGCGATTGAACGCCTGGCGTCCGTCATTCTAGGATCGCCTGCAGCTGATCGCCAAGAGCCCGGCGAGGCGGAGCGCGGCATGAGTTCCTATCCGGCGGAATGGGAACGCCATGAGCGCCTGCGCGACGGAACGCGCGTATTCGTCCGCCCGATCAAAAGCGAGGACGCGGCGCTTTATCCCGATTTCATCGCCGCGGAGAGCGCCGAGGACGCACGCCGGCGCTTTCTGGGAGCGGTCGGCGGTTTGAGCGACGCACTCATCGCGCGGCTGACCCACGTCGATTACAGCCGGGCGATGGCGTTCATCGCGATCGACGAGACGGACGGCAAGATGCTGGGCGTCGTGCGGCTGCACCGGTCGGCGGACGATTCCGGCACGGGCGAATACGCCGTCATCGTGCGCTCCGACTTCAAGGGGCGCGGACTGGGGCGCCTGTTGATGCGGCGGTTGATCGAGTGGTCGGAGGCGGCGCGTATGAAGACGATTTTCGGGCTCGTGCTCGCCGACAACGCCGAAATGCTGAGATTGTGCGAGCAGCTCGGCTTTCGGATCGGCGATTACATGCCCGATCGCGATATCAAGCGCGTTACTCTGCGCTTTCCCGAGCGCACTTCGCGGTAAACCGCCGCCGAAAAAACCGGCTGCAATCCGCGTGCAACCGTGACAAAATACTCACTTCAAGATGTCGGCGTGATTCTCGCGCCGGCATCGGTATGTTGCGCCAGCCAACAGGGGGCAATCCATGGCCAAACGCCGCGCTTCACGGTCTTCGTCGGGTTTCAATTTCCGCACAACGGCTCCGAAAGAGAACACCACGATTCTCTCGATCATCATCTTCATCCTCGGAGTCATCGGTTGGGTGGCATCGATCAGTTTTATCTCTCCGTACACCGTATGGTTGCTCGCAATCGCCTACCTCATCCTGCTCGCGGGCGTCCTGATGAAGGGGCTCTGAGGCAGCAGCATCCGTGAATCAAAAACCCCTCGCGCAGGCGAGGGGTTTTTGTGGCAAACGAAAATTTTCAACCGATAAGACCGGTCGCCGCTTGCACCGCGCCGCTGCCGGGAAAGACCCGGTTCGCGAGCGTCTCGTCGGCAACGCGCAGATGATCCTTCAACACGCCTTTCAGCACCGCGCGCAAATCCGTCGTCGGCCTGAGATCGCGGCCGTCCTGCAAGTCGCTCTGCTTCAGGCCCGGCCAATCGGCGATGACCCGGCCGCCTTTCAGTGCGCCGCCGGCGAGCAGCGCGACGGTGGCGGTGCCGTGGTCGGTTCCTTCGGTGCCGTTGATGCGCGCGGTGCGGCCGAATTCGGTCACCACCGCGACCGCGGTTTCGCGCCAGGCCGAACCCATCCCGGTTTCGATCGCGGCAATGGCCCCGTCGAGCGCGCCGAGAAGCTGCGCCAAACGACCGTCTGAGGCGCCCTCATTGGCATGGGTATCCCAGCCGTCAAAAGCCAGCGCCCCGACCCGGGGGCCGTCCGGGCGGGCGAGAAATTTCGCAGCCGAACCAGCGGCTTCCGCGAAATAGGCGCGGACTTGCGCGACGCCCACCTGCTTTGCCGCCGGGTTGTTGGGGTCCTGATCGATGCCGCCGGCTCGCGCAATGGCGGCAAGGCCCATGCGCTCCTCCAATGCGCGCGCGAGCGCAGGGTCGGAATGCCGATAAAGATCAAGCAGACGCATCAGCGTGTCGTCGCTCGCCGGCGGCAGCCGCGGCGGCGTCCATGACAAGACCGGCGCCGAGCCCCGCACCACGAGCGGCGTAACCGGGCCGACGGCGAAGGCCTCGCGGCCCCGATCGATCCGGCCGCCGGGCTCGATCGAGGCAAAAGCGCGGTTGAGCCAGCCGGTGTCGGTGGCACCCGGTTTCGGCAGGCCGCTTTCCAGAACGTCCTGCCCGTCGAAATGCGAGCGTTCGCGATAGGGCGTCGCGGCCGCGTGCACGACCGTCGCTTGCCCCGCCTTATAGAGCCGATGAAAATTCGGCATCGCCGGGTTGAGTGCGAAGAAGGAATCGAGCGGCAGCGCCGCATGCTCCCCTTCCGATTTCAGCGCATTGTCGCCGCGCAGCGCCATCCAGTCCGGATCGCCGACCGGCGCGACCGCGCCGAGCCCGTCGAGCGCGCCCCGCAAGATGATGGTGAGAAAGCGCGGATCGCGGCCCTCGGCGCGCGCGATTTTCGGCAGGTAAGTCCAGGCGAACAACGCGCCCGAGGCGAGCAATAACTCGCGGCGGCTAGGAGCGTGAAGACAAGGCATGTTCATCTCCGCTGAAATTCGGGAGCCATCAGGACAAGCGCCAGCGCCTGCGGACGGCTTTCGGCGCGCCCGATCGCCTGGCGCGTCTCATCCGAAGCGAGCGGGCCAAGTGCCGTCTCAACCATGGCGTCGGCCTCGAGCTGTGCCGGGGCGCGCTCGCCGAAACGGGTGGCGATGTCGAGCCGCTGCGCCAGGCCGTCCATCCACGTGGCGCTGTCGTCGGAAAATCCGTTCGGCGCCGGCGGCCGCCACAGCGGCTCGCCGAGGAGATTCTGTGCCTGCACCAGCGGGCGTATGTCCTTCGGTTCCACCCCGCCAGCGCGCAGCGAAGCGACGAGCCATTCGCCCGGCCGCTTCAATTTCGCGCGCGGCGCCGACCAGGCTTCGGGCGCCGTCACCAGCACCTGGGCGACTTCCTTCAGATTGCCGTCGGTGTCGCGGAAACGCTTGGCGAGACGTTCGACCAACGCGGGCGGCGGATCGTCGGCGACGAAATGGCGGACGAGCTTCACCGCGACGTGCTTCGCGGTCGCGGGGTGGCGCGCGAGATCGGCGAGCACCGCGCGGCCTTGCCCAAGCCCTTCATCCGCGTAGGTCTTGCCCGCGACCGTTTGCGCGAATGGCTCGTGCATGCGCGGATTGAAGGCGAATTCGCCGGCATGCGGCGTGTTCTGCTTCAGCGGCTCGATCGTCCAGCCAGTGATGACTTTGGCGAAATTGGTGACGTCATCTTGCGTGTAGCCGGTGCGGACGCCCAGCGTATGCAGCTCGAGGATTTCGCGCGCGAGATTCTCGTTCAGTCCCTTGTTCTGTCGTATGCCGGCGATCGAAGCGGGCCCGATCGAACGCGCATTGTCGAGATAGATCAGCATACCCGGGTGCGATTCGACGGCCATCAGCATGTCGGCGAAACGGCCCGCGATGTGCGGCCGGATCGCTTCGCGTTCGAAGGCGCCGCAGAGCGGACGCGTCGGGCCTTTATCGGCGGAGATGCAGAAATGGTTCGACCAGAACCAGACCAGCCGCTCGGCAAAGCCGACGTCGGCCGTCACCGCGGCATCAAAACGCGCTTTCGCCTCTTCGAGATAAATCTGCTGCGGCAGACCGGGCGGATTGGCGGCCTTTGGCGGCAGCCCTTCCACACCGGGCTTCATCTCTCCCGCCTGCATGGAAGGATCGGCCATCGCCGGATCCGGCTTCTCCGGCTTTGCAGGCGCGGGCGCCGCGCCGTTCTTCACCGCTTCGCGGTCGGCCGCCTCAGCGAACCGCGTAGCCTTCTTTTCCTGGCGGAAGTCGAAGGCGGCGCGCGCCGCCTCACCGCCCGTCAGCAAATCGCCCTTGTCGATCCGGCCCGCGTCTGGCCGCTCGATCTCCGCAAGTACGGCGCCGCGCGGGTCCGCGGCGATCCGCGCAATCGCGTCACCACGTGGACCGAAGCCGAATCGATGCAGCGCCAAGGCCGCTTCAAATTTCGGATCGAGCGCCATTCTGCGCCTCCGAATTCCGCCCCGCCCCTCTTTCTCACCGCGAGGTGTCGAGACTGCGGCAAGCGGATTACGGATCGATGGACTGGGAGTGTGAAAAATGCCGGCTTTCGCCGCTTCCATCCCTGCGGCCGAATGTCCATATTGGGCCCATGCCGAAAGCCCAGAAGCCCTACCGCACCGCGCGCGGCACCCATCACGGCATGGCCGAGCGGCCGCAGCGGCATTTCGAAACGGGCTCGCCGGTCACCGCCGCCGATCCGCGTCTGGCCGAGACGCAGGGCCTCAAGCCCGAGGACGATTACGTTCCCTCCCCTGGCTCGCTCGCCTCCGCCGAGGCGCTGCAGCGGCTGATGGAAACGGGCCGGCCGGAATTCAAGGGCGTCGATTTCGTCCCCCACCGGCCCGAGCGTCCGCAAAAATTCGAGGGCGGCAAGCCGTTTCAACTGGTTTCGCCGTTCGAGCCGAAGGGCGACCAGCCGCAGGCGATCGAGGTGCTGGTGAAGGGCATGACGGAAGGCGAGCGCACCCAGGTGCTCTTGGGCGTCACCGGCTCGGGCAAGACCTACACCATGGCGCAGGTGATCCAACGCACGCAGCGCCCGGCCCTGGTTCTGGCGCCCAACAAGACGCTCGCCGCCCAGCTCTATGGCGAGTTCAAGAGCTTCTTCCCGGACAACGCGGTCGAGTATTTCGTCAGCTATTACGACTACTACCAGCCGGAAGCCTACGTCCCGCGCACCGACACCTATATCGAGAAGGATTCCTCCATCAACGAACAGATCGATCGCATGCGCCACTCGGCGACGCGCGCGTTGCTCGAGCGCGACGACGTGATCGTGGTGGCCTCGGTGTCGTGCATCTACGGCATCGGCTCAGTCGAAACCTATTCGACCATGACTTTCGAGTTGAAGCGCGGCGGCCGCGTCTCGCAGCGCGCGCTGATCGCCGACCTCGTGGCGCTGCAATACCAGCGCTCCGACGTCGACTTCCACCGCGGCACCTTTCGCGTGCGCGGTGATGTCATCGAGCTATTCCCGGCGCACTATGAAGACCGCGCCTGGCGCATTTCGCTGTTCGGCGACGAGATCGAGGCGATCCACGAATTCGATCCGCTCACCGGCGAGAAATTCGACGACCTCGAAGCGATCCGGGTCTACGCCAACTCGCACTACGTCACGCCGAAGCCGACGCTGCACCAGGCGATCGGCGGCATCAAAGCCGAGTTGAAGACCCGCCTCGACCAGCTTCACCGCGCCAACCGCCTGTTGGAGGCGCAGCGGCTCGAGCAGCGCGCGATGTTCGATCTCGAAATGCTCGCCGCCACCGGCGTCTGCGCCGGCATCGAGAACTATTCGCGCTACCTCACCGGCAGGAAACCCGGCGAGCCGCCGCCGACGCTGTTCGAATATCTGCCCGACAATTCGCTCGTGTTCGTCGACGAGAGCCACGTCACCGTGCCGCAGCTCGGCGGCATGTATCGCGGCGACTTCCGCCGCAAGGCGACGCTCGCCGAATACGGCTTCCGCCTGCCCTCGTGCATGGACAACCGCCCGCTCCGCTTCGAGGAGTGGAACGCCATGCGCCCGCAGACCGTCTGCATGTCGGCAACCCCCGGGCCGTGGGAAATGCAGGAGACGGAAGGCGTGTTCGCCGAGCAGGTGATCCGCCCCACCGGCCTCATCGACCCCGCCGTGATCGTGCGGCCCGCGCGCACGCAGGTCGACGACCTGATCGGCGAGGTCAAGGCGACGGCGCAGCAGGGCTACCGCGCGCTCGTCACCACGCTGACCAAGCGCATGGCCGAGGATCTCACCGAATATCTGCACGAGCAGGGCGTGCGCGTGCGCTACATGCACTCCGACATCGACACCATCGAGCGCATCGAGATCATCCGCGACCTCCGGCTCGGCGCCTTCGATTGCCTGGTCGGCATCAACCTCTTGCGCGAGGGCCTCGACATTCCCGAATGCGCGCTGGTCGGAATTCTCGACGCCGACAAGGAAGGATTCCTGCGCTCGGAGACCTCGCTGATTCAGACCATCGGCCGCGCCGCGCGCAACGTCGAGGGCCGCGTGATCCTCTACGCCGACACCATCACCGGCTCGATCGAGCGGGCGATGGCCGAGACCGACCGCCGCCGCGCCAAGCAGAAGGCGTGGAACGAGGCCAATGGAATTACCCCCGAGAGCGTGAAGCGCGAGATCGCCGACATCACCAATTCGATCTACGAGCGCGACCGGGTGACGGTCGACGCCGGGATGTCCGACGACGTGGCCACCCTCGGGCATAATTTCGAGGCGGTGCTCCTCGACCTCGAGGAGCGCATGAAGGAGGCGGCCGGCAATCTCGAATTCGAGGAGGCGGCGCGGCTGCGCGACGAGATCAAGCGGCTGCGCTCGATCGAGCTGGCGGTGGTGGACGACCCGACGACGCGGCTCTCGGTGCGGGCGACGACGCCCGCCCGCCTCGGCGGCGGCACCGCCAACCAGCCGTTCCGCGGGCCTTCCTCGCGCGGGGGAAAAGCGGGAACGCGGGCGTTCAAGACCAACCGCAGTTAAGCCTTTTTCTCGCCCACCTCGTCACGCTAGAAAGCCCGATGCTCACGCTTGCACGCCTGCGACAAATTGGCCGCGCGCGTTCCATCGCGCTCAACGCGATCGGCGCCGCGGCGATCGCGCTCGCGCTTGCCGCCTGCGCCGCCGACGGGACTTCGTTCAGCCGGGCGACCGGCAGCCAGCGGCAGGCCGCCATCGACAGCCTGAAGAACGAGGTGCCGCCGCAATCGACGGAGATGGCGCGTGGCCAATGCTGGATGAAGTACGAGAACTCCAAGGCCGCGCACAATCTCGACGAGAAGATGAAGCTCGTCGACCAGTGCATGGAAGAAAAAAAGCGGCAATATCCGCTGGTCGTGCAGTAGTCATCCGGTCATTGCCGAAAATCAGGCGGGAGCGCCGATCCCATGATTGCGCGGTTTTCGACATTGGCCACCGCGGCGATATTGTTCGTGCCTACGAGCGCCATTTTATTGTTTGCGCCTGACGGCGCGCGCGCCGATTCCATCGGCGACGTGGTGTCGGTCGTCCCGCAGGCGAATTACCAGCGCGGCGGCGCCGTGCAGGAGCTGTCGATCAACGATCTCCTGGGGCAAAACGACCGGGTGATCACCACCGGCGAGGGCTCGGCCTACATCCATTTCATCGACGACACCGTGCTCACGGTCGGCGCCAATTCGGAGGTCGTCCTCGACAAGTTCGTGTTCGACGGCGACAAGGCGAAAACCGCGGTCATCCAGATCACCCGCGGCACGCTGCGCTTCGTCACCGGCACCTCCGACCACAGCGTCTATCAACTGAAGACGCCGGTCGCCACCATCGGTGTGCGCGGCACCACCATCGACGTCGGCTACGAAAACGACCGCATGATCTACAACACCGTGGAGGGGCTCGGGATCGTCTGCCACACCAGCGCCGGCTGCCAGGAGGTCCGCGCCGGCGCGGCGCCGCTGGCAATCAACCGCGGCGGATTCGCCCGCGCGACCGCGGCGGAAGCGGCGCGCATGCTGAACATCATCAATCGCTCGCACAACACGCTGTCGCTACGGATCGGCCGCAACCC
>Ga0207505_100048_pt1 | contig 23940 bp, 21 predicted proteins | sample NitcycUWRROWE17A_FD_188207 | JGI IMG/M metagenome (GOLD analysis project Ga0207505, IMG submission 188207) | Soil microbial communities from Arlington Agricultural Research Station in Wisconsin, USA - Nitrogen cycling UWRJ-ROWE17-A (SPAdes) | ecosystem: Environmental > Terrestrial > Soil >... | reverse complement strand
CGCCATGCGATCGAGCATCGTCGCGCGCGCGGCGCAAACGAATTTTTCCAGCGCCCGGCTGCCGCCGGGCGTCGTCTCGAGCAAGACATGCAGCAGCGGATTCTTGGCGACCGCGGCCATTCCCTCGCGGCCGAATAATTCCGCCTCCGGCAACCGATTGGGCCAGGCGGCGCCCGCGCGCGCGATGCATGGTCCGATCACCGGATCGAGTTCGAGCGCCTGGCTCGCCAGGGCCATGACTTCGTTCGGCCTAAGCCAGCGCTCCCGGATCGCGCGCGCGAGCGCCCATGCGAGGCCGTCGATCGGTTTCGTCAACTGGCCGGCGCGCGAACAGTAGCGGGCGGCGTCGACGAACAGGCTCTTGCTCTCGTCGGTTACGCTGCCGGCGAGCGGCCGGACGCTCAGTACGAGCGCTTCCGCCGCATGGCCTTTTTCGAACAGCAGGCGCGAAAGACTGTTCAGCGCCGGCACGAGGCCGGGTTTGATCGCAAGCGCGCGCTTGTATTCGGCTTCCGCTTCGCCGAGCTGCCCAAGCCGCACGAGCGCGTCGGCAAGATTGCAATGCCCCTCGGCGACTTGCGGCGCGATGCGGATGGCATGGCGATAGGCGTCCGCCGCCTCGTCGAATTTCGCGAGCGCCACCAGCGCCCCGGCGAGGTTGAAATAGGCCGCGGCATAGTCGCCGTTGAGGGCCACGGCGCGGCGATAATGAACCGCGGCTTCCTCGAAGTGCTGTAATGCGTGATGGGCGGTGCCCAGATTAAAGTAATAGCCGGCATTATTGCGCTCGAACTTGATCGCCTTGCCGATCAGCACGATCGCGTCCTCGTGCCGCCGCCAACGATGGGTGATGACGCCGAGATTGTGCAGCGCCTGCGCATTGTTCGGCTCGATGGACAGGACTTGCTGGTAAAGCGCCGCGGCTGCGGCGAATTCGCCCGCCTGGTGTTGGGCGACGGCCTTCGACAAGAGATCCGCGACGGTGCTGGGACGATTCATGGCGGCCTGGTCAAATTCCGGCGGATGATCCGCAAGCCGGACTTATAGCCAATTTTCCGCGCCCTGGCCGGACCGGCGCGGAACTTCAATGGGCGCAAAGTGTTGAAAAGAGCGAAGAAATGAGGGCTCCATGGCCGCGCGCGCCGCTCGGTTCGGAAACGTCGGACGGCCGAGGCGTTCCCCTCGCTCGCGCCCGCAGGCGGCGTAGGAGAACGTCATGCTCGACCGCCTGAAGACCTATCGCGCCAAGCGCGATTTCACCCGTACCGCGGAGCCCGCCGGCAAGCGGCAAAAATCGGGCCGCAAGCTTTCCTATCTCATTCAGAAACACGCGGCGCGGCGGCTGCACTACGACTTCCGCCTTGAATGGAACGGCGCGCTGATGAGCTGGGCGGTGCCGAAAGGCCCGAGCGAAAATTTGGGCGACAAGCGGCTCGCCGTCCATGTCGAGGATCATCCGCTCGAGTACGGCAGCTTCGAGGGGACGATCCCCAAGGGCGAGTACGGCGGCGGCACGGTGTTGCTGTGGGACCGCGGCAGCTGGGAGCCGCATGGCGACGTCGACGAGGGTATGGCAAAGGGCAAGCTCAGTTTCACGCTGCACGGTAAGCGGCTGAAGGGCGACTGGGCGCTCGTCCGCCTGCGCGGCGGCGGCAAGAAAGGCAATGGGCGCGACAATTGGCTGTTGATCAAGGAGCGGGACGCGGAGGCGAAACCCGGCGGCACGCCCGTCGTCGAGCGCGAGACCAGCAGCGTGAAAAGCGGGCGCGAAATGGAAGAGATCGCGGCGGCAAAGAAAGTTTGGCACTCCGATCGCGGCAAAAACGTGCCAGAATCGGCGGCGAGGCCGAAGGCTCAAAAAAAAAGACCGGCGCAAGGCTCCCGGCCTTCGTCGCGCCGCAGCTCGCAACCCTCGTCGATGCGGCGCCGCCGGGCGAAGGCTGGCTCCACGAGATAAAATACGACGGCTACCGCGCGATCGTATCGATCGCCGGCGGCAACGTCGTCATCCGCACCCGCAACGGCCTCGACTGGACCGAGCGGTTTCAACCGCTGGTCGGGCCGCTGGCGAAGCTGCCGTGCGGTTCCGCGCTGCTCGACGGCGAGATCGCGGTCGCGGATGAAAACGGTCACACCGATTTCGGCGCGCTGCAGGATGCGCTGTCGCAAGGCGGCGCCAATTTCGGTTTCTACATTTTCGATCTTCTGCATCTTGACGGCGCGGACCTGCGCAAGCAGCCGCTTGTCGAGCGCAAGCGCAAGCTGAAGGCGCTGCTCAAGGGCGTCAAAAACCCGCTGTCCTTTTCCGACCATATCGAGGAGGAAGGCGAAAAAGTTTTTGCCCGCGCCTGCGACCTGAAGCTCGAAGGCATCATTTCCAAGCGTTTGGATGATCCCTATGTCTCCGGCCGCACGAAAAGCTGGCTCAAGACCAAATGCGGCCAAGAGCAGGAATTCGTCATCATCGGATGGCGCCCGTCGGACAAGGCGGGGCGGCCGTTCCGCTCGATCTTGCTTGCCGTGCATGAAAAGGGGGCCTTGCGCTATGCCGGCCGCGTCGGCACCGGCTATACCGGCGCGCGGTTGGACGCGCTCTCCGCCGCGTTCAAGAAGCACGCGCGCAAGAACGCGCCGGTGAACGACGTTCCGCGCGCGATTGCGCGCCACGCGCGTTTCCTCGATCCGGTGCTGGTGGCCGAGATCGCCTTTCGCGGCTGGACGCGCGACGGCCTGATTCGCCAGGGCAGCTTCAAGGGATTGCGCGGCGACAAGCCCGCGCGCGAGATCATCCGGGAGAAAGCCATGCCGAAAGCGAGCACCGGCCAGAAAAGTAACGAAAAGGAGGAAATCGAGGGCGTCCGCCTCACTCATCCCGACCGCGTGTTATTTCCGGATGAGGGCATCACCAAGCGCGACCTCGTCGACTATTACCTCGAGATCGCCGATCTGATGCTGCCGCACATCGCTGGCCGGCCGCTCGCCCTCGTGCGGTGCCCGCGCGGCAGCGATCAGAAGTGCTTCTTCCAGAAGCACGCCTCGCCCGGCTGGCCCGACCTCTTCAAGAGGGTCCGCATCAAGGAAAAATCCGGCACCGACGATTATCTCTATATCGACGACACGGCGGGCCTGGTCGCCGCGGCGCAAATGGACATTCTCGAACTTCATATCTGGGGCTGTCACGTCGACAAGGTCGAGCAACCCGACCGGCTGGTTTTCGATTTCGATCCTGGCGAGGGCGTCGCCTTCGGCGCGGTGAAGGAGGGCGCGCGCGAATTGCGCGGCCGCTTGCAGGCGCTCGGGCTGGAGTCGTTTCCGCTGGCGACCGGCGGCAAGGGTATCCACGTCGTGGTGCCGCTGGCGCGCAAGCATTCTTGGAACGAGCACCGCGCCTTTGCCGAAGCGATGGCGCGCCTGATGGCCGAGGACAGCCCCGCGCGCTACGTCGCCAACATGGCCAAGGCCAAGCGGCGCGGCAAAATCTACGTGGATTTCATGCGCAACCAGCGCGGCGCGACCGCGATCGCGCCCTATTCGACGCGCGCGCGCAAGGGCGCCCATGTCGCGCTACCGCTCACGTGGAATGCGCTGTCGCGGCTTGCGGACGCGCATCCGGCGGACGTGAATGACGCCGCCAGGCTCGCGCGCGCCGGCGATCCGTGGAAAGGCTACGCGAAATTGCGACAGGCGCTGCCACTGTCGAAATTAAAGATCAAATAGGGTGTCGAGTCCTATACGCGCTTCTGCACCCAGAATTTGTACATGTGCGCGAACACGAAGGGATATTTTTGCTCGAAGGCGTGCCAGTGATCGAGATTGCTCTTGGCCTTGTCGTGCGGAAATTCCTCGCCGTACTTCTTGAGGAAGCTCTCGTCGATGTCCCAGCCGATGAATTCGAGATCATGGTCGGCGAGGAAGCGCTTGATTTGCGGCAGCGTCAGCCGCAGCTCGTGCTCGTGGAACAAAAGGTCGCGGCAATCGCTCAGACTGTAGAAATCCGGCGATAGCGTCGCCAGCCGGATCGGCGCGTCGTCGGGCAGCGCCAGAATATCCTCGCGGCAGCGGCGGATCTCGTCGGCGCTCTTGCCGTAACCGCGCTCGGCGATGAACTTCCACGCCGCCGACACTTCCCGGCGGGCGACCTCGCTGTAAAGCCCGACATGCATGAAGCCGCCGGGCCGCAGGATCGATACCAGCCCTTGCCAGGCGGCGAGCGGGTCGGCCATGTGATGCATCACGCCGGTGGTGCTGATGGCGTCGAATTTTCGGCCGATCGAGGGAAGCTTCAGAATATCGGCTTGGGCGAATTCGATGTTGTGCAAGCCGAGCATGTCGCTCATGCGCTTGGCATAGCCGAGACTGGCGCGGCTGAGGTCGACCGCGAGCACCCGCACGCCCCGGAAGATTTGCGCCATGCCGACGACCAGTTGGCCGGTGCCGCAGCCCGCGACCAGGAGATCGGTGTTCGCCTTGCCGAACGGCTTGAAGGCGGCATGCGGAAATTTCAGGCGCAGAAAGTCCTCGATCTTCATTTTCTCCGACGGCGAGGACGTGATCACCCAGCGCGGATAGGGGTTTTCCTCGTACTGGCTCTGTACTTTGAGCGAAACCACATCATCGATCTCGGTGAGGCGCGGCAGGCGCTCGCGCAATTGCCGCTCCTTCACCGGCTCCTGCACCTGCTGGATGAGCAGGGCCTGAAAGGTCGGCGGCCACGGCTTTTGCAACAGCGCCTCGGCGGCGGGCAGCGCGTTGAGCGGAACATAGGCGGCGAGCGCCGCCAGCAGGTGAACGGGCACGGCCGTCCCCGCCGCAAGCGCGGAGGTAACCCGGTCGCGCAAGGCGGTTGCAAACTCTCTTTCGGGCGCGGTTTGCGAGAAGACGTATTCATTGATGAAGCACTGGCGCGCGAGCGCGCAATAAAGCGCAAGCACGGGCGGCGAGGGCGCCTCACCCGCCTGCTTGACCGCGCGCTCCAGGATGGCGGCGCGCACCGCGGTAAGGAATTGCTCGATTTCCGCGTCGCGCAACCGCGAGGAGCCGAGGAAGAAGAGCAGGAAGGAATCCTTGGCGATTTCCGCCATTCCCTCGGCGGCGAACAGCTCGGCGGCGGGCAGACGCTCGGGCCAGGTCTTTTTCGCCTGCTCGATCAGCCCCCGGATGGCCGGGTTTCGCTTGATGATTTCGGCGGCATGGCCCCGCTCGGCGAGCGCAAACAGCGTCTGCGCCAGGCTATTGAACGCTTCCGCGAAATTGGCCTTGAGCGCGAGCGCGCGCTGGAAATGGCCGAGCGCCTCAATGGCTTTGCCTTGCGCCACCAGCACCAAGGCCAATCCGTGCTCGGCCTCGGCGAGGCCGGGCTCGGCGGCAAGCGCGGCGAGAAAATTTTGCTCGGCGAGGCGCAACTGTTCCGATTGGTATTGCTGAACCGCCTTCGCCAACAGCTCGGAAGCCGATGCGGGCTGTTTTGCTGCGTTCGATTTTTGCGTCATGCGGTTACGCTCACTGCGGCACCATCTAGCGCGCGTTGGCGAGCTTGGCCAATTCGGCGGCGGTCGCGTTTTTTTGGCGAGGATTCATTAGCGCGATCAGGGTGCTAGTCGCCGGCGGCGGTCTGGAAAGTTAACAACAGGCACTCAAAATCCTAGGAACATTCGTCGAACATCCGTCCGCCCTCAGGCTTAATCCAATTCCACAATTTGCAACTATGTTTTGTAGAAACCCGCTTGCCCGTTGTGTTCAAACCGGCTAGAACATATAGTGAACATCGAAAGAGGTTTATCTCAGTACCATTCTGAAGCCCTTGTGGAAAAGTTGTTAACGCCGGACGCGCCGCGGCGTGAAAAGCCTAGGCTCAAACTGGCGGCCGCGAGCCGGATCAACGTCGCGAAAACGGAGGCAGTGATGGCGGGTAGCGTCAACAAGGTGATTTTGGTCGGCAATCTCGGCGCCGACCCTGAAATTCGCCGCACCAGCGACGGCAGGCCGGTGGCGAATTTGCGCGTGGCGACCTCCGAGTCGTGGAAGGACAAGGCGACCGGCGAGCGCCGCGAGAAGACCGAATGGCACCGCGTGGTAATCTTCAGTGAAGGGCTCTGCCGGATTGCCGAGCAGTACTTGAAGAAAGGCGCCAAGGTCTACCTCGAAGGCCAGCTGCAGACCCGCAAATGGCAGGACAAGGAAGGCCAGGACCGTTATTCGACCGAGGTCGTGCTGCAAGGGTTCAATTCGCAACTGACCATGCTTGACAGTCGCGGCGGGGGCGGCGGTGGCGCGCTTGAGGACGCGGGCGGCGAGTTCGGCTCCTCCGGTCCGATGCGGGAGCGTCGTCCCGCGGCCGTCGGCGCCGGCGGTAAGCGCGGCGACATGGACGATGAGATTCCGTTCTGATTTCGTATCGCCGGCGCGAAGGAATCGGATGCGGTGTCCGCAGTGAAGCGGCGCGCGCTCCGGTCCGCGGCCGCCGTTTGATGCGATTTCCGTTCTTGCGCCTGGCCGGCTTGCGCTAAGGTCCCGCCCGTCATGCGGGTTCTCGTCGTCGGCGCTTATGGTTTCATCGGCTCGGCCGTGGTCGCGCGACTCGTCGCCGACGGCCACGAGGTGGTGGGCGCGGGGCGCCGCATCAAGGCGGCGCGCGCGCGCCGTCCCGACCTGCGCTGGATCAAGATCGACCTCGCGCGCGCCCGCAAGCCCGAGCACTGGGCCGGGCATCTCGCCGGCATCGACGCGGTGGTGAACTGCGCCGGCGTATTGCAGGACGCACCCGCCGATTCCACGCACAAGGTCCACGTCGAAGGCGCCGGCGCCTTATTCGCCGCCTGCGCGCGCGCGGGCGTGCGCCGCGTGGTCCTGATCTCGGCGGTGGGCGTCGGCTCCGACGAAAGCACGCGCTTCGCGCGCACCAAATATGCCGCCGAGGAAGCGCTAAAGGGAGAGGACCTCGATTGGGTGATCTTGCGGCCCTCGCTGGTAATCGGACGCTCGGTCTATGGCGGCATGGCGCTGGTGCGGGCACTCGCCGCCATCCCCTTCGTGCTGCCGCTGGCGCGCGAAAGCGCGACTTTCCAGCCGGTGCAGGTGGGCGAAGTCGCCGCCGCCGTGAGCTTCTTTCTGCGCCCCGATGCTCCGCTCCGCCGCACGGTCGAGATCGCCGGGCCCCAGAGGCTGACGCTCGCGCAGATCGTCACGAGCTATCGCCGCTGGCTCGGCCTGCCGGCGGCGGCGCTCGTTCGCCTGCCGTTGATCGCCGCCTCACTCACATCCCGGCTCGGCGATGCGGTGAGCCTGCTCGGCTGGCGGCCGCCTTTGCGCACCACCGCGCTCAAGCAGCTCTCGCGCGCGCTCGCGCGCGACCCCGCCGAATGGACGCGCATCACCGGGATCGCGCCGGTGCGGCTCGAGACCGCGCTCGCCCTCGAGCCCGCTTCGGTGCAGGATCGCTGGTTCGCCCGGCTTTATCTGTTGAAGCCGATCGTCATCGCTGTGTTGTCGCTGTTCTGGATCGTGAGCGGCGTCATCGGCCTCGGACCCGCGCGCGCGCCGCTCGCCGATCTTTCGGTCGAGATCGGATTCGGCGATTGGTCCGAATTCGCCGCGATCGCCTCGGGCCTCGTTCAGCTTCTCCTCGGAATCGGCATCGCCATTCGCGCCACCGCGCGCGCGGCGCTGCTCGCGAGCCTTCCTGTCGCCGTCCTCTATATCGTCGCCGGCGGCCTGATGCGGATTGGTCTGTGGCTCGATCCGCTCGGGGCGCTGATCAAAATTTTTCCGATCATCGTGCTCACGATCGTGGCGCTCGCGATCCTCGACGATCGATGAACGATTATCTCCTCCTGAAATTTCTACACCTGATCGGAACCGCGGTTCTCTTCGGCACCGGGGTGGGGATCGCGTTCTTTCTTTTGCTCGCGCACCGAACGAAGAAAGCCGCGATCGTCGCCGCGGTCGCGCGCATCGTGGTCATCGCCGATTTCCTGTTCACGGCGACCGCGGTCGTGGTGCAGCCGGTGACCGGCGTTCTGCTCGCCGTCGAGATCGGCTTTTCGCTCCGCGAAGGCTGGATCGTGCTCTCGATCCTGCTCTATCTGTTGGTCGGCGCTTTGTGGATTCCGGTCGTATTCATGCAGATCCGGATGCGCGACCTCGCGGCGGCGGAGCAGGGCGGCGCGCTGCCGGCGGAATATCACCGCTTGTTCCGGCTTTGGTTTGCCTTCGGCTTTCCGGCCTTCGGCGCGGTGCTTGCGATCATCTGGCTGATGATCGCCATGCCCGCGCTGTTCTGAGCGCGCGCCATTCTCCCCTCCGGCGCGACCGAAGGGCAAACCGACGCTTAAGAAACAGGCTGGTTTGGCCTATTTAATCGGCTGCCGGACGCAACGTTCGCAAGGCGGCGGTGGAGAGCAGCAATATCAGCGAAATCAGCAAATAAGCCGTTGTCGCGCGCGCCGAATCCAATTCGCTCCATAAGCCCAGAACCCAAAATGCGGCCAAGGCCGCGAACACAAACATCCTCGTCGAAATCATCGTCACTCGCTCCACGTTAGCCCGCTAGTAAAGTGCGTAAATGCACGAAACGTTCCAACCGCGGCGAAAACTTGTCGAGGCGTGGCGTCCGGCGGCATGATGCGCGCGGTCGTTTTGGGCGATGAGGCGCGCGATTGCGCAGCCGCATCGACCTTTTGCCGATTGCATTTCCGCGCATCAGATTGATGCTCTAAGCCATTGATATTGAATCGAAAAATAACTCGTTTTCCGTCCTCATTTTCTTGGATTTGAACGGCGGAATCAGCTATAAAAATCCATTCCTTTTCATGCGGTTTGAGGCCCTTTGTCCGACACCGAAACCCCGCCGCCGGGGCCACCGGCGAGCCCCCCGCCTTCCGATTTCAAGGCCGTTTCGCTCACCGACGAGCTGAAGCGCAGCTACCTCGATTACGCCATGAGCGTGATCGTGGCGCGTGCGCTGCCCGACGCGCGCGACGGGCTGAAACCCGTGCACCGGCGCATCCTCTTTTCGATGAACGAGCACGGCTACACGCCGGGTAAGTCGTACAACAAGTCGGCCCGCGTTACCGGCGATACCATGGGCAAATATCATCCCCATGGAAGCCAGGCGATCTACGACGCCCTGGTGCGGCTCGCGCAGGATTTTTCCATGCGCCTGCCGCTGATCGACGGTCAGGGCAATTTCGGTTCCGTCGATGGTGATCCGCCTGCGGCCGAACGCTACACCGAGGTGCGGCTCGCACCGCCTGCGATGGTGCTTCTCGACGATCTCGACAAGGGCACGGTCGATTTCCAGCCGAACTACGACGGCCGCGAGCGGGAACCGGTGGTCCTGCCCGCCAAATTTCCGAATTTGCTGGTGAACGGCGCCAGTGGCATTGCCGTCGGCATGGCGACCAATATTCCGCCGCACAATCTCGGCGAGATTTGCAACGCTTGCATCGCCTTGATCGACAAGCCCGAACTTTCCGTCGAGGAAATCGTCGCCCTCGTGCCCGGCCCCGATTTTCCCACCGGCGGCATCATTCTCGGCCGCGCCGGCATTCGCGAAGCGTATCTGACCGGTCGCGGCTCGATCATGGTGCGCGGTCGCGTCACGCAGGAAACGTTGCGCGGCGACCGCGAGGCGCTGATCATCACTGAAATTCCCTATCAGGTGAACAAGGCGGCGATGATCGAAAAGATCGCCGAACTCGTGCGCGATAAGGATAGGAAAGAGAAGATCGACGGCATCAGCGACATCCGCGACGAGTCCGACCGCGACGGTATGCGCGTGGTGATCGAGATCAAGCGCGACGCCATGGCCGAGGTGGTGCTGAACCAGCTCTACCGCTTCACGCCGCTGCAATCGAGCTTCCCCGCCAACATGGTGGCGCTTACCGGCGGCCGCCCGGCGACCATGACGCTGCGCGATCTCTTGGTCGCCTTCATAGCGTTCCGCGAGGAGGTAGTCGGGCGGCGCATCAAGTTCCTCTTGAAAAAGGCGCGCGATCGCGCCCACGTCCTCGTCGGCCTTGCCGTCGCGGTCGCCAATATCGACGAGATGATCAGGCTCATTCGCGGCGCCAAGGACCCGCAGGCCGCGCGCGACGCCTTGATGGGTCGCGACTGGAAAGCTTCGGACGTAAAGGACCTGATCGATCTGATCGACGACCCGCGCCACAAATTGTCCGCGTCCGGCAGCACCATTCGGCTTTCCGAAGAACAGACGAAGGCCATTCTCGACCTCCGCCTGCAGCGGTTGACCGCGCTCGGGCGCGACGAGATCAAGGCCGAGCTCGATGGCCTCGGCAAGGAAATCACCGATTACCTCGAAATCCTCCGCAGCCGCGCACGCATTCGCGCCATCATCAAGGACGAGCTCGCCAAGATCAAAGATGAATTCAACACGCCCCGCCGCACCGAAATCGCGGGCGCGGAAGTCGAGGTCGAGGAAGAAGACCTCATCCAACGCGAGGAGATGGTCGTCACCGTCTCGCACGCCGGCTACGTCAAGCGCGTGCCGCTCTCGACCTATCGGGCGCAACGCCGCGGCGGCAAGGGCCGCGCCGGCATGCAGACGCGCGAGGAGGATTTCGTCACCCGGCTGTTCGTGGCCTCGACCCACGACGAGGTGCTGTTCTTCTCCTCCAAGGGCAAGGCCTACACACAGAAGGTCTACAGGCTTCCGCTGGCGGCGCCGCAGGCGCGCGGCAAGCCGATGATCAATATCATCCCGATCGAGGCGGACGAGCGCGTTACCTCGATCATCACGCTGCCTGAGGACGAGGCGGCGCGCGCGAAGATGAACATCATGTTCGCCACCACCGGCGGCACCGTGCGCAGGAACGCCCTAACCGATTTCGTCGACATCCGCCGCTCCGGCATCATCGCGATGAAGCTGGAGGAAGGCGACTCGATCGCCCATGTCGCGCTGTGCACCGAGCAGGACGACGTGCTGCTCTCGACCGTCGAGGGTCAGTGCATCCGCTTCCCGGTGAGCGACGTGCGCGTGTTTTCGGGCCGCAACTCCATCGGCGTGCGCGGCATCAGGCTGGAGAAGAAGGACGAGCTGATTTCGATGGCGATCATCCGCCACATCGAGGCGACCAGCGAAGAGCGTGTGGCCTATCTGAAGATGGCCAACGCCGTGCGCCGCGGCGAGGAAGGCGAGGACGAAGAGGAAGAAAAGGTGAAGGCGATCGAGCTTTCGCAGAAGCGCTACGCCGCCATGAGCGCGGCCGAGCAATTCATCCTCACGCTGACCGAACACGGCTACGGCAAGCGTACCTCGTCCTACGAGTACCGCATCACCGGCCGCGGCGGCAAAGGCATCGTCGCGATGGCGATCAGCAAGAAGAACGGCAAGATCGTCGGCTCCTTCCCGGTCGAGGACACCGACCAGATCATGCTCGTCACCGACAAGGGCAAGCTCATCCGCTGCCCGGTCGACGGCATCCGCATCGCCGGCCGCTCGACGCAAGGGGTGATCGTGTTCGACACCGCCGAGGGCGAGCGCGTCGTCTCGGTCGAGCGCATTAGCGAGGAAGCGGAGGAGGGCGGAGGCTAGCGCTCATGAATTGGGAATTGTTCACGACTTTTCTTCTCATCACGATTGTGCTCATCCTCGTACCCGGGCCGGTCGTCACGCTTGTTATCGCGACCGGGGCTAACCATGGCATTCGCGCGGGCCTCACCACGGTCGCCGGCACAAGCCTCGGCACCGGCTTGTTGCTGGCGGCGATTGCACTCGGATTAAGCTGGATTTTGAAAAATGCCGTCGAATTATTCGAGGCTTTGCGCTGGCTGGGGGTGGCCTATTTGCTCTGGCTCGGCATTCAGACCTGGCGCAATGCAAGCAACAGCACGAGCATTTCGCCCCTGCGCGGCCGCGTGCATTTCTGGCGTGGCGTCGGGGTGGCGCTGACCAACCCGAAAACCATCGCGTTTTTTACGGCCTTTTTGCCGCAATTCATCGATCCGACATTGCCCGCCGACCGGCAATTGGCGGTGATGTGTGTTGCATCGGTGCTGATGGCGTGGGCGGCCGATTCCAGTTGGGCCATCGCCGCCGGTTTGGGACGCGCCTATTTCACGAAATCGTCGCGGGCGAAGATTTTTGGCCGCATGTCCGGGGCTACTTTGATCGGCGGGGGAATTTGGTTGGCGCTGTCGCGGCGGGCGAACTGACCCTCGAAATATTACGATGATTCTCCAGGCCTGCCTCAACGGCGCGCGCGCCGCGTCCTTCCATCCGGCGCTACCGGTGACGGCCGACGCCATCGCCCGCGACGCGGTTGCCGCCGTGCGGGCGGGCGCGGCGGAGCTGCACATTCACCTGCGCGGCGACGACGGCCGCGAGACGCTTCGCCCGGCGATCGCCGACATCACCATCGAGAAGCTGCGCCGCGCCTGTCCCGGCACGCTGATCGGCATCAGCACCGGGGAGTGGGTCGAGAAGGACGAGGCGCGCCGCCGCGATTGCATCCGCAACTGGTCGGTGCTGCCGGATTACGCCTCGGTGAACCTGGTCGAGGCCGATTGCGCCGCCGTGATCGCTGAGCTCGAGAAGCGCGGCATCGCCATCGAGCTCGGCATTTGGACCGCGGCCGATGCCGCGCGTTGCCGCGAATTGAATCTAGCCGCCCGCGCCCTGCGGCTTCTGTTCGAGATCTTTCAACAAGATCGAGCCGAGGCCCTTGCCGAATTCGCCGCCATCGAGAAGACGCTGGGCGACGCGGCGCGGCTGAAGCCCGTGCTGCTGCACGGCTTCGACGCCACCGTCTGGACGTTCGTGCAGGCGGCGTTCGCGCGCGGTTACTCGACGCGCGTGGGTTTGGAGGACGGCGCGTCCCTTCCCGATGGGCGGATCGCGCCATCGAATGCGGCGCTCGTCGCCGCCGCCATCGAGCTAAAAAGCAAGGCGGCAAAAAGCGGTGGCTAAGCGAACGGCCAGCCGTAGCGACGCCTTGTCTCCAGCACGATAGCCCGCTAACCCTTCCGCCATGCCCCGCACCGCTCTCTACGCCGGCTCCTTCGATCCCGTCACCAACGGCCACCTCGACGTCATCAAGGGCGCCTGCCGGCTCGCCGACAAGCTCGTGCTCGCGATCGGCGTGCACCCGGGCAAGGCGCCGCTGTTCTCCGCCGAGGAGCGGCTGGCGATGCTGCGGGAAGTGTGCGGGCCGATCGCCGCGGCCGAAAAATGCGCGCTCGAATGCGTCACCTTCGACGATCTCGTGGTCGAGACCGCCAAGCGCGTCGGCGCGACGCTGCTCATCCGCGGCCTGCGCGACGGCACCGATCTCGACTACGAAATGCAGATGGCGGGCATGAACGGCTCGATGGCGCCGGGTATCCAGACCGTGTTCCTGCCGGCATCCCCGATGGTGCGCCCGATCACCGCCACATTGGTGCGCCAGATCGCCTCCATGGGCGGCGACATCTCCGCCTTCGTGCCCAAACTGGTCGTCACCCGGCTTGCCGCGAAGTTTCCGCGCAAGAAATAAATCTGGAATTCAATGATGAAACGTCTCGCCGCGCTCGCCCTGCTTTCGCTTGTCGCCTTCGCGCCCGCCGCCGCTGCCCAACAATTCGGGCAGCCGAAAAGCGATCCGCAGAACACGCTCGTGCTCGAGACCACCAAGGGCCGCGTCGTGATCAAGCTGCGCAACGACCTCGCGCCCAAGCATGTCGAGCGCATGAAGCAGCTCGCGCGCGACGGCTATTACAACAACGTGCCCTTCCACCGCGTGATCCTCGGCTTCATGGCGCAGACCGGCGACGGCGAGCGCGGCGACGGTACCGGAAAGTCGCGCTATCCGGATCTGCCCGCCGAGTTCTCCAACGTGCCGTTCGTGCGCGGCGTCGTCGGCATGGCGCGAAGCCAAAGCCCGAATTCGGCGAACAGCCAGTTCTTCATCATGTACGACAACACGCCGAGCCTGAACGGCCAGTACACGGTCGTCGGCGAGGTGCTCTCGGGCATGGAAGCGGTCGATGACCTGACCAAGGGCCCGAGCTCGCTCAACGGCCGCGTCACCAACCCCGACCGCATCATCACCGTGCGCGTCGCCGCCGACATCAAGCAATAAGCATGATCCCGAAAAGTGGGAACCAGTTTTCGGAAAAGATCATGTTTCAGAAAACAATAAGCATGATCCCGAAAAGTGGGGACCGGTTTTCGGAAAAGATCGTGCTTCAGGAAAAGGAGCGATCATGGCCGACCCCGAAAACACGCTGATTCTGGAGACCACCAAGGGCGCGGTCGAAATCGCGCTGAAGCCCGAACAGGCGCCGAACCATGTCGCCCGCATCAAGGAGCTGGTGCGCAAGGGTTTCTACAACGGCGTTCCGTTCCATCGCGTAATCGACGGCTTCATGGCGCAGACCGGCTGCCCGCGCGGCGACGGCACCGGCGGCTCCGGCCAGAAACTGAAGGCCGAATTCAACGCCACCAAGCACGGCCGCGGCACGGTCTCGATGGCGCGCGCGCAGAGCCCCGATTCCGGCGACAGCCAGTTCTTCATCTGCTTCGCCGAGGCGCCCTGGCTCGACCGTCAGTACACCGCCTGGGGCGAGGTGACCTCCGGTATGGACAACGTCGACAAGATCAAGCGCGGTGAGCCGGTGAGCGATCCCGACAAGATCTTGAAGGCGAAGATCGCGGCGGACGCGTAAATCGTCATGGCCGGGCCCGTCCCGGCCATCCACGTCTTAATCTGCGCGAAGAAAGACGTGGATGCCCCGGCACAAGGCCGGGCATGACGTTGCTGATTTTCGGACCTTACTTGGCCGCCATGCAGTCGCTTACGAATTTTTTGCGGGCGATAAAGCCGAGTCCCGCCTCTTTCGACTGCTTTTTGCATTCGGCGTGCTTCTTGGCATGCTCCTCGACGGCCTTTTCCTTGGCCATCATCTTTTCCGGCGTTAGAGAAGAGGACGGCGCCGGCGCAGCCGGGGCCTGAGCGCGAAGCGGAGCGGCGGCCCAGCCCACGACCACAACGAGCAGGAGACAATATCCGATCCGCGCCATGCCGCGCCTCTCTATGAAATGGCGACATTACGCTTCTCGCTCACGTTCAATACGGAAATATGACAATTGCGCACCGATCTCTTCGACTATGACCTGCCGCCCGAGCGCATCGCCTTGCGCCCCGCGAGCCCGCGCGACGCCGCGCGCCTCCTGGCGGTACGGCCCGGCGGCGCGCCGGAGTTCGAGGACCGATCGGTCGGTGAGCTGCCGGCGCTGTTGCGGCCGGGCGATGCGCTCGTGGTCAACGACAGCAAGGTGATTCCGGCGCGCTTGACCGGCGAGCGCGTGCGCAATGAAGCGCGCGCCAAGGTCGAGGCGACCTTGATCCGCCGCGAGGGCGGCGAGCGCTGGCGCGCGCTCGCCAAGCCGGCAAAGCGGCTCAAGCCCGGCGACCGCATCCGCTTCGGCCACGAAAGCCGCGTCTGCCTGCTCGGCGCGCTCGACGCCACGGTCGAGGAGGTCGGCGAGGGCGGCGAGGTGCTTCTGCGCTTCGATTTTCACGGTCCCGTGCTCGAGGAGGCGATCGAGGCGCTCGGCCACATGCCGCTGCCGCCCTATATCGCCGCCCGACGCGCGGACGACGAGCAGGACCGCGCCGACTACCAGACCGTTTTCGCCCGGCACGAAGGCTCGGTCGCCGCCCCCACCGCCGGTTTGCATTTCACCAACGAGTTGCTCGCCGCACTCGACGCGCGCGGCATCGCGCTCCATCGCGTGACCTTGCATGTCGGCGCCGGCACGTTTTTGCCAGTGAAGACGGTGGACACTGCCGCTCACCGCATGCACCCCGAAAGGGCAGAGATTTCGGCCGCCACAGCCAATGCGCTCAATGCGGCGCGGGCGGGCGGCGGGCGGATCGTCGCCGCCGGCACCACGGCGCTGCGCTTGCTCGAAAGTGCCGCCGGCGAAGACGGAAAGCTGCAAGCGTTTTCCGGCGAGACCGCGCTCTTCATCACGCCGGGCTACCGCTTCCGCGCCGTCGATCTCTTGCTGACCAATTTTCACCTGCCGCGCTCGACCCTGTTCATGCTGGTCGCGGCTTTCTCCGGCCTTGCGCGCATGCAGCGCGCCTATCGCCACGCGATCGACGCGGGCTATCGCTTTTATTCCTACGGCGATGCATGTCTCCTCTACCCGGAGACGAAGCGGTGAGCGGAGAATTCTCGTTTTCGCTAATTTCGACCGATGGCGCGGCGCGCCGCGGCGAAATTTCCACGCCGCGCGGCGCGATCCGCACGCCCGTCTTCATGCCGGTCGGCACCGCCGCCACCGTGAAGGCGATGTTTCTCGACGCCGTGCGCGCGACCGGCACCGATGTCGTGCTCGCCAACACCTATCACCTGATGCTGCGCCCCGGCGCCGAGCGCATCGCGGCGCTCGGCGGCCTGCACAAATTCATGGGCTGGCCGCACCCGATCCTCACCGATTCCGGTGGCTACCAGGTGATGTCCCTCGCAAAGCTGCGGAAGGTCGGCGAGCAGGGCGTCACCTTTCGCTCGCATCTCGACGGCGCGATGTTCGAGCTTTCGCCCGAGCGCGCGATTGAAATCCAGAATCTGCTCGGCGCCGACATCGCCATGCAGCTCGACGAATGCCTGAGGCTGCCGGCGCCGGAGGCGGAGGTCGCGCGCGCGATGCGCCTCTCATTGCGCTGGGCCGAGCGTTCAAAGCGCGCCTTCGAGAGCGCAGCACCCGGCCGGGCGCTGTTTGGCATCGTGCAGGGAGGTGTCTCGCCGACGCTGCGCAGCGAGTCGGCGCGCGAGCTGGTCCGCATCGGCTTTCACGGCTACGCCATCGGCGGCCTGGCGGTGGGCGAGCCGCAGGACGTGATGCTCGCCACCGTCGAAGAAACCATGATCGAACTTCCCGCCGACAAGCCGCGCTATTTGATGGGCGTCGGCGAGCCCGACGACCTCCTCGCCGCGGTCGCGCGCGGCATCGACATGTTCGATTGCGTCCTTCCCACGCGCGCGGGCCGCCACGCGCTCGCCTATACGCGGAAGGGCAAGATTAATCTTCGCAACGCGCGCCACGCCGACGACCCGCGTCCGCTCGACGAGACGAGCCAGTGCCCGGCCGCCCGCGACTATTCGCGCGCCTATCTGCATCACCTCGTCAAGGCGAACGAAATGCTGGGGGCGATGCTGCTGACCTGGGCGAATGTCGCCTATTATCAGGAGCTGATGAACGGCATCCGCGAGGCGATCGCGGCGCGCCGCCTCAAGGATTTCGTCGCCGAGACTGAAGCCAACTGGACCAAGGAACCGCGATGACCCAACCCATGCTCTTCACGCCGATCAAATTGCGCGAGGTAACGCTCAAGAACCGCATCGTGATCTCGCCGATGTGCCAGTATTCGGCCAAGGACGGCTTTCTCACCGACTGGCACTTCGTGCATCTCGGTAAGTTCGCGCAAGGCGGCGCCGCCGCCGTGTTCGTCGAGGCAAGCGCGGTCGAACCGCGGGGCCGCATCACCTATGGCGATGCCGGCATCTGGTCGGACGCCCATGTCGCGCCGCTGAAGCGCATCGCGAGTTTCGTCAAGAGCCAGGGCGCGGTGCCGGCGATGCAGCTTGCCCATGCCGGCCGCAAGGCGAGCATGCAGCGGCCTTGGCACGGCAACGGCCCGCTCGGCGACGGCGATCAGGAGCGCGGCGAGTCGCCCTGGCCGATCGTGGCGCCGAGCGCGATTGCGATGGACGAGGGCTGGCTCACGCCAAGCGCGCTCACGGCCGACGATCTCGCGAAACTTCGCGAAGCTTGGCGGCTCGCGGTTGGGCGCGCCGTCGACGCCGGGTTCGAGATGTTAGAGCTGCACAGCGCGCACGGCTATCTGTTGCATGAGTTCTTGTCGCCTCTCACCAACAAGCGCAACGACGCCTATGGCGGCGACCGCGCCGGCCGCATGCGGTTCCCGCTGGAAGTGGCCGACACCGTTCGCGCCGCCTGGCCAAAGGAGAAGCCCTTGTTCGTGCGCATTTCCTCGGTCGACGGCCTCGACGGCGGCTGGAACCTCGACGATTCCGTCGCCTACGCGCTTGAATTGAAGGCGCGCGGCGTCGACGTGATCGATTGCTCCTCCGGCGGGCTGGTCGGCTCGGCCACCGCGGCGAAAATTCCGCGCGGGCTCGGCTTCCAGGTGCCCTTCGCCGAGAGGATCCGCAAGGAGGCCGGCATTGCGACCATGTCCGTGGGCATGATCGTCGATCCGCAACAGGCGGAAACGGTGTTGGAGCGCGGCCAGGCCGATCTCGTCGCCATCGGCCGCGAGGCGCTGTTCGATCCGAACTGGCCGCTGCATGCCCGTTACGCGCTCGCGGATGCGGCCGTCGATGTCTTCGCCGATTGGCCAGAGCAATATGGCTGGTGGCTCACCCGGCGCGAGCCTGGCCTGCGTGCGGCACGCGAGGCGGCGAAGAAAGCATGAGGCGGATGCCGCTTCTCTCTGGCCTGGCGCTCGTGGTTGCAATCCTCATTCGCTGGCGCGGCAGGCAAGCGTCGATGGCGGACCGGATGTGCCGTCCTAATTAATATAGACGATCAGCTGAAAGCCGGTTTCTATCGCCGTGGTCTCGCACAAAAAATATGGATGGGTTTTGCCGCCGACCGGAGCATGTGCGCAGGCCGAACGGTTTATTCGATTGGCGGGCAAGGGCGAATCTGCGACAGCCTCGAAAATTCCGAACGCGGTCGTGAGTGCGGTGCTCCTTTAGGTTGGTGGTCCGCAACCGCCGTGCAGATTAGTTTTCACTGAGCGAATCGCATTACATGGCAAAGCGAAATCTCATGCGAAACCTCACCGAGTTCACGTTTGGGGTCGCGAATTATGATCGCTACTGGCAAGCCCGCAAGAGCTCGGGCGACTTCAATCAGACCGGAATTCATCGGGGAGTCGCGGCGTTGGTCCGTCAATACGTGCCGCGCGGCGCCAAGGTCCTTGATTGCGGCGTCGGGCCGGGAATTTATTTCCGTGAGCTCGCCGCTGAATATGAAATGCACGGGATAGAAATCTCCCAAGAAGCGATCGAGCTGTATCCATTCGACCACTCGCTGATCGTGCCTTTCGACCTCAACCATGGTTTGCCGCAGCTCGGCACGAAGTTCGGCGGAATGATCGCCTGCATGATTCTTCATCACTTGGATGATCCGCGGAATTTTCTGCGCGCGGCGCGGGAAGCGCTGGAACCCGGAGGCGTGCTGCTCATCATTCACCCCAATCTTGTCCATTACAAACATCGATTGCGTTTGCTTGTCGGACGGTTCCCGAAATACAGCACGTCGCATCGAAACTTCATCGCGCCGAGCGCGCTGATGGCCATGATCGGGCAAGCCGGCTTCTCGATCAGGTCAGTCACGAGCAGGAAGCGAAAATGGTTCCCGCTGCTGTTCGCATACGAACTGTTCTTCGTTTGCGAGACCTAAAATGGGCGCGCTCGTTGAGATCAATCCGCATCCGTGGATCACGACGAATCGATTCTACCTCTCGGTGGATCGCTCGGTGATCTTGAAGGTATATTGTCCGAAACGCGCGGGATTCAGCCACTACAAGTATCGGGTGATGCGCCTGTTCGGCTACCGGATCCCCTATGAGTTCCGTTCGGGCGTCGAGCGATGTCAGCACGAGCGAGAAATTTGCGCGCACTGGTACGCGAGCGGCTATAAGGTACCGCGCATTATCGATGATGCGGCGCTGCCTCTCCCGGCGCCGTCAGAGTCCTGCTTGGCGTTCGAATTTCTCGATGGAATCGATCTACGAACCGTTCTCGCCGACCGAGGCATTGATCCGAGCGTGCGGCTCGATCTGGTCGCCGGCCTGTTCGACGAATGCAGCCGGCGGCACGCACGGGTCTTTGCCAAGCAGGACTGCCGCCTCATCAAATATGATGCAAACCTGCGCAACCTGATGGTCGTCGGCTCCGAGCTGTTTCATATCGATTTCGAAGCAGGCCGTGTGGGCGAGAGCCTCGAGCGCGGCGCGGCGCGAGAAGTGACCCGCTATGCGGTGGAAGCGATCAAAATGATGGGTCGCGAATACAGCGCGAAAATAATCGCCATATTGAAGCTCAAGTACAAGCACACCAAAGTGGTTGAGTGGATCATGAACCATTACGCGAGACGGCGTTCGGATCGCCGCGGCAAGTTTGGAAGACCCGATCTCGCGAGGCTCCTCATTCAATCACCCGGCTTAGAATCGCGGGCACCCTGCGTCCAATAGCAAAGCTACCGGCGCCAAGGAACCAAGGAGCTTCGCCGCGCTAGATCGCGTCCGCCACCGCCTTGCCGAGATCCTGCGTCGAGGCCTGCCCACCGATATCGGGCGTGCGCGGACCTTCGCCGAGCACTTTTTCGATCGCGCGCACCACGGCATCCGCCGCGTCCGCGTGGCCGAGATGATCGAGCATCAAGGCGCCCGACCAGATCTGGCCGATGGGGTTGGCGATGTTCTTGCCGTAAATATCGGGCGCCGAGCCGTGCACCGGTTCGAACATCGATGGAAACTTTCGCTCCGGATTGAGATTCGACGAGGGCGCGATCCCGATCGTGCCGGTGCAGGCGGAACCGAGGTCGGAGAGAATGTCGCCGAACAGGTTCGAGCCCACCACCACGTCGAACCAATCCGGATGCTGCACGAAATGCGCGGTCAGGATGTCGATGTGGAACTGGTCGATGCGGATATCCGGATAGTTTTTCGCCATGGCGTGAAAGCGTTCGTCCCAATAGGGCATGGTGATCGAAATGCCGTTCGATTTCGTCGCCGAGGTCACGTGCTTTTTCGGCCGCTTGCGCGCGATCTCGAAGGCGTATTTCAGAATGCGGTCGACGCCGACGCGCGTGAAGACCGTCTGCTGGATCGCCATTTCGCGCGCGCTGCCTTCGTAGATGCGGCCGCCGATCGAGGAATACTCGCCTTCGGTATTCTCGCGCACCACGATGAAATCGATATCGCCGATTTTGCGCCCCGCGAGCGGCGAGCGGATGCCGGGCATCAGCCGCACCGGCCGCACATTGGCGTATTGATCGAACTCGCGGCGGATCGGGATCAACAGGCCCCAGAGCGAGACATGATCCGGCACGTCCGGAAATCCCACCGCGCCGAGAAAGATCGCGTCGTGCCCGCGGATTTGGTCGAGTCCGTCGTCCGGCATCATGCGGCCGTGCTCGGCATAGTATCCGCAGCTCCACGGATAATGATCCCACTTGAAGGCGACGCCGAATTTGCGGCCGGCGGCCTCCAGCACCCGCAGCCCTTCGGGCACCACTTCCTTGCCGATGCCGTCGCCGGGAATGACCGCAATACGGTGGGTTTTCATGGGTTGGGGAGTTTCTTGCTAAGGATTAACGGCAAACGATATTCCATTCCCTGAATTCTGCCCGAATGCTAGGGGTTTATGTTTACGGTCCAAGACGGCGTGTCAACGAACTTTGTGTTGAAACGTTTCAGGAATTGGGGGTTTGGGCAATTGTAAGATTGTGCCCGTATTCTTTTAAACGGACCGGGAAACTCGACACAAACGGGGAAGTTGCCGGACCATTGCTTTGAGCCGTTTCGCTCTTTTGCGAAGAAGCGAAATTCTCCCCTTCTATATCTGCCGAGCTGAGGACATTGACCACTTTCGACAGTCTTCCAGCCCTCGACAACTCGCGCGTTATCTTCCTCAGAAAAAAAGTCAATTGCGATCGAAATAGGTGTAGAAGTATGGTTGCAAACGGAGAACACAAAAAAGCGGTCCCTTTCCAGCTGCTCCTGCCGTTCCGCCGCGTCTCTAGCTGCTTTCAATTCGGCGCGCTGTCTTTCCGCTTGTTCTTCAGCTTTGCGGCGTTGATTGGCCGCCTCCTCAGCCGCAGTTTCCGCAGCGAGTCGTTGACGGGTTGCCTCTCGCCTTGCATCTTCTGCCGCACTCTGCAGTCGCTTGGCTTCTTGCTCTGCTTCAATACGTTCGCGTGTTGCCTTTTCTACGTCAGCCTTCGCCGTACTCCGCTGAACGTCAGCTTTTAATTTGGCAACTTCGGCCTCTAGTCGTTTTCTTTCCATTTCTATTTCACGATATTGCCGCGCCGCGTATTCGGCGGCGGCTTGTGCTTCACGCTGACGACGCTCCGCATCTTCCGGCCCTTTTTGTTGTTGAGTGTTTTGAACCCCTTCATCGATTTTAGAATTTTTTGAGTTCTCCGAATGCCTGATCACCAAATCAATAATTGTCCTTGAGTAAAAATATTGAATAATCTGGTCGATTGTAAAATATGATGAGGTGATTGCAATTACGCTAGCAACGATAACCCAGGACCTTCTTTGACGAAATTGTTCGCTAAAGAGAAGCCCGGTGGAAAGGGTAAAGAGGACTGCCGATAAAATTTCAAGTAGACGCAGCATAATCTGTCCACAGTCTCAGGATGAAAATTAACAATAATACAATCACTGCGATACACAAACAGCTAGCATAATAGGCGATTGTATCTTAAATTCAACGATCCTATTTCGTCGCACGAACGCCATGGCTTGATCATAGGAGCGCGTAGTGAAGTAGTATTTGGGAGCTTTGGGAGTCCTCTTTGCGAATAACTGAAAACGAGCTCTTAGAGGAAATTTCTAAAATAGTCCGAAAGGGCGAAACCGGCACGAGTCGCGAAAGTGGAAAGAAATTCTACAATTCATTCAATCTCCCAAAATTATTGAATGCCTATATGACAAAATCGCGAAAAACTAGTTTGCGAAATGTCGCTGAAATGTTTGAGATGAGCACTCAAACTTTGAAGAACATTCTTCAAGGAGGGCCGCTTTCAGACAGTATGCTATTTCGAATAAGAAATGCCCTTGAGTATGCGCTGGAGCATCCCGGCGTCACTGTAATGGGCACTGAAGAGGATTCGTATCCCGGCGACTGGAAAAAAACAAATACAGTAAAAGTCCAGCGCGCGATTTCAGTAGTCACTGAGAAACTGATTTTTTTGAAAAGAATTATTGAAACGAGTAATAGCCTTAAGCAGGACAACGCCCCCATTGATAAGATTCAGATTGCCCAACTAATAGCGTTGTTAGAAGCAATGCTTGCAGCGCTTAAAGCTCCATATCTTGAAAAGAAGCAAACGCGTGGCTTTTTTAAATGGCTAACAAAATTAGGGAAGCATGGTGTTGAAAAAGGACTTGAAAGGCCGGTTTCTGATGCGATCGATTCTCTTGTTCACGCTGGCACAGATCTTCTAACCAGCTTACCGGACAGCACAGGTCCTCAAGATTTGGGGAACATCATTGTCTGAAGTGCCATTGGCGAGCCCGGATGCCGTCGCCGGCGATCACCGCGATCCGGTGGGCTTTCATGGGCCGATCGAACTCCGTTGCTGGGTTCGCTGAAGCATCTGCCGCGCTAAGATGCCGCAAGCGTTGCTGTCTTATCTCTCCGTACGATGCTTGTATATTGGCGTTTCGCTTAGCTACATGCGTCTGTGCAACCCATCTCGCCAATGAACGGCTTTTCTGCGCCGTGGCGGAGTTTGCCCGCCGTGGTTTTCGCCTACGGCAATCGGCTGGTCGCGGCGCTGACGAATATCCGCAGCCGTGGGCGCAGTGCGCGGTGGCTGCTGTTGGCTTATCTCGCCGTCTGGACGCTATACGCGGTCGTCGAAAAGAGCAGCCAGGACATCAACTTCGATATGGCCGAGGTCGTGGCCTGGTCGCGCGAGCTTGCCCTGGGCGGGCCGAAGCATCCTCAATTGTCCGCGTGGATTGCGGCGCTTTGGTTCACGATCTTTCCTTATCAGGATTGGGTTTATTATTTGCTGGCGATCGCGAGCGCAACGTCGGCTCTGTGGATTGCGTGGAGTTTCTCGAAGCGCTGGCTCGATCCCAACAAACGCGTCGCCGGCCTGGCGTTGCTCACGCTCGTGCCGTTCTTCAATTTCCTGGCGATCAAATACAACGCAAACTC
>Ga0207505_100047_pt1 | contig 24006 bp, 25 predicted proteins | sample NitcycUWRROWE17A_FD_188207 | JGI IMG/M metagenome (GOLD analysis project Ga0207505, IMG submission 188207) | Soil microbial communities from Arlington Agricultural Research Station in Wisconsin, USA - Nitrogen cycling UWRJ-ROWE17-A (SPAdes) | ecosystem: Environmental > Terrestrial > Soil >... | reverse complement strand
CCTATGACGAAGAGGCGCGGGCGAAGCTGAAGGCGCTGTCGATGCGGCTCGCGGGCTTGTCGTAGTCATTGCCGGGCTTGACCCGGCAATCCATGATGAAATTCAGCACGCGTTGGCAGGCCGTATGGATGCCCGGGCCAAGCCCGGGCATGACGAAGTAAAAATCCGGAACTAACCCGTCAGCGCCTTTTTCAGCGCCAGCATGTCGCGCCAGACGAACTTCTTCTCGCCCGGCGTTCGCAGCAAGTAGGCGGGATGAAAGGTCGCCATCGCCTTGATGGTCCGCCTTCCGGTGTCGTATTCGCGCCAACGGCCGCGCGAGGCTTTGATGCCGTCGTTGATGCCGAGAAGCGTCTGCATCGACGGCTTGCCGAGGCAAATTAGAATATCGGGGTCGGCGAGTTCGATCTGCCTGCGAATGAACGGCAGACAAATCGCCGACTCTTGCGGCGTCGGCGTGCGGTTTCCCGGCGGCCGCCACGGCACGATATTGGCGATGTAAGCGGATGTGCGATCGAGGCCGATCGCCGCCATCATGCGGTCCAAGAGCTTGCCCGAGCGGCCGACGAAGGGCAGACCCTCGCGGTCCTCGTCGGCGCCCGGCGCCTCGCCGACGAACATCACGCGCGCTTTCGGATTGCCGTCGGCGAAGACGAGGTTCTTCGCGGTATTCTTCAGCGCGCAGCCTTCGAAGCGCGCAAGCGCTTCGCGCAATTGGTCGAGCGAATCCGCGCTTTTCGCCGCCTCGCGCGCGGCGAGCGCGGCGGTGTCGGGTGCGACCGGCGCCGCCGAAGTTTTCTGAGCTTCGTCGCGGCCGAACATGAAGTCCGAGGGTCCTGCTCCCGCGCTGCTCCGCCGATATTGCGCGCGCGATTCAGGCGGGCTCGCGATCGTTTCGCGGGGCGCGGCGGGACGGGATTGTTCGCTCTGCGAAATGCTTTCGGCGAAGCGGTCGACGGGCGCGTCTTCGAGCGCGATGTCGACGCCGGCCTCGCGGTGAAAGGCGAGGATGTCGAGGGCGGTTGGCAGGGGTAATGGCGGCATGCGGCAAGTTTAGCGCAACCGACGCCGCGTCAACCGCTGTTGCGATTGTCATTCGGCCGAAAACGGGGGAAAACTGCGGCCGGAGCAAAACATGAGCAAATCCGCGCTGCCGCCCCGCGAAAGCATGGAATTCGACGTGGTGATCGTGGGCGCGGGGCCCGCGGGCCTCGCCGCGGCGATCCGCCTCAAGCAGCTTTCGCCCGCGACTTCCGTCGTCGTGGTCGAGAAGGGCTCGGAGGTCGGCGCCCACATCCTGTCGGGGGCGGTCATCGACCCCATCGCCCTCGACCGGCTGCTGCCGCAATGGCGCGGCGAGAGCGACACGCCGATCAAGACGCCGGTCAGCGAGGACCATTTCTATTGGCTCTCGCAAAAGCGCGCCATCCGGTTGCCGAATTTCGCCATGCCGCCCTTGATGTCGAACCACGGGAATTTCGTGGTCTCGCTCGGCAATGTCTGCCGCTGGCTCGCGAAGAAGGCGGAGGCGCTGGGCGTCGAGATCTATCCCGGCTTCGCCGCGGTGGAAGTTTTGTTCGGCGCGAACGGCGCGGTCGCGGGCGTCGCCACCGGCGACATGGGGATTTCGAAGAGCGGCGAGCACCGGCCGGAGTTCGCCCGCGGCATGGAGCTGCGCGGAAAATACACGTTGTTCGCCGAAGGCGCGCGCGGCTCGCTCTCCAAACAGTTGATCGCCCGCTTCGGCTTGGCCTCCGGCCGCGACCCGCAAAAATTCGGCCTCGGCCTGAAGGAGCTGTGGAAGGTCGCCCCCGAAAAACACCGGCCCGGCCTCGTGCAGCACACTTTCGGCTGGCCGTTGGACAACTGGACCGGCGGCGGCTCGTTTCTCTATCACATGGAAGATCAGCAGGTGGTCGTCGGCTTCGTCCTCCACCTCAATTACAAGAATCCGTATATCGCCGCGTTCGAGGAATTTCAGCGCTTCAAGACCCATCCCGCGATCCGCCCCACGCTCGAGGGCGGCAAGCGGCTCGCCTATGGCGCGCGCGCGCTCACCGAGGGCGGCTTTCAATCGGTGCCGAAGCTGGTCTTTCCCGGCGGCGCGCTGGTCGGCTGCGCCGCCGGCTTCATGAACGTGCCGCGGATCAAGGGCTCGCACAACGCCATGCTCTCCGGCATGCAGGCGGCGGAGAGCATCGCGGCGGCGCTGCAGGCAAAACGGGCCAACGATACGCTCGAGGGCTACGACCAGGGCTGGCGCGGCTCCGCGATCGGCCGCGATTTGAAGCGCGTGCGGAACGTCAAACCCTTGTGGTCGAAATTCGGCACCTTCCTCGGCGTCGGCCTCGGCGCCTTCGACATGTGGCTGAATTCGTTGCTCGGCTTCTCGCTGTTCGGGACGCTCGGCCACGGCAAGCCGGATTCGAAAACGCTGGAGCCGGCGGCGAAATTCGCGCCGATACCCTATCCCAAGCCCGACGGGGTGATTTCGTTCGACAAGCTTTCCTCGGTGTTCATCTCCAACACCAATCACGAGGAAGACCAGCCGGTGCATTTGCACGTCGCGCGGCCCGAACTGCAGAAATCCTCGGAGCACGACGTCTATGCCGGGCCGTCGGCGCGCTATTGCCCGGCCGGCGTTTACGAGTGGATCGAGGAAGCGACCGGCCCGCGCTTTCAGATCAACGCGCAGAACTGCGTCCACTGCAAAACTTGCGACATCAAGGATCCGAACGAGAACATCACCTGGGTTCCGCCCGAGGGCGGCGGCGGGCCGAACTATCCCAATATGTGATGTTTTTCATGTCATCGCCGGGCTTGACCCGGCGATCCATGATGGGTTTCAGCGGCCGTCGGAAGTTAGTATGGACGCCAGGAGACAGCGCATGACGAGGAAGAAGGCGGTGTCGGTGAATTGATTAAGATGGCGCTCCGGATGATTGAGTTTCAGGCAGAACAAATACTATCGACCGATTATTTTTCGAAAGCAAATTGGCCCGCCTCAGAGGGAGAGAACTTATTTTTTTCTCTGCAAGGGGAATTGCTGTTCGATGCAGCCAAAATTATTGCGATTGCTGCCTATCCAATGGCTAAGGATCTGCGGCCAAACCGACCAGCACATTCCTTTTCAAGAGCGCTTATCGCTTGGATGTTTAGAACTGCAAGGAAGCGATCATACATAGGGCGTCTTCCTAAGTGGGTTACAGAATTTAAGGCGCAGCAAATGAATGGCCGAATTCGGGCCGGCATCAGTCGGATAGATTATCGATTGAAAGGTTATCTGACATTTATGGACGTCGAGAATTTGCAGTCTGAAGAAGAACAGATGAAAGCAGGGATAATGCCGGGCATTACAATGAGATCATCTGAGGATTTTAGTCGCATGCAGATTTCGATCAGAGTCGATGCTCATCATCTTCCGCCAGCATGGAAAGTTTCGATGACGAAAAAGTCTTCTCCGACAAGGGCAAAAGAAATTGATGCCTTCAAATCAAAATCTCGCGTGATCCAAAGCTCTTTTCGTTCCGTAATATCTCGTCACCGGAAAGCATTCGGAAGAGGAAGTGGAGACTTAGAATCGGACTACAAGAATATCTATAATCGATATATACGCACCATTTTTCCTGTTTTACACATTATGCCTACGCTTCATGAAGCCATGATCGAAATACGCGCTCGAAATCAAGGTCGAAAGATAAGCGAAGTCTTGTTACTTCTGCTTCAACCTGAATGGGCGAAGGAAGCGCCTGCAAAGATCGCTAAATCCGAGAATCTTGCAATTCTTAGGGTGCGAAATCTAGGGTTTCCGTTTTGTAGCTGTAGGTTGATTCGGCTACGACCGGCCGGTTGAGATTTTGAGTATAGCTAAATCAAATCACGATCAGCATATTCCTCGAAGAGCGGCGTAGCTCAACGGACGAGCGCCATCTTTCTAGCGGCCTCATTCTAATGAGGATGCGGGTGGAATGATGCAGGTTCGAATCCTGTCGCCGCCTCACATTTATGAGCAGGCCGCGACAAAACTATATGGCCTGGTCATCGATTATGAAATTCAGCGTGCGTCGAAAGTCCGCATGGATTGCCGGGTCAAGCCCGGCAATGACATGAGCATATAGGCACGAGCTTCGCGCCGCGCTCGCGCTGCGGCGTTGAATATGCTTCAATGCGCGATGGCCGCTTTCGATTTCGGCGCGCTCGCGGAACTCTATCCCTGCAAGGGCCGCGGCGGCGCGCGGTCGCCGGTGACCTATCATCGCTTCGAGACGGCGGCCGAGGCGATCCGCTTCGCCATCGAGGACCTTCCGCCCGCGCTCCTGAACGGCGCCATTCTCGAAATCGACGAGGAGCGCTATCACAAGGACGAAATCCGCGCGTTTTACGACAGCAAGGAATTTCCGCTGGCGCGGCGCGTCAACGGCCGCAAGTCGGGCTGAGCGGTGACCACGAGCCTTTCTCCCGCCGCGCAGAAATCGCTCGCCAAGTGGCATGCGATGATCGCGAACAACGATCTTTCCGAGCTTGCCTCGATCGTCGCCGAGAAGGCGGTGTTCCGCTCGCCGATGGCCTATCCGCCTTATCCGACGCGCGACGTGGTCTGCCTCGTCTTGCGCACGGCTGCGAGCGTGTTCGAGGATTTCGCCTATCACCGCGAATTCGTGGCGGGGGCGCATGACGTCGTGCTCGAATTTTCGGCGCGCGTCGGCGACAAGAAATTGAAGGGCGTCGACATCATCCGCTTCGACGAGGCCGGCAACATCGCCGAATTCGAGGTGATGGTGCGGCCGGCAAACGCGCTTGCCGCGCTCGGCGCGGCGATGGGCGCGCGCATCGGGCCGGCGGTGAACGCGGCGAAGAAAATGCAGGCGTGACTGCCCGCCGGCGTTGGGCCGGCCGGCTGGATTTATCCGATCCCGCGCAAGATAATTCCGGCGAGCGATTGAAATTGTCCGCCACGCAAGTCGGCTTTAGCGGACTTGTGCATTTAATCGCCGATCTCGGGTAACCCCGAGATCGGACGCCCTTGCCAAGCGCGCCGCCGGCGAGCGAGCATCTTCGGCAAGTGATTCGTCGGCTCCGTCGCGCGAATAGAGGCCATCGCGGGTGTTGCTCGATCTTCGGATAATGCTCACGGCAAGCTTTGCCGCCGTTCTTCTTTTGATCGGCGGCTTCGGCTTGATCGCGGCCCTGCGCACGCCCGGCAAGCCGTCGGTCGAGATTTTAAGCGGGCCCGCCGAGATTACCGGCTCGATCGGCGCGCCCGGCAAAAAATCCCAATCGCTCACCGATGCGGACAGGGCCGCGCGGCCCGCCCAGCCGGCCGCCGAGACGGCGCCGCCCGCGCCGGCGCCCGAACCCGTGCGCGCGGTCAATGTCGAGAAGACGGAAAAGGTCCAAGCCGCGCGAGGTGCGGCGGAAGACCAGCCTGCCAAGGCGAAGCGCGCCGCCGCCAAAGCCAAGCCCAAGCCGCGTATCCGCGCCGCCGCCCGCCAGAACACCGGCGCTAATTTTAATGCCAACAATCCGTTCTCTTCGCCTTTCTTCGGCGCCGGCGCGGCCCCCAGCCAATAGCGCTCGATCGCCCGCGGAAGCGGCGCGGCAAAATCCCCATCGCGGCCGAAGTAGCGATCAGCCTTCCCACGCCTTCGGGCGGTAGAAGGTGTGCACGCCGATGCGGTTGATCTTGCGCATCTCGCGGATCCAGTCCGGGTGCACCCAGTAGGCGTGGTAGTGCGTCGCCTTGCCGATCTCGTCGAGCCACAGCTTGCCGTCGAGCATGTCGTGGGAGATTTGCTTCGCCTGCTCCCACATGTCGGGCTCGTCGACGACGAGCTTCTTGCCCTCGCAGGCGAAGGTGAACTGGCAGGCGAGGTAGCGGTTGGCGTTCTGATAGACGACGCCGCAAATGTCGCTCGGGTAAAAACCGGAGAAGGCGCGGTTGACCACGACTTGCGCGACCGCGGTCTGGCCCTGCTTCGGCTCGCCGCGGCTCTCGAAATAAATCGCGTCGGCGAGGCATTTCTCGGCTTTGGCGAGCGCCGCCCCGGCGATGCCGAGCCGCTCGGCCGGGCTCTTGGGACGGGCTTCCTCGCCGGTCACCTCGCCCTTGGCGGCGACGGTGGTGGAGCCCTCGGTGGGCGCGCTCGCCGGCGCCGAAGCCAGTTGCGGCTTGTCGCCGGGATCGAGGATCGCCGGCAGCGAGCCCAGCACGTAGTCGCGGAAGAAAAAGAGACGCGAGACGCGGGCGATCACGCCTTGCTTGGGCAGTTCATTGTCGTTCAAGCGCGCGAGCGTGCCGGCGCGGTCGGGACGCGCCTCGTCCTCTTCCTTCGGCAGGCCCGGATCCATTTCCAGCGACATGGCGATGTCGTAGCGCGGGGCGGGAGCGGGAATCTCGGAAGGCTCCTCCGCGGTCTCGATGTGCGGCGGCACGGCGGCGACGTGGCGGACCAACATGTCGCCCTTGCCGGCGCGATTGACGATGATGATTTGCGGTTCGTCCTCGGCGTCCGCTCCCGCGGTCGATGCGGCGCTCGCAATCGAGCCGATGATCTCGGGATCCGCGTCGCGCTCGGCGCGCGCGACCACCGACACGATCGGAAGCTGGGGAATCGCGATGCCCGCCGGGCGCGGCAGCGAAAACGTCGCGGTGCGCAACGCCGAGAAGGACAGAAAGAAGCCTTGCGCGCGTTCGACCGGCGCCGCCTGATAGGTGAGAAGGCTGGCGAGGTCCTGCGGGGCGATGTGGCTCGGGAAAGCCAGGAGAAGCGCGATCGCGATACCAAAATGAACGGCGAACGCACGCCGTTTTGCACGCGACGCAAACATTTCACGCCCACCCTACGCAACGCTACTGATGCGCCTCGATCCCTCCCCGGGACCGAGAACGAACGCGCAAGCGTTATCGCCCGCTTAATCTTGAAGCCAGGTTAACGGGCGGGAATCGGCGAAAAGCGGGGCGCTCTCGCCCTTAATATACCCGCCTCAGAACAACCGCGCGGGCGAGCCGGCGAGGATCGGCATCACCACCATGATGACGGTTGCGAGCACGAAGCCGAGGAGCCGCGCGCCGTTGGAAATCATGCCGCCCGGGACCCCGCGCCAAAAGGCGAACAGGGTGATTTCGAAAGCGGCCATGGCGATCAGCACCCAGAAATAGGGCGACACCGGCAAGTCGTGCGACCCGGGCACGGCGATCAGGATCGCGCCGGCGGCGATGCCGACCGCGCCCATAAAGCCGATGAAAACGTGGTCCGTCGTCATGGCTGAATCCTGAGCCGCCTATTCCGCCGGGCGAACCGTTGTCGGCGCGAGCCGCGAGCGCCGAGCGCCGGTGGCGTTTTCTTGCATGCAAGCATGGTTTGAACAGTATCGCCGGCCTTGCCAATAGGCAAAAAGCGGGCGGCGGATGGTGTCCGGATCGCGGCGGCAAGGGCTTATTAACCTAGCGGCAATTCTAGGTGGACATATTGCCCGGGCATTGGAAAGCGGAACACGATGCTCAATTCTGCTCTGTCCGGCATGCAAGAGGGTTGGCAGTTCTTTGGCTTTGCCGGCCTTCTGTTTCTGTCGCTGATCGGCGGCGCGGCGGTTCTTGCCGTCATCCAATTGATCCGCGTCCCCGCGCTCGGCCAGCAGAACAGGCGGCTCAAGACCGCGCTCAACTACATGTCGCAGGGCCTTTGCATGTGGGACGCGGATACGAAGCTTCTGCAGTTCAACGATCGCTACGTCGAGATCTACGGTATGTCGCCCGATTTTGTGAAACCGGGGCGGCTCTTGCGCGAGATTCTTGAGCATCGCGCGAGCCGAGGAAATTTTGACAGCGATATCGGCGAGTACGTCGCCGAAATCCTGAAGGGGATTTCGACGGGAAAGGACAATACCAAGGTTGTCAATCTGCCCGACGGCCGGACGATTGCGATCGCCGAGCGCATGATGCCGGGCGGCGGTTGGGTTGCGACCCATGACGACGTGACCGAACAGCACAGCGTCGAGCAGCAGCGGGCGGCGATGCGCGCCACCGAGGAACGGCGCGCGAAGGTCGAAACGGCGATCGCCAAGTTTCGCGAGCGGATGGAGGAAGTCCTTCGCACCGTCGGCGAGAACGCCACCGCCATGAAATCGACGGCGACGACGCTGTTCGCCTCCTCGAACCAGACTTCCGAGCGTGCCGAGGGCGCGGTGCAGGCCTCGACCGAGGCGTCGATGAACGTGACCACCGCGGCCACGGCCGCGGACGAGCTTTCCGCCTCGATCTCCGAGATCTCGAGGCAGCTCGGGAGCACCACCGAAGTGCTGCGCGTGGCGTCCGCGGAAGCGAACGCGACCAATCAAGAAATCGCCGGGCTTGCCGAAGCCTCGCAGAAGATCGGCGACGTGGTGGCGTTAATCCGCAATATCGCCGGCCAAACCAATCTGTTGGCGCTGAACGCCACCATCGAAGCGGCGCGCGCCGGCGAGGCGGGCAGAGGATTCGCGGTGGTCGCCTCCGAAGTGAAATCGCTCGCCGTACAGACGGCGAGGGCGACCGAGGATATTTCGAGGTTGATCGTCGCGGTGCAGGGCTCGACCGGCTCCGCCGTCGAGGCCATCTACCGCATCACCGAGCGCATGCAGGAGATCGACCGCAACGCGAACGCCGTCGCCGCCTCGGTCGAGCAGCAAAGCAGCGCCACCTCCGAGATCTCCAACAACGTGGCCAGCGCGGCGAAGGGAACGAACGACGTCGTCGCGGTTCTCAACCACCTCGCCGACGCCGCGACCGACACGCGCAAGACCGCGCAAACGGTGCTGGAGGTTTCGAAAACGGTGGGAAACGCCGTGTCGGATTTGCGCTCGGAAGTCGAGAGTTTTCTCGCCAAGGTCGCCGTCTGAGGCGAACGATACGCATTTTCCCTCCCCTTGACGGCGAGGGTCGACGGCGAAGGACGTCAGTCCTGAGCCGTCGGGGTGGGGTGACCGCACCACCCCCCACCCCGGCGCTCGCTTTGCTTGCGCCGACCCTCCCCACAAGGGGGAGGGTAAGTACTCATCAGCGCGGCGCGGCTGATCACCGAACGATAGAACTCAGCCCTCGTTCGCGAACGATTTGCCGAGCGCGGCCTGCGCCGCGGCGAGGCGGGCGATCGGCACGCGATAGGGCGAGCAGGAGACGTAGTCGAGCCCGATCTCCGCGCAGAAGACGACCGAGGCGGGATCCCCGCCATGCTCGCCGCAAATGCCGAGCTTGATGTTCTTTCGCGTCTTGCGGCCGCGCTCGGTCGCGATCTTGACGAGCTCGCCGACGCCCTCGCGGTCGATGGAGACGAACGGGTCGACGGCGAGAATGCCCTTATCGGTGTAAATGCCGATGAAGCTCGCCGCGTCGTCGCGCGAAATGCCGAAGACGGTTTGGGTGAGATCGTTGGTGCCGAAGGAGAAGAATTCGGCGGTCTCGGCGATCTCACCGGCGCGCAGCGCCGCGCGCGGCAGCTCGATCATGGTGCCGACCTGGTATTTGATCCGCACATTCGTCTCCATCGCGACCGCCTCCGCCATGGCGTCGATCCGCGCCTTGACGAGATCGAACTCGGCCTTGGTCGCGATCAGCGGCACCATCACCTCCGGCACGACCGGCGCTTTCGTGCGGCGGCCCGCCTCGACCGCCGCCTCGAAGATCGCGCGCGCCTGCATCTCGGCGATTTCGGGGTAGGCGATGGCGATACGGCAGCCGCGGAAGCCGAGCATCGGATTGAATTCGGCAAGTTCCTGCGCGCGGTGCTTGAGCTTCTCGGCGCTCGCACCCATCGAGGCCGCGACTTCGGCGATCTCCTCGTCGGTGTGCGGTAAAAATTCGTGCAGCGGCGGATCGAGCAGGCGGATGGTGACCGGCAGGCCCTTCATGATCTCGAACAGTTCGACGAAATCCGCGCGCTGCACCGGCAGGAGCTTGGCGAGCGCGGCGCGGCGGCCTTTTTCGTCGTCGGCAAGAATCATCTCGCGCACCGCGAGAATGCGGTCCTCGTCGAAAAACATATGCTCGGTGCGGCAGAGACCGATGCCCTCGGCGCCGAAGGAGCGCGCGGTCTTGGCGTCGGCCGGCGTGTCGGCGTTGGCGCGCACGCCGACCTTGCGCTTGGCGTCGGCCCATTGCATCAGCGTGGCGAATTCGCCGGAAAGCTCCGGCTCGATCATCGGCACGCGGCCGGAGAGCACTTGGCCGGTCGAGCCGTCGATGGTGACGAGATCGCCCGCCTTCAGCTGGTGCGACCCGGCGGAAAGCGTTCCCTTGGCGTAGTCGATGCGCAAGACGCCGGCGCCGGAGACGCAGGGCTTGCCCATGCCGCGCGCGACCACCGCCGCGTGCGAGGTCATGCCGCCGCGCGTCGTCAGAATCCCCTCGGCGGCATGCATGCCGCCGATGTCCTCGGGGCTCGTCTCGACGCGGACAAGGATGACTTTCCTGCCCTGCGATTTCAGCAATTCGGCTTGGTCGGCGGAAAACACGATTTCGCCCGACGCCGCACCCGGCGAGGCCGGCAGGCCGCTTGCGATCACCGTGCGCGGCGCCTTCGGGTCGATGGTGGGATGCAGCAATTGTTCGATCCCCTCGGGATCGATGCGGCTGACCGCCTCCTCGCGCGAGATCAGCTTCTCGTTCGCCATCTCGACCGCGATGCGCAGCGCCGCCTTCGCCGTGCGCTTGCCCGCGCGCGTCTGCAGCATGAACAGCTTGCCCTTCTCCACCGTGAATTCGAGATCCTGCATGTCGCGGTAGTGCTTCTCGAGCGTCTTGTAGATGCGCGACAGCTCCGCGAACGCCTTGGGCAGCGTCGTTTCCATCGAGGGCTTGTCGGATTTCGAAACAAGCCGCGCCGCCTCGGTGATTTCCTGCGGCGTGCGGATGCCGGCGACCACGTCCTCGCCTTGCGCGTTGATGAGGAACTCGCCGTAAAGCCGATTCTCGCCGGTCGATGGGTTGCGCGTGAAGGCGACGCCGGTGGCGCAATCCTCGCCCTGGTTGCCGAACACCATAGCCTGCACGTTGACGGCGGTGCCCCAGTTCTCCGGAATGCCGTTGAGCTTGCGATAGGTGACGGCGCGCGGCGTCATCCACGAGCCGAACACGGCGCTGATCGCGCCCCACAATTGCTTCGCGGGATCTTGCGGGAAGGGCTCGTCTTTGGCTTCTCGCACGTGCGCCTTGTAGCGCTCGATCATCGCGGCCCAGTCGTCGGCGGAAAGCTCGGTGTCGAGCTCGTAGCCCTTGTGCTCCTTGAAGCCGCCGAGGATTTCCTCGAAGTCGTGGGCGTCGACCCCGAGCACGACGTCGGAATACATCTGAATGAAGCGGCGATAGCTGTCATAGGCGAAGCGGCGGTCGTTCGAACTTTTCGCCAGCGCCTCGACCGTTTCGTCGTTGAGGCCGAGGTTGAGCACGGTGTCCATCATGCCCGGCATCGAGGCGCGCGCGCCGGAGCGCACCGAGACGAGCAGCGGATTCTTCCGGTCGCCGAAACTTTTGCCGGCGAGCTTGCCGAGCCGCGCGAGCGCGGCTTCCACCTGCTTGTTGAGGTCCTTCGGGTAGCTTTTGCCGCTATCGTAGAAATGGGTGCAGACGGCGGTGGTGATGGTGAAGCCGGGCGGCACCGGCAGGCCGAGGTTGGACATCTCGGCGAGGTTCGCGCCCTTGCCGCCCAACAGGTCGCGCATCTTGGCCTTGCCCTCGGCCTTGCCGCCGCCAAAGCTGTAGACCCATTTCGCCATGCGGGATTTCCGGTTGCGCGTGTGCAACAGCTCGTTTGGAGTGCGGGATGCTTAGCCCTTGATGTTGCGCACTGCAACGGCGCTTTCGGCAATGCACATTTAGGCGTGGCGCCGCGCGCGGAACCGGCGCAAAATCGATTCGAATCCCGTTGCGCGGAGCAAAAGAGACCTGCGATGAACCTTCACGCGCCTGCCAAAGCCGTATTCCTGATCGCGGTCGCGCTCGCCGTCCTCGCCTTGATCGGCTTTTTCCTCACCGTTCCCGTCCTCACCCAGTATCAGTTCTGGTTCGCGTTCGCGAGCTTTCTCTTGTTGGCGCTCGGCTGCATCCTTTAAGCGGCCCTCGGCTTTTCAGCCGGAGAAGGCGGGCGCTCTTTCGCCGGCGAAAAAAAAGCGCATACTTGCTTCAACCGAACGCTTTCCGGGTGGGAAGCGCAATCACACAGGGGGATGACATGAGATTGAATGCGCCGACGCAGATGGTGTTCCTGATTTCGCTGGTCCTCGCGGTGCTCGCGCTGGTCGGCCACTTCGTTATGATTCCCTACGTCACCGCCTATCAGTTCTGGATCGCGATCGCGGGCTACGCGGTGCTCGCGGCGGCGTGCGTCATGAAGGGCGTGTGAGGCGGAAAATTTTCACGAGAACATTCACGACGCGGGCGGGCGCGTGGCGGCCGCCCGTTGTCCTTTCTACCCTCCCCCTTGTGGGGAGGGTCGCCGAGCAAGCTTGCGAGCGAGGCGGGGTGGGGGTCGTAAGGTTCCTGCGCGATCGTTTCCACCCCCACCCGGCTCGCTTTGCTCGCCACCCTCCCCACAAGGGGGATGGTTAAGGGAAGAAATCATCCCTCGATCTTCGAAAAATCCGCCACCGTGCGGGTGGCGGCGCGGATGCGATCGAGGAGCTTGAGGCGGTTTTCGCGCAGCGCCGGCTCATCGGCGTTCACCGTCACGTTGTCGAAGAAGGCGTCGACCGGCGTGCGCAGCCTCGCGATCGCGGCCATACCGGCCGCGAAATCCTCTTTCTTCAGCGCGGCCGTAACTTCTGTTTCCGCCTTGCCGATGGCCTCGGCGAGCGCCTTTTCCTGCGGCTCCGTCAGCAGCTTCGCATCCGGCTCGCCGGCGTAGCTCTTTTTGTCCTTCTTCTCCTCGTCGCGCAGAATGTTGGCGGCGCGGCGATAGCCGACGAGCAGGTTCTTGCCGTCGTCGCTATCGAGGAATTTGCCCAGCGCCTCGACCCGGCGGACGATCATCAGGAGGTCGTCCTGGCCGGGAAGCGCGAACACCGCATCGACGAGATCGTGGCGGGCGCCCTGCTCGCGCAGATGCACCTTCAGGCGATCGGCGAAGAAGGCGAGAAGATCGGCCGCCGCGCTGAAATTCTTGCGGGCTTTCGCAGCGACCGCAAGCAATGGCATTCGGATCTTGTTATCGATGACGAGCCGAATGACGCCTAACGCCGCTCTTCGCAGCGCATAGGGATCCTTCGACCCGGTCGGCTTCTCGTCGATCGCCCAGAAGCCGACGAGCGTGTCGATCTTGTCGGCGAGCGCGACCGCGATCGAAACCGGGGCTGTCGGCACGCGGTCGTTCGGGCCTTGCGGCTTGTAATGTTCTTCGATCGCGGCGGCGATTTCAGGATCGATTTTTTCTGCCAGCGCGTAATATTTTCCCATTACGCCTTGCAGCTCGGGAAACTCGCCGACCATGTCGGTGACGAGGTCGGCTTTGGCGAGGCGTGCCGCGCGTTCGGCCTTGGCGGCATCGGCCTTGACGATCGGCGTGAGTTCATTAGCGAGCCGCGCGATGCGCTCGACGCGCTCGGCCTGGGTGCCGAGCTTTTCGTGAAAGACGATGCCTGCGAGCTTTTTCGCCCGCTCTTCCAATTTCGTCTTGCGATCCTGCTCCCAGAAGAATTTCGCGTCGGCGAGCCGGGCGCGGATGACGCGCGCGGTGCCGGCCTTGATCGCGGCGCCACCGTCCTTCGCTTCGATGTTTGCGACCAGGATGAATTTGTTGGCGAGCTTGCTCCCCTCCCCCTTGTGGGGAGGGGTTAGGGGTGGGGGTCCCGCCGTCGAGTTCGAGTGCGAAACCGCACGACCCCCCTCCCGGCGCTGCGCGCCGACCTCCCCTACAAGGGGGGAGGTAGAAGTCTCGCGCAACACGAAGCACTTCTGGTTGTTGCGGATCGTCGCCCGGATTACTTCCGGCGGAAGGTCGAGATAGCTTTGGTCGAACTCGCCCACGAGCACCACCGGCCATTCCGCGAGGCCGGCGTTTTCATCGAGCAAGCCCTCGTCCTCCACCAATTCCAGCCCCTGCGCCAGCGCCAAGTTCTTGGCGTCGGCGAGGATCGTCGCCTTGCGCCGCTCGCGGTCGGGCACGACCTTCGCCTTTGCGAGCTTCTGCAAATAATCGTCGAGCCGCCTGACCTTGATCGGTCCCGGCGCCAGCGCCGGATGGCCGTGGGTCACGTCGCCGGACGGAATGCCGGCGATCTCGAAGCGGACGATTTCCGGCTCCTCGGTTTCAGGCCCGAAGGTGCAAACGATCGAATGCAACGGCCGCACCCAGTTGAGCGCGCCCGTGCCCCAGCGCATCGACTTCGGCCACGGAAACGCGCGCACTACCTGCGGCACGACCTCGGCGATCACTTCCGCGGCCGGGCGGCCTTTTTTCTCGATCAGCGCGACGTAGAAATCGCCCTTCTTGTCCTGTTGCACCTTCGCTTCGCCGATCGATTTCAATCCGGCGCTTTTCAGAAATCCCTGGATCGCGCCGTCGGGCGCGCCGACGCGCGGGCCTTTTTTCTCCTCGCGCAGATCCGGCGCGCGCGCGAGCAGGCCCTGAACCGCGAGCGCGAGCCGCCGCGGCGTGGAAAAGGCTTTGGCACCTTCGTAAGTGAGGCCGGCGTCGACGAGCTTGTCGGTGACGAGCTTGCGCAAATTCTCCTGCGCAACAGCCTGCATGCGCGCGGGAATTTCCTCGGAGTAAAGCTCGAGCAGAAGATCGGGCATTTTTATTCCCCTCCCCCTTGTGGGGAGGGGCTAGGGGTGGGGGTCGCAGAGAGGATCCGGTCGATTTCTTCCAGCACTCCGTCGACATTCGTCAAGACATCGTGGTTCCAGAAACGCAATAATCGATATCCTTCAGCTTCCAGCCGTTTTGTTCGAACTGCATCCGCGTTGACGCGCTCGGTATGCTGGCCTCCATCAATTTCGACGATTAAGCGCGCCTGATGGCTCGCGAAGTCGACGATGTAACCGCATAGTCGAACTTGCCGACGAAAGTGCGTGTCAGATGTATTCAATCGATGACGAAGATGCCACCAGAGTTTTCGCTCAGCTTCAGTGGGGACGAGACGCATCGCGCGAGAAAAATTGCGAATAGGAGGTGTAGGCACGGAGCGATCACGGCGTGCCCAGATTCGCGTGTTGTTGCCTCGTTCTTTCACAACTCCTACCCCCACCCCCAACCCCTCCCCACAGGGGGGAGGGGAGACGAAAACTAGGCTTTGATGTCGGCGACGCGCGCGATGGTGGCGAAACGGTCGGCGAGCTCGGCGAGCGCCGTGCGGTGGATATCGGCGGCGGGAATCGCGGCACCGCCGAGCGCGTCGGGGAGATCCCGCGTCGCCACCGCGTCGGCGGCGATCGTCGTGTGATAGCCGTGATCGAGCGCCGAGCGCGCGGTCGCCGAGACGCACATGTGGGTCATGAATCCGGCGAGCACCAGCGCGTTCTTGCCGGTCGCCTGGATCGCGAGCTGCAAGCCGGTCTTGGCGAAGGAATTCGGCAGCGGCTTTTCGATCACCGTCTCGCCGGGCAGCGGTGCGGCCTGCGGCGCGATCTTGAAGCCGGCGCCGTCGGGATCGAACAGCCCGCCCGTGCGCCCGCGCTGCACGATGTGGATGACCGGGGCGCCGGCGGCGCGCGCAGCCTTCAGAAGCGCCGCGATGCGGTCGAGCGCGGCTTCGATACCGGCGAGCGGCAGCTTGCCCGATACATATTCGTTCTGCGCGTCGATGATGACGAGCGCCGCCTCGGAAAGCTTCGCCGGCGACGGATTGGCGCCGGCCATTTGAAGAAGCGTTTTCGGTTCGCTCATGCGCCGCCTCCCGCGGTCTTCAGCCAGGCCGCCCCGCATGCTTTCGCCAGTTCCCGGACCCGCGCGATGTAACTCTGCCGCTCGGTCACCGAGATCACGCCGCGCGCATCGAGCAAATTGAAAATGTGGCTCGCCTTGATGCATTGGTCGTAGGCCGGCAGCGCCATCTCGTGGCGCTTGTCCTTCTCGCCGATTTTCAGAATCCGCTTGCACTCCTCCTCGGCGTCCTTGAAGTGGCGGAACAGCATCTCGGTGTCGGCGGCCTCGAAATTGTAGCGCGAATATTCCTGCTCGGCCTGCAAGAACACGTCGCCATAGGTGACTTTCTCCGCGCCCTCGCGGCCGTTGAAGTTGAGGTCGAACACGTTCTCGACGCCTTGCACGTACATCGCCAGCCGCTCGACCCCATAGGTGATTTCGCCCGAAACCGGCGCGCATTCGAAGCCCGCGACCTGCTGGAAATAGGTGAATTGCGAAACCTCCATGCCGTCGCACCAGCACTCCCAACCGAGCCCGGAGGCGCCGAGCGTCGGGCTTTCCCAATCGTCCTCGACGAAGCGGATGTCATGCGTCTTCTGGTCGATGCCGATCTTGGCCAGCGACTTCAGGTAAAGCGCCTGGATGTCGGGTGGCGACGGCTTCAGCATCACCTGGAACTGATAGTAGTGCTGCAGCCGGTTGGGGTTTTCGCCGTAGCGCCCGTCCTTCGGCCGCCGCGAAGGCTGCACGTAAGCCGCTTTCCACGGGCGCGGACCGAGCGCGCGCAAGGTCGTCGCCGGATGAAAGGTGCCCGCGCCCATCTCCATGTCGTAGGGCTGCAAGATCACGCAGCCCTGCTCTGACCAGAAGGCCTGCAAGGCGAGGATCAGCCCCTGGAACGAGCGTTCGGGCTTCGACGATTCGGCGGCTGATTGCGTCATGGGCTGCTTTGCGCGGGGCGGGCGCGTGCAACCTAGAAGCCGCCTCCGGTGAAATCAAGGAAGCGGCAGCGTTGATCAGGAACGCGGCGGGCGGTATTGGCCGCTTTCGGGGTCGCGCTCGAGCGTGGGGATTTTCGAGCGCTCGTCCTTGGCGGAGCTGCGAACTTCCTCGAGATCGCGGTTCGCTTTGCGGCCGGCATCGGCCAGGAGCTTCGCCGCGAGAGCGGCGCCGATCGCGCCGAGTGCCCAGAGAAATGCAGGAGGCATACCTTCTCTCCTCACAATCCGTAGCGCGCCCACAACGCGCGCGTCTCGATCGCCGAAATCATCTGCGCCGCCCAATCGCCTTCCGCGAGGCTGACGCCCGGCGTCTTCTTGGCAAACCAGCCCGAAGGCGGGGCGATCAGGGGGCTCACGACCTTCTTTCCGTAGCGCTCGCGCAGCACGTTCCTGATATCCCCGAGCCGGTCGACGAGGCCGTAACGCAACGCCTGCTCGCCGCCCCAAAATTCGCCGGAGAACAAGGTTTTTTCGGGGCCCTTCAATTTCTTGCCGCGGCTCTTCTTCACCAAGCCGACGAACATCGCGTGGATGTCCTTCTGCAGCGCCTCGAGCCGCTTCACGTCCTCCGCCTTTTCGGGCTGGAACGGATCGAGCGACATCTTGTGCTCGCCGGCGGTGTGCACGCGCCGCTCGATGCCAAGTTTACGGATGGCTTTATCGAAGCCGAAGCTCGCCGAGATCACCCCGATCGAGCCGACGATGGAGGAGGGATCGGCGACGATCTCGTCGGCGGCGCAAGCGATCATGTAGCCGCCGGAGGCGGCGGCGTCCTCGACGAAGGCGATCACCGGCTTCTTGTTCTCCGCCGCGAGCGCGCGGATGCGCTGATAGATGAGATGCGACTGCACGGCCGAGCCGCCCGGCGAGTTGATCACGAGCGCCACCGCCCGCGCCCGCTTGATCGCGAAGGCGCGCTCGAGAAGCTTCACCGAGTTGGCGAGCGTGATGCCGGGAATGAGCGGGGTCGAAAGACCGATGGCGCCGGTCAGCCGCACCACCGGCACGATCGGGCGCGAGCGCAACAGGCGCGCGAGGAGGGGAATGCGGGAATTGGCCATCTCTCTCACATAAAGCGAGCCGCGCCTGCGCTCAAGCGGGATCGAGCGCGGCCGCACCGCGCAAGATCGCTTCCGCCGCCGGCGCCGGACGCCCCTCGGCGTCGTTGAGCACAAGGCCCGGCCGCAGCGCGGGCGGCGTGCGCCGCCCCTTGATCGCGCGCACGATCACCCGGATGGCGGCGGCGTCCGGCCGCGGAAAAATGGGGATGATCTCGACGGCGCCGAAGCGGCCGGCGAGCGCGGCGAGGATCGTCTCCAGCGCATCGGGGCGATGGATCAGTACGAGCCTGCCGGCAGCCAGAAGCAGGCGGTCGGCCGCGGCAAACCAAGGATCGAGCTCGGAGTCCGCGGCCGCATGCGCGCGCCTGCGGCCGGCGTCGGGGGAAACGTTGCGCCGGCCCGGATCGTTGAAGGGCGGATTGGCGATCACGAGATCGGCGCCGGCGGTGAGCAGGGCCGGGCCTTTGCGCCGCGCGAGCTTGCGGATGTCGGCGACGATGATCTCGGCGCGCCCGCCATAACCGTTTCGCAGGGCGTTCGCGCGTGCGAGCGCGGCAAGCTCGGGATCGATTTCGACCAACGTCACCCGCTCGGCGGCACCGCGGGCGAGCAGCGCAAGCCCGGCCGTGCCGACGCCGCCGCCGAGATCGACGGCGTGTTTTGCCGCCGGCGCCGCCGCCGCGAGCAGGATCGCGTCGTGGCCGGCGCGGTGGCCCTGCGCGGGCTGCAGCAATTTCAGCTTGCCGCCGAGGACGGCGTCGTCGGTGGTCGCTGCGGCGCGAAGCGGCGCCTCAGGACGCGGCGAGCGCATGGCCGTATCCCGCTTCCCGGAGAATTTTCCGCGCCCGCGTAGCGTCATTGGTCGCGATCAGGATGCGCCGCGGCAGCGCGCCGATCGAGCCCTCGACCGCGCTCATGTGCCGGTCGGCGACGTGGCAATCGATGCGGGCGGAGCGCAAAAGCGCCTCGACCGCCGAAATCAGCACGAGATCGTTGGTGCGCATCAATTCGGTCATGGGTTGGCGCGGCGCTCGATGCCGTAGGGCGCACGGTGCGCGAGATAGGCGAGCCGCTTCAATTCGCGCCGCCCGCGCGTCACCGTGTCGAGCACGAGGCCGGAGGTGAGCGCAAGGCAAGCGAGCAACATCAGCGCGGTCGAAAGGATCGCGGTCGGCAGTCTCGGCACCACGCCCTGCTCGAGGAAAGTCACCACCACCGGCACGGCGAGCACGATCGACAGTGCCGCGAGCAGCAAGGAGATCACGCCGAAAAAACGCAGCGGCCGCTCCACGCGGTAGAGCCGCACGATCGTCCACAGGATGCGCAGGCCGTCGCGCCAGGTATTGAGCTTCGACGCCGACCCCTCGGCCCGCGCGTAATAGGGCGTCTTCACCTCGCCTGTCGGCATGCCGAGCTCAAGCGCGTGAATGGTAAGTTCCGTCTCGATCTCGAAGCCGCTCGACAGCGCGGGAAACGACTTCACGAAGCGGCGCGAGAAAATTCGGTAGCCGGAAAGAATGTCGCTGAAGGCGCTGCCGAAGACTTCCGCCACGAACCAGGTGAGCACGCGGTTGCCGGAGCGATGGCCGAGCCGGTAGGCGTCGTGCTCGTGGTCGACGCGGGAGGCCACCACCATGTCGAGATTTTCGCCGACAAGCTTTTCGATCATCTTCGGCGCGCTCGGCGCGTCGTAGGTCGCGTCGCCGTCGACCAGCACATAGAGGTCGGCCTCCACGTCGGCGAACATCCGGCACACGACGTGGCCCTTGCCTTGGCGCGTCTCCACGCCGACGACCGCGCCGGCGGCGCGGGCGGCCGCGGCCGTGCCGTCCTTCGAATTGTTGTCGTAGACATAGATCATCGCGCCGGGCAGTGCCGCGCGAAATTGCTCGACCACCTGCGCGATCGCGGCCTCTTCGTTGTAGCAGGGCACGAGCACCGCGACGCGGCGCGGCGTGCTCTCCGTGGTGCCGCGAGGCTGTTCCAGCGGTTGATTGAATGCGCGCATCGGCCCTTGCCCTCGATTCCCGCAATCTATGCCGTAACCGGCGGCGCGCGAAGAGCCATACCCTCCGCCGAAGCCTTGCCGCAACGCAAAGCGCTTCTTTATAGTAACCTTGGTTTAGGAGACCCTACGTGGCCGTCGTTCTTCCTTTCGAGCATGCCGAGCCCTCGATCGAGCGGCTGAGCGCCCTCGTGCACGCCGATCTCGAGCGGGTCAACGGCCTGATCATCAACCGCACCGGCTCCGAGGTGGCGATGATCCCGGAGGTGGCGAACCACCTGATCTCTTCGGGCGGCAAGCGCCTGCGGCCGATGCTGACGCTGGCGACCGCGGCGCTCACCGGCTATCGCGGCCACGGGCATGTAAAGCTCGCCGCTTCGGTCGAGTTCATGCACACGGCGACGCTCCTGCACGACGACGTGGTGGACGCGAGCGAGATGCGGCGCGGCAAGCTCGCGGCGCGCATGTTGTGGGGAAACGAGGCGAGCGTGCTGGTCGGAGACTTCCTGCTCGGCCAGGCGTTCAAGATGATGGTCGAAGTCGGCTCGCTGCGCGCGCTCGAGATTCTGTCGGCCGCCGCCGCGATCATCGCCGAAGGCGAGGTCATGCAGCTCGCGGCGGCGAAAAATCTCGACACCACCGAGGACGCCTATCTCGGCGTGATCCGCGCCAAGACCGCCGAATTATTCGCGGCGGCGAGCGAAGTGGGCCCGGTGCTTGCCGAGCGGGCGAAGGCCGAGCAGGCGGCTTGCCGCTCCTTCGGCATGAATCTGGGCATCGCCTTCCAGCTCGTCGACGACGCGCTCGACTACGGCGGCAGCCGCGCGCGGCTCGGCAAGAACGTCGGCGACGATTTCCGCGAGGGCAAGATCACGCTGCCGGTGATCCTCGCCTTCCGCCGCGGAAACGAGGATGAGCGCCGCTTCTGGCGCGTCGCGCTGGAAGGCGGCGCAAGCGCGGAGGCGAATCTGGAGCGCGCGGTCTCGTGCCTGTTGCGGCACCGCGCGCTGGAAGACACCGTCGAGCGCGCCCGTCACTATGGCGCCATCGCCAAGGACGCGCTGGCGCTGTTCCCCGAAAGCGAGGGCAAGGCGGCGTTGATCGAGGTCGTCGACTTTTGCGTGACGCGCGCGCACTAAGCCCTTTTATTTGTCATGGCCGGGCTTGTCCCGGCCATCCACGTCTTATTCCGTGGCAAAGACGTGGATGCCCGGCACAAGGCCGGGCATGACGGGAGAGAATTATGCGTTAGCGCAACGTCGTCGCTTCGATCCACCAGTCCGAACGTTCGGCGCGAATTTCTTTCGCCGCGGCTTCCGCCCGCGCCATATCGTCATAGAGCGCGAACACGCTCGATCCCGAGCCCGTCATCCGCACCAGCCGCACGCCCGATGTCCGATACAGTCGCTCGTCCACGGTTGTAATCGCCGGCGTGAGCTGATGGGCGGTGTGGGCGAGATCGTTGGTCTGGGTATTGAGAAAGGCGATGAATTTGTCCCGCTCGAGCGGGATCGCTCCGCTGTCGGGATGATCGGCGAAACTCCCGCTCAGGGATTCGACCCCCACCTCGTCGTAGCTTGCGAACACCTCGTCGGTCGCCAACGACACGCCGGGGAATACGATGACCGCAGGAAGCGGGGGCAAGCGCAGCGGCACCGAGAGCCGCTCGCCAACGCCGCTGACCACGCGGGCCTTTTGTTGCAGACAGACCGGCACGTCGGCGCCGGTGTCGCCGGCGGCGCTCAGAACGCGCGGGTCTTCCAATCCCAGATCATTGGCCATGGCGAGCAAGCGCAACGCCGCCGCCGCGTCGGCCGATCCGCCGCCGAGCCCGGCGCCCACCGGCAATTGCTTGGTCAACTCGAAGCGTCCGAGCTTCAATCCCGCGATGCGTCCGGCGAGCTCGCGGGCGGCGATCAGCACGAGATTGTCGGACGCAGCCCCCGTCGCTGCGGCATTCGGTCCCATCAGATCGAGATCGAGCCCCCCGCCGGCGCTGAACGCCAACTCGTCGCCGATATCCGCGAAGGCGACGAGGCTAACGAGATCGTGATAGCCGTCGGCCCGCTTATCGAGGACTCTGAGCGTCAAGTTCACCTTGGCGGAGGCGCGGCTATGCAAGCGGTTCATGACGGGTGCGGCCGGAGCATGGCGGCGTAACGGAGAGCAGGCAAGTCTGCGGTCCTGTTGTCTTGTCCTTGCGGATGCCATGAATCGGGGGCATCCTGCCTTCGAACTCGGTTCCTCCCGCGAAAGCGTCCATGCGCCGCGGATCGATTTGAACCGGCATTATCGGAGATATCGCTTGAGGCCTTTTCGTTTCCTGATCGCCGGGCTTGCGGCGACGAGCATGCTTCTTCTTTTCTCTTACGCGACGCGGGCCGACGTTCCGCCGCAAGCGGTGATCGCGCGCACCTCGCCGGCGGGAAATTATCTCGCCGCGCGTTTTGCCGGTTCTACCCGCGACATGGCCGCCGCCGCCGCTTATTACCGCGCGGCGCTGCGCGCCGATCCCCGCAACGAAGACCTGATCGAGCGCACCTTCCTCGTGGTGCTGGCGAACGGCGCGGTCGAGGAAGCGATGCCGCTTGCCGAGCGGCTTTCCGCCATCGACCGCAACCAGCGCGTGGCGCGGCTCGCGCTCGCGGTGCGGGCGCTCAAGCGCGGACAAAACGCGCAAGCGCGCAGCCAGCTCACGCAATCGATGCGCGGGCCGATCGCGGATCTCACCGCAACCCTGATTTCCGCCTGGTCGACCGCCGGCGCCGGCGACGTCAAAGGCGCCATCGACAGCATCGACCGCTTGCAGGGCCCGGATTGGTACGTCGTGTTCAAGGATTTGCACGCCGGCCTCATCCTCGATCTTGCCGGTCAGCGCAAGGAAGCCGGCAAGCGGCTGGAGCGCGCCTATCGGCTGGATTCCAATGCGATCCGCGCCGTCGACGCCTACGCGCGTTGGGCCTCGCGCAACGGCGACCGCGACACCGCGCTCAAGACCTACGACGCTTTCTCCAAGGTGTTGCCCAACCATCCGCTGGTCGATGCCGCCGTCGCCGAACTCAAGGCCGGCAAGTCGCTCGCGCCGATGGTTCGCTCCACCGCCGCCGGCGCGGCCGAAGTTTTGTTCGGCCTGGGTGCCGCCCTCGGCCGCCAGGGCGGCGAGGATATCGGCCAGATCTATCTGCAGCTTGCGATCTATCTCGACCCGGAGCATCCGCTCGCGCTCTTGTCGCTGGCCGATCTTTACGAAAACTTGAAGAAACCCGAGCTTGCCATCGAGGCCTATTCGCGGGTGCCGGCGAACTCGCCGTTGAAACGCAACGCCGAAATTCAGATGGGTCTCAACCTCGAGACGCTGGAGCGTTCGGACGAGGCGAAGAAGCAGCTCGACCAGCTCGTCGCGCAGCGGCCGGACGATCTCGAAGCGATCGTCGCGCTCGGCAACGTGCTGCGCGCGCGCAAGCAGTGGAAGGAAGCGGCCGACGTCTATTCCAAGGCCATCAACCGCATCGCGGAGCCGGCCCGCCAGCACTGGACGCTGTTTTACTTTCGCGGAATTTGCCTGGAGCGCGCCAAGGATTGGCCGCGCGCCGAAAAGGATCTCGAGAAGGCGCTCGAGCTTTATCCCGAACAGCCGCAAGTGTTGAACTATCTCGGCTATTCCTGGGTCGATCAGGGGCTTTATCTCGACAAGGCGGTGAAGATGATCCGCCGCGCGGTCGAGCTGCGCCCGAACGACGGCTATATCGTCGACAGCCTCGGCTGGGCCTATTACCGCCTCGGCCACTACGACGAATCGACCGCCGAACTCGAGCGCGCGATCGAGTTGAAGCCCGAGGATCCGGTCATCAACGACCACCTCGGCGATTCCTACTGGAAGGTCGGCCGCGAGCTTGAGGCGCGTTTCCAATGGACGCATGCGCGCGACAACAAGCCCGAGCCCGAAGATCTCAGCAAGATCGAGGAGAAGCTGAAGTCGGGCCTGAAAGCGGAGGAGAGCACGCCCTCCAACTCCAAGGCGGGCTCAGTGACCGGCACCGGCGGAAACGGCGGATAGAGCATGATCCCGAAAAGTGGGAACCGGTTTTCGGAAAGATCATGCTCCA
>Ga0207505_100046_pt1 | contig 24244 bp, 23 predicted proteins | sample NitcycUWRROWE17A_FD_188207 | JGI IMG/M metagenome (GOLD analysis project Ga0207505, IMG submission 188207) | Soil microbial communities from Arlington Agricultural Research Station in Wisconsin, USA - Nitrogen cycling UWRJ-ROWE17-A (SPAdes) | ecosystem: Environmental > Terrestrial > Soil >... | reverse complement strand
TAGAGGCCGGGCTTCTTGCCCTTGCCCCACTTGGCGGCGGCGAGCGCCCCGCGGGCGAAGATCATGCGATCCTCCGCCCGGTGCACGAGCTCGATGCGCTCGGCGGGGCCGGCGAAGATCACGCTGTGATCGCCGACGACGCTGCCGCCGCGAAGCGCCGCAAAGCCGATGGCGCCCGCCTTGCGGGCGCCGGTATGTCCGTCGCGTCCGCTCACCTTGTGCTTGTCGAAGGGAATGCCGCGGCCTTCGGCGGCGGCGCGGCCGAGCAGCAGCGCCGTGCCCGAGGGGGCGTCTACCTTGTTGTTGTGATGCATCTCCAGAATTTCGATGTCGTAGTCATCACCCAAGGTCTTGGCGACGCGCTTGACGAGGGCGGCGAGCAAATTGACGCCGAGGCTCATATTGCCGGACTTAATTATGACCGTGTGCCGCGCGGCGGCCTCGATCTTCTGCTCGTCGGCCGCGGACAAGCCGGTGGTGCCGATGACGTGCACGATCTTCTTTTCGGCGGCGGCCGCCGCAAAGCCGACGGATGCCTGAGGACTCGAAAAATCGACGATCGCGTCGCTCTTGGCGATCAGCGCCATCGGGTCGCCCGCAACCCGCACGCCCATCGGCTTCAAACCCGCAAGCGTGCCGGCGTCCTCGCCAAGCTCCGGCGCGCCGACGCGCTCGACCGCGCCCGCCAACACCAGGCCCGGGCTTTCGCCGATCGCGCGAATAAGCGTGCGGCCCATGCGGCCCGCCGCACCCGTGATCAGAAGGCGCAAGTCGGCCATATCCATCTCCAAGTCCGTGCGGGATATAACGCGTGGGCTGCCGGCGGGAAAGCGAGGTTCGCGCTTTGGTTTACGACGGCTGTGGGCCGTCATAGCCCTCGACGATGACGATGTCGCCTTGCGAGATCGCCGCGCGGATGGAAAGCGCGTGTTTGTATTCCGGCGAATGCCAGCAATCGAGCGCCGCCTTGTAGCTCGGGAATTCGATCACCACGTTACGGGCGCGGCTCGACCCTTCGAGAGTTTCGAACTTGCCGCCGCGTACGAGGAAGCGGGCGCCATATTTCTTGAATGCAGCCGCATTCGCTGCAACATAACCTTTGTATTTTTCGGGATCGCTGACATCCATGCGCACGACCCAGTAACCCTTCGGCATCCGTTCCTCCCCGTTTGGCTCATTTTAGCGCGCCGGCGATTTCGGCGACAATCGCCTCGGCGGCGGCTTTAGGATCATCGGCGCTCAAAACCGGCCGCCCGACGACGAGATGATCGGCCCCCGCTTTGATTGCCTCTGTTGGCGTCACGATCCGTTTCTGATCGCCCGCCGCGCCGCCGGCCGGACGAATGCCGGGCGTCACCAAGAGCATCGCGCCGATCTTCTTTCGCAAGTCGGCGGCCTCGGCCGCCGAAGCGACGAGGCCATCAATGCCGATTTCCCGCGCCTGCTCGGCGCGCATCCGCACCAGATCCCGCACCGAATGGGAATAGCCCGCCTCCTCGAGATCGTTGTCATCCCAGGAGGTGAGCACGGTGACGGCAAGGATTTTCAGCGCGCTTTTGCCGCGGCCTTCGACGGCGGCGCGCATGGTCGGCGGGAAGGCATGCACGGTGAGGAACGTCGCGCCGAGTTCGGCCGCCCGCTCGGTCGCGCGCGCGACGGTGTTGGCGATGTCGTGCAATTTCAGGTCGAGAAAGACCTTCTTGCCGGAACGCGCAAGCGCCTGCGCGAACGGAAGGCCGCCCGCCAAAGCGAGCTCGAAGCCGACTTTGTAGAAAGAAACCGCATCGCCGAGTTTTTCGACCATACCTTCCGCCGCTCGCACATCCGGCAGGTCGAGAGCGACGATCAGACGGTCGCGGAGCGGGATCGGCACCGGCGGTCTCAAAGCTCGGATTCGGCGAAGGCGATCAGCCGCCGCAGCGAAGCGCGCAAGAAATCCGCCACGCGGCCATCCTTCAGCCCACCGTGATCGTCGAAGGCTTGGGCGGCTTCGCTGACGGCGACCTGCTCGGGCAGCACGAGCGCCCCCAAGCCGAGCTCCAGCACCTGGCGGAGCGCGATCAGCGCGCGATAGCCGCCGAGACGGCCGTTCGAGGTCGAACCGATCGCGAAAAAGCGGCCCTTGAAGGGATCGGCGGACGGCTCCTTGGCGCGCGAAACCCAATCGAGCGCGTTCTTCAAAAGCGGCGGCGTGGAGGCATTGTATTCGGGCGTCGCAATGAATACCCCGCGATGGGCGAGCATCATGCGGCGGAGCTTGCGCGCCGTCTCCGGCGCTCCCTCGCGCCCTTCGAAATCGGCGTCATAGAGCGGCATCGGATAATCGGCGAGCGAGATCAGGCTTGCCTCGGCATCGAGCAGCAAAAGCTCCTTGGCGACAAGCGCGGCGAGCCTCGCGCTGAACGCGCCGGTTCGGATGGAGCCGGCGAAAACCAGAATGCGCGGTTTCGCCATTGATTAAAGCGCGCTCGCTTTAAGTTGAATCACGGCGAGCCCCTAACATTTTTGCCGCGGCATGATCTTTTCCGAAAACCGGTTTCCACTTTTCGGGATCATGTCCTAGCCGGAGCATGATCCTTTCCGAAAACCGGTTTCCACTTTTCGGGATCATGCTCTAAGCGGCGCGATAGACCCAGACGCGGGCGGGCGGCAGATTCATCCAGATGCGCGGCGAGGCAGTAATCGTGAAGCGACTGGGGCGCGGCGGAATCGGCGCCGTCATCGCGTAGGTGAACTGCACGAACGGAGCGCCGTGACGAAGCAAGCGAAGCGCTGCAACGAGCGTGCGGAGCCGTACTGGCATCGGACGCGTCATCAGGGGCAGACTCGAAACCACCGCGGCGAGCGGCTTGCCGGCGGTGTCGCCCAGCGTTTCGGCAAGCGCATAGCCGTCGCCTTCGATCACCGTCACGCCGGGGAAGCGTTTGCGCAACAGCGCGCAGAATTCCCGGTTGAACTCGACAAGCACGAGCCGCTGCGGTGTGATCCCGCGCGCGAGGATCGCTTCCGTCACCGGCCCGGTGCCGGGGCCGATCTCGACTACGGGGCCGGGCACGCCGGGATCGATTTCGGCCGCCATGGCCTTGGCGAGCGCCGGGCTCGACGGCGATAGCGCCCCCGTCTTGATCGGGCTCTGCAACCAAGTCGAAAGGAATCGCACTTCGTCGTCGAGACGGAGCTTCGGCTTCTTGGCAACGAAAGAGCGGGACATGGATACCGGTGGGAAAACGAATAACGGGCGATTATCGCACAGTTCTCGGCCCGCGCCAGCGTCAAACGTGCGCCGCGGCAAGGGCTATTCGAAGAGTTCCCGCACCTTGGCGAAAAAACCGCTCGATTCCGGATGGGTATCCTTCGTGCTTTCCTTTTCGAACTCCTTGAGCAGATCTTTCTGGCGCTTGGTCAACTTCTGCGGCGTTTCGACCGTGACCTGCACGTACATGTCGCCGCGCGCTTTCGAGCGCAGCACCGGCATACCTTTGCTCGGCAGCCGGAAGCGCTTGCTGCTTTGCGTTCCTTCCGGGATTTTAACCCGCGTCCGGCCGCCGTCGATGGTCGGCACTTCGAACTCGCCGCCGAGCGAAGCGGTCGTCATCGCAATCGGCACGCGGCAAAAGAGATCGGCGCCCTCGCGCTGGAAGATCGGGTGCGGAACGATCGACAGAAAAATATAAAGATCGCCCTGCGCGCCGCCGCGCAGGCCCGCCTCGCCTTCTCCCGCGAGCCGGATGCGCGTTCCGTCCTCGACGCCGGCGGGGATTTGCACCTCAAGCGTGCGCTCTCGCGTCATGCGGCCGGCGCCGCTGCAAGCCTTGCACGGCTGCTCGATCACAGAGCCCCGTCCCTGACAGGCCGGACACGTGCGTTCGAGCGTGAAAAAGCCTTGCGTGTGCCGGATGCGGCCGGTGCCGCCGCAGTTACGGCAGGCCACGGGCTGCGTACCTGGCTTGGCGCCGGTGCCCGAGCAGGCTTCGCAGGTGACGCTGGTCGGAAGCTGCACCTGCGCCGTCTTGCCGGCAAACGCTTCTTCCAGCGTGATTTCGAGATTGTAGCGAAGGTCGGAGCCGCGCTCGCGGCCGGACGCGCGGCCGCGGCGGCCGCCCATGCCGAAGAGATCGTCAAAGATGTCGTGGAAAGCGGACGCGAAGTCGGTGCCGAAGCCCGCGCCGCCGCCGTGCTCGAAAGCGGCGTGACCAAACCGGTCATAGGCGGCGCGGCGCTCGCCGTCCTTCAGGATGTCATAGGCTTCGTTGATCTCCTTGAAGCGGTGCTCGCAATCCTGATCGCCCGGATTTTTGTCCGGGTGCCATTTCATCGCGAGCTTGCGAAAGGCGGCCTTGATCTCGTCGTCGCCCGCCGAGCGCGTGAGGCCGAGCACCTCGTAATAGTCCCGCTTCGCCATGACGCTTCCGTCCGCCGCGCTTGAAGCGCCCATTAAAAGACCGCCTCCGGAATTGCTCCGGAGGCAGCCGTCTTAACCCGTTCAACCGATTGCCGCCGCATGCGGAGCATCAGGCGGACTTCTTCTTGTCGTCGTCGACTTCGGTGAATTCGGCGTCGACCACGTCTTCCTTCTTGCCGCCGTCGCCGCCGGGCGAGCCGCCGGCATCGCCGCCGGGTTGGCCGCCCTGCTGCTGCGCCGCGTACATCGCCTCGCCGAGCTTCATCGAGACTTGCGCCAGCGATTGGGCCTTGGCCTGAATGGCGCCGGCATCCTCGCCTTTCAGCGCTTCCTTGAGGTCGGAGAGCGCATTCTCGATCGCCGAGCGATCGTTGGCCGCGACTTTGTCGCCGTATTCCTTCAGCGACTTTTCGGTCTGATGCACGAGCGCCTCGGCCTGATTCTTCGCCTCGACGAAAGCGCGGCGCTTCTTGTCCTCGGTCGCGTGCGCCTCGGCGTCCTTGACCATGCGTTGGATGTCGGCCTCGGACAGGCCGCCCGACGCCTGGATGCGGATCTGCTGCTCCTTGCCGGTCCCCTTGTCCTTGGCGTGGACGTTGACGATGCCGTTGGCGTCGATGTCGAAGGTGACCTCGATCTGCGGCACGCCGCGCGGCGCCGGCGGAATGCCGACGAGGTCGAACTGGCCGAGCAACTTGTTGTCGGCCGCCATCTCGCGCTCGCCCTGGAAGACGCGAATCGTCACCGCGTTCTGGTTGTCCTCGGCGGTCGAGAAGACCTGCGACTTCTTGGTGGGGATCGTGGTGTTGCGGTCGATCAGGCGTGTGAACACGCCGCCGAGCGTTTCGATGCCGAGCGAGAGCGGAGTCACGTCCAGCAGCAGCACGTCCTTGACGTCGCCCTGCAGGACGCCCGCCTGAATGGCGGCGCCCACCGCGACGACTTCGTCGGGGTTCACGCCCTTGTGCGGCTCCTTGCCGAAGAGCTGTTTCACGACTTCCTGCACCTTCGGCATGCGGGTCATGCCGCCGACGAGGACGACTTCGTTGATCTCGGCGGCCGAAAGGCCCGCGTCCTTCAACGCGCGCTTGCACGGCTCGACCGTTTTCTGCACCAGATCGTCGACGAGCGCCTCGAATTTCGCGCGCGTGAGCTTCATCGTCATGTGCTTGGGGCCGTTCTTGTCGGCGGTGATGAAGGGTAGGTTGATTTCGGTCTGCGTCGCGCTTGAAAGCTCGATCTTCGCCTTTTCGGAGGCTTCCTTCAGGCGCTGGAGCGCGAGCTTGTCCTTGCGCAGATCAATGCCCTGCTCCTTTTGGAATTCATCGGCGAGATAGTTGACAAGGCGCATGTCGAAGTCCTCGCCGCCGAGGAAGGTGTCGCCGTTCGTCGACTTCACCTCGAACACGCCGTCGCCGATCTCGAGAATAGAAATGTCGAAGGTGCCGCCGCCGAGGTCGTAGACCGCGATCGTGCCCTGCTTCTGCTTGTCGAGCCCGTAGGCGAGCGCGGCCGCCGTCGGCTCGTTGATGATGCGCAGAACCTCGAGGCCCGCGATCTTGCCGGCGTCCTTGGTGGCCTGGCGCTGGGCGTCGTTGAAATAGGCGGGAACGGTGATGACGGCCTTATCGACCTTCTGGCCGAGATGGGATTCCGCCGTCTCCTTCATCTTTTGCAAAATGAAAGCGGAAATTTGCGAAGGCGAATACTGATTCTTGCCGTCCGAAAGCCAGGCGTCGCCATTGGCGGCGCGCACGATGGCGTAGGGGACGAGCTTCTTGTCCTTCTCGATAATCGGGTCGTCGTAGCGGCGGCCGATCAGGCGCTTGACCGCGAAAAAGGTCTTTTCCGGATTGGTGACCGCCTGGCGCTTGGCCGGCTGACCGACCAGACGCTCGCCGTCGTCGGTGAAAGCAACAATCGAAGGCGTGGTGCGCATGCCTTCCGCGTTCTCGATGACTTTGGGGGTCGAACCCTCCATGACGGCCACGCACGAGTTGGTGGTGCCGAGGTCGATGCCAATGACCTTAGACATAGAACTACCTCTCATTTTCAGCAGGCCGCCCGGGCCCTGTTCAGCGCCCGGAAGAACAGCCGGGCGTCGCACCCGGACCGCCCCGTCGGCCCCCGCGTTCGGGGATTGGCTGCAATATCGCAGCTCGCGAGTGGATATAGGAGGGGGGTCTTAGGCCCGCAAGGCTCGACCGCCTGCGGGGCGGGGTGGAATTAATTAATTGCGGCGAACCGATCCCTTTCAGGGCTTATCGCGGTCGTTTCGTCCCAAAATAATAATCCCCTTGTCGCGGCCCACTTCGCTATAGGCCCCTAATAGCTCCGAGAGGGCGGGGTCCGAGCGCGCACGCGCCTGCCAGTCCATGTCCAGCAAAATAATATCGGGCCGTTCTCGGCGAATATCCTCGCGCAACATGGCGCGATCACCGGCCGCATAGCGCTCAAGCCGCGCGGCGACGGCCGGCGACCTTTCGGTTTTCAGCAGCCATTCCGCGTTCTCAGTGATCCAAAGGCTCCCGACCCGCTGCGCCCACTTGCCGCCGACCTGACGGACGAGGGGATGTCCGAGTCCGATGTCGGAGGAGATGGCGAGCACCTTCGGCTGGACTGCGTTGCGGCGAATGATTTCGGCGAGCGGCGTAAAGTCGACTGCGCGCGTCATCCAGTAAAAACCCGCGCCGACAAGGCAAAGCGTTACGACGAGCGAAATAAGGCGGTCCGTCCGCGAATTTTTGATCGCGATACCTTCCGGCGTCATTTTCTCCCGCGTGCCCGGAAGAATAGCGAGCGCAAGCAGGACGAGCGCGAGCATCGGATAGCTGTGATAAGGCCAGCCTTTGCCCTGCGCCGCATAGGCGAGCGCAAAGCCGCAAGACGCCAGCAGCAAAATGGAAAAGCGCGGCTGAAATATCGCCTCCTGCTGCTGTCGTGCGAGCAGAAAAATCGATATCAGCCAGAGGATCGCCGCCGCGTGGGTCAGGATTCCAAGCCACGGCAGGCGAATGGGGACGTAGACGGTTTGCACGAGCGGCAAGACGTCCGCGACGAATTGCGGATAGAAAATAAGGACGCTTGCACCATAGACCGCGACGATGCCGCCCGCGATCCAGTGCTCGAGCGCAAAAGTCGGACGCCAGGATTTCGCGTGATAGGCCGCGGCGGCGGCGGCGAGAATGATTGCGAGCGCGAAATGCGGCTTGATCGACAGCGCGATACCGGTACCGATGCCGGCGATCACAGTCGCGGCAAAATCGGGAAAGATGCCTTGCGCTCGCGCAGCGTAGACCGCAAGCGCCGGCAAAAGAACGATCACCGCGATATGCTCGCGCTGCGCGAAGGTACGGGCGGGGAAGATCAGAAGCAGGGATGCGGCGAAAGCCGCAAAGGCCCAGCCATCGACACCGTCGAGAAGTCGTGCCCGCCTTAAGATACGGCTCGTGATCCAAAGGCTCGCGCCCACGGCGAAGAAGACGAGCGTGTTGACCACGATTTCCGGAGCGAGCCCGATCAAGCGCGCGAGCGCCACGGCGGGCAGATAGAGCAAGACCGAAGCGGGCGGGTTGACCTCGATCAAATCGACATAAAGCCTCGTTCCGTCCAAGACTTTTTCGGATAGCGTAATCAGCCAGCTCACGTCCGTCGCGGTGACGATCAAGAGCCGAAGAACGATCGCCACGATGGTGACGGCGATCAGCGCCAGGACCGGGTGCAGGCGCGCTGCGAGCGCGGGAACCCCGCGTGGGCGGCGAAACGCGCGCGGCTCGTCGACGGTCGAGCTCATCTCGACCGCCGGGAGAATTCGCGTCGCACGAAATGACGAGAGGCGCCTTCTTTCGCGCCGCAGCGCAAAATCATGCCGCGCTCATCCGCTTTCGATCTTCTTCAGTTTTTTCCGCCGATGCGAGAGGACGGTCGAAACCGGTCCGCTTATCGACAACATAGAGCGGACGCCGTTTCACTTCGGCATGGATGCGGCCGATATAGAGGCCGATGATTCCGGTCATCAGCATGTTCACGCCGCAGAGGAACGAGATCACTACGATGGTCGAAGACCAGCCCTCGACAAGATGGCTGTGCGTGAGCCCAAGGCCAATCACGTACATTCCATAAAGCACCGCCAGACAAGATACGGCCAGGCCGATCCAGATCGCCAAGCGAAGCGGGGCATCGGAAAAACCGAGCACGCCGTTCACGGCGAGCCGCATCATCTTCCATAACGGATATTTCGTCTCGCCCGCGGCGCGCGGCGGACGGTGAAAGGCGACTTCCGCTTGCCGGAATCCAAGCCAGGCGAACATGCCGCGCACGAAGCGATCTTGCTCGGGCATCGAACGGAATGCTTCGAGAACCTTGCGGTCGATCAGGCGGAAGTCGCCGACATCGGCGGGGATGTCGATCGAGGCGAGATGCCCGAGCAGTTTGTAGAAGATGCCCGCGGTCCAGCGTTTGAACGTGCCCTCGCCTTCGCGCGAGAGCCGGCGCGCATGGACGATGTCGTTGCCCTCTTTCCAGCGCTCGATCATTTCGCCGACGATTTCGGGCGGATCCTGGAGATCGGCGTCCATCACCACGATGGCCTTCCCGGCGCTGGCGTCCATGCCGGCGGTGATCGCAATCTGATGCCCGAAATTGCGCGCGAGTTTAATGTAGCGGTAGCGAGGATCGCTCTTCGATTTCGCCTCCAGCACGATCGAACTGCAATCGGTGCTGCCGTCATCGACAAGAATGGCTTCGGCCGGCGCGTCGAGCCCGTCGAGCAGCGCGTCGATGCGCCGCAACAGAACCGGCAGGACGGCTTCTTCGTTAAAGACGGGAATGACGATGCTGTATTGAACGCCACCGTCGGATTGCGCGCTCATGGCAATGCCCATGCTTGGATCGCCATTGAGCGTAAAGTTGCAGTGTTAATAAGCCCTTTCGGGCGAACGCGGCCTCTGCCGCGGAGATAAGCGCCGCTCGGCGAAAGCCGAGGGAACCTTCAATTGCCGGAATTGTCCCGCGATTGCGGTCGCGCCGTTTCCTGAACCGGCGCCGTCCGGGGGCCGCCCTTGGAGACGCCGACCATGGCCGGCCGCAGCACGCGCTCCCCGAGCGCGTAACCCGGCTGGATGACTTGCGCGACCATGCCCGCCGGCACGTTCGCGTCGGGCACCTCGAACACGGCCTGGTGGAAGTGGGGATCGAATTTTTCGCCGTGCGGGTCGATCCGGCGAATGCCGTTCTTGGCCAGCGCCTTTTGCAATTCGCGGCTGGTCAGTTCGACGCCATCGAGCAGCGCCTTCAATGGACCTTCGGCGGAGATGCGCGCCTCCGCTCCCACCGCGTCGAGCGTGCGAGCGAGATTGTCGGCGACGACCAGCATATCGCGGGCAAAGCCGGTAATACCGTAAACGCGCTCATCGGCGACGTCGCGCTCGGCGCGTTTTCGCACGTTCTCGGCCTCGGCAGCGGCGCGTAGAAACTTGTCGCGCAATTCCGCCACCTGCGCCTCGAGCACCGCGACGGGATTGTTCTCGTTCGCGGCCTGCGACTCGGTAACGGCGTTGTTTTCGTGATCTTCGGCGCGTTTCGTATCGTCGGTCATCATGGTCCCAATGAAAGTATAATCGCCGTGGATATCAGGTCCGCGAGCCAAAAAATCAAGCGTTACCGTGCAGGCCGAGCACCCTGCTCACGACCCTGGCGGTGTAATCCACCATGGGGATGACCCGCGCATAATTGAGCCGCGTCGGACCGATCACGCCGAGCACGCCGACGACGCGCCCGGCGCTATCGCGATAGGGAGCGACGATGGTCGAGGAGCCGGAGAGCGAAAAGAGCTTGTTCTCGGAACCGATGAAGATGCGAAGGCCCTCGGCGTCCTCGGCCTTGCCGAGCAATTCGATCACGCCGCGCTTGGTCTCCAGATCGTCGAACAGAAGCCGCACGCGCTCGAGATCCTCCATCGCTTTCAAATCCTCGAGGAGTTTCGCCTGACCGCGAACGATCAGCCGGCGATCCGACGCCTCCCCTCCCGACCAACTGGCAAGACCTTCGGCGACGACTTTCTGGGTGAGCTCATCGAGCTCGGCGCGCGCGGCGGTGAGCGCCCGCTCGAGCTCGGCCCTCGCGTCGTTCAGCGTTCTTCCGCGAATGCGCGCATTGAGAAAATTGGTCGCCTCGACCAGCGAGGACGCCGGCAGATCGGCCGGCAGGGTCAGCAAACGATTTTCAATTTGACCGTCCTCGGAGACGAGGACGACGAGCGCGCGGCCGGGCTCGAGCCGGACGAATTCGATTTGCTTCAGCCGCGGATTGCTCTTGGCGGCGGTGACGACGCCGGCGCCGCGCGACAGGCCCGACAGCAACTGCGACGCTTCGGCCAGCACCGCGTCGAGACTGCCGCCGCGGGCGGCCTTCACTTGCGCCTCGATCGATTGCCGATCGCCGCCGGAGAGGTCGCCGATTTCCAGGAGCGCGTCGACGAAGAAGCGCAGGCCAAATTCGGTCGGCAATCTTCCCGCGCTGGTGTGCGGCGCGTAGATGAGCCCCAGCGCCTCGAGATCGGCCATGACGTTGCGCACCGAAGCCGGTGACAGGGTGATCGGGATCAGGCGCGAAACATTGCGCGAGCCGACCGGCTCGCCGGTCGCGAGATAAGACTCCACGATCTGGCGAAAAATCTCGCGCGAGCGCTCGTCGAGCTGCGCGAGGCCGACCTGGGCGGAACCGATGGGAGCATTGACCGACACGATGCCTGCCTCGGAAAAGCGACGATTGAGCAGTGTACGCCGATTATTGCCCCAGCCGAACAGCTCGCAAGCGCGGGCTTGTCGGCGCGTAGGGGTCCCTCCTAGAACTCTATCGCTTTAGATAGAATCGGCGCGTGTCCCTAGCATTTTACTGGAGCATGATCTTTCCGAAAACCGGTTCCCACTTTCCGCGATCATGCTCTAGAAGGGTTAACCCGACGGAGGATTCATGCGTCCCAGCAAGCGCGCCAGCGACGAGATGCGGCCTGTCAGCTTCGAGCGCGGCCTCGCGCGCCACGCGGAAGGCTCGTGTCTCGTCAAGTTCGGCGACACCCACGTGCTCGTCACCGCGACGCTGGAAGAAAAGCTGCCGCCCTGGCTCAAGAACCAGGGCCGGGGCTGGGTCACCGCCGAATACGGCATGCTGCCGCGGGCGACGCATGAGCGCACCCGGCGAGAAGCCTCCGCCGGCCGCCCGTCCGGGCGCACGCTCGAAATCCAGCGCCTTATCGGCCGCTCGCTCCGCACCGTCACGGATTTGCAGGCGCTCGGCGAGCGGCAAATCACGGTGGACTGCGACGTCATTCAGGCCGACGGGGGCACGCGGACGGCAGCGATCACCGGCGCCTGGATCGCGCTTCGCGATTGCATCGAGTGGATGAAAAAGCGCTCGATGGTGACGAAGAACCCGCTCAAGGATCACGTCGCCGCCATATCCTGCGGCATCTTCAAAGGCGAGCCCGTGCTCGACCTCGATTATGCCGAGGATTCGGAGGCCGATACCGACATGAATTTCGTCATGACCGGAACGAGCGGCATCGTCGAAATCCAGGGCACGGCCGAAAAGACCCCGTTCTCCGATGCGGAGCTCGCCGCGCTGATTGCGCTCGCGCGCAAGGGGGTTCAGCGACTGATCGAGTTGCAGAAGCTCGCGGTCGGCTGATGGGGCGCAAGCTCAGAGGCATGGTGGTGATCGCGACCCATAATCCCGGCAAACTGAAAGAGATGGGCGAATTGCTCCGGCCGCACGGGATTGAAACGATTCCCGCGGCCGATCTCGGACTGGACGAGCCCCTCGAAACCGGTTTGAGCTTCGCCGAAAACGCGAAAATCAAGGCTGCGGCCGCGGCGAGCGCATCGCGCCTGCCGGCGCTCGCCGACGATTCCGGGCTTGCGCTCGAGGCGCTCGACGGCGCGCCGGGGATCCATTCGGCGCGCTGGGCCGGAGAGAAAAAAGACTTTGCGCAAGCGATGCAAATGGTCGAGGAAAAGCTGAAGGCGAAAGGCGCCACGGCGCCGGAGCAGCGGCGCGGCGCCTTCGTCTCCGTTTTGTGCCTGGCTTGGCCCGACGGCGAGGCCACGACGTTCGAAGGCCGCGCCGACGGAACGATCATATGGCCGCCGCGCGGAAACAAGGGATTCGGCTACGATCCGATTTTTCTTCCCGATGGCTTCGACCGTACCTTCGGCGAGATGAGCTCCGAAGAGAAGCACGGGCTGCCGCCGCGCGGGCAGGGCTTGTCGCATCGTGCGCGCGCGTTTTTGAAACTCGCGGAGAGCTGCCTTGAGTGACGCAGCCGTTCTTGCGCGCGAAGCGATCGCCGGCCGCGGCCATGACGCCGGGTTCGGCATCTATGTGCACTGGCCGTTTTGCCTGTCGAAATGCCCCTACTGCGACTTCAACAGCCATGTGCGGCACGAAAGGCCCGATGAGGCGCGGTTCGCCCGCGCCATCGCCGCCGAACTCGCAGATGCCGCGGCGGCGGCGGGTGGGCGCACAGTCACCAGCATATTTTTCGGCGGCGGCACGCCCTCGTTGATGGGGCCTTCGACCGTCGGCGCGATCCTCGATGCGATCGCCCGGCATTGGCCGCTTGAGCCCGCGTGCGAGATCACCCTCGAAGCCAACCCCACGAGCGTCGAGGCCGAGCGCTTTCGCGGCTATCGCGCGGCCGGGGTTAATCGCGTATCGCTCGGCGTGCAATCGCTCGACGACGACGCGCTGAAATTTCTCGGCCGGCTGCATAGCGCGGAGGAGGCGCTCGCCGCGATCGCGATTGCGCGGGCGAATTTCCCGCGGCTGTCCTTCGATCTGATTTACGCCCGGCCCGGACAGACGCCGGCGGCCTGGCGGGCGGAATTGACGCGCGCGATCGCCGAGGCGAGCGAGCACCTTTCGCTCTATCAGCTGACGATCGAGGACGACACACCCTTCGCCGCGCTCCATCGCAGCGGGCGCCTTACAATTCCGGATGAGGCGGAAGCGCGCGCGCTGTGGGACGTGACGCAGGAGACCTGCGCGGCGCGCGGATTGCCCGCTTACGAAATTTCCAACCATGCCCGGCCCGGCGCCGAGTGCCGCCACAATCTCGTCTATTGGCGCTACGGAGACTATGTGGGGGTCGGACCGGGAGCGCATGGCAGGATTGGAAACGGGAACATCCGGCGCGCCACCATGACCGAGCGGCATCCCGAAAAATGGCTCGCGCTCGTCGAAGCAAACGGACACGGCCGCGTTGTCGACGATCCGCTGCGGAAAGACGAACAGGCGGACGAATTGCTGCTGATGGGGCTGCGGCTGCGGGAAGGCATCGAGCTCGCGCGGTATGCGGCGCTCGCCGGCCGCAATCTCAATTCCGCGCGCATCGCGACGCTCGAGGCGGAAGGCCTAGTCGAGGCTCGTGACGGCCGGTTACGCGTCACCGCCGGCGGCTTTGCCGTGCTCGACGCGATCGTCGCCGATCTCGCGGCGTGAACGCGCTCAAAGTGCGGCGTTGAAAAATGCCCGCGGGGCGGGGCTGATCACGCGGGTGCCGCCGCCGCGCATTTCCATCACCGCCAGGCCCCGCTCGCAGGTGCCGTCGGCGCGAAAGCGAAAGACCCCGTCAATCCCCGCGAAGCCGGAGGGATTGGTGAGCGCGGCCACGCTGAATCGATTGAGGCCTTGCGTTTTGACCAAGGCGGCGAGCAGCGAAACGGCGTCGTAGGCAAGGCTTGCCGTCCGCGCCGGTTCCTGCCCGAATCGGGACTTATATCGCTCGACGAAGGCGCGGTAGCCGGCGGAGTCGGGCGCCGCGAACCAGGCTCCGGTCATATTGGGATCGGCGAACAGCTTGGGATCGTCCCATAATCCCGTTCCGATGAACTGAATCCGCTGCTGCGACACGCCGCTGCGGGCCAGCGCCTGCACGATCTGCGGCGTCATGTCGGAGGAATCCGCGATGAAGACGGCATCGGCCTGTTTGGCGGCCGCGGCGGCGCGGCGGACAGGGTCCGCGAGCTTGGTCTGCTCGCTTGGGTAACGCTCGATGCTGACGACGCGCGCGCCGATCTGGGAAACGGCCTGTTGCAGCTGTGCCTCGACGACGGCGCCATAGGCGTTATCGGGAAGCAGCGCCACCAAAGATTTCCTGCCGTTCGCCGCGGCGTAACGAACAATGCGATCGACATCGGACTCCGGCAGGAAGCTCAGGAGATAAACGCCCTGCGCCGCCACATTGGTGTCGGTCGAAAAAGCGATCATCGGAATGCTGCGGCTTTTCGTGATTTGCCCGGCGGCGGCGACCGAGCCGCTGAATAGGGGTCCGAGCACGATCTCGGCGCCTTCCTGAAGCGCGGCGCGCGCCGCCGTTTGCGCGCCCTGCGGCGTGCCGCCGTCGTCCTTGACGATGAGTTGAATGTTGGGATTGGAGAATTCGGCGAGCGCGAGCTCGGCGGCATTTTTCATCGACTGCGCCGCGGCGCCAGCATTGCCGCCCGCGCTCAAGGGTAAAATCAGCGCGACGCGCGCGGCCCCCAATCCGGACCCGGCTGACGGCTCGGGCGCGGCCGGTCCCGCCGCGTTTGGACCCGTGGGCGCCGTTTCGGCCGGTCCGCCGATCGGGCCAAGGGCGGTGGAGCAACCGGCGAGCGCAAGGCCGATGCAGCAAAGGAAGGCGCGCGCGGCGGACAATCTGCGGCTCGGCTTGCCGTCGTTCGCGGTAAGGATCATTTCCGTCATGGCGCTTGAAGCCATCGCCGACCGTGCGCAGTCCTCGGGGCCGAAAGCGCCAGAGAGTAGAGAATACCGGGCCATGAGACGAGCGCTGTGCGGATGCTCCGGAGCCCGCTAACATTCGCCCCCAGCCCGCCATGCCGTCCGATCAAAAGCCGACAAAACGAAGTCCCCGCGCCCCGCTGCCGCTCGCGATCGTCCCGGTCGAGCTTGCACCCGGGCTTCATGTGGTCGCAACACCCATCGGTCATCTTGGCGATGTCACCTTGCGCGCGCTGGCCACCATTGCCGCGGCCGACCTTGTGCTGTGCGAAGACACGCGCGTCACCCGCAAGCTTCTCGACCGTTACGGCCTCAACCCACCTCTGCTGGCCTATCACGACCATAATGCGGCGGAGGTCCGGCCGCGAATATTGCGACGCCTCGCCGATAGCGCGGCCATCGCGCTCGTTTCCGACGCCGGAACGCCCCTTATCTCGGATCCCGGTTACAAACTCGTTGCCGCCGCGCTCGAGGCGGGCAACCGCGTTTACCCGGTGCCGGGCGCCTCGGCGCTTCTGGCGGCGCTGGTAGCGGCTGGCCTGCCGACCGACCGGTTCTATTTCGAGGGGTTTCTGCCCTCGAAAGCGGGGCAAAGACGCAACCGGATCGCCGAACTCGTGGAAATACCCGCGACGCTCGTTCTGTATGAGAGCGGTCCCCGCCTCGCCGAAAGCCTCGCGGACCTCGCGAACGGCCTCGGGCCGCGTTCGGCCGCCGTCTGCCGCGAGCTCACCAAGGCATTCGAGGAAGTCCGTCGCGGCAAGCTTGCAGACCTCGCCGCCCAGTTTGCGAAAGCCGCGCCCAAAGGCGAGATCGTGCTCGTGATCGCGCCCCCCGGCGATACGGCGCGGCCGGTTTCATCCGAAGAGCTCGACGCTCGGTTGAAACGCGCGCTCGCGCGCGGCACGCTCAAGGATGCCGTCGCCGAAGTCGCCGACGAAACCGGCTTGAAGCGGCGCGAGGTCTATGCGCGCGCGTTGGCGCTCGCAGACGAGGACAACCGATGAGCGAATTCGTAAAAAACGCCAAACGTCTTGCCGCCTTTCGCCTCGGCGTTTCGGCGGAAAGCGTTGCTGCGGTCTTTCTCGGCGCCAAGGGCTACCGGACGATCGCCCGGCGCTGGAAAAGCCCGGTCGGCGAGATCGATCTGGTGATCAAGCGCGGAGGATTGATCGTGTTCGTCGAGGTCAAGGCGCGGAAAGATTTCGATCAGGCGGCTGAATCGGTGCTCGTGCGGCAGCGCCGCCGGATCGTCGCGGCGGCACAAGCCTGGCTTGCGGCGCACCCCGAACATGCGGGATATGACATGCGCTTTGACGCCGTCCTGGTCGCGCCCGGCCGGATGCCGCAGCACGTCGTTGCGGCCTTTGAAGCCGATTGTTGAGGAGCATCGATGTCCCTGCGCGTTGCCGTTCAAATGGACCCGATCGATCGCATCCGGATCACGGGCGACTCAACTTTCGCGCTGCTGCTCGAAGGACAGGCGCGCGGCCACAAGATTTCCTACTACACGCCCGAGCAGCTCGCGATGATCGACGGCCGCCTGTTCGCGACGGTGCGGCCGTTGAAAGTGCGTGATCAAGAGGACGCTCATTTCACGCTCGAAGAGGGAAAGCGCGTCGAGCTTTCTTCCTTCGAAGTCGTGCTGATGCGCCAGGACCCGCCCTTCGACATGGCCTACATCACCGCGACGCATCTGTTGGAGCGCCTGCAGCCGAAGACCCTCGTGGTCAACGATCCCGCCGAAGTGCGCAACGCGCCGGAAAAAATGTTCGTCAACGCCTTCGCCGATCTGATGCCGCCGACGCTGATCACGCGCGAGCGCGCGGAAATCAAGGCCTTTCGCGACCAGCACGGCGACGTGGTGATGAAGCCGCTCTACGGCAATGGCGGCGAAGCGGTGTTCCGGGTGGCGCGGGAAGACATCAATTTCGGCTCGCTCTACGACCTTTTCGCAAAAACCTTCCGCGAGCCGTGGGTGACGCAGAAATACCTTGCCGCCGTGAAGGATGGCGATAAGCGCATCATTCTCGTCGACGGCGAGTTCGCCGGCGCCGTCAATCGCGTGCCGGCGGCCGACGATTTACGCTCGAACATGGCGCGCGGCGGCGTCGCCAAGGCGACCGAGTTGACGGCGCGCGAGCGCGAAATCTGCGAGCGGCTCGCACCCGAGCTGAAGAAACGCAAGCTTCTCTTTGCCGGCATCGACGTCATCGGCGGGCTGTTGACGGAAATCAACGTCACCTCGCCCACCGGCATTCGCGCGGTGAAAAAGCTCGGCGGGCCGGACATCGCGGCGCTGATCTGGGACGCGATCGAGCAAAAGCGCTAGAGCCGGCCCGTGAATACGCTGTTCAATCGAGCCCTGAATGCGGCCGCTCCCCTCGCCGGCGCTGCCATCGTCCTGTTCTGGCTGACGATCCAGGCCGCTTATGCCGACGGCGAGTGCCGGTTTGGCTCGCAGCGTAGCGTCACGCTCAAAACCATGGGGCCGTGCGAGTTCGATTTCGATCGAATGAGCTTCGCGGGCGACGCCGCCGAGCAGGCGGCCTGTCTCACCACGAAGGTGATGAAGTTCGGCCAGCTTGGGCCGCGCGCCGAGCTTCCCGAGGGCTTCGCCAAGCGCGTCGGACAATCGCTCGACCTTCCGAACCGCGAGGCGGTGCATGCGTTGCTCGATGATTTTGGTCTCGATCAGACATTCGGGCCGAACCTTTCCGAGCAGGTCGCGAGCGCACGCGACAACGATTCGGTTTCTCCGTTTGTGCAATACTTCGTCATGCACGACACGAGTTCGCCGAACTACCACAGCCGCGAATTTCCGCCCGATATCGATCATGATCCGTCCATCAACGATCTCCGCCGCTACATGTGCTCAAACAAGATCGAGGTCGCGCACGTGTTCATCAATCGCGGCGGCGCGGTTTTGTTCGCACACGATTTCGGCGTGCCGTGGCGCTCGACCAAGTTCGAAATGGCGACCAATTTCGGCTCGGCGCTGATGGGGTTGTTCGTGCATGTGGAGCTCATTCAGCCGCGCCGGAACGAGCCGAAGCACGGATGGCGCAACGACTTTCAGGCGCCGACGCCGGGCTTCAGCGCCGCGCAATACGAGCGGCTCGCCCTCGTCTACATCGTCGCGAGCGTGCGCGCCGGGCGCTGGCTGATCCCGGCTTTTCACGCGGTGATCGACGAGGGGATCTACGACAAGCACGACGATCCGCAGAACTTCGAATTCGCGCTCTTCAACGAAAATCTGGAAAAGCTGCTGGAGCGGCTGCGAAACCCGTCCGCCAAGCAGGGATCCTTTGTTCCCTAAATGTTCTTGCCGTCCTAGCCGATTTCATTTAGTTTTGCAGCCGGATTGGGGATCTCGATGGTCCAGCACGTCGCGACGGTCGCCTTCGAAGGGGTCGAGGCCAAGCCCGTCGACGTGCAGGCGCAAGTGGCGCCGGGCTTGCCCGCTTTTGCCATTGTCGGTCTTCCGGACAAGGCCGTTTCCGAAGCCAAGGAACGCGTGCGTGCCGCCTTGATCGCCTCGGGCCTGGCACTGCCGGCGCGGCGGATCACCATCAACCTTGCGCCCGCGGATCTCCCGAAGGAAGGCAGCCACTACGACCTGCCGATCGCGCTCGGCCTGATGGCCGCGATCGGCGCCATTCCTTCGGATGCGATGCAAGGCTTTACCGTCGTCGGCGAGCTCGGTCTCGACGGCTCGCTCGCGCCGGTCTCGGGCGTGCTGCCGGCCGCGATCGCGGCCAACGCGCAAGGCCACGGCCTGGTGTGCCCCGCCGCCTGCGGGCCCGAAGCCGCCTGGGCGAGCCCGGAGATGGAAATCCTCGCGCCCACCTCGCTCATTCAGCTGGCGAATCATTTGCGCGGCACGCAGGTTCTTTCCCGGCCCTCGCCGAAAATTCGCGAGATGGCCGAAGCCACCCTCGATCTTGCCGAAGTCAAAGGACAAGAGAGCGCCAAGCGCGCGTTGGAGATCGCTGCCGCCGGCGCCCACAACATTCTCATGATCGGACCCCCCGGCGCGGGCAAATCGATGCTGGCGGCAAGGCTGCCTTCGATCCTGCCGCCGCTCTCGCCCAGCGAGCTGCTTGAGAGTTCGATGATCGCCTCCGTCGCCGGCGTGATTCAGGACGGCGCGCTGACCAACCGGCGTCCGTTCCGCAATCCGCACCATTCGGCCAGCACCGCGGCGATGGTCGGCGGGGGCCTGCGCGCGCGACCCGGCGAGGTTTCGCTCGCCCATCTCGGCGTTCTCTTTCTCGACGAGTTTCCCGAGTTTCAGCCGCAGGTCTTGGATTCGCTGCGGCAGCCGATCGAAACCGGCGAGATCGTGATCGCGCGCGCCAACCACAAAATCACCTACCCCGCCCGCTTTCAGCTGGTCGCCGCCATGAACCCGTGCCGCTGCGGACGCGCCTATGATCTCGGATTCAGCTGCAAGCGCGGGTCGAACGCGCGCTGCATCGCCGACTATCAGGCGCGGCTGTCGGGGCCGTTGCTCGACCGCATCGATCTGCACATCGAGGTGCCCGCGATCAACGCTTCCGATCTCGTGCTGCCGCCGCCCGCGGAAGGAAGCCGCCAAGTCGCCGCCCGCGTCGCAGCCGCGCGAAAGATTCAGGCCGAACGCTTCGCGGCCCTCGGCAAGCCGGACTTGCGGGTCAATGCGGAGGCGCACGGCAATGTCCTCGACGAGATCGCACCGCTCGAGGCGGCAAGCCTCAAGCTTTTGCGCGAGGCGGCGGACGCCATGCGTCTTTCCGCCCGCGGCTATCATCGCGTGCTAAAGGTCGCGCGCACCATCGCCGACCTCGACGGGGCCGAGGCCATCGGCCGGCCGCACCTCGCCGAAGCGCTCGCTTATCGGGCGCTTTACGATCGCCTGCAGGTGGCGGCCTGATCGTTCAGAAGCGATTGATTTCGGTAATAGATCGTCAACCAAGCAGCGCGAATCCGCCGGGCCCGGGCTTTGCGCGCGCACCCTATTGATCGGCGCACGCATCCTATTAATCGGCGCAATGGCACCTTCGAGCGCAATTATCAACGGAAGCGGGGTGCGCTATGGCCGCAGCCAAGGCGCAGATCAGTTCAAACGGATTGCGGTCGCGAACATCGCCTATGCGGTCCCTGCCGGGACGCCTCGCGCTCCTGTTCCTTGGCGTCACCGTGGCCCTGCTGCAGTTCGGCGGCAACGCCGGCGCGCAGGAAGGGCCGCTCAATCCCGCTGAAAGCGGCGACATCGGTTTTGCCGGCATGCTCGCGGGCCTGCTTGTCGTCGCGCTCGCGACGCTGGCGCTGCGCCATCGCCGCTCGAACACGCTCGCGGCGCGGCTTGCGAATCTCGAAGCGCGGTTGGAAGCGCGCGACGATCGGGTTTGGGCGCTTGAGGAGTCTCTTGTCCGCACGACCAAGCTCGCCGATGCGCAGGGCGATCTCGTCGTGCGCGAGGACGAAGCGGGGCGCGTCACGTACGCGAGCGAGATGCTTTGCGCGCTCGTGCAAAGGCGGCTCGACGAGATCGTCGGCCATCCGATTTCGCTCGAAGCGCGCTCGCAAGGCGCTCGCGTCGCGCATGCGGACGGCTCGATTACCTTCGATCAGGAAATCGCGACCGAGGCCGGCTCGCGCTGGATCGCTTGGAAGGAAGTCACCGTTCGCGACGAAGCGGGACGGATCGTCGAAATTCAGCGCGTGGGCCGGGACGTCACCGCCCGCGTCGCCGCCGAACGGGCGCTTGCGGTGGCGCGCGAGAAGGCCGAGGCCGCGAGCCGCGCCAAATCGCGCTTTCTCGCCGTGGTCAGTCACGAGGTGCGCACGCCCTTGAACGGCGTCTTGGGCATGGCCGATCTTCTGTTGGAGACGGGACTTTCCCCGGAGCAGCAGACTTACGCGCGCGCCATGAAAACCTCGGGCGAAGCGTTGCTTGCGCTGATCGAAGAAATTCTGGATTTCTCGAAAATCGAGGCCGGCCGGCTCGATCTCGAATCGATTCCTTTCGATCTCGCCGCGCTTGTCACCGACGTGGCCGAGCTGATCGCGCCGCGCGCGCAGGCCAAGGGCATCGAGATCGCCGCCGACATCGACGATCATATGCCGGTTCGCGTCGCGGGCGACGCGGCGCGGCTGCGTCAGGTGTTGCTGAACCTCGCCGGCAACGCGGTGAAGTTCACCGACGCGGGCGGGGTCTCGGTGGTCGTCGAGCGCGAAGACGATCGAACCCGCTTTATCGTCAAGGACACGGGGCCCGGCATCGAGCCCGAGGCGCAGGCGCGCATCTTCAACGAATTCGAACAAGGCGACAGCACGCTCGCGCGGCGGCATGACGGCACCGGCCTTGGCCTCGCCATTGCGTCGCGCATCGTCGAGCGAATGGGCGGCGAAATCGAGTTGAGCAGCAGCCCCGAGCACGGATCGAGCTTCAGCTTCACCATCGAGCTGCCGGCGGTCGGAGACAAACAAGCCGCGCCCGCCTGCCCGGACTTTTCGTTCCGTGACATTCTGGTCGCTTCGCCCTCGCCCGTCGTCGGCCCGTTGCTCGAGCGAAGGTTGGCCGCCTGGGGCGCGCACGTGACGCTCGCCTCGGAAGCGAAGATCGCCGAAGCGCTCTTGCCCGAGCGGAGATGGGATCACCTTTTTGTCGACCGTTCCTTCGGCATCGACGCGACCCATTCGCTCGTGCGCTCCGCCGCCCGCCACGCGAGCCAACGGCTGGTTCTGCTCGCGCCGTCCGAGCGGCCGGAGCTGTCGGATCTGCGCAGTGCCGGCTTCGACGGTTATCTGGTGAAGCCGGTGCGGGCCGCCTCGTTAGCCGCGCGGCTGAGCACTCCCGAATCCGAGGCCGAGCCGGGTTCCGACTTCGATTTCGAAATGAGCGCCAATTCCGGACGCAAGCAGCGCGCGCTCGCCGTTCTCATCGCCGAGGACAACGAGATCAACGCGCTGCTCGCCCAGGCCATGCTCGGCAAGCTCGGCCATGTTCCGACGGTGGTGGCCGACGGCGTTTCCGCGGTGAGCGCCGTTGCGACCGCGCAAGCGGTCGGCGCGCCTTACGATCTTGTCCTGATGGACTTGCATCTTCCGGGCATGGACGGGCTCGAGGCCACGAAGCAAATCCGCGCGCTCGGCGCCGAAGGCGGCCGCGTTCCCATTATCGCGCTCACCGCCAACGCCTTCGCCGAGGACCGCGAGGCCTGCCGGGCGGCCGGCATGGACGGATTTATCGTCAAGCCGTTCGACCGCGAGCGGCTGGAAGAAGCGATCGCGGCCGTGCGCGGCGGCAAAGCCGGCAAGAACAGCCAGGCGGCGTGATGCCAGCGAGGACGAAATAATAGCAATGACTGTCGATAAGAAAGCGCTAGGCAAATGGCTGCGCGAGATTAGGGAGATTCTGAATCGCGAATGGGACCCGATAAGTGGGTGTCCCGAAGACGAATATGAAAGCTATGCGAGAAAGATTGCTGCGATGGTGCGAGATGGCACAACCGACGAACAGCTCTTGAAATATTTGGAACATGCAGAAGTCGAGAATATGGGCTTAAGCCACCCCTTTGACGTAGACCGGGGCAACCGCGTTGTCGCAGCCCTTCGCGCCGTAAGCTTGCCGCTGCAATCAGCCTAGGCCGCTACCTGCTGCCATTTCGTCAAAGCTTGCGCAGCGCGACGGTTTCGATCCGGTGATCCGCCCCTTTTCGCAAGATCAGGCTCGCGCGCAGCCGCGTCGGCAGAATGTTCTCGCGCAGGTTCGCGAGATTGATGCGGTTCCACAATGAAAGCGCCGTATCGAGTGCCTCTTTCTCGCTCGCCGCGGCATAGCGATGAAAATAAGACTTGGGATCGCGAAACGCGGTTTCGCGCAGGCGCATGAAGCGCTCCACGTACCAGCGCTCCAATACGTCCTCGTCGGCGTCGATATAGACGGAAAAGTCGAAAAAATCGGAGACGAACGGCGTTGCCTTGCTTTCTTTCGCGCCGCGGTTCGGCTGCAAGACGTTCAGGCCCTCGACGATCAGGATGTCGGGACGATCGACCTCGACGGTCTCGCCGGGGATCACGTCGTAGACGAGGTGGCTATAGACCGGCGCCCGCACCGGGCGATATCCGCCCTTGATGTCGGTGAGAAAGCGCAGCAGCGTCTCGGTGTCGTAACTTTCCGGGAAGCCCTTCTTCTCCATCAGACCTTCACGCTCGAGCACGGCGTTCGGCAGCAGAAATCCGTCGGTGGTGATGAGATCGACCTTCGGCGTGTTGGGCCAGCGCGAGAGCAGCGCCTGCAGCACGCGCGCGGTCGTCGATTTTCCGACCGCGACCGAGCCGCCGATGCCGATGATGTAGGGCATCTTGGCGTCCTCGGTGCCGAGGAAGCGCTGCATGGCGCGAAACAGCTCCTGCATCGCGCCGACGTAAAAGGAGAGGAGCCGCGACAGCGGCAGGTAGATTTCCTCCACTTCCTTCATCGACAGCTGGTCATTGAAGGCCTGCAGCTCCGCGATCTCGCCGCGGGTCAGCGTCATCGGCGTGTCTTCACGCCGGGCGGCCCATTCTGCGCGCGAAAAGACGCGGTAGGGCGAAAGGCCGTCTTCGATCCGCTGTTCCATCGTTGTTCGGTCTTTCCGTCAGATCTTCCCGCGCGCCGCCTTTTCCTCGAGCCCCGACCGGCCGGTACGCCGCTCAAGCTCCGCATAGACCTCGTCGAGCTTCACGCCGCGCGCTTCGAGGACGACGAGAAGATGGTAGAGGAGATCCGCGCTTTCCCCGATGAGCGCTCCCTTATCGCCGGAAAGGGCCGCGACCACGGTTTCGGTCGCCTCCTCGCCGAGCTTCTTCGCGCATTTCTCGATGCCCGCGTCGAGAAGCTTCTTCGTATAGGATTGGTCGCCGCCCGCCCGCGCGCGCTCGGCGATAATGGCGGCAAGATTTTCGAGATTGAAGCCGGGCATGAACGGCGCTCCGCTGGCACTCTAACGGCGCATGATCTGTTCCGAAAACCGGTTCCCACTTTTCGGGATCATGCGCTTACCGGCGCATGATCTTTGCTGAAAACCGGTTCCC
>Ga0207505_100045_pt1 | contig 24304 bp, 24 predicted proteins | sample NitcycUWRROWE17A_FD_188207 | JGI IMG/M metagenome (GOLD analysis project Ga0207505, IMG submission 188207) | Soil microbial communities from Arlington Agricultural Research Station in Wisconsin, USA - Nitrogen cycling UWRJ-ROWE17-A (SPAdes) | ecosystem: Environmental > Terrestrial > Soil >... | reverse complement strand
AAAGTCATCGAATTGCGCGGCGACTGGACGCTCGAAAACGTCGTGCCCGGCACCCGCCCCGATCCCAAGCCCGGCCGCGGCGAGGTCGTCGTCAAGATGGAGGCGGCCTCCGTCAACTACCGCGATAGCGTCATGGTCCGCCACGGTTATGGGCGCCATTCCGGCACACTGCCGTTGATCGTGCTCTCCGACGGCGCCGGCCGCGTGATCGAGACCGGCGCCGGCGTCACCCGCGTCAAGAGCGGCGATCTCGTCTGTCCGCTGTTCGCGCAGACCTGGTTCGGCGGCCCGTTGCGCGAGGCGCACCGCGCGCAGCTGCTCGCCGGCCCGCTCGACGGCGTGATGCGCCAATACATGTGCCTTTCACAAGAGGCGTTGGTGAAGGCGCCGGCGCATTTTTCCGCCGCCGAGGCCGCCACCCTCCCCTGCGCCGCCATCACCGCCTGGAACGCCGTGATCGAAAGCGGGACTGCGCCGGGCGACCTCGTGGTGACGCAAGGCACCGGCGGCGTTTCCCTGTTCGCGCTGCAATTCGCCAAGCTCGCCGGCGCGACCGCCGCCATCACCTCGTCGAGCGCCGACAAGATCGCGCGCGCTCACGCGCTCGGCGCCGACATCGTGGTCAATTATCGCGAGCACCCCGAATGGTCCCGTGAGGTGCGGAAGCTTGCCGGCGGGCGCGGCGCCGATCTCGTCATCGAGCTCGGCGGCGAAAAATCGCTAGACCAATCGCTGCGCGCGGTGCGCGTCAGCGGCACGGTGGCGCTGATCGGCGTCTTGTCCGGCGGGATTGCGCCGTTGAACCTCGGCCGCGTCGTCACCCAGCACGTGCGCCTGCAGGGAGTGACGATCGGCAACCGCGACATGTTCGAGGCGATGGTGCGGGCGATCGAGCGGCATCGCCTCAAACCGGTGATCGACGCGCGCCGCTTCGCCTTCGCGGAGACGCGCGCCGCGATCGCCGCCATCGCCGAAGGCCGGCATTTCGGCAAGATCGTCGTCGAGTTCTGACGCAGGCCTGCAAAGTAGAAAGGCCGTCGCCTTTCGGCTCCGGCCTTTCCCGCCCCCTCCAGGCTTCTTCTTGTTAGTGCGTGGTCAGCCATTCGCGGGCGGCGTGCTGCGCCGTCGCGATTTCCTGCTCCGACATCTCGGCCGCGAGTTCGCGGCGGCGCTCGATCGCCGTGCGGTTGCCGCGCGCGGCGGCGAGGTTGAACCATTTATGCGCGGCGATGCGGTCGATCGCCGCGGCGCTGCCCGCCGAAAACATGATGCCGAGCTGAAAAAAGATGTCGCCGGCCGAGTTGCCCTGCCCTGTCGCGGCGGTCTCAAGCGTGGCGATTTCGTAACGCGCCATTTGACGTCTCCCCATTCCCCGGGCGGCCCTTTCCGCCGCCCTTTGTGAGACGAGGATTGCCCGGCGGATTTGAATCTCATCTTAACCGGTTGGCTGAATGGACCGTGAACGGCGGCGGCCGGGCGAGCGGATTCACGCCCGATTCAGCATCGAAAGCGCCCATTGGTGGCGCGCCCGCTGGCGTCGAAAGAAAGCGGAAACGATCGTCGGTGACGAAGCGCTCACCATCGCGACAAACCCCCATGGACGCGACGTTGTCGGCGCCCCGCTTCCGCCGCGCGCAGGGGTGTTCTAGCTTGCGCGCCAGGATTTGGCGGTTTTCCAGGGAGGAACCGATGAAGGTCACGGGCGAACCGATGCGAAAGCTTGCTTATCTGCTGCTTGCCTTGCTCGCCAACGCCGTTGTTGGCGCCGTCTTGTCGAACCCGGCCGCCGCCGATGCGCAGACCGAGCGCGGAAAATATCTCGTCAGCCTCGGCGGCTGCAACGACTGCCACACGCCGGGTTACTTCCTCGGCAAGCCCGACTTCTCGCGCGCGCTGGCAGGATCGGAGGTCGGCTTCGAACTTCCCGGCCTCGGCGTTTTCCATGGGCCGAATCTCACGCCCGACAAGGACACCGGCCTCGGCAACTGGACGGCGGAAGAAATCGTCGCGGCGATCACCAAGGGACAGCGCCCCGACGGCCGCGAGCTGGCGCCGATCATGCCGTGGAAAAGCTTCGTGGTGCTCACCAAGCAAGACGCCTTGGCCATCGCGGCCTATTTGAAAAGCCTGCCGCCGGTGAAGAACAAGGTGCCGGGACCGTTCGGGCCGAACGAGACGCCCACTTCGTTCGTCATGAAGGTCGTGCCGCCGGCGGCGAAGTAGCGGCGATGAAGCCGACAAAAAGGTAGAACGGCCGGCATAAAGCCGGCCGTCCCCTTTTAACGCGGCGAATTCACGTTAAGCGCCGCCGCCGCCAGCCTCGCCGACGTTCTTGTTCGGATTGCCCTGAACGCCGTTCTGCTGCTGCGGCTGATAGAGCGTATCCGGACGGTCCGTCCCGTTCTGCGCGGACGCCATCGCCGTCGAGCCGAGGAGGAGGGCGCCGATTAGCGCGAGTTTGGTCTTCTTCAACATCAGTCTCTCCTTTTTCTGGAGGGGAGTTTGAGGTCGTCGTCTTCAACCTCGGTTACGGCACGTCAACGTTTGCGCGCCGGGCATGTTCCGCGCGATGCAAAAAAATAGCGCGGAAAAATCGCGCAGAAAAATTTGTTTCACGTCGCAAACAAACATTTTTCACATCGCTGACAATATTCCCGCTTGCCGCAATGAAAACGGCCGGCACTCTCGGAGCACCGGCCGTCTTTCAATCCAGTCTAGCGATGCTTAGTTACCGCCGTTCTCGCCGACGTCGACGGTACGGTCGAAATAGGCGTCCTGCGCGTTGGTCGGCGCGTAGGAATGCGTGCCGGCGGAGGCCGCGGTGATGCTGCTGACGAGCAGCGCGGCAATGAGAGCGAATTTCTTCATGACTTTGTCTCCTTCATCTTGATGGAACGCTCGACTCAGCGGGGTGCGAAGCGAACGTCATGCGCAGAGAAGTGGATTATTGCGATGCAACATTCAACTCACGATCGCGCGCGCGAAGCGTGAAGAAAATTTGATTCTGGCCCGCATCCAAAATGCTGATGACTTTTTGTGCGTTTCGCCGAAAGATTATTTATCTTTGTTTGCAATGTGTTAGCTGGTCCGTGCAAAACCTCTTTGCGGACATTGACGCGACGTCAGGCGGCCTCATGGAATCATTGCAACGCAAATATGCGCTCTGTGCATTGCAACAATTTAATCTGTTCGCTGTGCGCCCGCGCGAGAAATGCGGCAAGCCCGCGTCGCCGCTATGTCGCGCCGGTGAATCGCGCGCGCGATTCGTCATGCGCGCGAATCAACGCCGCGCAATCGCGATCAGGCGCGCGCGCCCTGCGTGAACAGGATTTTCCACGCTTCCTTGTCCTTGGCGATGTCGACCTTGCCCGCTTCCTCGACGCGCAGCGCAATGCCGCGCTGCACCGCCGGCCGCGCCGTCACCCGTTCGAGCCAGCGCTTGAAGTGGGGAAATTCGCCGATGTCCTGGCCCTGGCGCTCCCAACCGCGCGCCCAGCCGACGCACGCCATGTCGGCGATCGAATAGGCGCCGGCAAGGTATTCGCGCGTGGTGAGGCGCTTGTTCATCACGCCGTAGAGCCGCCGCACCTCGTTGGTGTAGCGGGCAATCGCGTATTCGATTTTCTCCGGCGCGTAGCGGCGGAAATGATTCGCCTGCCCCGCCATCGGCCCGAGATTGCCCATCTGCCAGAACAGCCACTCCTCGACCTCGACGCGCTTGCGCTCGTCGGCGGGATAGAACTTGCCGGTCTTGCGGCCGAGATACTGCAAGATCGCGCCCGACTCGAACACCGAGATCGGCTTGCCGCCGGGGCCTTGCGGATCGACGATCGCCGGCATGCGGTTGTTCGGCGAGATCGCGAGAAACGCCGGCTTGAACTGATCGCCGCGCGCGATGTTCACCGGGATCATTTTATAGGGCAGCCCGCACTCCTCGAGCATGATCGAGATTTTCCAGCCGTTCGGCGTCGGCCAGAAGTAAAGCTCGATCGGCTTCGTCTGCTTGACGGCGCCTGGCGCCGCGCGCTTCGCGGCGCGTCTCGCCTTATTCACGCGTTTCGCTTTTGCCCTGGCCATACATGAACTCCGCTGCAATCGGTGGATAATCCGGCGGATGCCCTAGACCGCTGCACGCGGAACGGCAATGGCGCAATCGGCATGCGAGCCATGCCGTTACCTCCTCACCGCGGCGTCGCGGCGTAGCCCTTCACCAGCACCGGGCCGGTCGGCCGGCCGGTGGGCGAGCCGCCCGCCTGCTCCAGCGTGATCTCGTAGATCTGGTCGTTCTGTTGCGGCAAATCCGCGCGTTCGAACCTTGCGCTGTGCGTGCGATCGATGAGGCCGACCGAGACCGGCCCTTTCTGCTTATCCCACAACGTCCACAGTTGCATCGTGAGGCCGGGCGGAACGTCGAAATCCTTGAGCGGCACGATCGTGAGCGAGCCGTCGGCGAAAGCCTGAACGATCGCGCCCGGCGACGCCTCCCCGGTTTGCATCACCGCGATGACAATCGGGCGCGGCGTCGCGCGGCCCGCCATCAATCCGAGCGCGACCGCGAGCATGAGCGAAGCCGCGGCGCCTGCGAACGAGGCGCCGCGCCAAAAGCCAAGGCTCGACCACAGCCGTTCCCGCCAATGGGACGCTTCGTCGTCGACGCCGCGCCGCCGGAGGCTTGCCTCGATCGTTTCCCACAGCGCCGCGGAAGCGGGTACCGGCGTCGCGGTCGCATCAAGCGCGGAAAAATGCTCGCGCCAGCGCGCGACCGCCGCCGCCAAGGCGCGCTCGCCCGCGAGCCGCCGCTCGAAATCGGCGAGTGCCGGGCCTTCCAAGAGCCCGAGCACGTATTCGCCCGCGAGCAGATCGTCCGCCTCTCGGTCGCTCATGCCAGGCACTCCCTGAGTTGCGCGAGGCTTCGGGTGATCCACGACTTGGCGGTACCAAGCGGCACGCCGAGCCTCGCCGCGATCTCGCCGTGCGAAAGGCCCTCGACATAGGCGAAAAGAACGCCGGCGCGGCGGCGCGGATCGAGCCGCTCCAAGCAGCGCCGGAGCGCGCTTCCCTCGGCGAGGCGGTCGAAGGCGTTCTCGCCGTCATGGCCGCGGTCGATGGCGGCGGCGATCTCCTCCTCGGGCGCGGCCTGTTCGCGGCTCGTGTCGCGCAGCGCGTTGATCGCGCGGTTCCGCACGATGGCGAATATCCAGCCGCGGCCGGCGCCGAGCGCCGGGTCGTAGCGCGCGGCATGCCGCCAGATCTGCACGAATGCGTCGTGCACGATTTCCTCCGCCAATTCCCGCCGCTTCACGATGCGCTGCGCGACGCCGATCATGGCCGCGGCCTCGCGCTCGTAGATCGCGCGCAACGCCGCGCGATCCCCGCGCCCGCAGGCGGTGAGCAGCGCCGCATGGTCCTGCCCTGCGCTCAATTGCAAAGCTCCCCGCACCCGCTTGATCCGAACCCGGCCCCTCGCCGATCTAATCAGGGGAGCGGGAGCGGCGCCAGCGGTTGCGACCGCACAAGTCAGCTGTCGGCGACTTGTGCATTCAAAAAAAGACATCGCAGGAGGAACACGCCGAAGTGATCCCCGGATGCACGCCGGCGAAAATTATTCCTCGCGGCGCTGCATCCGCTCTCCTCTCCCGCGGGTAGAGCGGCGGAGGGCGCCGTCCGGCTCCCTCCGCTAAACGTTCAGGGAGACCGAAATGTCACGTATCCGCAATCATTTGATTGCGTCCATTGCCCTTCTCGGCGCCGTGACGGCGTCGGCGGCGGCTTCCGCGCAATCCGCGATCATTGCTTTGGTCGGCGACAACAATATCGCGCTGATCAACCCCTCCAGCATGAAAGTGACGTCGAGCGTGCCCGCCAAGGGCGTAAAGAAGCTCTTCGGCATCGACGTGCGCCCGGCCGACGGCATGCTCTACGGCGTCACCGACACCGGCTGGATCGTCACCATCGACCCGAAGACCGGCGCGGTGACGCAGAAGGCCGAGCTTTCGACCAAGCCCGAGGCCGGCACCACGGTGAGCGTCGACTTCAATCCGGTCGTCGACAAGATGCGCGTGCTCACGAGTTCGGGGCAGAACCTCCGCGTCAACGTCGACGACGGCAAGGTGACGGTCGACGGCGAATTGAAGTTCGCCGACACCGACATGCACAAGGGCGAGAAGCCGAACATCGTCGGCGGCGCCTACACCAACGCCTGGAAGGGCGCCAAGGAAGCCGCGCTCTATGACATCGACGGCACGATCAGCGCGCTCTTCAAGCAGGCGCCGCCGAATGACGGCGTGTTGTCGGCGGTCGGCAAGCTCGGCTTCAAGATCACCGGCCCCGTCGCCTTCAACATCGTGAGCGAGGCCGAAGGAAAGAACGCCGCCTGGCTCGTCCACGCCGGCACGGTCTATTCGGTCGATCTCGCGACCGGCGCCGCCAAGGAAGCGGGCAAGCTCAACAGCGTCAAAGGCCCCGTGCGCGACATCGCCTGGTGGTCGGGCGCGCCGAGCACGATGTGAGCTAACCCGAACTCGCCGGCGGCGGATCCCGGTCCCCGCGTGCCGCCGCCGGCTCTTTTTTCGGGATCGGGAAGCAAAAGCCTCGACGCAACGGCGGAGACTAAATTCATTGTCATCCCGGAAGTCGAGCGAAGCGAGGCTATCCGGGATCCATAAACGCCCCGCCCGGAATTTCACTCTGAGATTCTAGATCCCGGGTCTGCGGTGCGTCATTTCATGCCGCACCGCGCCCGGGATGACGCTCGGATTACGCCGCCTTTTGCTCGCCCGGCAACAGCTTCTCCGGCGTGCCGAAGCCCGGCAGCGCTTCGATGCGCTTCTTCCACGCCGAGAGATTCGGATAGCGCGCCAGATCGAAGCCGCCGTCGGCCGCATAATAAATGACGCCATAGCAGTCGACGTCGGCGATCGTCGGCGCCTCGCCGACCAGCCACGGCTGCTTGCCCAAATGCCCTTCGAGCACGGCGAGCCCCGCCTCGCCGTCGCCCTTGAAGGAATCGACCACGTCTTGCGCTCCCTTGCGCAGGCCCTGCTTGTAGGCGCGCGAGCGGAACACGCCCGGCGCGAGCCGGTCGAAATCCCAGAACATCCATTCGCGGATGCGCGCATGCTCCTCGGCGTTCTTGCCGCCGAACTTCTTCAGCTTCTCGGCGAGATATTGCAGGATCGAAGCCGACTGGCAGAAGTGATGACTGCCGTCGTAAAGGCACGGCACCTGGCCGAAGCGGTTCTTGGCGAGATATTCGGGCTGTTTGTGCGCGCCGGCGCGCAGATCAACGTGATGGTAGCTGAACGGCTCGCCGCTGAGCGCGAGCATGAGCGCGACCTTATAGGTCGGGCCCGACAACTGGTGCCCGTACAACGTGAAACGATTGGCCATGGCGGCTCCTCGGGTTTTTGATGGATGCGGACCGCGGATCTCCCCGCGGGGTATGCCCGACTATAGCGGCTTGCGCCCGCGGCGCGAAAGCCGTTGCGCAGAGCGGCCGGCTGTGATCGAACGTCGCGCCCGCCGAAATCCCTTCAAAGGCCGAGCTTCTTCTTCAACAGCTCGTTCACCGCCTGCGGATTGGCCTTGCCGCCGGTCTCCTTCATCACCTGGCCGACGAACCAGCCGAGCAGCGTCGGCTTCGCTTTCACTTGCTCCACCTTGTCCGGATTCTTGGCGATCACCCCGTCGACGGCCTTTTCGATCGCGCCGGTATCGGTCACCTGCTTCAGGCCGCGTTTTTCGACGATCGCGCGCGGGTCGCCGCCTTCGTTCCAGACGATCTCGAACAGATCCTTGGCGATCTTGCCGGAGATCGTGCCGTCGCCGATGAGATCCACGATCGCCGCGAGCTGCTTTGCGGAGATCGGCGAAGTGGAAATGTCCTTTCCTTCCTTATTCAGGCGGCCGAAGAACTCGTTGATGACGAAATTCGCCGCCGCCTTGGCGTCGCGGCCCTTGGCGACTTCCTCGAAGAAGTCGGCCGTCTCGCGCTCGCCGATCAGAACGCCGGCGTCATAGGGCGAAAGCCCGTAATGTTTCACGAAGCGCGCCTTCTTCTCGTCCGGCAATTCAGGCAGCTCGGCTTTGAGCTTGGCGACGAATTCCTCGTCGAATTCGAGCGGCAGCAAATCGGGATCGGGGAAGTAGCGGTAGTCGTGCGCCTCTTCCTTGTTGCGCATCGAGCGCGTTTCGCCCTTGGTCGAATCGAACAGCCGCGTCTCCTGCTCGATCTTGCCGCCGTCCTCGATCACGTCGATCTGGCGCCGCGCTTCAAACTCGATGGCCTGGCCGATGAAGCGGATCGAGTTGACGTTCTTGATCTCGCAGCGCGTGCCGAGCGGCGCCCCGGGCTTCTTCACCGACACGTTCACGTCGGCGCGGAGACTTCCCTTCTCCATGTCGCCGTCGCAGGTGCCGAGATAGCGCAGGATCGTGCGCAGTTTCGTGAGATACGACCGCGCCTCGTCGGCGGAGCGCATGTCGGGCTTCGACACGATCTCCATCAGCGCCACGCCCGAGCGGTTGAGATCGACGAGCGAGTTCGTCGGATGCAGGTCGTGGATTGACTTGCCGGCGTCCTGCTCGAGGTGCAGCCGCTCGATGCCGACCTCGATCGCCTCGCCGTCCGCCATGTCAACGGTGACCTTGCCCTCGCCCACCACCGGCGACTTGTACTGGCTGATCTGATAGCCCTGCGGCAGGTCCGGATAGAAATAATTCTTGCGGTCGAACACCGATTTCTTGTTAATCTTCGCCTTCAGGCCGAGCCCCGTCTTCACCGCCTGCTCGACGCAGCGGCGGTTGATCACCGGCAGCATGCCGGGCATCGCCGCATCGACCAAGGAGACGTGCGAATTCGGCTCGCCGCCGAAGGCGGTCGAGGCGCCGGAAAAGAGCTTGGCGTTGGAGGTAACCTGGGCATGGACCTCCATGCCGATGACGATTTCCCACTCGCCGCTTTCGCCCTTGATGCGCTTCGATTTTTTGCCGGCTGCGTTCATGCTGATCGATTCACTCCTTGCAGACCCGAGAGAACCCCATCGGGATCGCGGGGACAAGTCCGCTGATACCGAGCGTTTCTCGTGCCGGCCGGGGAACTCCTCCCACCGCGTCCGCGTTAGCCCGCAGCGGATCGGAGGACGGAATGCCTCTTGACAATGGACCAGGTGGAAGTCTCGGCCTCCTGCTCGGAGGAATTGTCGCCATCGTCGTGGTGATTTTTCTGATCGCGGGCGGCGAATTGGGCAAAACCAAGGTGCAGGGAGACCAGGACATGCCGCCGGTCTCCTCGCCGGAGAAAACATTCCGCTGAGGCTCAACGATCGCCGGTTAATAACGCCTTCGCGATCGCCGCGCGTTCGGCTTCGAACGTTGCGGTGGAAGGCGTCTTCCCCGCCCGGCGATACCAGTAATGCGCGTTCGCCGGGTCGCCCTCGATGCGGTGAAGATGCGCGTGCACCCAGGCCGCGTCGGCCCCGTCGAGACCGTCGACGAGATTATGCGCCCGCTGCCAATCGCCCTTCGCCATCCACCACAGCGCCGCCAGCGGCGGTGAAATCCCGGCGCGGGGCGCGGGCTCCGCCAGCGACGCCATGAATTTTTCGAATGTCATCCGCGCGATCCTAGCATCGCCCCCTTGGATCAAGCCGGAACCATCATTTTTGCCAAACGTTATTCCCGCATAAAATCGAAAGGAGGACACCATGCCTCGGGTCGATCCGTACAAGACGCAATATGATTACGACTACGAGCCCAGTACTTCCGGTGCAGTGCTCTTCGTCAGCGTGATCGCGGCGATTATCGTCGCTTCGCTGTTGTGGGCGAATTATACCCCGCAGATCGGCGCCACCAATACGCCGATCGTGAATAATACGCAGCCAGCGACGCCGACAACGCCGACGATGCGCTGACGAATGAAGCTTATCGCCGCGGCGGACAGTCGTCCGCCGCGGCGATTTCGCGCGTCAGCGCGCTAAAGGCAGCCGACGAAAACAAAAGGGATTTTGGCGCTCTCACCACCACGGCGCCGGCGAAAAATGCCCGGCCGCCCGCTCGATGACGGTGCCGAGCGAAAACAGCGCTTCCTCGTCGAACGGCCGGCCGATCAGCTGCAGCCCGAGCGGGAGCCCGGCGCCGTCGAGCCCGGCTGGAACCGAGATGCCGGGCAACCCCGCCATGTTCACCGTGACCGTAAAGACGTCGTTCAGATACATCTCCACCGGATCGCCGGAAGACTTCTCGCCGATGGCGAAGGCGGCGGAAGGCGTCGCCGGCGTGAGCACCGCGTCAACGCCCTTGTTGAACGCCTCTTCGAAGTCGCGCTTGATCAGCGTGCGCACCTTTTGCGCGCGCAAATAATACGCATCGTAATAGCCGGCGGAGAGCACATAGGTGCCGATCAGAATACGCCGCCGCACCTCCGGCCCGAAGCCCGCCGCGCGCGTCTTCTCGTAGAGCTCGGTCATGTCGCGGCCCGGCACGCGCAGGCCGTAGCGCACACCGTCATAGCGCGCGAGATTGGAGGATGCCTCCGCCGGCGCCACGATGTAATAGGCGGGCAGCGCGTACTTGGTGTGCGGCAGCGAAATCTCGACGATCTCGGCGCCCGCCGCTTTCAACCACGCCGCGCCCTCCTCCCATAGCTTGTCGATTTCCTTCGACATGCCCTCGACGCGGTATTCCTTGGGGATGCCGATCTTGCGGCCCTTGATCGAGCGGCCGGCGGCTTTCTCGAAATCCGGCACTTTGCGATCGGCGCTCGTCGAGTCCTTCGCATCAAAGCCGGCCATCGAGCCGAGCAAGATCGCCGCGTCCTTCACCGTGCGCGCGAACGGTCCGGCCTGGTCGAGCGAGGAGGCAAACGCCACGATCCCCCAGCGCGAGCAGCGGCCGTAGGTCGGCTTGATGCCGACGACGCCGCAAAAAGCCGCCGGCTGGCGAATCGATCCGCCGGTGTCGGTGCCGGTGGCGCCGAGACAGAGCCGGGCCGCCACCGCCGCCGCCGAGCCGCCCGACGAGCCGCCCGGCACCAAGGGCGCGTTCGAGCCCTGGCGCCGCCACGGCGAAGTCACCGGGCCGAAGGCGGAGGTCTCGTTCGACGAGCCCATGGCGAATTCGTCGTTGTTGGTCTTGCCCAGCATCACCGCGCCGTCGCGCCATAGATTGGCGCTCACCGTCGACTCGTAGCCCGGCACGAAATTGTCGAGAATTTTCGAGCTGGCGGTGGTGCGCACGCCTTCGGTGGCGAACATGTCCTTGACGCCGAGCACGATGCCCTCGAGCGGGCGCGCCTCGCCTTTTGCTAGCCGCTGGTCGGAATCCGCCGCCATCGCCCGCGCCTTCTCCGGCGTCGGCAAGATGTAGGCGTTGAGGCCCGCGGCTTTTTCCATTGCGGCGAGGTGCGCGTCGGCGATTTCGCGCGCGGAAAATTTCTTGCCGCGCAGCCCGTCGCGCGCCTCGGCAAGCGTGAGGGAAGTGAGCGAGGTCATCTCTTTTCCCTCCCCCTTGTGGGGAGGGTGGCCAACGCAGCCAAGCTTGCGCAGGCTGCGTAAACTTGCCTGCGCTGCGAAAGCGAGCGGTCGGGTGGGGGTGGCAGCAATAGCGCGAGGGCGTTAATGACCCCCACCCTGCTCGCCGCAACGGCGGCTCGCTTCCCTCCCCACAAGGGGGAGGGATTAAAAATGCTCCTCATTCCACCACCTTCGGCACGACGAAAAACCCTTCTTCCGTCTGCGGCGCGTTGGCGAGCACGCGGGCGGCGTCGCCGCCGTCGGTCACCTTGTCCTCGCGCAGCAACAGCTTCATCGGCGTGACCGAGGTCATCGGTTCGACGCCCTCGACGTTCGCTTCCTTGAGCTGCTCGATGAAACCGAGGATCGAGTTGATCTCGCCCCGCAGGTGTTCGATCTCCCCGTCATCGACGGCGATGCGCGCGAGATGCGCGATGCGGCGCACGGTGGCGGCATCGACGGACATTGGGTGTCTCCTCGTTAGATGCGCGGGCTATAGCAGACCGGCTTTCGGGGCGTAAATACCGCGAAGGCCTCTCATCCGGCCGCCGAAAAAAAGGCCCCGGCTTTCGGCCGGGGCCACAGGACTCGCTTGAGGACAGAACGCTTTACACAGAACCCGGCTTGTGAGCGGCCACCCTGCTCGCCAGCGAAGCCGATCGAAGCGATGCCCGCTTCTATTCGCCTTCCTTGCCGATCGCATAGGCCGTCTCGCCATGCACCGCGTCATCTCCCACCTTCAAGGTCGCCTCATCCATGCGCAGCGGCACGAAGAACGAGATGACTTTGAGAATAATGAAGGTACCGATCGCGTTGTACACGATGATGAAGGCCGCCCCCTCCGCCTGCAGCAGGAGTTGAGGGGCATTGCCATAGAGCCAACCGGTTACGCTGAGGCCGGGCGCCTCTTTGTCCGTGCCGAGATACATGAGCATGTCGGGGTTGGCCAGAACGCCGACCAGCAAGCCGCCCATGAGGCCCGCAACGCCGTGGGTGGAGAACACGCTGAGCGTATCGTCCACCTTGCTCATGAACGTCGTCTTTTGCAGCTTGTTCATGGCGAGCCATGGGATGATGCCGGCACAAACGCCGATGGCGATCGCGCCCAAGCCGTCGACGTAACCGGCGCCGGGCGTGATTGCGACGAGGCCCGCGATCATGCCGTTGACCGCACCGAGAACCGACGGCTTGCCGTAGGCCATCTTGTCCATCAGCGTCCAAACCAGGAGGGCCACGGCGGTCGCGGTATTGGTGTTGAGCACGGCCGCACCCGCATTGGCGTTGGCGAAGTACGGATCGCCGCCGTTGAACCCGTTCCAACCGATCCACAGGATTCCCGCGCCGACGAGGGTGGTCAACAAACTATTGGCCGGGAAATTTTCGCGATCCTGTTTCAAGCGCGGGCCAACCAACCACGCCGCGACGAAGCCCGACGTGCCGGCGGCGAGATGGATGACGTAGCCGCCCGAGAAGTCGGCCACGCCGAGGGCGGAGAGCCAACCGCCGCCCCACAGGCTGAATGCCCCAACCGTGTAAACCAGGGTCATCCAAACCGGGCAGAAAATCATCCACGCCGTGAAGTTCATGCGACCGAGCACGGAACCGGCAAGGATGATGACGGTGATGGCGGCGAATACGAACTGGAAGTACATCAGCGTCGACATCGGAAACGTGAGCTCCGGCATACCGGATGCCGCTTCCGGAATCGTCGCCTGGCCGAGGGTAAAGGTGGCCGAGGTCCCCAAACCCGGCATTCCCACGAACGCCTGGTCCATGATGGATAACCATTTCGGTCCGAACGCCATGTTGTAATCGAACAGAACCCAGACGACGAGGACCGAAGCGAAGGCGTACATCGACATGAAGGCGGAGTTGATCGCCCACTTCTTCTTGACGATGCCGCCGTAGAGAACGGTCAGCCCGGGAATGCTTTGCAGGGCGACGAAAGTGGCCGCCGCAAGCTGCCAGGCGTTATTTCCGCTATCCAGCCACTTCGGTGATGCTATGTAAGCCGCGAGTTGCCAGGCATTACTTCCTGCGTCCAGCAACTGTGGAGATGCTACGAGTGTCATGTTGTACTCCCCCAATGCCTCTCTGCGCGCCAATTCGAATAGGCAAGCGCTTAAGGACTGGCAAAAATTATGCCATTGAAGGAAACGTTGACTAAGCATGACTCAGCATGTCTTCTCGACGAAGGTTTGGTTCGGTGACCAAAAAATCTACAACGTGATTAGAAAATGAGCAGGGAAATGCTGCGAACTCTAACCCGATCACTGGCGGCGGGAATTGTTGCGTCGGCCGCCGGTATTCCCGTTCCCACCTTTGGTGAAGCGCAACGCGAGACCGCTATCACCTGCACCAACCCGACAAGCGGCGCGACTTGGCAGATCAGGATCGACTACGAGCGAAAGACCGTGGATTCCTATCCGGCTACCATAAGTGACACCAAAATTTCATGGGCTGACGCGAAGGAAAGCAGCAATTATACGCTTGATCGCAAGTCCGGTGATCTTACGGTCGTTGTCCGATCGAGCACCGCCGGCCATTTCCTCTATGATCGTTGCAAGCTGGAAAATTGAATTCGCGTTCGCGGAATTAAAGCCGGCGCTATCACCCCGTCATGATCCGGGCTGCCCGCCGCCCTGCGGAAATCGGAGCAGCGATGGTTGAACGGGTCTCCGGCGTCAAAGCAAGCGTAGGGTTCGCCTCGGAGACCGGACCGCGCGAACAAAATGAGGATTTCGCCGGCGCCGTTTTTGGCTTTGAGCTGTCAGAGCCGCGCCGCGACATTGTCGCGGCGATCGCCGACGGAATTGGCGGCGCAAAGGGCGGCCGCGTGGCAGCCGAGACCGCCGTGCGTGGTTTTCTCGATGGATTTTGCGATCTGCCCGAAACCATGGAGGTGCGGCGCGCGGCGGCCAGGATCTTGAATGCACTCAACGCCTGGATCCATTCCCAAGGTCAGCGGGACCCCAAGTTGGCCGGGATGGGATGCACCTTCACGGCGCTGGTGCTACGCGGTCGCGTCGCCCACGTGCTGCATGTCGGCGACACGCGCGCCTATCGGCTACGCAGCGATCGCCTCACCCGCCTGACCAGCGACCACGTGCGCGAGGACGGCACGGGCCGCTCGAGCATCCTTTCCCGCGCGCTCGGCGTGGAGACAGAGGTGCGGCTGGACTATGCGGCGCATCAGATGGCACGGCACGACCGCTTTCTCCTGTGCAGCGACGGAGTGCACGGGTTCCTGACGGACGAGGCCATCGCCGACATTCTGCGCGAGCGTTTTGCTTCAGAGGATTCCGCCCGCGCGCTGGTTGCGGCCGCGCTCCAATCCGGTAGCGCCGACAATTGCACGGCTTTGGTGCTCGACGTCGTCGACCTGCCGACGGCGGAATCGGCCGATATCGGCGCCGCCATCATGCAACTGCCCTTGATGCCGGTGCCGATCGACGGCGAGACGATCGACGGTTTCGTGCTCAAAGTGCTGGTGTCCGACGGACGATATACCCGCCTCTACGGCGCGATCGACGAGATTGAGGGTGGCGAGGTGGTATTGAAGTTTCCCAAGCCTCAGGTCGCGGCTGTCGCCGCCTACCGCGCGGCGTTTGTCCGCGAGGCGTGGGTCGGCGCGCGCGTGCACAGCCCGTGGGTCGGCCGCACCATCGAGCTGCCCCCCGGGCGGCAGAGCTGCCTCTATACGGTCATGCCGCTTTATCAGGGCGAGCTATTGGAATCGCGGCTCGCGCGCCCCCCGTTGCTGGGGCTGGAGGAAGGACGCAATATCGCGATCAAATTGGCCCGCGGCGCGGCGGCGCTCCACCGCGCGGGCATCATCCATCGCGATATCAAGCCGGACAACGTGATTCTCGAGAGCGAGGGATCACTCAAGCTCATCGATCTCGGGGTGGTGCGCGTGCCCGGGCTGGAGGATTTCCCGTCCAAGGACATTCCCGGCACCGCTGCTTATATGGCGCCCGAAATGTTTGCCGGCGAGCCGGGAAACGAGGCGACCGACATTTACGCCCTCGGCGTCACGATGTTCCGCGCCTTCACCGGTGAGTTCCCTTACGGCAATCCCGATGCCACCAGCCGGCCGCGCCGGGACCGACCGCAGGCGCTCTCCGATCTGCGCCCCGACCTTCCCGCCTGGCTGCAGGATGCGCTCGGGCGAGCGATCGCGATCCATCCGGCCGAGCGATTTCAAGACGTGATGGAATTCGCCTTCGAGATGGAGGCGGGACCGGCGCGGGCTCCGGCTGCGGAGCGCCGGCCGCTAACGCTCTATGAACGCGCTCCGCTCCGATTTTGGCAGGGCGTGGCGGCCCTGCTCGCGCTCGCGCTTCTCTTCTTGCTGCTGCGGCGACACTGAACGATACAAGCCGCGGCGAGCATGGACGGCCGTCTGCCGCGCCACAGCTGCCGCGCAAACGACAAACCCCGGGACGTTGCCCGGGGTTTCGTTAACTGCGGCATATCCAAAGGATCAGTATCTCGCGGCGATGGCGTCCCCGCCAAACTTGTAGTTGATCCCGAACCGCACGATTTGGTCGGTGACATGCGCGCTCGACGAGCCCGTTCCGCTGATTGTTTGCGTGACCGGAACGCCGGGGATTGACACCGAAGAGGAGAACGGCGCGGTGGCGTTGGCCGTTCCTAAATTCACGTAGAGGTATTCCACGCGCCAGGTCCAGTTGCTCGACGGGCTGATCGCGCCCTCGATACCGGTGCCGATGGTCCAACCGAGTTTGGTCCTCGAATCGCTAAACGCCGCGCTGCCCGATGCAGGACATCCCGGTCCGCCCGAGTCACAAGGGCCGCCGGTATCGGTGAAAGTCCCGGTAAAAGAGGCGTCGCCAAACGTTTTCACCCGGCCATAGGCCAAGCCGCCCGTTCCGTAGAACAACATCCGGTCCGCTGCAAAGCCGAGGCGGCCGCGAAGCGTTCCAAGCCAATCGATCTTAGCGGCCAGGGTGCCGGTCCCGCTGCCGGTCAAGCTGCACGGAGGAAAGGTATCGCCGAAACAAGAAGCCGAAGAAACGGCGCCGGTTCCGGTCAAACTATCTTTCTGACCCGACCACTGAAAATCCGTCTCCAGGCCCCACACCCAGCTGGATGCCTGCCAATTGTACCCGGCTTGGAGCCCGCCGATGACACCGGCCGGCTTCAGCGAAGCCCCCGTCGCGCCGGGGATGGCGACGCCGTTGACATCGAAACCGCCGACGTTGAGATCGTCTTTCCCCCGGCTGTAGCCAATGTTGCCGCCGAGGTAGAACCCCGCCCAGCTAAACGGCGCGACGTATGCCGGCGGCTGGTAATAATTGGCTCGCGGAAGATCGGCGGCAATCGCCGGACCAGCCATAGCCAAGCCGATGAACGCGATGCGCGAAAGAGAAGCTTTCATCGAATCCCCCCGATGCAGCCAGCAGTCAGATTGATCCCTTAGATTTCGCCGGTTAATAAACATTAAACATCGGGCGTCCGCGGGAGGGGGACGCCCCTGGGCTCGGCTCTGCGTTGAGAAGGCTGCGGCAATCGCGCGCGCCGGCGATCCCGCCCGCCGCGATCAGGCGGCTCGCAGCTTCGCCTTGCCGCGACGGCCGGCGCTTTCAATGAGCGTCCAAGCAATCACGGCGCTCGCCGCCGCAAGCAACGCCGCCGTGATCGAGATCAAGCGGAAGGCTGCGACGAACGCGTCCGCGATCGCCTGCCGTGCCGCGACTTTGACGCCTTCATCGATATTCGCGGGTAATTCGATGGCCGCGAGCATGCTGCGTTGTTGCGCTACCGTCTCGACAAGGGCGGGCGGCAGCTGTGCGCGCGCTAGATTTCCATCGAGGCCGCGGTTGAAGGTGAGCGCAAACAGGATCCCGAATACCGCGATGGCGACGACCACGGCGATCCGCGACGCCGCGTTGTTGATGCCGGAGGCGGCGCCCTGGAATGCGGTGTTGACCGAGTTGATGACGACGGTCGTAAGCGGCGCGACGCTGACCGCCATGCCGAGTCCGAGCACCACGATCGCCGGGAAAAACGTGAGCCAATAACTTCCACCTTGCGACGGCATCGCGAACAGCGCGAAGCCCGCGGCCGCGATCAGCGGGCCGATCACCAGCGGCGCCTTCGCCCCGTAGCGATCGACCAAGCCCCCCGACCAGCGCGAAAGAACCGCCAACAAGGCAATGAACGGCAAGAGTGCGGCCCCTGCCGCCGTCGCGGAATAGCCTTGCACTTGAATGAGGTTAAGCGGGAGGAAAAAAAGCGCGCCGCCGAGCGCTGAATAAAGAAGCAGCGTGAGCAGATTGGCGCCGAGAAACGTTTTCGAACGAAACAGACTCGGTGGAACCATTGGCGCCGTTTGCCAGATTTCCGCCAGCGTGAAACATGCGAGCGATAGCACTCCCACCAACAGCGCGGCGAAAACGCCCGAATTCATCCATCCCCGGTTCGACGATTCGATGAGGCCGTAGACGACGCCGCTGAGACCGAGCGTCACCAACACCGCGCCCAGCCAGTCCAAATGTTTGGCCTGCGGATTGCGGCTTTCGGGCATGTGCCACAGGCTCACGGCAAGCACCACGGCGGCGAGCGGAATGTTGATGAAAAACGCCGCGCGCCACGAGAAATGATCGATCAGCCAGCCGCCGAGGCCGGGGCCGATCGCGCCGGTGATCGCGGTCGCGCCGGACCACAGGCCGATCGCTTTTCCGCGCTCGTGCTCGCTAAACGAGGCGCCGATGATCGCGAGGCTGCCGGGCACGAGCAGGGCCGCACCGATGCCTTGCACCGCGCGGGCGAGGATGAGCTCGCGCGCGGTGCTTGAGAGCCCACACCAGATGGAGGCCCCGGCAAACAAAACAAGGCCGAGCAAAAAAACCAACTTGCGTCCATAGCGGTCGCCGGCGGCACCCCCGACCAGGAGCAACGCCGCCTGCAACAAGGCATAGGCCTCGATAACCCACTGCACGTCGACGATGCCGGCATTGAGGTCCTTCTGCAGCGCCGGCAGCGCCACGTTGACGACCGTGCCGTTGATGAATGCCATGCTGGAAGCGATAACCACGGCCGCGAGAATCCACGGCGCCGCCCGCCGCGTGCAAACTGCGGTGGCCTGTGTCGCGCGGACGATGCCCTCTTCGCACGGCAGTTGCGTAGTAAACGTGCTCACGGGAAATCCTCTCGAACCCTATGGATCAATCCTCTATCGCCTTCCCCCTCTTGGGTACAATGACTTTCGTCGGCGATCCTTTTGCCGCCGAGCGACCGTACCCAGTGATCTGCATGTTTACCTCGCAAGGTTGATGTGAGAAGTCATTCTATCCAGTCTCTCGCTCGTTCGAACATTCCCGAGATGCCCGCCCCCATCGTCGCCCTCGAAGCGCTGCCGCCGCTGCTCGCGCCGAACGCGCGCCTCATCGGCGTCGATCTCGGCGAGAAAACGATCGGGCTCGCGCTCTCCGACACCCGCCGCACCATCGCCTCGCCCTTGCAGACGCTCAAGCGCAGCAAGTTCCGCCCCGACGCCGCGCGGCTGCTCGCGCTCGCCAAGCTGCATGACGCGGGCGCGCTGGTCGTCGGTCTGCCGCGCAACATGGACGGCTCCGAAGGCCCGCGTGCGCAGGCGACCCGCGCTTTCGTGCGCAATCTCGCGCCGCTGACGGAACTCGCGATCGCTTTCTGGGACGAGCGGCTTTCGACCGCGGCGGTGACGCGCACGCTGATCGAGGCCGACACCTCGCGCAAGCGCCGCGCCGTGCTTGTCGACAAGATGGCCGCCGCCTACATCCTGCAGGGCGCGCTCGATCGTTTGGGATACGGATAACGCGATGGCCGCCGTCGCCAACGCGCTGCTCCCCGTCTTCCTGATCATCGCCTTCGGCGCCTTGCTGAGGCGCACGCTGCTTCCGGCCGACGAGGCCTGGCTCGGCCTGGAGCGCCTCACCTATTTCGTGCTGTTTCCGGCGCTGCTCACCGTCACCACCGCGACCGCCGATCTCAAGGACGTGCCGGTGGGCGGCGTCGCCGCCGCGCTGTTTCTCGCCGTGATCGTTCTTTCAGCGGCGCTGTTCGCGGCGCGCGCCCCGCTCATGCGCGCGCTCGCCCTTTCCGGCCCCGCCTACAGTTCGATGTTTCAGGGCGCGACGCGCTGGAACACCTATGTCGGGCTTGCCCTCGCCGGCGCGCTCTACGGAACGCCCGGCCTCGCGCTCGTCTCCGTCGCGATCGTGGCGATGGTGCCGGTCCTCAACGTGATCAATGTCTGGATCATCGCGCACCATGCCACCGACGAGCGGCCCGGCCTCGCAACAATCGCCGGCCATGTGCTGCGCAATCCCTTCATCTGGTCCTCGCTCGCGGGCATCGCGATCAATCTGTCCGGCCTGCCGCTGCCGAAGGCGATCGTGGTGTTCGGCGAAATCCTCGGGCGCGCCTCGCTTGCGCTGGGACTGTTGCTGGTCGGCGCCGGCCTCGTGCTCGGCGACGTGGCGCGGCCCGACGCCCGCATCTACGCGACCGCCGCGCTCAAGCTTTTGGTCATGCCGGCGATCGCCATCGCCATCGGCGCCGCGCTCGGACTTTCCGGCATGGCGCTTTCGGTGGTGGCAATTGCTTCGAGCGTGCCGTCGGCGCCGAGCAGCTACGTGCTCGCCCGCCAGCTCGGCGGCGACGCCCCGCTACTCGCGCGCATTCTCACCTTCGAGACCTTGCTCGCGCTCGCCACCATCCCGCTCGCCCTGGCCGTCGCGGCGCTTCGTCCCTAAGACAAACAGCAAGAAAACGGCGGCCATGAAACCCGCCGTTTCCGAAATCTGCGCGCTACGATTTACCGGCAGATGCAGTTTGTTCGCTCGGCAAAATCGCGCCGATCCTGGATGCACGCCGTGTCGCGGCTCGGGCTCCAATATCCGTAATAGCCGGCCGGCCGGGCGATCCTAGGCCGCCCGCGCCATCGCCCGATTCATCAGCCGATCCGCGAGATCCGCCCGGAACGGCTCGCCATAATTGCGGCCGGCGAGTCCCGAAAGCCGGCGCGCAGCGAACGCCTCGGCGATGGCCGGCGGCGCGCCGGCGGCGAGTGCGGCGGCGGCGGCGACGAGCGCGAGCGTCTCGCCGGTGCGGCGCGCGAGCGCCTCGCGCTCCGGATCGATGAAGCCTTTCTCGATGTGCGCGATCGCCTCGCGCGCACCGGGAAGATCCGCCGTCTCCTTGGCGAGCTTGGCGAGCACGCGCGCGGTGCCCTCCTGCTCGCGCCCGGCGCCGCGCAAGATATCGAGGCCCATGATGTTGCCGGAGCCCTCCCAGATCGCGTTCAGCGGCGCCTCGCGGTAGAGCCGCGCCATCGGGCCCTCCTCGACATAGCCGTTGCCGCCGATGCACTCGAGCGCCTCGTAGACGAAACCGGGCGTCGCCTTGCACACGTAAAGCTTCGCCGCCGGCGTCACCAGCCGCGCATAAGCCGCCTCCTCGGGATCGTGCGCGGCGCGGTCGAAGGCGGCGGCCAACCGCAGGCCGAGCGCGAGCGCCGCTTCCCGCTCGAGCGAAAGATCGGCGAGCACCGCGCGCATCAGCGGCTGGTCGACGAGCTTCTTCTGGAACGCCGTGCGATGGCGCGTATGGTGGATCGCCTGCATCAGCGCCGAGCGCATGATGCCGAGCGAGCCGGTGACACAATCGAGCCGCGTCAGCTGCACCATGTTGATGATGGTCTTGACGCCCTCGCCTTCCGCGCCGCAGCGGCGCGCATAGGCGCCCTCAAACTCGACCTCGCTCGAGGCATTCGAGCGGTTGCCGAGCTTGTCCTTCAAGCGGCGGAGCCTGAGCTCGTTGGCGCTGCCGTCGGGCGCAAAACGCGGCACGAGAAAGCAGGTGAGTCCGCCCTTGGCCTGCGCGAGCACAAGAAAGGCGTCGCACATCGGCGCCGACAAGAACCATTTGTGGCCGACGATCCGGTACGCCTCGCCGTCGGGCTCGGCGTGCGTGGTGTTGGCGCGCACGTCGCTGCCGCCCTGCTTCTCCGTCATGCCCATGCCGAGCGTGACGCCGTGCTTCTCCGCCGCCGGCGCGAAGCGCGGGTCGTATTCGCGCGAGCGAATCCGCGGCAGCCATTCCTTAACCAGCGCGGGCTCGGCGATCAGCGCGCCGGTCGCCGCGTGCGTCATCGTGATCGGGCATTCGTGGCCCTGCTCGACCTCGGCCGCCATGTAATGGCGCGCCGCGCGCACGACGAACTCGCCGGGCACGGTCTTTCCGTCCGCCGCCCACACCGAGCTATGCACGCCGGCCGCGATCGCCTCGCGCATCAGCGCGTGATAGGCCGGATGGAACTCGACCACATCGGCGCGAAAGCCCTTCTGGTCGTAGGTCTTGAGCTTGGGCGGATTTTCGTTGGCGAGCCGCCCCCATTCGAACATTTCGAAGCTGCCCCAGCGATGGCCGAACTCGGCGAGCGAGGCCTCGGTCTCGTTCGACGGCTTGCCGAAGGCGCGCACCGCGCCCTGCAGCGCCAGATCGTCGGCCCACAGATCGACGTCGCCCAAGGGCGGCGCCTGGTTGAGCACCTCGTGCGTGTGAAAGGGTCGCAGCATCGCGCAAGCCTAGCAGCGGATTCGCTGTCGACAAGTGAGCCGGCGCAAGCGCGCCCTGCTTGCGGGAACCGGATTAGAGGTCTAAGCGATATCTTTCAGAATGAACCCGCGCGCTCCCATGGCCCCCGGCCCGCTTTCGCTCGCGATACGCGAAGCCATCCGGCCCGGGCGGGCGCGCCCGCGAACGGATTGAGGACATGGCGTCCAAGGCGCATCCGGCGACCCGCCACGTGATTTCGATCAACGATCTCTCCGACGCGGAGATCGAAAAGATTTTCGAGACCGCCCAATCCTTCCTCGACGAATTGCCCGACCCCAACTTCTCCTATCGCATCGGCAAGAGCACCAACCTCGCCCCCAACCACATTCTGGCGACGCTGTTTTACGAGCCGAGCACGCGCACGCGGCTCTCCTTCGAAAGCGCGATGCTGCGGCTCGGCGGCAACTCCATCACCAGCGCCGATCCCGCCACCAGCTCCGCCGCCAAGGGCGAAAGCCTCGCCGATTCCGTGCGGGTGATCGCGAACTACGCCGACGTGATGGTCATCCGCCATCCGCGCGACGGCGCGGTGCGGCTCGCCGCCGAATTTTCGCCGATCCCGGTGATCAACGGCGGCGACGGCAGCCACGAGCATCCGACGCAGACGCTGTGCGATCTGTTCACGCTGAAGAAGAAGAACAAGTACCTGAAGAATTTGAAGGTCGCGATCTCCGGCGACCTCAAGGGCAGCCGCACCATCCACTCCTTCGTCTACGCGCTCGCCCGTTTCGGCGCGATCATCGACCCGATGCCGGCGCCGGGCATGGAGCTGCCCGCCCACGTCGACCGCCGCCTGCGCGAGGAATATCGCTGCGAAATGGTGTCGAAGCACGGCGACGAAGCCGCCGGCTCCATCGACGCGCTCTACGTCACGCCCGACGAGCCGCACCAGCAGTCGCTGTTCTCCGGTCCCGAGGTCGATTACGGCGTCGTCGTGCAGAAGAAAGTCGACGCCGTGTACGTGACGCGCTTCCAGAAGGAGCGCTGGACGGAAAAAGACCAAGCCTATCCCAAGATCGACGCGAAATTCCTCAGAGAGCCGAAATACTCGCAGGCGAGCGTCCTGCACCCGCTGCCGCGCGTCGGCGAGCTCGATGCCGCGATCGATTCCGACAGCCGCGCGGTCTATTTCCAGCAGGCCGCCTACGGCGTGCCGATCCGCATGGCGCTGATTACGCTTCTGCTCGGGCTGCAGAAGGGAAAGCCGCTCGCCAAGTTCGACAGCGGCTTCGAGCTGCCGAAATATCCGCTTTACGACCAGCCGATCCTGACCGGCATCCGCTGCGCCAACAAGAACTGCATCGTGCACGAGCCGATGGAAGCGCAATATGTGCGCAACAAGTTCCACGTCGTGAAGACCGAATTTTCGCCGCAGCCCCGGCTGCGCTGCTTCTATTGCGAGCACGACATCGACGATTTCGTCGTCGCGCACCGCAAGAACCACTGGTTCACCGAGGACGTCGACGGCGTGCTGCGCGCCGCGAACCAGAACCTGAAGGACTTCGCCTTCTTCGCCGACGCCGCGCAAGCGACGGAAGCGGGCTTCCACCAGCGGCGCAATTCCGCCGAGCCGAAAGCGCAGGCCGAAGGCTCGAAATCGTCGTGACGTAATCCCCACTCCTCTTATGGGAGAGGGCGAAGTATTCTACCCGCATGAGTTTATCCCTCGCGCTCCTCGCCGCTCTCCTGTTCGGCTATCTGTTCGGCTCGATTCCGTTCGGGCTGTTGCTGACGAAACTTGCCGGTCTCGGCGACATCCGCGCCGTCGGCTCGGGCAATATCGGCGCCACCAATGTGCTGCGCACCGGCAACAGGGGTATCGCCGCGGCGACGCTCCTCGGCGATCTCCTGAAAGGCACCGTCGCGGTGCTGTTGGCGGATTATTTTCTCGGCCCCGACGCCGCGCTCGCCGCCGGGCTCGGCGCCTTCCTCGGCCACGTCTTCCCGATCTGGCTGCGGTTCAAGGGCGGCAAGGGGGTTGCGACCTATGTCGGCGTCGCGCTCGGCCTCGCTTGGCCCGCGGCGCTCGTCTTCGCGCTGTTTTGGCTTGCGACCGCGCTGCTCTTCCGCCGCTCCTCGCTCGCGGGCCTAGTTGCGAGCTTCGCGACGCCGTTCGCGATGTTCGCCTTTCACGGCACGCGCGCGGCGCTTCTGTTCGTGCTGTTGAC
>Ga0207505_100044_pt1 | contig 24487 bp, 23 predicted proteins | sample NitcycUWRROWE17A_FD_188207 | JGI IMG/M metagenome (GOLD analysis project Ga0207505, IMG submission 188207) | Soil microbial communities from Arlington Agricultural Research Station in Wisconsin, USA - Nitrogen cycling UWRJ-ROWE17-A (SPAdes) | ecosystem: Environmental > Terrestrial > Soil >... | reverse complement strand
TCTGCGCGATCGAGTCGTTGTTGAGCTTGCCGGTCTGCGAGACCGTGAACCCGATGGTGAGCGTTTCCTGCGCAACGGCCGGACCCGCCGCTAAAAAAGTCGCGGCTGCAAACAGGCAGAATTTGTTCGCCTTCATGAATTCCTCCCATCCCATCCCCGAAGCTTTTTACGGGATCGAGGGAGATTATTACACAACGCGCCCCGGCGGAACCCTTGGACCATCACTTGCGGGCGGCGAGCCAAACGCCGGTCAAGATGAGGAAAAATCCGGCCGCGTGATAGGCCATCAGCCGCTCGCCCAGGAACAGGCTCGCCAACACCGCGCTGTAGAGCGGGATGAGATGCAGGAAAGGCCCGGCGCGATTGGGGCCGATCAGCTCGATGCCGCGGGTATAGCCTGCATAGGAAATCACGCTCGGAAAAATCGCGACATAGAGGACGGCAAAGGCCGTGAGCGAAGTGAGCTGGAAGCGGTAGCCCGAAAGGTGCTCCCACACCGCGAACGGCAGCGTGCAGACGGCGGAAATCAGCGCGAACACGAAGATGAAGGAAAGCCAGTGCAGCCGCGGCAGCCGCCGAAGGTAAGTGGTGTAGACCCCGACCAGCACCATATTGGCGACGATGATGATGTCGCCGCGGTTGAAGGTGAGATCGAGGAGCGTGCGCGGCTCCAGCTTGGTGACGATCGCGAGCACGCCGCAAAACGAGATCGCAATCCCGATATATTGCCGCGGTTTCAGGCGGTCGCTGAAAGCCGCTGCGCCGCAGGCGACGATCACCACCGGCGTCAGCGAGTTCAGCACCGAAACGTTGAGCGCCGTCGTGTATTGCAGACCGACATATTGTCCGACCGTGAAAATGGCGCCGCCGGTGATGCCGAGAAAAAGCAACAGCCGCCAATGCGACTTGATCAACGGCCAGTCGCGCTCGAGATGCGGCTTCGCGAACGGCCACAGCACGATCGCGGGCAACAGCCAACGCGCCGTCGAAACGCCGACCGGCGGCACAATTCCGGCCATCGCGCGGCCGACCACGTGGTTGCCGGACCAAAAGAGCGAGGCGAGCGCGAGCAAGAGGTAGGGATTGCCGGCAAGACCGTTCGCGGCGCGATCGCCTTCCCCGCTGACGCTTTCCTGTTCAACGCTCATGGCGATCCGTTACAAAAGCTTGTACCATCTTAGCGAACGCGAAAAACATCCGTGCGCAATTAGCGGAACCCGCGGCGTCGACGGCGCGAAAAGGGGGAGCAATGGCCGCAAAAGACAAAGAGCTTGAAGCGATCACTTCCATCATCGATCTCCTCACCCCTCTCGATGAACTTGAGCGAAGTCGGGTGATCGAATACGTCCTGAAGCGTCTTGCAATGGGAGCGGTCCAAGCTGCGCCAACGGTTGCTTCCGCCGAACCCTCAAGTTCTTCCGGTCGTGGGGCCATCTATTCCGAAAAAGACATCCGAACCCTTACAGCCGAAAAACAGCCGCGATCAGCGAACGAAATGGTGGCCCTTGTAGCCTACTATATTTCTGAACTTGCGCCTGAAGGTGAAGCATCGCGAACGATCAACGCAGATATCATACGGCGATATTTCAAAATGGCGGGGTTCCCGTTGCCGAGTTCAACAAAAAATGCACTCACAAACGCTACGGCGGCAGGATACTTAACTAACGTGAGTCGTGGCGAATATAAACTCAACCCCGTTGGGTATAACCTCATCGTGCACGGATTGCCACGATCTAGTGGCTCCGCACCCAAAAAAGGTCTTCGAATAAAGCGCAAACGCCGTCGCAAATAGAGGCACAGACGAATGGCTCGTCGCTCGGCTGGTCTCGTTGTCGTGACCGCGACCGAACGGCTTATCCTTGAGACATTAGCGCGCACCGTCCCCGCCGCTGCCGTATCATACGAGCAATGTCTACTTGACTTGGGCGGACCACAACGACGGTCGTATCGAGGGGTAGCCCATGAATTGCGCGAGGTGCTTCGGGAAACATTAAACTACTTGGCTCCGGACGCAGAAGTAATGGCGACGCCGGGATTTACGCTCGAAAAAGATATGGATCGACCTACCCAAAGGCAAAAAGCGCTTCACGTGCTGCGCAAGCGGAATCTGTCGCGAGAGGAAATGAGCGCTCCCGGGCTGACGGTAACATTGGTCGAAGAAACAGCAGCTACAATTACGCGAGTTGCCTATACTCAAGGATCAAAAAACGCGCACACTGAATCGTCGCAAGCTTCAGTGCGACAATTGAAAATGTACGTAGATGCAATTCTTGGCGAATTGCTTGAGATACATGGGCAGAAATCGCCGCGCGCTCGGTAGCAATCCGTTACCAAAGCTTCAGCATCGCGAGCGCGGTGACGGCCGCGGTCGCGGAAAATAACAGCAGGGCGGCGCGGCCGTTGACGAATGCGTCGGGCAGCGGCCGCAGCAGAAGCGGCGCGAACAACACCGGCATCCCGCCCCCGATCACCGCCGCGTACCAGGGGATTGTTTGAAGGGCGAAGAAAAGCCCGGCCAACAGCGATAAGGCGGCCACGGCGATCGAGCCGAACAGGATCGCGGCGCCGGCCGCCGATCGCAAAGCCGCGGCCCGGTGCTCGCGCGGAAACTGGCCGCTCGCGGCAAGCCCGTGAAGGCTGACCGCCGCCATCAGCAGCATGAATGGAACAAGCGCGACCGAGGCCTCGAACGACATGCTTGACCGAGCGAAATGCAATTCCGTAACATACGAGACATATATCAGCGGCCGCCGCAAGCGCCGCGAGGAAATTCGATGTCCAAGCCAGTCGAGGCGAAGGCGAAGACGGGCGAGCCCGCCTCCCCGTCGAGCAAGAAGCGCGAGCCCGCCGGCGGCGAGACGAAGCGCGAAAAACGCACCATCAGCGAAATTCGCGAATCGAAAAAGACCGGCGAGAAGATGGTCTATATGTCGGTGCCCGACTACACCTCGGCGAAATGGGCCGAGATGGCCGGCGTCGACGTCGCCGTCGTCGGCGACAGCCTCGCCATGGTCGCCCACGGCCATCCGAGCACGATCCCGGCCACCATGGACATGATGATCCTGCACTCGCAGGCGGTGCGGCGCGGCGCGCCCAACACCTTCGTGCTCGGCTGCATGCCCTATCAGAGCTACAACACCGTCGACCGCGCGCTGATCAATGCCTCGCGCTTCATGCAAGCAGCGCTCTCTGACGCCGTGAAGCCGCAGGGCGGCAAGTCGCAGGCGCACATCCTGCGCGCGCTGGTCGATGCCGGCATTCCCACCGCCTCGCACATCGGCTTGACGCCGCACACGATCGCGATGTTCGGCGGCTTCAAGATTCAGGGCCGCACGGCGGAAGCGGCGATGAAGATTCTGGAAGACGCGCTCGCCATCGAAGACGCCGGCTGCTTCATGCTCGAATTCGAGGCGGTGCCGGCGAAAATCGCCAAGTTGATTTCCGAGCAGTTGACGATCCCCACCATCGGCATCGGCGCCGGCGTCGGCACTGACGGGCAGATTCTCCTCTGCTACGACCTTCTGGGCGTCTTCACCGACTTCAAGCCGAAATTCACCAAGCGCTACACCAAGCTCACCGAGGTCGCGGTCGAGGGGATCAGGCGCTACGTGAAAGAGGTGAAGGAAGGCGCGTTCCCCGACGACGACCACTCTTATGGGGTGAACGAGCCCGAATACGAGAAATTCGCCGCCCTGGTGCGAAAGCGCCGGCAGATCTGACCGTGGCCGCGGGGAGCCGAGCGATGACCAAACACATGGCGATCCCCGGCGCGAGCCCGCTCCGGCCCGAAACCTTGACCGACCTCGCCTATCGGCAGATCGAGGAGCGCATCGTCACGCTCCGGCTCAAGCCCGGCGAGGTGCTGTCGGAGCAATCGCTCTCCGCCACGCTCAAGATCGGGCGCACGCCGATCCGCGAGGCGCTGCAGCGGCTCGCGCTCGAAGGCCTCGTTCGTATTTTGCCGCGCAAGGGCATCCTCGTTTCCGAGATCAACCCGCGCCAGCAATTGCTCGTGCTCGAGGTCCGCCGCGAGCTCGAGCGCTTTCTGTCCGCCACCGGCGCCGAGCGCGCCACGAAAGAAGAGCGGGCGCGGCTTATGGACACCGCGCGCGCCATGGACCAGGCCGGCAAGGCCAATGACGACATCGCCTTCATGCGGCTCGACCGCGACCTCAACCAGCTGATGATCGAAGCCGCGCATAACGACTATGCCGCGCGCGCGATGAAGCTGTTACAGGGCCTGTCGCGGCGATTTTGGTACCTGCACTATAAGGAGGCCGCGGACCTGCCGCTTTGCGCGCGGCTCCATGCCGAGCAGGCGCGCGCCATCGCCAAGGGCGACCCCGCCCGCGCCGCCAAGGCCTCCGACCATCTTCTCGATTACATCGCGAGCTTCACGCGCGCGACGGTGAACGTCTGAGGCGGCGATGAAAACCTACGAGGGCAAGCGCACCATCGACGGCCTCGTCGTCACCGTCGACGGCAAGCGCCTCGACGAGCACTACGAGGTCAAGCGCTTCGCCAAATACGGCTTCGAATGGACCTATGAGGGCGAAAGCCCGCAACAGCTCGCGCTCGCGATCCTCGTCGACCATCTCGGCGACCAGGAGCGCGCGCTTCGCCTGTCGGAGCCCTTTATGAAGTCGGTCGTCGCCAATCTCGACAACGATTGGGTGTTGAAGGGCGACGACATCGACCGGGCGATTAAAGACATCGAACGGCGATGAGCCGCCCTGCCGCAACCCATGGGTCGTCGGGATCTCGCTTGTTCAGTGACATGCCGCTGATATATCATAGGCGAAACGCCGCGTTCCAAAAAACCACAGGGGGAGTCAAATGAAGCTTTCACGCCGCACCCTATTGAAGTCCGCCGCCGCCGGCGCCTTGCTCGCCCCGGCCGGCGTATTCGCGCCCGCGATCGCGCAGAACAAGCCGCTGAAGATCGGCGTGCTCGCCCCGCGCACGGGGCTTGCCGCGAGCCCGGGCATTTCCGGCATTCGCGCCACCGAATGGGCGGTGGCAAAATTCAACGCCGCCGGCGGCATCGCCGGCCGCAAGGTCGAGGTCGTATACGACGAGGAAACTTCGCCCAAGGACACCATCGAGCGCTTCTCCAAGCTCGTGCAGCAGGAAAACGTCGATCACGTGCAGGGCATCGTTTCCACCGGCGTCGGGCTCGCGCTCGGACCGGTGGTCGAGGAATCGCGCGTGCTCACCATCTTCTGGGACGGCACGACGCAGGACGGCGTCGACGAAAAGCTGCCGAACCCGAAGTATCTCTTCAAGAGCACCGACAACGAATGCGAGGCGGTGATGGCCTCGCTCGCGGCGATCAAATACTGGAAGGGGAAATTCAAGAAAATCGCCGGCATCAACCCGGATTATTCCTACGGGCGCAACAACCAGGCCGCTTTCATCGCGCTGCTAAAACGCTTCAACATCGAGCACGAGGTCGTCACCGAGCAATGGCCGAAGGTCGGCACCATGGATTTGACCAGCCACGTCGCCGCGCTGCAAGCGGCCAAGCCCGATCTCATCTTCTCCTCGCTCCTGTTCGCGGATCTGCCGATCTTCATGAAGCAGGCCGACGCCGCCGGCCTCACCAAGAGCGCCAAGCTCGTCTTCCCGGCGGCCGGCTGGCAGCACACGGCGATGAAGAAGGAATTCACCCCCGAGGGCATGTGGTTCGGCCACAACACGCTCTATTTCGACAATCCCAACGCCAGCGCGCTGGCCAAGGAATTCGTCGCCTGGTTCGCGGCTAAGGAAAAGGATTATCCGAACTGGGAAGCCGACCGCGCTTATTTCTCGCTGATCTCCTACAAGGACGCGGTCGAGAAAGCCGCCAAGGCGAAGGGCGGTTGGCCCGCCGTCGACGACGTGATCGGCGCGATGGAAGGCTTGAATGTAGAAAGTCTCGGCGGCAAGGGCGGCTGGCGCAAGGACCACATCGCCGACCAGACCTTCATCCAGGGCTTCACCACGCACAAGAACAAGTACGACTTCGTCACCCTCGACAAGTTCGACACCGTCTACTCGACCGAGCTGCAGAAGCCGGCCGGCGCCAACTTCTGGGAATGGATCAAGACCGCGAACTTCAAGGTCTGACCGCGGGCGCGCTAGTGCCCCGAACCCGAAGTTCGCACAGGGGATGCCGCAAGAATGGTTGCGAACTTCGGGTTCAAAAGGGGCACTAGAACTATAGAGTCACTAGTGTCCCTTATGATTCCGAAGTTCGTATGAGAGTATACCGCGTGTGCTTACGAACTTCGGAATCGGGACACTAGATCGATGTCCGCCTTCGCCAACATCGTGCTCGGCGGCGTGTTTCACGCCGCCGTTCTTTTTCTGGTCGCCGCCGGGCTGCAACTCGTCTTCGGGGTGCAGAAAATCTTGAACCTCGCCTGCGGCTCGTTTTACGCGCTCGGCGCCTATTTCGGCATCACCTTCGTCGGCTTTGCGATTGCGTTGGGGATGCCGGCCTGGGCGCTGCTGCCCGTACTTGTTCTCGCCGGCTTGATTGTCGGCCTGGTCGGCCTGCCGATCGAGCGCATGTTGCGCACGGTCTACGGCCGCGACGAAAGCTTCCAATTGCTGCTCACCTTCGCGCTGCTCCTGATGTTCCAAGACGTCTTTCGTTTCTTCTGGGGCGCCAATCCGCGCTCGATCGAGGCCAACTATCTCGTCTACGGCAAGCTGGCGGGCGGCGATTTCACCGTGCCCGTTTACAATTTGCTGGTGATCCTGGCCGCGATCCTGGTGGCGGCGGGATTCGGCCTCTTTTTGCAGAAAACAAATTACGGGCGCGTGCTCCGCGCCACCGCCGAAAACCGCGCCATGGCCGAGGCGCTCGGCGTCAATGTCTCCCGCGTCTACGCCGCGGTCTTCACCGCCGGCACCATGCTCGGCACCGTAGCGGGCGCGCTGGTGGTGCCGACCGCGGCGGCTTCCCTCGACATGGCGGTGGAACTCGTCGTCGAAGCTTTCGCCGTCGTCGTCATCGGCGGGCTCGGCTCGATGCCCGGCGCGCTCGCCGGCGCGGTCGTCGTCGGTCTCATTCACGCCTACGCCATTTATGCCTATCCCGAGCTCGAACTGCTCGCGACCTACCTCATCGTCATCGGCGTGCTGTTGTTGCGGCCGGCCGGTCTGTTCGGAAGACCGGCGACATGAAAGCGCCGCCGCAGATTCTTGCCGCCCTGTTCGGCGTGGCCGCGCTCGCGGTCTTTCCGCTGCTCGCGCCGACCTATTACGCCGGCCTGATGATTCCGTTTTTCGCCTACGCCATCGCGCTCCTCGGGTTCAATCTTCTGTTCGGCTATGGCGGGCTGCTCTCGTTCGGGCATGCGATGTTCATCGGCTTCGGCGCCTACGGCACGGCGGTGATGGCGGGCGTCTTCGGCGTGAAAAGCTTCGAGCTCGCGCTCGCCGCGGTGGTGCTCGGCTCCGCGCTCGCGGCGATCCCAATCGGGCTGCTGTGCGTGCGCTATACCGGCATTTTCTTCGGCATGCTGACGCTCGCCTTCGGCATGCTGTTTCACTCCTTCCTGTTCAAATTCTACTACGTCACCGGCGGCGACAGCGGCATGCGCATCCCGCGCATGAACATCCTCGGCCTGGAGTTCGCGCAATACAACAAGATCACCTTCCTCACCGGGCCGTTCTATTACTATTGCCTCGCCCTTCTGGTGATCGCCGGCTTCGCGATGTGGCGGATCGTGCACTCGCCCTTCGGCCTGCATCTGCGGGCGCTGCGCGAAAACTCGCGCAAGGCCGAATATCTCGGCGTGCACGTGCGCCGCTTCCGCCTCGCCGCCTTCGTGATCTCCGCCGCCTTCGGCGCCGCCGGCGGCGCCATCCTCGGCTTCCGCATCGGGCTTGCCGATCCCGAGCTCGTCTATTGGACGCAATCCGGCCAGCTCGTGTTCATGACCGTGCTCGGCGGTTTTCATCACTTCCTCGGGCCGGTGATCGGGGCGCTCGCCTTCACCTTCCTGCAGGATCAATTGCAGTCGCTGACGCAATACTGGCGGTTCGTATTGGGCGCGATTCTGGCGCTGCTCGTGATCGGCTTTCCCGCCGGCATTGCCGGATGGGCGGATCTGGCGAATTGGCGGCTGAAAAGCCGCAAGGCCGCCGCATGAGCGCGCTCCTGCAAACGCGCGGCGTCGGCAAGGCTTACGGCCCGTTCCGCGCGCTCACCGATGTCAGCCTTTCGGTCGAAGCCGGCGAGCGGCTCGCGATCGTCGGGCCGAACGGCGCCGGCAAGACGACGCTCGTCAATCTCCTCACCGGCCTGTTGGCGCCGAGCGAGGGGGAAGTGTATTTCAAGAACGAGAATATCCGCGGCCACGGCCCGGTGGTGCTGGCCGAGCGCGGCCTCGCGCGCGCCTTCCAGCTCGTCCATATTTTTCCGGCGCTCACCGTCGCCGAGACGATCGCGGCGGCCGTGATCACCCGCCAGAAGAAACGCTGGCGCCTTTTTTCCAACCTCGCGGCCGACCGCGACGTCGCCCGGCGCGTCGCCGAGGTGGCGCGAATATTCGGGCTGGAGCGGCGCCTCGACACCGTCTCGCAATTGCTGTCGCAGGGCGAGAAAAAACTCCTCGACGTCGCTTCCGCCTTCGCGCTCGACCCCGAAGTGATCCTGCTCGATGAGCCGACTTCGGGGATTTCGACCGCCGAGAAACACGGCATCATGAAGACGCTCATCGCCGCCGCCGAGCGCGCGGGCGTGAAAGCCCTCATCCTCGTCGAGCACGACATGGACCTTGTCGCCGCCTATTCCACCCGCATCGTGGCGATCGCGGAGGGAAAGGTGCTTGCCGATCTGCCGCCGAAACTTTTTTTCGAAAATCCCGCCGTGATCGAAATCGTCGTCGGCAAGCGGAGGCACTGATGCTCTGCGTTCGCGATCTCGTGGTCGACATTCAGGCAAGCCGCATCCTGCGCGCGATTTCCCTCGAGGTGCGCGCGGGCGAACTCGTCTGCCTCGTCGGCCGCAACGGCGCCGGCAAGACCACGATCTTCCGCACCGTCATGGGGTTTCGCGCGCCCGTCTCCGGCGCGATCGACTTCGCCGGCGCGAGCCTCGTCGGCCGCAGGCCCTTCGAGATCGCCCGCCGCGGAATCGGCTTCGCGCCGGAGGAAAGCGAGGTGTTCGGCGAGCTCACCGTCGCCGAGAACATCGCGCTGCCGACCTGGCCGCAGGCGGGCGGCCATCATCAAACCGAGCAGATCGCGCTCGCCTATCGCATTTTTCCCCGGCTTGAGCGCTATCGCGAACGCGGCGGCGCGCAACTGTCGGGCGGCGAGCGCAAGATGGTGTCGATCGCCCGCGCGCTTGCCTCCGATCCGAAGCTGTTGCTGCTCGACGAGCCGACCGAAGGGCTCTCCCCCACGATCGTCCCCGCGATCATCGACGGCATCGCCTCGATCCGCTCGACGGGGCGCGCCGCCTTGATTGCGGAGTCGAACATGCACCACGTGCCGGACTTCGCCGACCGGCTCTACGTGATCGAGCGCGGCGAGGTGATCTTTGCAGGCAGCCCGCGCGAGGCGGCGAAAAACCCCGCGGTGGCAAGGGTCGCCGGCGCTACCGATGCGGTTTCCACAGCCGGTTGACGCCGCCGCCGGTAGTGATAGATTTGTAATATATCAGGCCCAGGTCGCCGAAATATGGGGGGGATCTGCGGCGAAAAGCACCCCGAGCGAAGACGGAGGACGACATGATCAGCGAACGGCAAAAGGCGTTCCGCCAGGAATACCGCTCCCGGATCATCGGCTGGTACGACGGCTATATCCACATCCTGATCATCTACGCGATGGGCGCGGCGGCGTTCTACGTCTACGTCCAGCACATCCATGACGTGACGCCGCTCGAATGGCTGACCGTGCCGATCGCCTTTCTCTTCACCAATTTGTTCGAATGGGCCGTGCACAAATACATCATGCATCGGCCGATCAACATCAAGGGGCTCCGCGCCGTCTACGAGCGCCACACCCTCAACCACCATCAATTCTTCACCGACGACGAGATGCGCTTCCGCGACCACAAGGATTGGCGCGTGACGGTGTTTCCGCCCTACGCACTCGTCGTGTTCATCCTGATGTCGCTGCCGATGGCGGTGATCCTCGGCCTCTTGTTCTCGCCGAACGTCGGCTGGCTGTTCATGAGCGTGAACACGGGCATGTATCTGATTTACGAGTTCATGCATTTTTGCTGCCACGTCGACGAGAACTGGTTCGTGCGCAACTGCCCGTTCGTGAACACGCTGCGCCGGCACCACACCGCGCATCACAATGCGCGGCTGATGATGGAGGTGAACATGAACCTCACCTTCCCCATCGCCGACTGGCTGTTCGGCACCTCCGACGTCGACCGTGGGCTGATCGGAACGCTGCTGAACGGCTACGACACGCGCTATCTGCGGAACAATCTGCGCGGCGCGCCCAAGCGGCCCGACATCGCCGCGGCGGCGCCGATCGGCGCCGACTGAGCGGCACCCGGCCAAAAGGAACGGGAGTTCGCCATGCCCAACGACGTCAAGGCCGTCGTTTCCATCGTCGTTCTGATCGTCGCCGGCGTGCTCGCCTATTGGAGCCATTCGCCGGTGCGGCCGGAGTTCGGCACCTTCGTCATCGCCACCGCGATCTTCATGGTGATTGCGATGTGGATTTTCCCCGAAGCCGGGGTGAAAAAAGGCGACTTGAAGAAATAGCGGCGAAGATCATCGAAGTGGGGCTCGAGCGAAACGCGGCGCCCTCGCCTCGCCTTTCCTTCAGGCTATCGGAGAGATGCCGGGCGTGGTAAGGCTTGAGCCTGCAACCCACCGGTCCGGCGCCTGGAAGTCGATCGATCCTATCAGATCGACGTAAACGACCGCATTCCGGACAACGGATCGACCGAATACGAGCGAATTAAATCGATATCGACCGATTCAGCGCTAGGATCGGTAGACCCCCTGATTCGAGAATGTCATCCGCCGGCTGGTCCCCATGCACAACAAAGATCTGTCTTTTCTGAACCCACCCGAAGCGAGCGCATGGACGCAAATCCTCGCGCGCTATCGCCAGCCGAGCCGCGCGCGCAGCATAACCGAGCTGGTGATCACGGTCGGCGCGCTGGCGCTCTCGTGGATTCTCATGTGGGAGGCGCTCGCCGTCGGCTATTGGCTTTCGCTCCTGCTCGCCGTCCCCACCGCCGGCTTTTTGGTGAGGCTCTTTATGATCCAGCACGATTGCGGGCACGGCGCCTTTTTCCGCTACCGGCTTGCCAATGATTGGCTCGGGCGCGCGCTCGGCGTGCTGACATTGACCCCCTACGACTTCTGGCGGCGCACCCACGCGCTTCATCACGCCAGCTCCGGCAATCTCGAACGGCGCGGCATCGGCGACATCGAAACGCTGACCGTGCGGGAATATTTGGCCCTTTCGCGCTGGCGCCGGCTTGCCTATCGCCTCTATCGCCACCCCTTCGTGATGTTCGGCGTCGGGCCCGCCTATCTGTTCATCCTGCAGTTTCGCTTGCCAGTGGGCTTGATGCGCGGCGGCTGGATGCCTTGGGTGAGCACGATGGCGACCAACGCCGCCATCGCGATCGCCGTCGCGGCGATGATCTGGCTCGTCGGCATCGGCCCGTTCCTGCTCGTGCACCTTCCGATCACGCTACTCGGCGCCTCGATCGGGGTTTGGCTGTTCTATGTCCAGCACCAATTCGAGGACACCTTGTGGGCGGAGAGCCGCAACTGGAACCTGCATGAGGCCGCGCTGCACGGCAGCTCGTATTATGACTTGCCGAAAATCCTGCGCTGGTTCACCGCCAATATCGGCGTCCACCATGTCCATCATCTGTGCAGCAAAATTCCGTATTACCGCCTGCCCAGCGTGCTGCGCGACTATCCCGAACTCGGCCGCGTCGGCCGGCTCACGCTCGGCGAAAGTTTGCGCTGCGTGCGGCTGGTGCTTTGGGACGAAAGCCGCCAGCGGCTGATTTCCTTCCGCGAGATGCGCCGTTGTTACGCCGGCGATGAGAAGGTTGCTTAGGGCGACGGGCCTGCGGCCATTCGTAGCGGCCCCTGATTCAAGACTTTCGATTTGGGGCGGCATTGAACGAAAATACGGTGCCGCAATTCCTTTTTCATGGAAGCTGCCCGAGTCAAAACATGAAAAAGCGCTTTTGCGATCAGTGGCATAGAACCGTAGAGAACGGGCGAAAATTGAAATTGTGTTGAATAGTTGCGCTTATGATCAGCGCAGAAGATCCCCCGAGAAAATGCGGGGTTAAATCACAGATAGTATTTCTGCGGATTGCATTCAAAACTGTATAAATATCCGTGGATTCTGCTATCTTTTTTCGGTGGCGGTTTGGCCACGAAAAGATGGCATATGACAAAGCTCAATCTTTACCTCTCGGCTCTGGCGGCAATCTTTATTTCTTCGGTAATCTGGGCCGCGCCAGCGAACGCGTGCAACGTATCCGGGCAAGTTTGCGCGTTAAAGCGTGACGGGACACGCATGACTTATCCGGACGCATGCCAAGCTCGCGCACGCAAAGCAAAAATTCTGCATTTGGGAGCGTGCCTGGGCGCAAATTGTGGGGGCGGCATATTCTTCATAACCGTTTGCGCAATAAACCCGGCCGGCATGAAGCAGACTTATAATCTGTGCGCCTCCGAGAATGCGAACGCTGTTGTAGTAAGTGTCGGCCCTTGCCCATAATGTGGAGGTAGCGGACAATCATTTTGATTGCCCGCCGCTTAATATTCGATACGCAAGGTGCAGCGTGGGAAGGTTGGAGGACTTGCTCATGAAAATAACGCTTGCAGCGATCACGATTTCATCCCTGTTTTGTGCAGAAGCTCATTCCCAAATCATGCCGCAACCTTGCGCCATTGTCTGTCCTATCGATGCCGTGCTGAATAAAGAGAAATGCACTTGCGAGACTTCAAGACCCGCCAAACCCTGCGCATTGGTTTGCCTGGGGCCGGATCAGGTTTTGGACGCCAAGCAATGCCGATGCGTCAATGCGGGTGCGCGTGGCGGAAATCCGGATCCACAAAAAAAGTAACGAGATTCAAGGCACTTCGCCCGCGGCGATGAGAAGGCCGTCTAAGAACACCCAACCCCAACTGTGGCTTTTTGCAATCCGCGAAATACAATTGCTGCCGACTGCCGGCAAAAAGCACGCCCACCGCTATTGTTGCTTTCCGTCGGCGGTCATCAACCGCGCATCGAAAAAATTAAACAGGTGCGATTGGCGGCAATGCGGTCGGCGTAACACAATTGATCCACGCCAATCTTTTCACCGCCCGCAAATGATCTATCGATCGGACCCTGCCAGCTCGGTGAGGATATGTTTTACCGATGGCGTGACGATCGCCACGAACTGCGCCTCGCGCAGGCGGCGAGCGGCCTCGGAGCCAATGACATAGCCGCGGGCGCCGAACTGCAGCATCGCGGACTGGGCCGCCTCCAGCGCGAGCCAGGAAATATCGAGCCGGGTCCGCAGAACATCGAGAAAGGAGCCGCGATCCGCCTCCTCGATATTGCGGGCGTGATCCGCAACGCGCTCCGCCAGCGCGGCGGCGCGGGCCTCGATCTGGTCGGGGCCGAGCGGCAGCAGCGCGGATTGTTTGCGGCCCAGCGTATCGCCGCGCATGAGGTCCGCCGAGCCGCGTGCGACGCCGAGGCCCATGCCGGCTTGCAGCAACACAAATCCCTTGCGGATGCGCGGAACAAAGCGGGCGGCGTCCTCGGAAAGTACGTCGTCGTCCGGCACGAAGGCGTCGCGGAGGAGGATCGTGAACGTTCCGGTGCCCTCAAGCGCGATAAAATGCGCGTTGCGTGCGAGTTTCACGCCGTCCTGGCCGGCGTGGAAAAGAGCCATCACGAAGCGGTCCTGCGCGCCCTCGAGCGCGAAGATGCTCGCGAAAGAATGGCCGTCATCGAGATTCGAGACAAAGGGCAGCCGGCCGGCCACCCGATAGCCGCCCGCTACGCGCCGACCCTTCAAGGCGAACGGCTCGATCGCCGCGAACGCCTTCATCGGGTTGGATAGACCCGTGCCGCCGAGCCGACGCCCGCAGGCTGCGGCATCGAGAAGACGCTGTCGCGGAAGCGGGTTCTCGGATCGATCGAGGTACCAGACGAGCGCATCCTGGCACCAGGTGCAAAACGCCGTCGACAAGCACGTCGCCCCCACCTCGGTCATCGCCTCGACCGCATCGCGAAGACCTCCGGCCGCGGCATTGCCGCCGGTGTGATGCGCAAAAGCGCCGGCGGCGCCCAGCTCCCGCAATACCTCCTTCGGATAGAAGCCGTCCTCGTCGATCTGCCGGACCAACGGCCTGAGGTCCCGTGCGACGACCGATGCGACGCTCGTCATCGGCTCGGCGCGGGCGGCGGCGTGCGCCATGGTCGGCTCACTCAAGCGCGTTCGATCGCTAACTGGACGGGGTTGCGGACGGTATTCAGAACCGGCGACCATTTGGCGGCGTGGGCGACGAGTTCGTCGAGTTCAGCCGGGCTCGCGCCGTCGATATCGAGCCGAACCTTCAATCGCACGGCCGTCAGGCCCGTCGGCTTCGGCGCCAGATCGCCCGTGCCCCATACCGAGGTGATGTTGATATCGCCTTCGGTCTCGATTTCGATCCCGCGCACCGTCCAGCCGCGCGCCGCCGCGTTTGCTTGGATTCCTACGGAAACGCAGGTGCCGAGCGCCGCCAGTAGCGCCTCGGTCGGATTGGGTGCGGTGTCGTCGCCCAGGAGTTGCGGCGGCTCGTCCACGATGTGAGGCGGCAGGTTGCGAATGAAGTTGAGATGACGGAAGCGGCGTCCTTCGGCGACCGTCCGGCAACGCACCGTGCGCACGGCGGTCGGGTCCGCCTTGCCTTTTTCGGACAGGGCATGGAGCGCCGCACGGTCGATCATCTCGAAGCTTGAGACGACCTCCTTCGGTTTGGTTTTGGTCATGTTGGAGCTCCCTCGTTGGTGACGAACTTATATGGGTTGTGACGAACTTATATGGAAGGTATCCAATGCGCGCGGCGAAGGGCAAAACCGATCACCGCGTCGAGCGCGTAGCCGATCAGACCGATCAGCAGCACAAGGGCTGCGAGCCGATCGTAGGAAAGAGTGTCGCGCGCGTCATTGATGGCGTAGCCGAGCCCGCTGGTGACTCCGAGATATTCGGCGGGAACCAGCACCACCCAGGCAACCCCGAGCGCGAGCCGCAGGCCCGTGAGGATATCTTGCGCCACCGCGGGCACGATGACTGTCTTGAGCAATGCGAGGTGCCGCCCGCCGAGATTGCGCGCCATGGCGGTCCATATCGGATCGATCCGCTTCACGCCGGCGGCGGTGGCGAACACGATCGGCCAGATTGCCGCGGCGGTGATCAAAAACACGATGGCTCCGTCCCAGCTTGCAAACGCGATGATGGCAATCGGCATCCAGGCAAGCGGGCTCACCATGCGCAAAATTTGAAACGGCAACTGCACCGCGTTTTCGAGCAAGCGCGAGCTTCCGAGCGCGAGCCCGATCGGTGCGCCGATGACGAAAGCCCAGAACAAACCATAGCCGACGCGGATGAGGCTCGGTCTGGCCGCCCGCCAGGCATCGCCGGAGACCAGGAGGTCGCCGAACGAAGCAAAAGCCCGTTCGATCGCGAAGCCCTGGAAGGCGGCGAAGCGCGGGTCGGAGGTCAGCACCAGCCCCGCCGTCCACCACAATCCAAGCATGGCCGCGACACCGAACACGGGCACGACGAATTCCGATAGCGCCGCCCGCAGCGCGGAGACCACCGAGCCGGGCGTCGATCGCAGATCAGTCGCGAGCGGGGTCATAGCGTCAGCTGCTCCTGGCGTGCGAATGGGTTCGCGCGGTCGACGCTCGGATCCTCGATCCATTCGGGGAATCGTTGCAGCGCCGCTTTCACGAACCGGTAGTCGACGAGATCGTTCGTCACGAAGTCGGGATCGAGCCCCTTCAGGAAGGTGGTGTCACCTTCGACGATGGTCTTGCCCATGGCCTCGACGATCAGTTTGGTGGCGGACGGATAGGGCCAGGGCTGAAAATCGATGCGGCCATTGCCCCAGTTGCGGTGACGGATGGCGCCGCTCGCTTCGTAGTGTTGTCCGTAGTCCGTGACCGCTTTCACGACGACGTCGGCGGGCGTCGGCAGATATCCCTTGTCATCCTTGGAGATGAGGCGCGCGATTTCGAGCTTGTTCTTCGAAGCGAAGATCTGCGCCCTGACAATGGCGTCAACCACTTTCTGCGTCCATTCCGGGCGCTCGACGGTGTGCCGTTCGTGGGCGACGATGACGCAACAGGGGTGATTCTTCCAGATATCGCCGGTGAAGCGAAGCATGCGCGCGCCCGCGCGCAGCTCGCCGAGCGCATTGAACGGCTCCGCGACGGTATAGCCGTCGATCTTTTTCGCCGAGAGCGCAGGCGGCATCTCCGGCGGGGCCAAGACCTGTAGCGCGCACTCGTCGGCCGCCGGCGTGTCGCTAATGACCGGCTTCACATTCGACTGCCGCAACGCGAATTGCAGCACCACGTTGTGCATCGAGTACCAGTACGGCACCGCGATGCGCTTGCCGCCAAGATCGGAAAAAGTTTTTATGCCGGTCGCTTCGCCGACGACGATGCCCGATCCATTGGTATGACCCCACGCAAGAATCTTGATCGGGAAGCGATTGTTGTAGCGCATCCAAACCGGAATTGGTTTTAGCAGGTGGGCGACGTTGAACCTGCCGGAGGCGAAGCCCTCGACCAGCGCCGACCAGCTGCGAACCAGCGTCGGCGGCTCGACTTTGAGCCCGGCTTCCTCGAAGTAACCCTTGGCGTGCGCGACCAGCAGCGAAGTCGCATCAGTGATCGGCAAGTAGCCGATGCGAACGACATCATCGTCGGCGGCGTGTAGCGCGCCGGGGCCGAGGTTGATCGAGGCGAGAAAAGCCGCAAGACCGCCACGCGCCAGTGCATCGAGCGTATCGCGGCGGGTCCAATCCGCTTGCGTCCACTCGCAGAGATATGAATGTTCGTGGTGCGAGGCTGACATGCAAGATTCCCTTACCGAGCGATCGGATCAGGCGACGGCGCTCAAATTCGTCATGCGTGCGCGCAGGATCGTGGCCGCGTCGCTGCCAAGCGGAAGATCGTCAATGACCCGGCTCGGAACGCCGCCCAACACGATGGCGCGTTCGGCAAGCGAGGCGACATCGGCCAGATCGTGGGCTACGGCGACGAGTGTCACTCCGCGTTCCTGAGCGAGACGGCGCACATCGGCGCGCAGGCCCGCACGCATCTCCGGGTCAAGGGCCGAGAATGGTTCATCCAAAAGCAGGATGCGGGGTTCGCTCGCAAGCGCGCGCGCGAGCGCGACGCGTTGCTGCTGGCCGCCCGACAGCTCGGCCGGACGGGCTTCCGCTCGGTCCGCCAGTCCGACCTGATCAAGCAGCGCGAGCACCTTGCTTCGCGCGCCGCCACGATCACGCCGCAGGGCCCCCGAAAATCGCAACGGCAGCACCACGTTGTCCGCCACGCTCGCCCACGGCAGCAGCGCCGGGCGCTGGAACATCAGGGTCGCACCCAGTACCGGTCCGGTGACGGGCGCATCATCGATCCGAATCTCACCCTTGTCGGGCTTCAGAAGCCCGACGATGAGTTGGAGCAACGTAGATTTACCCGCACCGGATCGTCCGACGATCGCCACGTGTTCGCCCGCCCGGATCGACAGCCGCACGTCACGCAGCACCACGGCCGAGCCATAGTGGAACCCGAGGTTGGAAACGTGGATGGCGCTGGAATTGGCCAGCATCGGAAACCCTTTCCTATTCATTCGGAAAGTAACACAGGCTAATGCCGTTGTATCAGTATATAATCATAGCGATTAATTGGCGCATCATGTGAATTACAACAATATTATGTGTATTGCGCCTGATCCCGCCTAAAACCTCATCCGTCTCATATTTTTGCCGTGACAAGGGCAGGTCTGCGTTCGCAAGCGGACTTGCTGCACTAAAGAGGAATGTCTGCTTTTGAGAGCTGCGTGGACCTAAAGCGCCCGCGCTCCCACCGCCGCTGCTGAGCGAAAGCCGGACACCTCGATTGCTGAAATGAAATGCGAGGCTGACACTTGTGCCCGGTGTGCCGTCTCACGCCGCCTGGACGCTTGAAAAGAACTCGGCCACCTTTTTCTCAAGGTCGGCCGCGCGTGACGACAGCCGATCGGTCAGGTCGACAACCTCCTGCACGATGCCAAGCGAGCGATGACTGGACGTTTCCACCGTGCGCACAACCTCATTCACCTGCACGGTGTACTTCGCCACCGCCTTGACCGAAACGCCAATCTCGTTCGTAGCCGCCGATTGCTCATGCACGGCCTGCTCAATCGTGCCCGCCACCGATGAAATGTTCTTCACCGCATGCGCGACCAAGCCGAGCTGACCGACCAGCTCCCGTGCAGCTGCTTGTATAGCGGCGATATGCTGCGAGATGGCGTCTGTCGCTTTTTCGGTTTGATTGGCTAGGGCCTTGACCTCGGCGGCAACGACCGCAAAACCCTTGCCGGAATTGCCGGCCCGTGCGGCCTCGATCGTGGCATTCAACGCCAGCAGGTTTGTCTGCCCGGCGATATTTGAGATCATCTCGGCGACAAATCCGATCTCATTGACCGCCGCCGACAGGGCGGAAAGATTATTCATCGAGACTTCGACTTCGCGCGCCGCGTCGGTTGCAAGCGAAAGGCTTCTAACGCTCTGCGTTCCGATCTCATTGATGGATTGTGACAATTGGTCGGTGGCGGCAGCTGTCGACTGAACGACGATGTTCGTCTCGTCGGACGCCTTTGCGGTGGAATTCATGCGTTGAGATGATTCTTTCGCGGCGACCTGCATCTCGGCTGAGCCTCCGCTCAACGCCTCCGACACCGTTTTTACGGCGCTGATTGTGTCGTTGATGGTCAAACGAAATTCCGCGATCGCCGAATCGACGGATTTGCGCCGGGCCTCTGACGCGCTCAAACTTGCGTCTTGATAAAACGTCATCGTCGTGGCGATGTCGAAAGCGATGGCTTGCGCTATCAATTGGCCGTCCGCCACAACCTTGCGAGCCGAAAACCGGTGCTTTCGCGCGAGCGCGTCAAGCGCGGCGCGCAGCACAACATTGCCCGCGAACATCCGTGTTCGTGGACTCAGTCCGATTTTGCTCTGCTGCTCCGAAACATATTGACAAGATTCCACATATTGCTGGTCGAGGCGGCCAGACAAGAGCAGGCGCATATGATGTATCTCGAGCTCGCGGATCAGGCCGGCATGAACCTGAAAGACGGCAGCGACCGACGGCATTTGCCTCTCTGCCTCGATGAATTTGTCGACCGCTTCCGTGAGCGTTGCCTCCAGAACCGGCCACAATTTCGCAAGCCGCTCACACGCGGACGTATCGAGCTCGTAAAGTTCGAGCCGCGATGCGAAATTAGATGGCAGGCTGAAATGCATAATGGTCTTGAGGCACCGTCAGGTCGAAAAAGACCGTCCTCTCGAGCCGTACCGACCGATGTTTAGCGGGAGAGGTTAAGATTCTATTGATTGGGGAGCGGAGGCGAGCGATGCAAAGCCAATGAGGTCCCGCGCGCGACCGAACGGAGGACCTCATGAACGACCCGCTATGATCGGAAGCGATTGGCGCTATAATTGACCTGCAAGTCCGCATGGGGTGCATGTAATATGCTGCGTATTGGGGCGTTTCCGCGTATAAACTGGGCTTAAGACCCAGGCAGGCGATCGTCATTCGACAGGATTGCCGCAACACTCACGCAATCAGGGAATCGAACCCGTTTTCGTTCGGGTCATCGGGAGGAATCAGATGAAATCAAGTTCAGCATTATCTCGCCGCCGCGTGCTTGCACTCACCGGCGCGGGCGCCGCGGCCGCCGCCTTTCCATTCGTGCGCCCGGCGCGGGCGCAGGGCGGGCCGCTCAAGGTCGGTCTGATGCTTCCCTACAGCGGCACCTATGCCCAGCTCGGCGAGGCGATCACGCGGGCGATGGAACTCTACGTCAAGCAAAAGGGCGGCGCGCTCGCCGGCCGGCAGATCGCTTTCGTCAAGCTCGACGACGAATCGGAGCCGCCGAAGGGCGCGGAAAATACCACCAAACTCATCGAGGGCGAGAAGGTCGACGTGCTGATCGGCACCGTGCATTCGGGCGTGGCCATGGCCATGGCCAAGATCGCGCGCGAGGCGGGCTTGCCGACCATCAACCCGAACGCCGGCGCGGACGTGCTGACGCGGGCGCTTTGCGCCAAGAACATTTTCCGCACCTCCTTCGCCAACGGCCAGGTCGGCCTTGCGACCGGAAGGGCGGCGGCCGAAGCCGGCATCAAAACGGCGGTATCCTTCACCTGGGATTACGCGGCGGGCAAGGAGATGATCGCCGGTTTCGCCGAAGCTTTCACGGCGGGCGGCGGAAAGGTCCTGAAGGAAATCACCGTTCCGTTCCCCAGTGTCGAGTTCCAGTCGGCGCTCGCCGAGATCGCGAACTGGCAGCCTGAAATTACGCACTCGTTCTTTTCCGGCGGCGGCGCGGTAAAGTACATCAAGGACTATGCCGCGGCGAAACTCGGCATTCCGCTGTGGGGCCCCGGCTTCCTCACCGACGGCATCGAAGCCGCGGTCGGTTCGGCCGGCGACGGCGTGAAGACCGTGCTGCATTACGCCGATGACGTCGACAATCCGGAGAACAAGGCGTTCCGCAAGGCCTTCACCGACGCCTACAAAGTGGCGCCGGACGTCTTCGCCGTGCAAGGCTGGGATACGATGCAATTGTTGGAGGCGGGTCTCAAGGCCGTGGGCGGCGACGTGTCGAAGCGCGACGCGATGTTTGCCGGGATGAGCACGGCCTCGTTCAAGAGCCCGCGCGGGCCGTTCGATATTTCGGCTGCCCACAACCCGATCCAGAACTTCTACCTGCGCGAACTGAAGGGCGGCAAGAACGTGTTGCTCAAGACCGTGGCGACCAAGTTTTCGGACCCCGGAACCGGCTGCAAGCTCTCGAGCTGAACCGATAGCGTGGCGGGGGCCCGGGTCCCCGCCACTATTGTGTCCGGGCTGAGCCGTCATGGATCTCGTTCTCACCCAAATCTTCAACGGCCTGCAATACGGCTTGCTGCTCTTTCTCGCCGCGAGCGGCTTGACCCTTATCTTGGGCATCATGGGGGTCATCAATCTGTCGCACGGCTCGTTCTACATGCTCGGCGCCTATCTCTCATTGACGCTGACGAGCCTCACCGGCGACATCTTTCTCTCGCTCGCGCTCGGCATCCCGATCGCGTTTGCGTTCGGTGCCGCGATCGAGTGGCTGTTCATTCGCCATCTCTATGAGCGCGATCATCTGCAGCAGGTGCTGCTCACCTTCGGGCTGATTTTGGTGTTCAACGAAGTGCAGCGAATTCTCTGGGGAACGTTCCCGCATAGCGTTCCGATTCCCTCCTATCTTTCCGGCAGCGTGAAGCTTTTCGGCCTGATGAGTTATCCCAACTATCGCATCGCGGTGGCCGGGCTTTGCGTTGCTCTCGCACTCGCGATGATGTTCGTGATTCAGCGCACCAAGATCGGCCGCATGATCCGCGCGGGTGAATCGAACCGCGAAATGGTCGAGGTGCTCGGCATCGATACGCGGCTTTTATTCCGCTTCGTTTTCGCGGCGGGCGTGACGCTCGCGGCCGCCGGCGGAATCATCGCGGCGCCGATCGAGAGCGTCTATCCCGGCATCGGCGAGTCGGTCCTGATTACTTCGCTGGTCGTCGTCGTGATCGGCGGCATCGGCAGCGTGCGCGGCGCTTTCGTCGGCGCGCTGTTGATCGGGCTTGCCGATGCATTCGGAAAGGTTTTTCTTCCGGAATTTGCGACCGGCCTCGTTTACGCGCTGATGGCGGCCGTGCTGGTGGCGCGACCGGGCGGCCTGTTCGGGCGAGCCTAGCCCCGTGTTGCGACGGCCCAGCGCACTCGTCGCGATCGTCCTGACCGCGCTCGTCGTCGCCGCGCTTTTGGTGCCGTTTGTCGGCGGCTCCTATGCGATCAAGTTCACGACGCGCGTGCTGGTGCTCGCGATTTTCGTCATCAGCCTCGATTTCCTGATCGGCATCACCGGCCTCGTCAGCTTCGGCCACGCGATGTTCTTCGGGCTCGGCGCCTACTCGCTCTATTTCATTTCGCCGCAGGCGGAGGCGGCAAACGCCCTGGTCGCGTTTCCCGCCGCCATTCTGGGCGCGGGCGTGGCCGCCGCCATCATCGGCGCTTTCTGCGTGCTGACGCGCGGATTCTATTTCATCATGGTCACGCTCGCCTTCGGACAGATGCTGTTCTCGCTGTTCTACACCAGCCGCATCGCCGGCGGTTCGGACGGCGCCTATATCAACGTGAAGCCGGAAGTCGCGCTGTTCGGCGTGACCATTCTCGATTTCGACCGCCGCACGGCCTTCTACTATTTTTGTCTCGCCGCGCTCGTTCTGGTCTACCTCGGCGCGCTTGGGCTCGCGCGCACGCCCTTCGGCCGCGTCTTACAGGCAATCCGCCGGAACGAGCAGCGCGTCGGCGCGCTCGGGGTCAACACCTACACCCACAAGCTCCTGAGTTTCGTCCTCGCCGGCGCGATCGCGGGCTTTGCGGGCGTTCTGTTCGCGACCATCGACGGCTACGTCACGCCCGATCTCTTCGGCTGGCGGCAATCGGGGGTCGCGATCATGATGGTGGTGCTCGGCGGCGTCGGCACGCTGTTCGGCCCGATCCTCGGCGCCCTTCTCTATTCGGCGATCGAAGAGGTCCTCAAGACCGGAAGCTGGGTCGGGCCGATCGCCAACCACTGGTCGCTCGGGCTCGGACTCATTTTAATCGCCGCGGTGCTGGCGTGGCCGCGCGGGGTCGCCGGCTTATTCGAGACGCACGCGCCGCCCGCACCGCCGGGGCGCGATCAGCCTTCCGGCGATCTGCAAGCGGAGCGCCCGCAACGCGGAAAGGCGCTTGCCGTCGAGGGGCTCACGCGCGCGTTCGGCGGCCTGGTGGCGGTCAACGACGTCTCGCTCAAACTCGCGCCCAATCTCGTGCACGGCGTTATCGGTCCGAACGGCGCCGGCAAGACCACCTTCATCAATGTCCTCACCGGCGCATTGAAGCCGACCGCCGGGCGCATCCGGCTCGACGACGAGGACATCTCAGGCCGGACGCCCTATGCGATCGCGCGGTGCGGACTCGGGCGCAGCTATCAGCGCACCAATATCTTCCTGCCCTTCACGGTGCGGGAAAATTGCCTGATCGCGGCGCACGCGCGCCATCCGTCGCCGTTTCGCCTGCGGGCGGGTAAATTCGCGCGCGAGGAAGAGCACGAGATCGTCCACGCGCTCGCCGCCACCGGCTTGAGCGCGCGCGCGGACGCGCGCGCATCGCATTTGAGTCACGGCGAACAACGCCAGCTTGAGATCGCCATGCTGCTCGCCTCGGGCGCGCGGCTGTTGATTCTCGACGAGCCGCTCGGCGGCATGGGGGCGGAGGAAACCGGTCGCGTCACCGCGCTGTTGCGTGCGCTCTCCGTCAATCACACCGTCGTCCTGATCGAGCACGACATGGACGCGATCTTCGCGGCGGCCGATACCCTCACCGTGCTCGTCGAGGGCAAGCTGTTGGCGCACGGCAAGCCGGAGGATATCCGCCGCGACCCCGCGGTGCGCGAAGCCTACCTCGGCCGCTGGGGCCAGGAGATCGTGCGATGACCGCGCCCGTACTCGCCGCCGAAAAGATCAACTCCTATTACGGACAGAGCCACATTCTGCGCGGCGTCGATTTTCACGTGATGCCGCGCGAGACCGTGAGCCTCCTGGGCCGCAACGGCATGGGCAAGACGACGCTGTTGCGCAGCCTCGTCGGCCTGGTGAAGCCGAGGTCGGGGCGCGTATTTTTGCACGGCGCCGACATCACCGGCAGCCGCCCTTCGTTCGCCGCCCGCGCCGGGCTCGCCTTCATTCCCGAGGACCGCGGAATTTTTCCCAACCTGACGGTGATCGAAAACCTCACCTTCGCCGCCCGGCCCGGACGCGGGGCGCGCGCGGGCTGGACGCTCGAGCGCATCTATTCATTGTTCCCGCGCCTCGCCGAGCGGCGATCGCATTGGGGCAACGAGCTTTCGGGGGGCGAACAAAAAATGCTCTCGATCGGGCGCGCGCTGATGACCAATCCAGACCTCATCCTGCTCGACGAGGCGACCGAGGGACTGGCGCCGAAGGTGCGCGACGAAATCTGGGCGACGCTGCGTCAAATCGCCGCCACCGGAATCGCGTCGATCGTCGTCGACAAGAACCTCGACGATCTGTTGGCGCTCGCCGAGCGTCATGTGGTGATGGCGAAGGGCGAGATCGTGTTCGACGGAACGGCGCAAGCGCTCAAGGCCGATGCGGCGCTGATCCACCGCCATCTCGGCGTCTAGCCGCCG
>Ga0207505_100043_pt1 | contig 24722 bp, 26 predicted proteins | sample NitcycUWRROWE17A_FD_188207 | JGI IMG/M metagenome (GOLD analysis project Ga0207505, IMG submission 188207) | Soil microbial communities from Arlington Agricultural Research Station in Wisconsin, USA - Nitrogen cycling UWRJ-ROWE17-A (SPAdes) | ecosystem: Environmental > Terrestrial > Soil >... | reverse complement strand
AGAGCGGCGTCGGCGACAGCGCCCACGCCAAGTCTGTGTTCGATGCCGCGCACGATCGCCTCGGCCTCCGCGGCGCGGCCGTGCGTCATCAGCCAGCGCGGACTTTCCGGCAGCCACAGCCGCATGAAGAAAATGATGAGGCCGAGCACGGCTCCCATTAGAAACGCCGCGCGCCAGCCGATACCCGGCGCGATCACCGACGGATCGAGCAGGATGATCGATCCGGTGGCGCCGATCGCAGCCCCGATCCAGAAACTGCCGTTGATGACGAGGTCGGTCCAGCCGCGCACGCGCGCCGGAACGAGTTCCTGGATCGCGGAATTGATGGCGGTGTATTCGCCGCCGATGCCGGTGCCGGTGAAGAAACGAAACAGCGCGAAGCTCCAGAAGTTCCACGAGCAGGCGGTCGCCGCAGTCGCGGCGAGATAGACGGCGAGCGTGATGAAAAAGAGCTTCTTGCGGCCGAGCCGGTCGGTCAGCCAGCCGAAGAAGATGGCACCCAGCACCGCGCCCGCGAGGTACGCGCTCGCCGCCAATCCGATCTCGCTGTTGGTGAGCCTGAGCCCGTAACTTTCCTTCAGCGCCCCCGATACGGCGCCGGCGAGCGTCACCTCCAGCCCGTCGAGGATCCAGGTGATGCCGAGCGCGGCGACGACGAGGGTGTGAAAACGGCCCCAGGGGAGACGATCGAGGCGGGCGGGGATGTCGGTTTCGACGATCGCGCCCGGCTGTCCGGAATCGGCGTCCGCGGGTCTTGCCGGTTGCGCATCCATCGCCATCGAGAACGCGCGAAGAATTCCGCGGTTCCGCGAGCCGCAACGAAGCAGGATTTGCTAGGTTCAACGCGTTACAAGGCTTGCCGCCATGAAAGCGATGGTCTTGCACAAAATCGGAACGCCGCTCCGGCTTGAGGAGCGCCCTCTGCCCCCGCCAGGCCGCGGCGAAATCCGCCTGCGCGTCGAGGCCTGCGCCGTCTGTCGCACCGACCTGCACGTCGTGGACGGCGAGCTGCCGCAGCCCAAATTGCCGCTCGTGCCCGGCCACGAAATCGTCGGCCGCATCGACGCGATCGGGGAGCGCGCAGGCCCATTCGCAATCGATCAGCGCGTCGGCGTTCCCTGGCTCGGTCACACCTGCGGCCACTGTCCTTATTGCCGATCGGGCCGCGAGAACCTCTGCGACCGGCCGCAGTTCACCGGCTACACGCGCGACGGCGGTTTCGCGACGCACGTTGTTGCCGACGCCGCCTATGCGTTCGATCTGGCGAATTTTGCCGACCCGGTCGCGGCGGCGCCGTTGATGTGCGCGGGCCTGATCGGTTGGCGCTCGCTCGCCGCCGCGGGTCCGGGCAAGTCGATCGGCCTTTACGGCTTCGGTGCCGCCGCTCACATCATCGCGCAAGTTTGCGCCTGGCAGGGGCGCCGCGTCTTCGCCTTCACGCGCAAGGGCGACGAAGCGGCGCAGCAATTCGCCCGCTCGCTGGGCGCGGCCTGGGCCGGCGGCTCGGAAGAAACGCCGCCCGAGCCGCTCGACGCCGCGATCATCTTCGCGCCGGTAGGCGCGCTGGTGCCGGCCGCGTTGAAGAACGTCGAGAAGGGAGGCCGCGTCGTCTGCGGCGGCATCCACATGAGCGACATACCGGCTTTCCCCTACCGGCTCCTGTGGGAGGAGCGGCAGCTTGTCTCGGTCGCCAATCTCACGCGCAAGGACGCGGCGGATTTTCTGGCGATTGCCGCGAAGGCGGGCGTGAAGATGACGGCCGTTGGCTATCCGTTGCAGGCGGCGAATGAAGCGCTTTCCGACTTGCGCCAGGGGCGGCTGCAAGGCGCGGCGGTATTGGTCCCGTGAATTGGCGGGATCGCGCAATTTGACCGGCAGCGCGGTTCGATTGACACTGGCGCTTCGCGAAACGCTCGTTCGCCCACGACGGCGGCGCAAAATAAAGGGCAGGGATGGAAGCGCGAATCTTCGAAGGGCTGAAGGTGATCGATTGTGCGAGCTTCATCGCGGCACCCGCCGCCGCGACCGTGCTCTCCGATTTCGGCGCCGAGGTGATCAAGATCGAGCCGCCGGGGGCCGGCGACCCTTACCGCCGGCTGCCCGAGCTTCCCGGCTATCCGCTGAGCCCGCACAATTACGTCTGGCTGCTCGACTCGCGCAACAAGAAAAGCCTTGCGCTCGATCTCGCCCAGCCCGAGGGGCAGGCGGTAATACACCGGCTCGCGGCGTCGGCCGACGTTTTCATCACCAATTACCCGCCCGAGGTGCGCGCGCGCCTTGGGGTGGCCTACGAGACGCTCGCGCCGCTGAATGAACGGCTGATCTACGCCTCCTTCAGCGGTTACGGAGAGGTCGGCGAGGAGGCGAACAAGCCGGGCTTCGACTCGAACGCCTGGTGGGGCCGCTCGGGGCTGATGGACCTCGTGCGCCCCGACATGAACGGGCCGCCCGCACGCTCGCTGCCCGGCATGGGCGACCACGCCTCGGCCATGTCCCTGTTCGGCGGCATCGTCACCGCGCTCTACCGCCGCGAGCGCACCGGCAAAGGCGCCAAGGTCGGGACCTCCTTGATGGCCAACGGGGTGTGGTCGAACGGCTGCTTCGTGCAGGCGCGGCTCTGCGGCGCCGAGGTCAAGCCGCGGCCGCCGCGCGAGGATGCCCCCAACGCGCTTACCAATCACTATCGCTGTCGCGACGGGCGCTGGCTCATTCTTTCGGTTCTGAACGAGGAGCGGCAATGGCCGCTCTTCGCCGCAAGCGTCGGCCGCGGCAACCTCGTGAACGATCCGCGCTTCGCCGACAAGAAGAGCCGCCACGCCAATGCGCGTACGCTCGTCGAAATCTTCGACGAGGCGTTCCTCGAGAAAGATCTCAAGGAGTGGCGAAAAATCCTCGACGCCACCGGCCTCATCTTCGGCGTGGTCGCGACCGTCGACGACATGCCCGACGACGAACAGATGCGGGTGAGCGAGGTGCTGGTGCCGTTCGAGAACGACACCATGCTCACCGTCAACAGCCCGGTGTGGGTCGAGGGCGGCGCCAAGGTGCCGCCGCGCCGCGCGCCGGAGGTCGGCGAGCACACCGAGGAGGTGCTGCGGGCGGCGGGCTATAAGCCCGCGGAGATCGAGCAATTGAAAGCGCGCGGCGTGGTCGCCTGAAACGCAAGGAAAATCCGATGATCGACATTTCGGAGCAGGGCGAGATCGCCATCGTCACCCTGCGGCACGGCAAGGCGAACGCGATGGATCTCGAATTTTGCGAGGCCATCGCCGCGCGCTTCGATGAATTGAAGAAATCGAAGGCCAAGGCCGTGGTGCTGACCGGAGAAGGCAAGATTTTCTCCGCCGGGGTCGATCTCGTGCGCGCGCTCGACGGCGGGACGGATTATTTCCACAAATTTCTGCCGGCGATGAGCAAGGCGTTCGTGACGGTGTTCTTCTTTCCGAAGCCGCTCGTCGCCGCGGTCAACGGCCATGCGATCGCCGGCGGCTGCGTGCTTGCCTGCTGCGCCGACCGTCGTTTGATGACAAAGGGTTCAAACCGCATCGGTATTCCGGAGCTCCTCGTCGGCGTTCCGTTTCCCACCATCGCGCTCGAAGTGATGCGCTTCACCACCCCCTCGCGCTTCATGCAGGACGTATTCTTGACCGGCGCCACGTATCTGCCGGAAGAAGCGCTGCCGCGCGGGCTTGCCGACGAGCTGGTCGAATCCGGCGATCTCATGCAGCGCGCGGTCGCGGCCGCCGAGCATTTCGCCGCCATCCGCGCCGACGCCTTCGCGATCACGAAATTGCAGCTCCGCCAACCTGTCGCCGACCGTTGCGCGAGCGAGGCGAAGCGTTTCGAAACCGCGGTCAACGAGTTGTGGTGCGCGCCGGAAGCGTTCGAGCGCATTCGCGCCTATGTCTCGCGCACCTTCAAGAAGATGTGAAGCGAGCCGTTGCCAATTTCCGCAACAAACCTTGCATTGCCTGCTTTCCGCTACCACGTAAGTTCAGTAAAGCGACCAATCTGGCCGCGCCTCCCGCCGCGATACCGAAGGAGAGCGCCATGACCAAAGAACTGATCCGGCACAATCGGCCGGTCTCCGACCATCTTCATCCGCTCGTTTACAAGGCCATGGCCGGGCTGGCGCTGTGGTTCGCGCTCTCGGCTTGGGTCTTTTTCGGCGACACCAGCTATACGGCGCTCGCGCTCGCGGTGGTGAGCCTCTTTCTCTTCATTACGGTCGCGATCCCCTTCGCCATCTGGCTGGCTTGGCGGGGCAGTTCGGCCTCGGGCGCGCCGGCAGACAGCCAATCATTTCGCGAGTGGGCCTCGGGCGAATTCGAGACCTGGCAGTGCCGGGTGAGCGGCGGCGAAGCTGCGGTCGAGATCCTGTTGCCGCTTATGGCCGTCGCATTCGGACTCTTCGTTTTCGGGCTCGTGCTGCACCTCGACGTCCCGGTTCCCGGTTGAGCCGCAGCCCGCGCGCCTAGCCTAGGCCCACCGCCGCAAGCGACGCACGCAGGCCGTTGCTGTCGTAAGGCTTGGACAGGAGGGCGAGCGGCGCGCCCTTCGTCAGATCGCCAGCGAGCGTCTTGTCGCCCGCCCCGGTGGCGATCACGATCGGCAGGTCAGGGTCGAGCGCGCGAAGCTTTTTCGCAAGTTCGTCGCCCTTGCCGTCCGGCAGGTTGATGTCGACGATCGCGGCCGAGAGCTTCCCGGCTTGGCCTTGGGCGAAGGCGAGCGCCGCCGCCGCGGTCGCCACTTCTTCGACCTTGAAGCCGAGATCGCGCAGGGTCTCCGCCGTCACCGCCGCAATCAGGGCCTCGTCTTCCACCAACAGGATCGTTCCCTTGCCGGCCATCTCGAACACCTTTCGAATTTTGTCGGCGAATTCTCCGAACATGAGCGGCTTGGTGATGAGCTGCACACCGGGATCGAGCCGTCCTTCGTGGATGATCCCGCCGCGCCCGTAGCCGTAAACAATACCTTGAGACAACGCCGCCGCTTCAGCGCGTCGCCGCGCACCTTTGCTTTCCCGCAAATCGCGGATGATAGTTGAGGGCGGACTATGGCGCTACCGGCCGCGGAAGTTCCGAAGATACGAGATAAAAATCACGCTGATCGTAGCGGCGGGCGACATCTCGCGGTGCGCGAGCCTCTCGACGAGTCGGCGCCGCTGCCCGCAATGACGGCGGAAGCGCAATATCCCCGCAACAAAGGCTGCGGACCGCGGCCCATCCGCGGGCTTCGCGCCGAATTCCTATCGCAGCGAGGCGACGGCGGATACCGGCTTGAGTTCCACGATGCAGCGGTCCTTGGGGGTCGGAAAGGTCGGAGAGATGTCAGGGCTCAAGCCCGATTCGCATCCCTGCGTCGGCGCCTGCTTGTCGGCGTTCGGCGCCCGCATTTTCTCCACCGGCATGCGCTCGACTTGCGACTCCGCGGTCTCGCGAACCGTTACTTCGGGCAGCCGGAGATTTTTCGTCACCACGGTCACGTTCGCGACCGGATCGGTGCTGAATAGCACCCGGCCTTCGCGATCGCGATAGACGATCGCGGCATCGCGCACGCCGACTACTTCGACGACGGCGATACGCTTTTCGTTGAATGGCGCAGAAGCATTCGCAGGCAGACGGTTCGTCTTGGCCGATCGGTCAACGGAATGCGCCGCGGTAACGATGGTGAAAATTGTCGCGACGGCGGCTGCAACACCAATTGCAAGCCCCCCCGCGACACCGGGGGTGAAGCGCAACATCGGGGCTCTCCAGAATGGTTGACAGCATGAAAGCCTTGCCTTCGGCTGGGGGCTGTCTTCTCACGCCCATAACGCGGCTTGCCCGGTTAGGTTCCAGCCGCCGCCCGCGGCTCGGAGGCCGGCCTGGTCGGCGTGGAAAAAATATGTTTGCCGGGGATTTTGATTCGACAGCGCGCCCCCTCGGCGAGGAACCGCAGCTCGACTTCGGACTCGAGCGAACGGGGTAGATTGCGCTCGATGACGAGGCTGCCGAAACCGTGTTTTTGGGGCACGCCGACGGGCGGCCCGCCCTGTTCGGACCATACGATTTCGATGCCGTCATTGTTCGGTCCCGCAATGGTCCATTGAATGCAAACCCGGCCCGTCGGCGCCGAGAGCGCGCCGTATTTGGCGGCATTCGAAGCGAGTTCGTGCAACGCCAGGCCGAGGCTCTGTGCCGCTTCCGGCCTCAACCGCACGGGCGGCCCCTCCCACGATGCTTGCGGCTTTTCCTGATCGACATAGGGCCCGATCTGGGATCGCAGGAGATCGGCAAGATAGGCGCCATGCCAGCCCTCCTGCACCAGGATGTCGTGCGAGCGCGACAGCGCCTGCACGCGCGCCGTGAATTGGTTCAGGAACCCGTCGATGGAGTCCGCGTAGCGGGCCGTTTGGCGGGCAAGCGCCTGGATGATCGCTAGCAAGTTCTTCGAGCGATGCGTCAATTCGCGCATGACAAGGCGCAGGTGCTCTTCGTTATCCTTGCGCGCGGTGATGTCGACGACCGCGCAGCTCAAGCCGACGATTTCCTTTTCTCTGCCGCGGAGCGGTTCGATATGAAAATCGAACCAGCGCGCGTTCGCGCCGTTGTCGATTTGAAGTTCGCGATCCTTGGGCTCGCCGGTCGCGATCGCTTCCCGCTTCAGGTTCACGAGCAGCTCCCGACTCCGGGCCGGGATGAGGTCGGCATCGGTGCGGCCGATGATTTCGTCGATCTCGAATCCGAGAAAAGGGTTGCTGATCGAAGTGTAACGAAGCTCGCGGTCCTGCGTGAACACGGTGACATTCGAACCATGCAAGGCGATTTCATAGCGTTGCAAGGCGGTGGCGAGTTCCTCCCCGAGCCGTCCTTGCTCGATTTCGAGGGAATGGATGTGCCTGACACTTCGCCGGCGCGCGAATAGCCAAATGATGGTGGCGATCAGGCCGAAGACGGCGAGCGCAATCGCAATATCGAGAGTCCGCCGGCTTCCGAAGGCCGTCATCCCCTCAAGCAGGGTATCCCACGCGGCACGCATTGCAGGATCCTTTTGCCGCGACATCGACACGCCGGCCAACTTCACTCGTCGTGCGATCAGGCAAGTTATTAATGCTGAAGAGCATCGAAAGTTTCAAAGCGCAATTGGCCCATGCACGGCTGGCAAGGCTCGGTGGGGCCGCTCGATGGGGCCACTGGGACGGGAGGAACCGGACAGTCGCCGCGGCGTTAACTTGGCAACCGGCCTCCTTTCCCCTCCCCCGCAAAGGCCGGTATTTCGGGTGTGGCCGGCGCTTGCTGGCTACACCCGATCTTTTTCAGTCGGAATTTAATCGCGGCTGGCACGTGCGGCAACCGCCTGAACGGGACGAGCGTGGGAACAGTTAGATGCTCGCCGGTTCGCGCCGCCTGGCGTTGCGCTCAAAAAAAAGCGCTTGACTGATCACGGCGGAAACCGTCGCCGGCTGGAATGGTTTGGGGATGAGGAAAGCCGGTTCGGGGCGCTCGCCGGTAAGAAAACGCTCGGGATAGGCGGTGATGAAAATAACCGGCACTTCGAACGATTTTAAAAGCTCGTTGACGGCATCGAGACCGGAGCTGCCGTCGGCAAGCTGGATATCGGCGAGGATGAGACCGGGTGTCTTTGTCTTGGCGAGCCGCACCGCCTCGCGATGCGTACGCGCGATGCCGAGAACGTTATGCCCGAGATTTTCGACGAGGCCTTCGATGTCGACGGCAATCAGCGGCTCGTCTTCGATGATCAGGACCTCAGTTGCGATCTCGGCCGCCAATTCCTTGCCCGCCTCGTCGAGATAATTGCGAAGCGTCGGCACGTCGACGTCCAGGATCTCGCCCGCTTCTTTCTCGGAAAAGCCTTCCAACGCAACCAGCAGGAAAGCTTGCCGCATTCGCGGCGTGAGTTGCGTCAAGCGCTTTTCAACGGGCAGGCGCGAGCTGTCGGGATCGGGATGGCCTCTCTCGGCGAGCGAGTCCCAAATTTTCGTGAACGCGCGGTAAAGGGCCACACGGGGTTCGCGGTCGCCGGGAAAACTCTCCGGCTCCTCCAGCATGGCCTCGAGGACAGCCGTCACATAGGCATCGCCCGACTTTTGGCTGCCGGTCAAAGCCCGCGCGTAACGGCGCAGGAACGGCAAATGCTGGGCAACAATCTCGGATTTCGACACGAAAGACCCCCTCCGCTGCGATCTAGTATAGGCCTAAACCCCGTTATGGAAAAAAAGTTCCAATTGGGGGAACCCAAGCGGCAGGCACGACGTTAGGGACTGGATGTTAGGCCGTATAGCCTTTGGGGAGATCCCGTTGGATGGGCGGCGGGAGGGCGAGGGTTGAAGTATGAAGCACAAGCACGGCAAGCCCGGATCGGACACGTCTTCTTCCGGCTCCGGTGGCGGCAGGGACGGGGGCTCGAAGGGGGCCATCGACCGGGAAGGGCAGATCAAGCTCGGCGTTCTGATCCGCAGAATGTACGAAGCGGACCTTCAGAAGCTGGCCCCGGAAAACATCACCGATCTGGTGAAACAATTCGATAAGGCCAAGCCGACAGCCGAGAAAGCCAAGCAACCCGACGAGGACTCGTGCTCATGAGCCTCGACGACCAGACCCGCGACTCGATCTTGTCCGCGATCCCCAACTTGCGGGCATTCGCCATATCGCTGTCGGGCAACGTCGATCGCGCCGACGATCTCGTTCAGGAGACCATCCTGCGAGCGCTGGCCAACATCGATTCGTTTCAGCCGGGAACGAACATGTCGGCTTGGCTTTTCACCATCCTGCGCAACTTGTTCCGCTCGGAATATCGCAAGCGCCGGCGTGAAGTGGAGGACGCGACGGGCATGTACGCCGAAAGTATGAAGTCGCAGCCCGAGCAAGGAAGCCGGCTCGAATTCGAGGAGCTGCGCGCAGCGCTCGCGCAATTGCCCGACGATCAGCGCGAAGCGGTGATTTTGGTGGGGGCGTCCGGCTTTTCGTACGAGGAAGCGGCGGCGATCTGCGGATGCGCCGTCGGAACCATCAAGAGCCGCGTCAATCGCGCGCGCAACCGGCTCGCCGAATTGATGTCGATCGAGGGTCTCGAGGATTTCGGCCCCGATCAGGAAACGCGCGCGGTGCTGACGGCCGACAATTAACCGGCGCAGTTTATTCAAATCGTCGACAACTTGCGAATGTTGCCGGACGGAACCGTGGCTGACGGTGCGCGTTATCCTTATTCCCATGAACAATCGATTGGAGGATCGCTATGAAGAACCTCAAGCGCGTATTGATTGGCTCGGCTGCCGCATTATCCGTCGCCGCGACGCTCGCGGCACCGAACGCGATGGCGGCGCCCGAGCACGTCAAAGCCGGCACGTTGAATTGCGACGTTTCCGGCGGCGTCGGCCTCATCATCGGTTCGCAGAAGCAGATGACGTGCATGTTCACGCCGGCGAACGGCGGGCGGCGCGAGGTTTATCTCGGCACCATTCATAAGTTCGGTCTCGATATTGGCGCGACCACGGGCGGCAGAATGGCTTGGGCCGTCTACGCGCCGACCAATCAGCGCTTCGCCGCGCTTTCCGGCACCTACGGCGGCGCGAGCGGTGAAGCGAGCGTCGGCGCGGGCTTAGGCGCCAACGTGCTGGTCGGCGGTTCGGAGCGAACCGTCACCCTGCAGCCGCTTTCGGTGCAAGGCCAGACCGGCCTCAACCTTGCGGCCGGGGTCGCAAGCCTTGAACTGCGTCCTGCGCGTTGAGCATTGACACAGACGGCCGCCTCGGCGGCCGTCTGTAGCCGCGCGCAATGACGGCGAAGGCGGAACTAACGGCGCGTAGACGCGTTGTTTACCGTCATTTAGGGGAGAGCAAAAAATGCAAACCCTGTTTGGAATTATCATCGGCATCTTCTTCACGATCGGCGTCGCCTACGTTCACGATGCCACCATAACTCCGCCGCCACCCGGGTCGGTATCGGCGGAGCGGCCCATGGTCAATTGGGACGTGGTGACGGTGAATTGGCAGGATCTCAAGGCGCGCATGAACGCGGGATGGCGAAAGATTCAGTCAATTGGCTGACCGTCCCCCGCCACGCGGGATGGAAATAAAACCGGGCGCACGTTGATGCGCCCGTTTTTATGTTCGCGTTAATGGGAGGGCATTGCCTCCGCCAAACGATTGATCTTCGCGGCCATGATGAAATCGTTCTCGTGTAGGCCCTTTATTTTGTGGGTGTGCAGCGCGACCGTCACGTAGCCCCAGCCGAAATGGATATCGGGATGATGGCCTTCGGCTTCGGCAAGCTCGCCGATCTTGTTGACGAATTCCAACGCCCCCTTGAAGTTCGCAAAGCGGAAGGTGCGCTCGATGCGGTGCGCGCCGTCGACGAGCGTCCAGGATGGCGCTTGCGAAAGAAGCTCTTTCGCCGCGGAAGCCTCCAGCGGGGGCGTCCCGCCGCGGCAGGGAATGCAGGTTTTCTCGGCGAGGCTTGCGGCCATTGAAGAAACCTCTCGAGGCAACCGATTGTCGTGCGCCCGCCGCCGGCGGGAGATTGGTCAGGCCTTGACCGGACGCGGCGCGCCTCCTGACGGTCCTTCCAACTCTTGTTCCAACTCCTCAAGCGGCCGTTGGTTCGGCTCGACGCCCCAGAAATAAACGGCGGCAATCTGAATGACGACAAGCCCGACCATCAACGACATGACGCCCGGCATTTTGTAGTTGGTGGCGAGATATAGCACGATGAACGGCACGACAATCTGCGCGGCGCGGCCGAGCGTATTGCAGATGCCGTTGCCGCGTAGCCGCACCTCGGTCGGGAACAATTCGGGCGTATAGACGCCGAACAGAATCGCGACCTGAACGTAGATCGCCAGGATGAGCGCGAAGCCGACCGTCAGGATGATCGCGGCGGGGGTTGCCGCCGTGAAGGTCGCGTAGACGATACCGAGCGCGATGGTCGCGATCGATCCGCCGATGATGCTCCAGCGCCGCCCGATGAAGTCGGCGCAGAAGGCGCCGACCGCGCATCCGAGCGGGGACGCAACGGCGAGCACCAGGATGTAATCGAATGAGCGCGAGATCGTGAGCCCTTGTTGCAGGAAGAAGGTCGGCAGCCACTGCACGAATCCGAAAATGAGCGTGTTGATCGTAATCAGCACCCAGCAGCCGACGAGCAGCCGCTGAAGCAGCGGCGGCTTGAACAGCGATGACAGATCGGCCTGTATCATGGGCGCCGTGGCGGCGGGCGCCGGTAGCGTGCCCGCAGTCGCGGCTTCCTTCTCGATTTCGGCCATCAACGCCTCCGCTTCCGCGGTGCGGCCTTTCGATTCCAGCCAGCGCGGCGATTCCGGCAGATTCTTGCGCAGATACCACACGATCAACGCGCCGATGCCGGCGACGACGAACATCGGACGCCAGCCGAAATTGGGAATAACGAAATACGCGATCAGTGCGGTGGCCGGCAGGCCGCAAACGACGAGAAAAGACATGAACGCCAGCCAGCGTCCGCGCGATTTCGGCGGCACGAATTCCGTCAGCGTCGAGTAGCCGACCACGATTTCAGCGCCGAGGCCCAAGCCCATGACGAAGCGGGCCCAGTTCAGCTGCGTCATGTCTTGCGCCGCGGCGGCCGCGAACGAAGCAAGCCCGAAGACGAGCAGGTTCACCTGATAGGTGAAACGGCGGCCATATTTATCGCCGAGAAAGCCGGTGACGAGCGCGCCGATGGTCATGCCGATAAACGTTTTCGAGATGAAATCGGCGACAAGAGGCGGCGTCGAGAAACCGGACTGCAGCAACGAGGGCAGCACATTGGTGCCGACATAGAGGTCGTAGCCGTCGAAGAACATGCCGGCGCCGACGAGCCAAAAGATGCGTTTGTGAAAAGACGAGATCGGCAGCCGGTCAAGGCGTGCGCCGGCGTTCACGGTACGAGCCATCGAATTCCTCCCCCATCAAAAACGATTATGTTTGATCCGAACCCGTCATGGCCGTGCTTGGTCCGCTTGAGCGCCTGACGGTACCCCTGCCCGGCAGCATAGGGTCGGCGGGGAAGTCCGGCAAGGCGAACGCAAAAAATCGGACCTAACATTTATTCCGCATCGCAACTTGTTTCTTCACCGCATGGACTGCGGCGCCAATTGAACGGAGAATAGGCAAAAGGGAGTCTCCGACCTGAAATGGGTAAACCGCCGATGAACATGGAGCCGCTGGCCTCTGCGAAAACGACCGCGGCTCGCGCGGGTGCCGGGCGCGATTTGGTCGTCATTCATTCCTTGCTGACCGACCGGCATGCCTTCGACCCGGTGCTTCCCGATTTATCGGCGCGCTTTCGCGTGACCATGCTCAATCTACCCGGCTTTCACGGCTCGAAGCCGGTTGCGGCCTCGATCGATGCCTATGGGGAATGGGTGCGCGCGGCTTTCGATGCTTTTGAAATCGGCCGCGACGCGATTCTGATGGGAAACGGCTTCGGCGGCACGGTTGCCCTTGCCTTCGCGCTCGCGCATGGCGACCGGCTGGCCAAGCTCGTTCTTTGCGACGTCGCACCGGGCTTTCCCGAGGAAGGCAAACAAGCATTCCGCGTCATGGCGGCCAAAGTCGCCGAAGGCGGTATGGGAACGATCGCGGAGATCGCGGCAAACCGGGTGTTTCACGCGGCTTATCTCGCGGCGCAACCCACAGCCGTGAGCGAACGAAAGGCCGTTCTGTTGCAGATCGACCCCGCGGCTTTCCGCGCCGCTTGCACGAGCCTGGTCGAAGCCGATCTCGTGCCGGCGCTGCAAAAACTGACGATTCCGGCGCTCGTGGTTTACGGTGAACTCGATCAGGCCACGCCGCCGGCGCTGAACAAGTTGATCGCTGCACACGCGCCCGGCGCACGTTTCGTCGAACTCCCCGGTTGCGGGCATTGCCCGCCGCTCGAACAACCGCAGGCGTTCCTCGCGGCGATCGGCGAGTTCTTGCGCAACCGATGAGTATCGGATGCTGTCCAAAGGCATGGGCGGCGTTTTAGCCGGGAGGCCAGGCCAGAAAATCCTCATGGCGGACGAGGCAGGAAGCATCGGCGGCCTTGCGCGCAGCAAACCAATCCGCGATCGTTGCGGCCGGTACGTCGCCGGTTTCGCCGGCCGCTTCGGCCCAGCCTTCGGCCAGCATTGCGATCAATGTCTGGTCCGTCGGCCCGAGCCGCCAATCGCTGCGGCCCCGCTCAATCCCGTAGCCCGCTGAAGCGAGCCGATCGGCCATCAGCTTCGAGGCGCGCGATCCGGCCGAAGGGCCGAAGCCTTTGTCGCCGCCGAAATGCCGCTCAAACGCGTCTTTCATCCCGCGGTCGGCGGGATGCGGCGGAGCCCATTCGGCGACGCCGTCGTGATTGAGCGCGGTGTAGAGCGGAAGCCTCGCGCGCGCGAGCGCGACGACAAAACGATCGATCCATGCCTCGGACACGAGATCGAACAAGGCGGCCGCCGTCACCAGGTCCGGCGATGCGTCGCCCCAGGCCGCAGGCTCGGCCGCAAGATCGGCCTGGCGGAATTCGATCAACAGCGATTTCCCGCCCGTGGAGATTTCCAGCCCGGTCGCTACGGCGTGCGAGGAGTCGGACCATTGCGCGATGGTCTCAAAGGCGGTGGTCAGCAGCGCCGGGTCGTGATCGATCAAAATCCACTGCTGGCGGGCGGGCAGCACGGGTGCGACCGCGCGCAGATTGGAGCCGGTGCCGGCACCGAGATCGACGACGAAGATATCTTCGCGGCCGGCGAAACGGGCGGCGAGTTTCGAACGTAGCGCCGGATTTCGCGAGCGATGGTCGACGGCCTCGCGTAGCGCCAACCACTCGGACGAAAAGCCGCTCATGCCGCCGCCTGTTCAAGCGCGGCGGCGATCTTGGCGGCGGTATCGCGCCAGCGCGGGAGGCTCTTCGCGTGTTCCCATGCCGCATCCGACCGCTTTTCGAGTTCGCCCGGATTGGAGAGCAGGCGGCGCAGGGCGGCGGCGAGCCGTTCTGAATCGCCGGCCGGCACGAAGACTCCGGCGGCCGCCGGCACGGTGGAAACGGCGGCACTTCCGCTGCAGGCCACCACCGGCAGCCCACGCGCCAGCGCCTCGGCGAAGGCCATGCCGTAGCCTTCGAAATACGAAGGCAAGACGAAGAGCGTTGCGCGATCATACTCGGCGGCCAGACGGTCTTCCTCGAGCGTGCCGAGCAGGATGACGCGTCCTTCAAGCCTTGCCTGTGCGATGCACGCGCGCAGCATCGCCGTTTCGTTCGTGTCGCGCTCGAGGCTGCCGGCGATGCGGCAGACCCAGTCGAGCTCGGCGATTGCGGAAAGCGCTTCGACGAGGATCCGAAATCCCTTGCGCGGCGAGACGGCGCCGACGCTCAACAGCCGCGGCGTACCGTCGCTGCCGCGCGCGCGCGACGCGCGCTCGGTGCCGGGCTCGGCGACGGTAACGCACTCTATGGCGACGTCGTAGTCCGACACAAGCAAATCCCTTGTCGCCGTACTCGTCACCACGACATTCACCGCATGCACCAGCGCCGCGCGCTCGGAGCGCCGAAAATAGGAAACGCGCTCGGGTGATAACCCGGTCTCGAAGGCAAGGGGGTGGTGCACCAGCGCCACATAGCGGCGCGGCACGCGAACGAGGATTTCCGAGGGGATCGCGCCGAAGGCAAGGCCGTCGAAAAAAACCGGCGCCTGTTCGGAAGTTGCGGCGAGCAATTCCTCGGTTTTCCGCAAGCTCGCTCCGGAGGGCGAAGGAAAATCTCCCGGCAAGGCGAGCACGCGCATGTTCCAGCCGAGTCGTCCCAGTTCTTCAATGACGCGGCGATCGTAGCGGTAGCCGCCGGTGGGAGTCGCAAGGTCGCCCGGAATCGCAAAGACGGCTTCACGCACGAGCAACCGGTCCCTCGTACCAGGCGCGCGCCACATGCGATTCGTGAAGCGTGACGCGAATTCGCGTGACCGCTTCAGAGTCGGCGCCGAGCTTGCCCTTGCGCACGGATTCATGCAGCCGGTCGAAGATGTGGCGGCAGAGCGCTTCGGTCGTGCTGCGGTTGCCGGCGAATTCCGGCAAATCATCGAGATTGCGGTAATTCAGCGGGCCGAGCGCGGCCTTCAGCGCCTCGTGGGCGGCCCCGATGTCGACGACGACGTCGTGGGTGCCGAGCTTCTCGCAAAAGAACGCGACATCGACGATGAACGTCGCCCCGTGCAGTTGTTGCGCCGGGCCAAAGAATTCGCCCCGAAGACTATGGGCGATCATGATGTGGTCGCGGACCTCGACGGCGTACATGACAAATGACCTCTAGGCTTTGGCTATTTCAATAGCGCACGAGCGCGCCGATGCCGGCGGCCCCACGCGCGAACAAGCGGGGGAGATGTCGCGGCAATTCGCCGAACGGAATTTCCTCTCCGAGCAGGGCATCGAGCCGTTCGTCGGCAAGGAGATGCACGGCGGTCTCCAGTCGCCGGCGCTTGGTCCAACGCGGCCGTCGCGCGCAGGCGATGTCGCCGACCTGGCTGGAAACGAGTTTCAAACGCCGGGAGTGAAACGCCCCGCCCAGCGATACTTCGCAAGCATCCTCGCCGTGCCAGCTCGCTTCGACGATCGTCGCCTCGTCGCCGGCGCACTCGAAGGCGAGCGACAAGCCGGCTGCGCTGGCGCTGGTGTGGATCACGAGATCGGCGTCACGCGGAGCGGAGCTTGGACCCGCGAAGTTAACGCCGAGCCGTTCGGCGAGCGGGCGCCGCGCGGCATCGACGTCGACCGCGGTCACCTCCACGCCCGGCAGCCGCGCGGCCAGCGCCGCTACCAAGAGGCCGACGATGCCGCTGCCGATAATCACGATCCGGTCGCCGGGCGCGGCATTGCCGTCCCACAAAATATTCAAGGCCGTCTCCAAATTGGCCGTCAGCACCGCCCGCCGAGCGGGCACCCCTTGCGGAATCGCAATCACCTCGTCCGCGGGAGCCACAAAACGGTCTTGGTGCGGATAAAGCGCGAATACGTGTCGCTTGAGAAGCGGCTGGGGACCGGCCTCGACCTCGCCGACCGCCGCGTAGCCGTATTTGACGGGAAAGGGAAAATTGCCCGCCTGCGCCGGCGCGCGCATGCGCTCCCATTCGCTTTTCGGCACGCGCCCCTCGAATACGAGCCGCTCGGTCCCCCGGCTCAATCCCGAATAGAGGGTGCGCACCTGCACCTCGCCGGGGCCGGGCAGGGGATGGGTAACCGTGCGAAGCTCGGCCGCCCCCGGCGCCACATACCAAAGGGCGCGGGCTTCCACGGTATCGAGGCGATGGTCAGGTGCCTTCACGGGAGGCTTTCTTGGCATGGCGGGGCGGCTTACGCCAAGCCGCACCGTGATTGGGCCACGGCCGGGCCTATCCTGCGGCATAGCTTTTCTTGGCCTATGGGCGGAACGGGGAAAATCTGCTTTAGACGGCGCAACTTTGTCCCTTCTTCGCGGTTGGGTAGCCGCGGAACGCGATGGGGCTGGAAAGGCCAATTCCTTGTCTCTCGAACCGACGATTACCGATGCGCCGGAAACGCTCGTTGCGCAGACGGGCGAGCTGACCCCGACCGCGACGCAAGAGATGGCGGCGCTTGGCCGCCGCCGGCGGATTTTCAGCGCGCTCTGCCTCCTCATGCTGATTTCGATGGGAATTTGGCTCGGTACGATTCTCGCCGCGGATGGTTTTGGCTTGCTTGACTATCTGATGCTCGCCGCTTTCCTCATTACCGCGCCTTGGTTCGTGATCGGATTCTGCAACTCGGCGATCGGATTCGCGATCCTGCAGCTCGCGCGCGACCCGAACGCGATCATTCTGCCGGCCGCGCTAAAAGCGCGGGACAATGATCCGATCTTCGCGCGGGTCGCGGTTTTGGTGACGGTTCGCAACGAAGATCCCAAACGCGCTTTCAGGCGCCTGCGCACGGTCAAGACCAGTCTCGATGCCACTGGATTCGGCGGTCAATTCGATTATTTCGTGCTGAGCGATTCCTCGCGCGCCGATGTCATTGCCGCTGAGCGTGCGGCCTTCGAGACGTGGCGAGCGGAATTTTCCGATCCCAACCGGCTTGTCTATCGCCGGCGGGAGAACAATGCCGGCTTCAAGGCCGGCAACCTGCGCGATTTCTGCGAGCGTTGGGGCAAGAATTACGAGATCATGGTGCCGCTCGACGCCGATAGCTTGATGACGGGTGCTGCGATCGTGCGGCTCGTGCGCATCATGCAGGCGAACCCGCAGCTTGGAATCCTGCAGAGCCTCGTCGTCGGCATGCCGAGCCCGAGTTTCTTCGCGCGCACCTTTCAATTCGGCATGCGGCACGGCATGCGCTCGTTCACCGCGGGCAGCGCCTGGTGGCATGCCGATTGCGGGCCGTTTTGGGGACATAACGCGGCGGTGCGGATCGCGCCGTTCACCGATTATTGCCGGCTGCCCGAGCTTTCGGGCGAACCTCCGTTCGGCGGTCCCATCATGTCGCACGACCAGATCGAGGCGGTGCTGATGCGCCGCGCCGGCTTCGAGGTCTGCGTGCTAACGGAGGAGGGCGGCAGCTACGAGGAAAATCCGCCGGCGCTGCCGGATTTCGCGCGGCGCGACCTGCGCTGGTGCCAAGGCAATCTTCAATATCTGAATCTCGTCGGATTGCCTGCGCTGTTTCCGACGAGCCGCATGCAGATCGCAATGGCGATCCAGATGTTTCTCGTCTCGCCCGCGATCGTTTTGTTCCTGATCTGCGCGGCGCTCGCCGCCGCGCTGTTTCCGCCCGGCGCCGCCTTTTCGGCGGCATCGGCGCTTGCCTTCTATATCGCCTTCGTCGTGATGTATCTGTCGCCGAAACTCTTCGGCGTCGCCGACGCGCTTTTTCGCTCGCCGCAGCGCTACGGCGGCGTCGGGCGAATCCTCATCGGGGCCCTGGTCGAGACGATTTTCACGTTTCTGCTCTTGCCGATATCGATTTTCAATCAAACCCTGTTCATGGCCGGCTTGCTGTTCGGCCGCAACGCCGGATGGGACGTGCAGCAGCGCGACGGTTATCGCGTGCCGTGGACGGCCGCCGTGCGCGGCCTGTGGCCCGCGACCTTGTTCGGGCTTCTTGTGTTTGGCTTCCTCGCATTCACGGCGCCCGCCACCATTCCCTGGTTTTTGCCGTTCCTGGCCGGGCTCGTGCTTTCGATTCCGTTCGCCGTGCTCACCTCGCTGCCCGGGGTCGGCGCCGCCGCGGTGCATTGGCGGCTTTGCGCGATCCCCGAGGAATTCGAAACACCCGCTGAAATCTCGGCGCTGCTCGCCCCCGACGCGGAACATTGAGCCGTTGCGATGCGCGGGGCGTTTCACACCTTCTTCGGTGTCCTGCGCTCGCTTCGCATCTACTATGGCGACCACGCGCGGCGGCGCGCGATGGATGCGCTCTACCGCCGTTTTCTCGGGCCCGGCGACCTTGCCTTCGATGTCGGAGCCCATGTCGGCGACCGCGTCGCTTCGTTTCGCCGCCTTGACGCCCGCGTCGTCGCCGTCGAACCGCAGCCCGCGCTCGTATTCACGCTGCGCCTGCTTTATGGCCTCGATCCGAAGGTGGTGATCGAACCGGTCGCGCTCGGACGCAAAACCGGAACGGTCGAACTTAAACTCAATCCGCCGAACCCCACGGTCGCAACCGCGTCGAAGGAATTCGTCGCCGCTGCTGAGGGCGCACTCGGGTGGGAAGATCAACGTTGGACGAAAAACGTGACCGTGCCGTTGACGACACTCGACGCGCTGATTGCGCGTCACGGCCTGCCGCGTTTCGTGAAGATCGATGTCGAGGGGTTCGAGGACGAAGTGCTTGCCGGCCTCACGCGGCCGCTGCCCGCGCTTTCCTTCGAGTTCACCACGATCCAGCGCGAGATCGCCTATGCCGCGATCGAGCGTCTCGTTCGCGGAGCGCCCTATGCGTTCAATGCCGTGCTGGGCGAAACCCAGGCGTTCGTCCACGCCGAACCGCTCGATTCGCAGGGAATTTCCCGCTGGATCGAAAACCTGCCGCCGGAGGCCAATTCCGGCGATGTTTATGCTTGCATCGACCCTGTACCGCTGCGGCTCGCGGCGGCAAAACCCGCGTGAGCCGTGCGGCAAGAGGTTCCAGCCGATCCGGCCAAAGGGGTATAGGTCGCAAAAGCGGCCGAGCCTATATAGGGTAAAAATTCGCCGCGATTTATTGGCGTGAAGCAACGGGAGGCCGCTTTGTCCGATCCAATTCCCTATCGTCGCGAGGAAACGGGCGCCCAACCGCCGAGCTTCTATCCTCCTTACGTGTCGACGCAGAAACGCGCGCCGCGACAGCCGCTCGTTCTCATGCCGCACACGCTTTCGGAAGTGACGGGCCCGGTTTACGGACACGATGTATTGCCCGAGGATTCGGACCTTACCCGCCAGCATAAGGGCGAGCCGCTGGGCCAGCGCATCGTCGTCTCCGGCCGCGTGCTTGATGAGGCGGGCCGTCCCGTGCCGCGCACCCTGGTCGAGATCTGGCAGGCGAACGCCGCCGGCCGCTACATCCATCACGGCGACCGGCATCCGGCGCCGCTCGACCCGAACTTCTCCGGCGCCGGCCGCGCCATGACCGACGCCGAGGGCCGCTACAAGTTCGTCACCGTGAAACCCGGCGCCTATCCGTGGCGCAATCATCCGAACGCCTGGCGTCCCGCGCACATTCATTTTTCGCTGTTCGGGCCGAGCTTTCTCACGCGGCTCGTGACGCAGATGTATTTTCCCGGCGACCCGCTGATCCCGATCGACCCGATCTACAACAGCGTTCTCGACAAGGAAGCCGCCGCGCGCATGGTTTCCCGCTTCGATCTGGAGACGGCCGTGCCCGAATGGGCGCTCGGTTTCCGCTTCGACATCGTGCTGCGCGGACGCGAGGCGACCCCGATGGAGCGCTGAACGTGTCCGGCCAAACTCCCTCGCAAACAGTCGGCCCTTTTTTCGGCCTCGCACTCCCGCGCGAGGGCCACGAGGTGCTCGTTACCGATGCCACGGTCGGAGAGCGGATCGCGATCGAGGGCCGGGTGCTCGACGGCGACGGCGCGCCCTTGGGCGACGCCTTGATCGAAATTTGGCAAGCGAACGCGGCCGGCCGTTACGATCATCCGGACGATCGGCAGGAGAAGCCGCTCGATCCCGCCTTCCACGGCTTTGGCCGTTGCCCCACCGACGAAAGCGGGCGATTTCACTTCCGCACCATCCGGCCGGGCCCGGTTCCCGGGCCCGGCAACACGCTGCAAGCACCGCACATCAACGTCGCGGTGTTCGCCCGCGGCATGCTGAAGCAGCTCGTCACCCGCATCTATTTCGAAGGCGAGGCGCTCAACCCCGACGATCCGATCCTCGGCCTCGTCGGCGAGCCGGAACGCCGCCAGACCTTGATCGCGAAACGCGGAAACGGCAAGAACGCCGCCTACATCTTCGACATCAGGCTGCAAGGGCCGGGCGAGACCGTTTTCTTCGAAGTCTGATCGAGCGGCGCGAAAAATCGCGACAGATGAAGCTTTAATCTTTCCGCATGGCGGCGATCAGCGCCAGGAGAATCTCTTCGCCCGCGCGATTGAGAATTCTCATCGACGGAAGCGGGCTCTTTCGCGTCGGCGGCTTGCGGGGACGCTGCCCGCGTGGCCACGGAATATGCACGAAGGCGACCCATTTCGGCGCATCCGTTCGCTGCGCGGCGTCGAGGGCATGAAAAAACGCGGCGTTGCAGATGTAGCCGCCGGCATCGACGGATAATTTTGCCCTCGCCCCCGCTCCGCGCGCGGCCGCAAGCAGGCGGTATACCGGCGCGCGCGCATGCAGGAATTGTGTGCTGCCTGCGACCAACGAAGGATGCGCCGGCTTTTTGCCGGCGGCGTCCGCATGAACGCCGCTTGCGACATTCGCCGCGCGCGTCTCGATGCGCATGAAGGGCGTGCGCCCGGCGAGGCCGAACATCAGGATGGCGTCGGGTTTCTCGGCCTTCAGCAAATGCGAAAGCGTCGCACAGACTTCTTGATAGACCGTTGGGATGACGGCGCCGATGACCTCCGCGCCGCTCGAATGGGCCCTTCTCGAATGCGCGACCGCGAGCGCGAGCTGCCCGCTTGGGTTTTTCGCAGCACCCGGAAACGGCCCGAAACCGGCGACGAGAACCTTCGGCCGGGCCATCAGAGTCCGAGCAGCTTGGAAATTTCATCGGCCGCGAGCGCGGGCGGGAGTTTTCCCTCCTTCACCGCGCTCTCCAGCGCCGGCAACTTCGCCTTGAGCTTGGGATCACTGCGCAGACGTTCCTGGATCCGCGTCTCGATCAAGGACCACATCCAGCGCACCTGCTGCTCGCGGCGCTTGCTCTCGAATTCGCCTTTCTTCGCAAGCCGTTCGCGATGCGATTCGACCGCCTGCCAGAGCTCCACGATGCCTTCGCCGGTGAGTGCGGAGTATGTCAACACCGGCGGCGCCTCCGCTCCCGCGCCGCTCGCCAGAATATGGAGCGCGGCCTTCAACGACGAGGCCGCGGCTTTAGCGCGCACAAGATTGTCGCCGTCGGCCTTGTTCACCGCCACCACATCGACGAGTTCCAAGAGGCCCTTCTTGATGCCTTGCAGCTCGTCGCCGGCGCCCGGCAGCATGAGCGCGAGGAAGGTGTCGGTCATGCCGGCGACGGTCATTTCCGACTGGCCGATGCCGACGGTCTCCACCAGCACGACGTCGTAGCCCGCCGCTTCGCAGAGAAGCATCGTCTCGCGCGTACGTGCGGCGACGCCGCCGAGCGTACCGGCGGCGGGCGAGGGACGCACGAAAGCGCGCTCCTCCGCGGCGAGCTTCTGCATGCGGGTCTTGTCGCCGAGTATCGAGCCGCCCGTGCGCACGGAGGAAGGATCGACGGCGAGCACCGCGACGCGTTTGCCGCGCTCGGTCAAAAAAGTTCCGAGCGCGTCGATGGTCGTCGACTTGCCGACGCCGGGCGAACCGGTGATCCCGACGCGGATCGCCTTGCCTGTGAAGGGCAACAGCGCGCGCAATAATTCCTGCGCCTCGGCCCGGTGTTCGGGCTTTTTCGATTCCACCAGCGTGATCGCGCGCGCGAGCGCGGCGCGGTCTCCGGCGCGGATTTTCTTGGCAAGGGTGGCGTCGGTCTTGTTCATCGATCGGGAATCGTCGCGCGGCGGAGGCTCTCCGTACTCCTCTTCGCGCGCGCGGAAAGAGGGCGCAAGCCCTATTCGTCCTCGTCGGATTTGGGGCCCGACAACTCTCGAAATTGCAATCACCGGCGGCTTATTCCGCCGCCACCCGGTCATGGCCGAGGCGGCCTGCGAGTTTGCGCAGCAAATCTTCCGCCGCCTCCGCGATCACGGTGCCGGGCGGGAAGATCGCCTCGGCCCCGGCCTTCTTCAACGCATCGTAATCCTGCGGCGGCACCACGCCGCCGACCACGATCATGATGTCGCCGCGGCCCTGCTCGGTGAGCGCGCGCTTGATCTCCGGCACGAGCGTAAGATGGCCCGCGGCGAGCGAGGAGACGCCGACGATGTGGACGTCGTTCTCGACCGCCTGGCGAGCGGCCTCGGCGGGGGTGGCGAACAGGGGGCCGATATCGACGTCGAAGCCGAGATCGGCGAAGGCAGACGCGATCACCTTCTGGCCGCGGTCGTGCCCATCCTGGCCGACCTTGGCGACGAGAATGCGCGGCCTGCGGCCTTCCTCGGCTTCGAAGGCTTCGACCAGGTGCTGCACGCGCTGCACGGCGTCGGCCATGGCTCCGACCTCCCGCTTGTAGACGCCCGATATAGCACGGGTTTCGGCCCGGTGGCGGCCCCAGACTTTTTCGAGCGCGCCGGATATTTCGCCGACGCTCGCCTTGGCGCGCCCGGCCTCAATCGCGAGCGCGAGCAAATTGCCTTCGCCCGTTTTCGCTGCGTGGGAGAGCGCGGCAAGCGCGGCTTCGAGCTTCTTCGGGTCGCGCTCGACCCGCAGCGCGGTCAATTTCTCGATCTGGCGCGTACGCACCGCCGAATTGTCCACTTTGAGGATTTCGACCTCGCTCTCGGTCTGTGGCCGGTAACGATTGACGCCGACCACGATTTGATGGCCCGAGTCGATCCGCGCCTGCGTCTTCGCGGCCGCCTCCTCGATGCGCAGCTTCGGAATGCCTGCCTCGATCGCTTTCGCCATGCCGCCGAGCGATTCGACTTCCTCGATATGCGCCCAGGCCGCCTTGGCGAGCTCGTAGGTGAGCCGCTCGACGAAATGCGAGCCGCCCCACGGATCGACGACGCGGCAGGTGCCGGACTCCTGTTGCAGGAAGATTTGCGTATTGCGCGCGATCCGCGCCGAGAAATCGGTCGGCAGCGCCAGCGCCTCGTCGAGCGCGTTGGTATGCAGCGATTGCGTGTGGCCTTGCGTCGCCGCCATCGCCTCGACCGCGGTGCGGATCACGTTGTTGTAGATGTCTTGGGCGGTCAGCGACCAGCCGGAAGTCTGGCAATGGGTGCGGAGCGACAGCGAGCGCGCGTCCTTGGGGTTGAACGGCTTCATCAGCTTCGCCCACAACAGGCGCGCGGCGCGCATCTTGGCGACTTCCATGAAGAAATTCATGCCGATCGCCCAGAAGAAGGAGAGCCGCGGCGCGAAGCGATCGATGTCGAGTCCCGCCTTCAGACCCGCGCGCACATATTCGACGCCGTCGGCGAGCGTATAGGCAAGCTCCAGATCCTGCGTCGCGCCGGCCTCCTGCATGTGATAGCCGGAGATCGAGATCGAATTGAACTTCGGCATGTGCTGCGAGGTGTAGGCGAAGATGTCCGACACGATCCGCATCGATGGGAGCGGCGGATAGATATAGGTGTTGCGGACCATGAACTCCTTCAAGATGTCGTTCTGGATCGTGCCCGAAAGTTTTTCCGGCGCCACGCCTTGCTCCTCGCCGGCGACGATGTAGAGCGCGAGCACTGGCAGCACCGCGCCGTTCATGGTCATCGATACCGACATCTCCGCGAGCGGAATCCCGGCGAACAGCGTGCGCATGTCGTAGATCGAATCGATCGCCACGCCTGCCATGCCGACGTCGCCCGCGACGCGTGGGTGGTCGGAATCGTAGCCGCGGTGGGTAGCGAGATCGAAGGCGACCGAAAGGCCCTTCTGGCCGGCGGCGAGGTTGCGCCGGTAGAAAGCGTTGGAATCCTCGGCGGTGGAGAAACCGGCATATTGCCGGATCGTCCACGGCTGGGTGACGTACATGGTGGGATAGGGGCCGCGCAGATACGGCGGCAGGCCCGGCCAGGTGTCGAGGAAGTCGACGCCGTTCAGGTCGGCCTCGCCATAGGCGGATTTCACGGCGATTCCCTCGGGGGTGAGCCACGGCTCGCCTGCCGGCAGTGCCGGCATGGCCTTGGGCTCTTGCCAATCGAGTTTGGTGAAATCGGGCAGCCGGCTCATGGCTTCGACCTAATCTCCGATTACTTAAGTCCCAGTGTAGCATGAACTTGCTGCAATGCGGCGAGCACGTTGCAGCCCGCGAAGATGAAGTCGTCGATGCCCGCCTTGCGCCAGGCCGCCTCGCGATTGCCCCCGCGGCCGGCGAGGAAGACGGCCTTGGCGCCGGCTTTTTTCAAGGCGGTCGTGGCGGCTTCGGCTTCCCGCGCATAGATTTCGTTCGACGAACAAAGACACGCGATCGGAGCGCCCGAAGCTTTGAACGCGTCGGGCAGAGCGGAAGACTTCAATAATCC
>Ga0207505_100041_pt1 | contig 25184 bp, 29 predicted proteins | sample NitcycUWRROWE17A_FD_188207 | JGI IMG/M metagenome (GOLD analysis project Ga0207505, IMG submission 188207) | Soil microbial communities from Arlington Agricultural Research Station in Wisconsin, USA - Nitrogen cycling UWRJ-ROWE17-A (SPAdes) | ecosystem: Environmental > Terrestrial > Soil >... | reverse complement strand
CGGGCGCCCGCCACGTCGACAAAGCGGGCGTGCGGCGCCAACGAAAGGAATTCGCGCGCGTCCTCCTCGCGCACGAGTTCCGAGGAGCCGCCGCGCACGAGAAGCGCCGGGATGCGAAGGCCCTTCACCGCCTCGACGCGCGCCGCCTCGTGCCCGAAACGATGCGCATGGATGGGGCGCGGCCCGTCGAAAAACCGCGGATCCCAGTGCCAGCGCCAACGGCCGTCCTCGTGCAGGCGCAGATTCTTGCGCAGGCCCTCGGTCGACGCCGGCCGCGGCCGGTGCGGCAGATATTCGGCGACGGCGTCCGCGGCCTCATCGATCGAGGCGAAGCCTTCCTGCGCGCGGGCGCGCATGAAACCCTGGATTTTCATTGCCCCCGCCGGATCGAAACGCGGCGTCACGTCGACGAGCACGAGCGCCGCAAAGCGCGGCGGAAGTCCCTCCTTCGCCGCCTCCCCCTCGGCGAACATCGCCGCCATGCCGCCCAGCGAAGCGCCGATCGCCGCGGGTTTGGCGATCCGCTGCTCGATTGCGGCCGCGACCGCCACGGCATCGGCGGCGAAATCGGCGGCGTCATAGGCGCCTTCTTCGCTCCAGTCGGAATCGCCATGGCCGCGCTGATCGAGCGCCACCGCCGTAAAACCGGCCGCGGCAAGCCGGGCGGCGGCTTCCGCGAAGGCGTGCCGCGTCTGCCCGCCGCCGTGCAGAAAAAGCGCTGTGCGCGGACCGCTGCCGTAAACGTCACCAACGAGCCGGTTGCCGGCAGCGCCGCGAAAGGTCTCAATTCTGGGCGAGCGATCGAGCATCAGGGACGCCGACGCAGGAAATCGAGGGTCGCCTCTTTGAACACCTTGTCGCCGACCGCGCTCATGTGATTGCGCCCGGGGATTTCGACGTATTCCGCGCCGGGGATCATCCCCGGGAGTTCACGGGCGGGGCCGGCGATATCGTCGTCGCCGCCGCGCACGATCAGCACCGGCACGCGGCACTTGGCAAGTTCTTCGGGCAGGAATTTGTGGCTGAGGCTCTTCATGCAGGCGGCAAGCGCCGCGAGGTCCGATTTTGTCCCATCGGCGAAGACACGGAAGGAACGCGCGATCGGATCGCTGACCGCCGCCGCGCTCGGAGCCTCAAGCGCCGCCACGATATGGTCGCCCCGTCCCGGCCCCGTGATCAGCGAGGCGCCGATGCCGCCGAGGATCGCCGAGCGAATTCGCACCGGATGCGTGAGCGCGAGCAGCATGCCGATACGTCCGCCCATCGAATAGCCGAGATAGTCGGCGCGCTCGACCTCGACATGATCGAGGAGCGCCAGCACGTCCGCGCCCATGATCGGCAAGCCATAGGCGCCTGGATCGTGGGGCTTGGAGGATTTGCCATGGCCGCGATTGTCGAGCGCGATCACCCGGCGGCCGGCGTTTCGCAGCGTGGAAAACCAATTGGGAAAAATCCAGTTGATCTCCGTGTTCGAAGCGAAACCGTGGACGAGCACGATCGGCTCGCCCTCGCCCTCGTCGACGAAGTAGAAGTCGAGATTATCGTGCTTGAATGTGGGCATGGGCCGCGCGGGAGGCGCGACTCTTAGTCGGTCGCGGCCACCGCTGCAACTTCCATCGGCCGGGAGTCCCTAATACGCCATGAGCGCCGCGGCCATAATTTTCGCACCAGCGCCATGAAGCCCTTCTGAATCGCAAGCACGATGAAGAAGAGGTTCAAAAGCGCACCCAGGATCCAGCCCGCCGCCGTCACCGCCACGGCGCCCAAGATGAAGGCGCTGCGGCCGAGCGTCTTCAGGATCGCGAGCGTCGAGCGGCCCTTGACGTTGGCGAGCTGCTTCAACTTGGAGACTTCCGAAAGCCCTTCGACCTCGCGCAAGCCTTGCAGGGCGGCGCGCGTGCCGGCCTTGCTTTCGATCGCGCCGAGATCGGCGAGCGCGACGCCCACGCGCGCGACGCCTCCATTGGCGGCCGAGCGTCCGACCGATTCCACGAGCCCCTTGCCGAGGCGCTCGGTGCGGCCTGCGGCTTTGATGACGCTCAAGCCCTCACGCACGGGCGCGGCGGCGCCGGCGGAAAGATAGGTCCAGGCGGTGACCGCGAGCCCCGCCGCCGACATGCCGACGAGCAGCCGGTTCACCTTCTGGCCGCTCACCGCGTGCCAGCCTTCACGCGCGAGGTCGCGCACGTCGCCCCAGCCGATCAGGTCGCCGGCGGCGGCGCCGGCGAGACCGGCAGCATCATCGGTGTGGCCGGTGATAAAGCCGCGGCCGAAATTTCCCGCCAACCGGGAAGACTGCATTCCGGGCGACTGCGCGGCTGCGAGCCGCATCTTCAAATCCGCGGGTACGGCGATGCCGCGCTCCTGGGCGAGCGCGGCGAAGCTCTCGGCGAGCTCGATGTCGCCCTGGTCGAGCGCCGCGGCGATTTCGCGCTGCGCGAGTTCAGCGCCGAAGCCGTCGGCGAGCTGCAGATCGGCAAGCCGCGCCGGATCGTCGGCGGCAAGATGCAAATCGAGCGCGCGCTTGCCTTGCGGCACCACGTAGAAGGCCGCCGCGATAATGGCCGCGTACGCGGTGAATTTGATTACTCGTCCCATGATCCGTCCTTATGCGCGGGCAGATAGGCGCGAATTAAGGCGGCTAGGTGTTTTTACCCTCCCCCTTGTGGGGAGGGTTGGCGCAAGCGAAGCGAGCGCCTGCTTCCAGCCGACCGCCTCGGCGCGGCGCTTGAACAGCACCGCGGTATTGCCCTAGGCACGGGCAAATTCGCCCGCTATCTTCCGCGCGCAAACCGAACTCGGGGTTACCCGAGTTCGGCCCTATAGATTGGTCGAAGTCGGATAAATCCGACTTCGATGGAGAAGACGATGGCGGACAAGGGCATTCCTCATTTCCACAACGACCCGGGCGTGCCGGTGGTGCGGATCGGCGCCAAGGAGTTCATGTGCGAGGGCGCGAGCGCTCCCCACGACCATCCGCATGTCTTTCTCGACATGGGCGACGCCGAGGAAATCGTCTGCCCCTATTGCTCGACGCTCTTCCGCTACGATCCCTCGCTGCCGCCCGGCACCTCCCAGCCCCCCCAATGCGCGGTGGTCGAACCGGCTTTCGCCTGAACGCCTGAGCCGTGGCGCGCTCGCGCACCCTAATCGTTGCCGGCGCCGGCATCGGCGGGCTTTCCGCTGCGATCGCGCTGTCACGCGCGGGTTATCGTGTGATCGCGCTCGAACGCGCGGCACGGCTCGAGGAAACCGGCGCCGGCATCCAGCTCTCGCCCAACGCCACGCGCGCGCTCGATGCGCTCGGCGTGCTGGATACGCTGCGCCCGCACGCCATCGAGCCGCGCATGCTGGTGGTCGCCGATGGCGCGCGCGGAAAGGAGCTTGCCCGCGCCGACCTCGCGGGCGCGGGAAAACGCTTCGGTGCGCCTTTTCTCCTCGTTGCGCGCGCCGATTTGCAGCGCGCGCTCGCGGCCGCGGCGGCCGACAATATGGACATCGTGATCGAGCAAGGCACCGAACTCGTCGATTTCGCCGACCACGCGCGCGGCGTCACCGTTTCGGCGAAGATGGCCGGGGCTTCGAGCGAGCAGTTCGGCGCGGCCTTGATCGGCGCCGACGGCTTGCGCTCGCGCGTGCGGGCCCAGCTCTTCGGCCGCTCGGCGCCGCAATTCCACCGGCTCGTCGCCTGGCGCGCGCTCATTCCCGCCAAGGGTCTGCCCGCGCTCTACGCCGAGCCCGTGGTGCGGCTGTGGCTCGGGCCGCAAGCACACGTGGTGCATTACCCGGTCGCCAACGGCGAGATGGTCAACCTGGTCGCGATCTTTACCGACGGCTGGCAGGGCGAGGACGGAAGCGAAGCCGATATCGCAAAAATTCCGCCCGCCTGCGACAACTGGACCGAGACGCCGCAATACCTGATCGCGGCGGCGAAAAAATTCCGCCGCTTCGCGCTTTATGACCGGCCGCCGCTGGCGGCCGGCGGCAAGGGCCGTGCGACGTTGCTCGGCGACGCCGCGCACCCGATGCTGCCGTTTCTCGCCCAGGGTGCGGCCAGCGCCATTGAGGACGCGCTCGCGCTGGCGCGGCATCTGCAAGGCGTGGAGGAGGTCGCGCCGGCGTTCCGCGCCTACGAGGCCGAACGCGCGCCACGCGTGCAGCGGCTGCAGGAAACGGCGCGCGCCACCGGGCGGGTTTATCATCTCGGCGGCATTTCCCGGCTCGCCCGCAATTTATTCCTGCGCCAGATCGGCGGCGCGGGCCTGATCGAGCGCCACGCCTGGATTTACCGGCATCAAGAGAAGGTTTCCGAAAACGCCGCGTTCGGTGCGCGCCCGCTTTAACGCGCTCGGATCAAACACCGACGGCGCTTGTCTGCCGCGCTTGGCGGAACCAATCGCGCGCCGGACGGTTGCTCGTCGTACGGCAAGCAAGGAGAACCCTCATGACCCGTGGAAGCAAAGCGAAGTACACCAACAAGCAGAAACGCCGAGCCCGGCGCATCGAGAAGAGCTACGAGCGGCGCGGCGTTGGGCGGCGGGAAGCCACGCGCCGCGCCTGGGCGACCGAGAACAAGGAGACGGGCGGCGGCAAAAAAAGCGGCTCGGGCCGCGGCAAGCGCGAAAACCGCTCGGCGTCGCGCAAGGGCGGGCGCCTCGGCGGCCGCGCGCAGGCACGCCGTCCGGCCGCCGCGCGTTCGCGTTCCGCTCGCAAGGCGGCGGCCACCCGCAAGCGCCGCCGCTCCCCTGCCAAGCGGCGCCGCAAGACCGGCCTCAGCCGCTGGTTCTTCTGAACAATGCAAAAACGTCCTCATCCTCGCGGCCGGCGGAGAAAGCCGCGGGGATGAGGACGCTTTGGCCCGCCGCGCCGAGCAGACGCGGGAGCCGTGAACGTTAATCGTCCGTTACGGCGTCCGCGGCGAGCGGACGTAAATCAGGCCGGCGACGGCGGCGATCGCGAACATCGCAATGGCGGCGAAGAACACGATCTTGGCGAGCGATGTCGAGACAAGGGCGACGTTGGCAAAGCCTAAAACCGCCGCGGTCAAGGCAATGATTAGAAAGCGGCGACCTCGCTATTCCAGTTCGAGATCGCCCTTCACTTCGTGATTGAGGCCGATGCCGCCCACCGTGAGTACGATTTTCGCCGGCAGTTTTTCGTTGCCCTTGAGCTTGCCGCCCTCCACCGCGTCGCGGATCGCCTTTTCGATCTCGCGCTGCGAGGTGACGCCGACGGTCTTCAGAAACTTGCGCAGACTGACGTTGAGCTTGTCCTCGTTCATGACTTTCTCCTTCCAACCGAATGTTTCCGACTGCGGCGGATTCAAAAAATCTCGCGTCCTAGGCGAACCAGCCAACCACAAAGTAGGCGAGCGCCGCAATCGCCGCCGACGCCGGGATGGTGACGATCCAGGCAACGACGATGTTGGAGGCGACGTTCCAGCGCACCGCCGAAACCTTGCGCGCAGCCCCGACGCCGACGATCGCGCCGGTGATGGTGTGCGTGGTCGAGACCGGGATGCCGAGCCAGGTCGCCACGAACAACGTGATCGCGCCGCCGGTTTCGGCGCAGAAACCCTGCACGGGGGTGAGCCGCGTGATCTTCGAGCCCATCGTTTTCACGATGCGCCAGCCGCCGACGAGCGTGCCGAGCCCCATCGCCGCCTGGCAGGTGATGACGACCCAGAACGGCACGTGGAATTCGCCGCCGAGTTGCCCCTGCGAATACAGCAGCACCGCGATGATGCCCATCGTCTTCTGCGCGTCGTTGCCGCCATGGCCGAGCGAGTAGAGCGAGGCGGAGACGAATTGCAGCGAGCGAAAAAGAGTATCGACGGCGTAGGGGGTCGAACGCACGAACAGCCATGACACGATGAACACGAGTACGATCGCGAGCACGAAGCCGGCGAGCGGCGACAGCACGATGGCGGCGCCCGTCTTGATCACGCCCGGCCAGACGACGGCGGAAATCCCCGCCTTGGCGCAGCCGCTGCCCAAGAGCCCGCCCACCAGCGCATGCGAGGACGACGACGGAATGCCGAGGCCCCAGGTGATCAGGTTCCAGACGATCGCGCCCATGAGCGCGCCGAACACGACGCGCGGATCGACGATGGCGGCGTCGACGATGCCGGTGCCGAGGGTTTGCGCGACGTGCAGGCCGAAGAAGAGAAAGGCGATGAAATTGAAGAACGAGGCCCAAGCGACCGCGTATTGCGGCTTCAGCACGCGGGTCGAGACGATGGTGGCGATCGAGTTCGCCGCATCGTGCAGCCCGTTGAGGAAATCGAAGACGAGCGCCACCAGGACCAGGCCGACGAGGACCGGCAGGCTGAGCAAGACCGAATCCATGGCTGGCTCCCGCCGTCAGACGTGCTCGATCACGATGCTCTGGATCTCGTTCGCCACGTCGTCGAAGCGGTCCACCACCTTTTCGAGATGATCGTAAACCTCGTGCCCGACGAAGAAGGCGATCGAGTTCGAATTCGAATACTGTTGGTAGAGCTCCTTCAGCCCGACGTCGTGCATCTCGTCGACGCGGCCCTCGATCTTGGTGATCTGTTCGGTGATGGCGGAGAGCCGCGTCGCCTCCGATGAAATCGAGCGCAAGAGCGGGATCGCCTCCTGCACGAGCTTCGCGCACTGCACGATGCCGTCCGCCATGTCCTTCATATGCGGCGTAAAGGCGCGCACCTCGAACAGCATGATGCCCTTCGCCGTCTTCTGCATCTGGTCGATGGAGTTGTCCATGCAGGTGATCAGGTCCTTGATATCGCCGCGGTCGAACGGCGTGATGAAGGTACGGCGTACAGCGATGAGAATTTCGCGCGTGATGTCGTCGGCATCGTGCTCGCGATCCATCACGGTCTGGAAGTGCTGCGGCACCCCCTCGCCGCCATCGAGCAGCGAGCGCAAGGCCTCGGCGCCGGCGACGAGCGTGTTGGAATGCTCGGTGAAAAGCTCGAAGAAGCGCTCTTCCCTCGGCAGCAATCGGTATAGCCAGCCCAGCATAAATACCTCTCCTCGGCCGTGCGGCCCCGGTCCCGATAATTCGTGCGGGAAACCTAGTGGCAGCCGCGTCCGGAGTCGAACCCCTTCCCGCCCTGCCCACAGGCGGTTTTCCGCGCTATTTCAGCGCGTTCACGGGTGGCCGCCATGATTCGCATCACCGACCGCATCTGGCTGAACGAAGGCGAGATCGAGGAAAGCTTCATCCGCGCCTCGGGGCCGGGCGGGCAGAACGTGAACAAGGTTTCGAGCGCGGTTCAACTTCGCTTCGACGCCCGCCGCTCGCCCTCGCTGCCGCACGACGTGAGCACCCGGCTGCAACGGCTCGCCGGCAAGAAGCTCACGCGCGAGGGCGTGATCGTGATCGCGGCACTCCGCCACCGCAGCCAGGAACAGAACCGCAAGGACGCGCGCGAGCGTCTCTTCGAGATGATCCGCGAGGCCGCGACGCCGCCGGTTCCGCGCCGCGCGACGAAACCGACCAAGGCCTCACGCCGGCGGCGGCTCGACACGAAAGCGCGGCGTTCGAAAATCAAACGCCTGCGCGGCGAAAAGCCCGCTTTCGATTGACGGATACTTTTTGCCGAGATAGCTCCCGAATGAAAAGGGGGGCGGCGAACTCGATCGGGCCGAGTACGAAGATCGTAAGCGCGTCGTCTCCGGCGCATGAGGCGACGCGCTCTCAGCAGCGCAATACCGAGACGAATTCGTTTATCCGATTGCCGGCTGTCTTACGGCCAGCCGAGCAAACGAAACCGCCGCGCCTGTGTTTGAGTACAAGCTGTTCGCGTTGTTGCGGGTATTCCTCGCTTACTGCTTCGGCGTCGTTTCGGTCTTCGTCGATCCGCCGGCCTTAGCCTTAAGGTCTGTGCCGGATTTCGTCGTGCCGTCGCCGGTCGTGCCGGTGCCTGTCGTTACGCCGGTCTGCGTTTTGGTGGTCGAGGGCGTTGTAGTGGTGGTCGTTCGAGACCGGATCGTGGTGCCATGCTCACGCCGATGCCGACGCTCACGAATCAGAACGCCAGAGTCGGATTCTTCTTCGATCTCGACGCCAACGCCGACCCGGCAACCATATCCCCAGCGATGCCCGTATCGATGCCGGTGCTTGTAGCGACGGCAATGCACGGGCTCGACCGGATTCAGCGCTTCCACGCCCGCCCGAATCCCGATCGGGTCGGTCGCGGTCATCGCGTCCGCCTGCGGCGTAGTGAAGGCGCCGATGCCGAGACCGGCAGCGGCGGCCAGAATGAATGAAGATGAACGCATGTTCAGAACTCCTTGTGCGTTAAACCTTGGGCGCTTCCCAACGTGGTACTGGCACAAGAGTTCCAGAGGAATCTTTCGCCGTCGCTGCCATTGCCGCTTTCGCCGATTATCGTTTGCATGCCGTCATAACGGCGCGTGAGGGGATTTTTTTGGCGCGTTTGCCGAGGCAAAGACGGATTGTACGCTATCCAACATTGTCTGCGGCGAGCACCCGCACCGCAGCATTCGTTTCTTGTCCAGGTTGTGACGGGGCGTTTCGCGAACTAAATTCAATCGGAATTCCTCGAAGCACCTGGTAGGCGCGAAAATGGTGCTCAACAGCGACCAAAGAACCAATCGGCTTTTGACGCTCTTGTCGAACGATGATTACGAGCGATTGCGGCCGCACCTCGTCAGCATCGACTTAGAGTACAAGAAAGTCCTATCCGAAGCATTTCGCCCGATCGAACACGTTTATTTCCCCGTCAACGGGGTCGCTTCGCTTGTGAACATCATGGAGGATGGTGCTGCCGCCGAGGTCGGCACGATCGGCAACGAGGGGTTGGTGGGATCGCCCGTCGTTCTCGGCGACCGATATTCGCCGATGAGCGTGTATGTGCAGGTCCCGGGAACAGGTCTCAGGCTTGACGGCCAGGTTTTCCGCGAAGAGTTTGAGCGCAGCCCGACGCTGAAATCTGTTTCGCTTCGCTACATCCATGCCTTCTTCAATCAAGTAGCGCAATCGGCCGCCTGCGCGCATCTTCACAAAGTTGAACAGCGGTGCTGCCGTTGGTTGCTGATGACGCGCGATCGCATGCCGTCGGACGAATTCTTGCTGACCCAGGAGTTTCTCGGAATGATGCTGGGTGTCCGGCGAACGAGCGTGACGGCGGTCATGAGCGACCTGCAGAAGGCCGGATTCATCCGATATCGTCACGGCACCGTCAGAATACTCGACCACGAAGCACTGAAACAGCGCGCGTGCGAGTGCTACGAGATTTCAAAGCTCGAGTTTGACCAGCTGCTCGGCGATTCACCCGGCGAGCCACGGACCGACAAAAGGCACCGGCGCATCAGCGAACTCGGATAGATCGACGCAAGCCGAGCCGAGGCCGGATTCTCCGCCCGCTACTCGTTCCTCGGCCTGAACGCCTCGCGGAACAACTAGAGCGATGCTGCGTTAAGACGGGGCGTTTGGTGCCCCCCGCGAGATTGGGTGCGCCAGACCGAAAACTTTGGAGGCTATGATGCACAAATTTTTGGGCATTTCAGTCATAGCGGCGGGATTGTTCGCACTGAGTGCCGGGTTCGCAGTTGCCCAGAATAATACCGGGGCGATTGTCGTGGCAGCGTGCGATAAACCGCCGTGCACGAGCACAACCGGCAAGGAACATCGATCGGCGACCGCCAACACAAAAGGCGCAAATAGGAAGGGCTTTTGCCCTCCTGGCCAGGCAAGCAAACCCGGCAAGGGTAGCGCCTTCAATTGCTGACATCGGAATTGGTTGGCGGGAATTAAAGCAGGGTGCACCCTCCTACAAAGTAATCTTGGAAGGTTGGAGGTTCGAATCCTCCCGCGCGTCGCCAACTTTTCAGGGGCTATATGAACATTCATAATTTTGAATATCCCGTGCGCCGCAAAATTGAATTTGCGGATGCCGGCAGCCTGACGGTCGCCTCGCGCGCCGATCTCGTCAATAATCAAGCATGGCGGTCAGCCTTCTCGGGCAGGCGGAAAGACCATCGTTATTACGAAGTCGTTGAAGACACGCTTCATCCGGAATTCGTTCATCGATATCTCGTCGTCAAGGACGGCGCGGGCATCACGCGCGCCATTCAGCCCTTTTTTGTCGTTCATCTCGATATTGCGGAGGGCCTCAGCCGCGGCATCAAGTCGCTGATAAAACTTATTCGCCGGCTGTGGCCTGGCTTCATGCGGGTGCGCACGCTCATGCTGGGCTGTGCGGCGGGCGAAGGGCACCTCGACGCCACCGATGAAGTCTCGCGCGGAATGATCGCGCGGTTTCTCGCGGCATCGCTCATTGAAGAAGCGCGACGTCGGAATGCCAAGCTGATCGTATTCAAGGAATTCCCGGCGACGTATCGACAATCGCTGGATTTCCTTCGGCATCACGGTTACACCCGCGTGCCGAGCATGCCGGCGGTGCGGCTCGGCATCGATTATCCGAACTTCGACGATTACATGCGCCGCGCACTCAGCGGCAACGCACGCACCCATCTGCGCCGCAATCTGCGAGCGTCCGAGCACCCTCCCGCCATCGATCTCCAAATTATCGATGACATCAGCCCATTCGTCGATGAAGCGTATCCGCTCTACCTGCAAGTCTATGAGAAATCGAACTTGCACTTCGAAAAGCTAACGCATGAATACTTCTGCAACTTAGGCCGCCGGATGCCCGACAAGGTGCGCTACTTCCTTTGGCGTCGCAATGGCCGCTTGGTTGCGTTCTCCACCTGCATGCTTGAAGGCGACACGTTCTGCGCGGAATATTTCGGACTGGATTACGCCGTCGCACTCGATCTGCACCTTTATTTCCGTGTTTTTCACGACGAGGTGAGCTGGGCGATCGCGAACGGATTTCGATGGTACCGCAGCGGCCCCCTGCAATATCATCCGAAGTTGCAACTTCGATTCCGGCTTGAGCCGCTCGATCTCTACGTCCGGCACACATCGAAAATTTTCAACGTGGCATTGACGTGGTTGCTGCCGCTGATCGAGCCGACCCGCTATGACCCCATCCTGCGAAAGTTTCCAAACCATGCCGAGCTGCGGGGTGATGAAACCTTGCCTCGACAACCGCATGGGCACGCCGACGCCCAAGCGCAACATTAGCACCGACAACTAAGGCTCGCCCCTGACCGGCGCTTCAAAAGTCAATTCAACAGCCCTTCAATCGATTGGTGCCGCCGGCAGGAGTCGAACCTGCACGGGGGTTTCCCCCCGAGGGATTTTAAGTCCCATGCGTCTACCGTTCCGCCACGGCGGCACGCGTGGCGGACGATAGGCGCTGCGGTAGTGCCGCTGCAAGCTTCGCCCGACTCATTGCACATCCTTCGAGGCTCGCGGCTTACGCCGCTCACGCCTCAGGATGACAGGGCCTTATGTTTCTCACGTCATGCTGAGGTGCAAGGCGCACCGAGCTCGGGTTTACCCGAGCTCGGCAATAGCTGGTGCGCAAGTCGGCTAAAGCCGACTTGCGTGCGCCGAGCCTCGAAGGAGACGGTCAAGAGAGCCGGAGGAACGGGAGAGCGAAGTCCCGCAACGTGCGAAGCAGCCGAAGCGGTCCGAGCCGCAGGCTCGACTGCGAAGCGGCAAGGTGACCGCCGCCCCGACGTTTTCCTGCAACTTGCGTTGCGTGTTGGCGACGTCGCGCCACACTTCCGCCTGCCGCGCCGAGGTGTCGTCCACTGCGCGAACATTCGGAAGATCGGCGCGGCCTGCGGCGGATTTCCGGTTTGATTTTGTTGCGCCCGCGCCGAAAGCGCGGAATGGGCCGCAATCGAAAATGTCAGAGGGGCTGCCCGAACAGCGGGGAACGCCCTATGATCCGCTTGTTCGGGGAGACACCCATCATGTTCGAAACGACCATCGCCGGAAGCCTGCCCAAGCCCGCCTGGCTCGCCGAGCCGAACAAGCTATGGGCGCCGTGGAAGCTCGAGGGCGCGGCGCTTGCCGACGCCAAGCGCGACGCCACGCTCCTGTGGCTGAAAGTGCAGGAGGACGCCGGCATCGACATCGTTTCCGACGGCGAGCAGTCGCGCCAGCATTTCGTCCACGGCTTCCTCGAACGCGTCGAGGGCATCGACTTCGCCCACAAGGTCGAGATGGGCATTCGCGCCGATCGCTATAAGGCGATGGTGCCGCAGGTGACGGGAGCGCTGCGGCTGAAGGGCCGCGTGCATCAGGCCGAGGCGAGGATCGCCCGCGCGCACACCAAGAAAAAACTCAAATTCACCCTGCCCGGCCCGATGACCATCATCGACACCATCGCCGACCGCCACTACGGCGACAAGGTGAAGCTCGCGATGGCCTTTGCCGAACTCCTCAACACCGAGGCACGCGCACTGGAAAAAGACGGCGTCGACACCATCCAGTTCGACGAGCCCGCCTTCAACGTCTACATGCGCGAGGTGAAGGAGTGGGGCATCGAGGCGCTGCACCGCGCCGCCGCCGGGCTCTCCTGCACCACCGCCGTCCACATCTGCTACGGCTACGGCATTAAGGCGAACCTCGATTGGAAGGCGACGCTGGGGCGGGAGTGGCGGCAATACGAGGAGATTTTCCCCGCGCTCGCCAAAAGCAAGATCAAGCAGGTCTCAGTCGAGTGCAAGAACGCGAAAGTGCCGATGAGCCTATTGAAGCTTCTTGCCGGCAAGGACGTGTTGGTGGGTTCGATCGACGTCGCCAACGATCACGTGGAAACGCCGGAGGAAGTCGCCGCCACCATTGCGGAAGCGACGAAATACGTCGCCCGGGAAAAGATCTTTCCCTGCACCAATTGCGGCATGGCGCCGATGCGGCGCGAGATCGCGGCGGCGAAACTCGTTTCGCTCGGCAAGGGCGCCGCGCTCGCGCGGCAGAAATTCGCAAACCCGGCGACGGCATCGGCGAAGCGCGGTGCCAAAAAATCGAAGCCGGCGAAGAAATCGGCCAAAAAGAAACCCCGCCGCTGACGCGGCGGGGAATCTCATCTCGCAAGGTTCAGCTTAGCGCTGCGGATTCTGGAATCCGCCGCCCTGCTGCTGACCACCCTGCTGCTGCTGGCCGCCCTGGCCCGGCTTCGGGGTGCCCTGCTGCTGCTGGCCGCCCTGACCCGGTTTCGGGTTCTGACCCTGCTGCTGGCCCGATTGGGCCGACTTCTGGTCGTGCTTACCCATCATACTTCTCCTGGAAAATTTCGGGGGTGGAGACGGGATTACTCCCGTTCCTATCGATACAACTTTCGTGCGGCGAAATTGTTCCGCGCCTGTCACATCTTCGCCACGCTTGCCACACTTCGCCAAACTTCATGATGCGAAATACAATAGTTGTCGCCGATTTCAGCAGAAATTTTATGCAATTCGCGCCGCAAACATTTCAGGCACCGATTTTCTTCTCGGCGCGCAGCCGTTCCACCATCGCCTCGACCTCGCGCTGCGCCGCGGAAAGTTTTTCCGCGTCGCGCCCGCGCAACACGAGCCGCGTGAAAAAACCTTTTTCGTTGAAAAACGGGTAGCTTCCCATCATCACCTCGGGGTGCCGCTTCTGGATTTCGCCATACGGCGTGCCGAGGTCGCCCTCGCGCAAGCCGGTGTCGAGCGTCACCGATTCCAATTTCTTGCCGGTGTGAAGCCCCGGCAACACCTCGTCGAGCATCGCCTGCATCACGGTGGGAATCCCTGCCATCACGAACACATTACCGAGTTGAAAGCCCGGCGCCGCCGATACCTTGTTCAGGATCAGCTCGGCGCCTTGCGGGATGCGCGCCATGCGAAGGCGCGCCTCGTTCAGGTCCTTCTCCGCGATCCGCGTCAACAGGAGTGCGCGGGCGCGCGGATCGACGGCGATCGGAACGCCGAAGGCCTTGGCAACGGATTCGGCGGTGATGTCGTCATGCGTCGGCCCGATGCCGCCGGTGGTGAAGAGATAGTTGTAGCGGGCGCGCAGGCCGTTCACCGCCGCGACGATCTCCGCCTCGACGTCGGGCACGATCCGCACCTCGCGAAGATCGATGCCGACGGCGGCGAGCACGTCGGCGATATAGCCGATGTTCTTGTCCTTGGTGCGGCCCGACAAGATCTCGTCGCCGATCACCAGCACCGCGGCGGTGACGATTTTGTTCGCGCCATCGTCCTTCATCACACCCGGCTCCGAATTCTTCGCGCGCTTCGCCCTTCCGCGCCGCGCCAGAAATAAGTCGGCGGACTTGCGGCCGCTTCGTTAACAACGGAGTTATGCCGCATATCGCTGGACATCAAATCAATCGCCTCGGCCTTGCTGGCGCGATGGCCCAAATCTTAGGCATCAGTGGCCATTTTCGGCAATCTGCCCCCTAAAGCGCACCGCCTTTGGTTGGCACGCGCTTTGTAGCTAGACTTTGCCGTACGGGGAGTTGGAGTAACCCATGACAACCGCGTTCGACGAAATGCGCGCGTCGGACGGCTCGATCCGCCCGGCCTATGCCAGGCTCGCGGAATGGCTCGGCCGCGTGCCGGCCGACGTGCTGGCCTATCGCCGGCGCGAGGCGGAGTTCATCTTCCGCCGCATGGGCATCACCTTCGCCGTCTACGGCGAAGCCGAGGCGACCGAGCGGCTGATCCCCTTCGATATCATCCCGCGCATTCTCACCGCCGCCGAATGGACGCGGCTCGCCAAGGGGCTCGAGCAGCGCGTCAAGGCGCTGAACGCCTATCTCTATGACATCTACGGCAAGCGCGAAATCCTGCGCGCCGGAATCGTCCCCGACGATCTCGTCTTCCGCAACCCGGCGTTCCGGCCGGAGATGAACGGCAAGCCGGTGCCGCACAACATCTACGTGCAGATCGCGGGCATCGACGTGGTGCGCACCGGGGCCGATACGTTTTACGTGCTGGAGGACAATACGCGCGTTCCCTCCGGCGTCTCCTACATGCTCGAGAACCGCGAGATCATGCTGCGGCTGTTCCCGGAATTATTCTCCGGCCATCGCGTCGCGCCGGTCGAGAACTACACCGACGAATTGCTCGCGACCTTGAAGTCCGTGGCGCCCGCCTCCGCGCCCGGCGATCCGACCGTCGTGCTGTTGACGCCCGGCATCTACAATTCCGCCTATTTCGAGCATTCGTTTCTGGCCGACAAGCTCGGAGTCGAGCTGGTCGAAGGCCGCGACCTCCTGGTGAAGAGCAACATCGTCTACATGCGCACGACCGAAGGGCCGAAGCGCGTCGACGTGATTTACCGGCGCATCGACGACGACTTCCTCGATCCCTTGATGTTCCGCCCCGACTCCATGCTCGGCGTGCCGGGGCTGATGAGCGCTTATCTTACCGGCAACGTCACGCTCGCCAACGCCGTCGGCACCGGCGCCGTCGACGACAAGGCGGTCTACAGCTACATGCCCGAGATCGTAAAATTCTACCTCGGCGAGGAGCCGCTGCTGCGCAACGTGCCGACCTGGCGTTGCCGCGAGGCAGACCACCTGAAAGAAGTGCTCGAACGCCTGCCCGAACTCGTGGTGAAGGAGACCCACGGCTCCGGCGGCTACGGCATGCTCGTCGGCCCGATGGCTGACAAGAAAACGATCGAGACTTTCCGCGCGAAGCTGAAGCACGCGCCCGCGGACTTCATCGCCCAGCCGACGCTCGCGCTCTCCACCTGCCCCACTTTCGTCGAGCAGGGCGTAGCGCCGCGCCACGTCGATCTGCGCCCGTTCGTGCTCTATGGCCGGGACCGCGTCCGCATCGTGCCCGGCGGCCTCACGCGCGTGGCGCTGCGCGAGGGCTCGCTCGTGGTGAATTCGAGCCAAGGCGGCGGCACCAAGGACACCTGGGTGCTGGACCGCTGATCATGCTTTCCCGCACCGCCTCCAATCTCTATTGGCTGTCGCGCAACATGGAACGCGCGGAATGTCTCGCGCGCATTCTCGACGCCACGAGCCGGCTGACTTCGCTGCCGCAAGCCGAGAGCGAGCCGACGAACGAGTGGGAATCGGCCATCGCGACCGCCGCTTGCGCGCAATCGTTCAAGGTCAATTACGCCGAAGCGAACGAGCAGACCGTCACCGAGTTTCTCGCCTTCTCGCCCTACAATCCGGCCTCGATCCGCAATTGCCTGGAGACCGCCCGCCAGAACGCGCGTGCCGTTCGCACCGCGCTGACGGTCGAGATGTGGGACGCGATCAACGGCGCTTGGCACGAGTTGAAAAAATTCGACGGCAAGCGGCTGTCGCACGACGATTTCACCCGCTTTCTTTCCTTCGTGAAGCAGGCCTCGCTCGCCTATGACGGCTCCGCCTACCGGACGATGCTGCGGAACGACGCCTACTGGTTTTCGCGGCTCGGAATTCTGGTCGAACGCGCCGACGCCACCGCGCGTATTCTCGACGTCAAATACCACGTGCTCTTGCCCGACGAGGAGCGCGTCGGCGGGCCGCTCGATTATTTCCAATGGGCCTCGATCCTACGTTCGGTTTCGGCGCTCACCAGTTATTACTGGGTCTATCAGGAGAGCGTGAAGCCATGGCTCGTCGCCGATCTCCTGATCCTCAACCGGCAAATGCCGCGCTCGCTGGCAAGCTGCTACGAAAATCTCAGCCGTTATCTCGACGATCTCGCGCAATTCTACGGCCGGCAGGGAAATTCGCAGCGGCTCGCACGCGCGATGTTGACGAAGCTTTCCAACGCCACGATGGATGATACCTTCCAATCGGGCCTGCACGAATTCATCGGCACCTTCATCGCCGATAACAACCGCCTCGGCTCCGCCATCACCGAGCAGTACCTGACGTAATCGCTCATGCGCATCCGCATTTCCCATGAGACGATCTATCGCTACGACACGCCCGCGAAGTCGGCGATCGAGATCCTGCGCCTCACGCCGCGCAATCACGACGGCCAATACATCGCGCGCTGGCGGATCGAATTGAACGTCGACTGCCGCCTCGATCCGTTCGAGGACGCCTTCGGCAACCTCGCCCACTCCTTCACCGTCGACGGGCCGCTTTCGGAACTCATCATCCGCGTTGACGGCGAGGTCGAGACGCAGGACACGGCCGGTACCATCAACGGTTCGATGGAGCGCTTTCCGCCCTCGCTGTATCTGCGCGAGACGCGCCTGACCGCGCCCGACCCGGCGCTCGCCGCCTTCGCGCGGGAGACGGCGAACGGCGCCAACGCCGATCCGCTCGCCACCTTGCACGCGCTCACCGCGCGCATCTATGACGAGTTCGCCTTCGATCCCGATCCCACGCATTCCGCGACGTCGGCGGCCGAATCCTTCGCGCTCAAGCGCGGCGTCTGCCAGGATTACGCGCAGATTTTCATCGCCGCCGCGCGCCACCTCGGAATTCCCGCCCGCTATGTCTCCGGCTACTTTCTGCGGGTCGACGGCGTCACCGCGCAGGAGGCCGGGCACGCCTGGGCCGAGGCGCATCTGCCGGCGCTCGGCTGGGTCGCCTTCGATCCCGCCAACGGCATTTCGGCGACCGCCGCCCATGTGCGGGTGGCGATCGGGCTCGATTCGCTCGGTGCCGCGCCGGTGCGCGGCATGCGCTTCGGCGGCGAGGGCGAGGAGCTTTCGGTGGCGGTCCACGTCGACCAGGCCGGGCGGCAGGCGCAGAACTGAATCCGTCGTAACCACCCACCCCCTCACCAAGGTTAGAGGGTGGGCGCCGCCGCTCGCGTGAAGCCGTTGGCGCGGACCTCACGCCCTCGCTATAAACGCGCGGCCAGGGAGCTACTCGATGACCTATTGCTGCGGCATTCTCGTCCGTGAGGGCCTGGTGATGATCGGCGACACCCGCACCAATGCGGGTCTCGACAACGTCTCGACTTTCCGCAAGCTCCACATCTTCGAGGATCCGGGAAAGAGCATCATGGCGCTCGCCTCCGCCGGCAATCTGTCGCTGTCGCAGACCGTGCTCAGCATCCTCAACGAAGGCATCGAGAACCCCGAGACCGGCGAGCGCGAGCGGCTGACCAATGCGCCCACCTTGTTCCAGGCCGCGCAACGCATCGGCCGCTCCCTGCGCATGGTTCACAACATGGAAGGCGGCGCGCTCGAACAGGCCGACGTGAAATTCGACGTCGCTTTTCTTTTCGGCGGCCAGATCGCCGGCCGCCGGCTGCGGCTTTTCATGATTTACGCCGCCGGCAATTTCATCGAATGCACCGTCGACACGCCCTATTTGCAGATCGGCGAGCACAAATACGGCAAGCCCATCCTCGATCGCGCGGTAAAGTACGACACCGATCTTTACGACGCGCTCAAGATCGGGTTGATTTCGATGGACTCGACCATGCGCTCGAATCTCGCGGTGGGCCTGCCGATCGATCTCGCCATCATTCCGCGCGACGCGCTGAGGGCCGAACTGAACTTCCGCATCGAGCCGGGCGAGCCCTACTTCACCGATTTGCGCGAACGCTGGTCGTCGGCGCTGCGCGCGGCGCACATGGCGATCCCGCGCCCGCCTTACGCCAATGGAAAGAAATAGCGCGCCAATTCGTCGACAAAAACGAACCGCGAGGAAGATCATGGCTGAAGCGCAAAAAGTCGCCCTCGTCACCGGCGCGGGCACCGGCATCGGCAAGGCTGCGGCGATCGCGCTCGCGAAAGCGGGCTATGCCGTGGCCCTCGCCGGCCGCCGCAAGGAACCGCTCGACGAATCCGCGAAAGAGGCGAAGGGCAAAACGCTCGTGGTGCCCACCAATGTCGGCGACCCGGCCTCGGTGAAGGCGTTGTTCGACAAGGTGAAGAACCATTTCGGCCGCCTCGATGTTCTGTTCAACAACGCCGGCACGGGCGCGCCGCCGGTGCCGTTGGAGGAGTTGACCTACGATCAATGGAGCGCGGTCGTCGCCGCCAATCTTACCGGCCCGTTCCTCTGCACGCAGGAAGCCTTCAAGCTCATGAAGGCGCAGACGCCGCGCGGCGGCCGCATCATCAACAACGGCTCGATCTCGGCGCATGCGCCGCGGCCGTTCTCCGCGCCCTACACTTCCACCAAGCACGCAATCACGGGATTGACGAAGTGCACCGCGCTCGACGGCCGCGCCTACGACATCGCCTGCGGCCAGATCGACATCGGCAATGCCGCGACGCCGATGACCGAGCGGATGAAGACGGGCGTCTTACAGCCGAGCGGCGCCATGGCGCCCGAGCCGCGCATGGCGGTCGAGGACGTGGCGAAGGCAGTGGTGCACATGGCGAGCTTACCGCTCGACGCGAACGTCTTGTTCATGACGATCATGGCAACCAAGATGCCCTTCGTCGGACGGGGCTGATTATCATCCTTCGAGGCTCGCTCGCTTGAGCGCGCTCGCTCCTCGCCGATGACAGAGAAATGACTCGTCACCCGGAGGTGCGAGGCCGCAAAGCGGCCGAGCGTTGAAGGGTGACGGCTCTCACTAAAGCGCCGCCGCCGCGGCCGAGAGCTCGCCGCGCAGCTTCCCAACCGCCTCCATCACCGCCGGATCGTTGCGCTTGCGCGGCTGCGGCTTCTCCACCTCCACCGTCATGCCGACGCTTGCCGGCTCGCCGACGAGCGCCACCACGCGGTCGGCCAGATACGCCGCCTCCTCGATGTCGTGGGTGACGAAGAGGATCGTCTTCTTCGTCGCCGCGCGGATGCGGATCAACTCGTCCTGCAAGCCCTCGCGCGTGATCGCATCAAGGGCGGCGAACGGCTCATCCATCAGCAAAATTTCCGGATCGACCGCGAGCGCGCGCGCGAGCGACACGCGCTGACGCTGGCCACCGGAGAGCTCGTGCGGATAGCGCGCGGCGTAGGCCGAAAGCCCGACCAGCGAAAGCGCGTCCTTGATGTGTTGCGTGCGCGCGGCCCTCGAGACGCCGCCGTGCTCCAGCCCGAAGCCGACATTGTCGAACACCCGCCGCCACGGCAGGAGGCGCGCGTCCTGAAACACCAGCGCGACCGGCAGATGCCCGCGCGTCGGCTGCGCGCGCAGGATCACCCGGCCTTTGTCGGGCCGCAAAAGCCCCGCGACCACGCGCAGGAGCGTCGACTTGCCGACGCCGGACGGGCCGACGATGGCGACGAACTCCCCGCGCCGGGCGGCGAGCGAAAGGTCGCGCAGCACCTCGGTTCTCCGGCCGTCGCCCGCAAAAGAGAGCCTGACATGATCGAGCTCGATCACTGCTTCCATTTCAGCAGCCAATTTTGCGCGACGACGAAGCCGGTATCGATCAGGCCGTAGAGCGCCGCTATCGTCGCCATGTAGATCACTACGATGTCGCTGGCCAAGAGGTTCGAGGCTTGCATCATGCGGTTGCCGAGACCGAACACACCGAAGAGTTCCGCCGCCACCACCGCCATCCACGCCTGGCCGATGGCGGTGCGCAAGCCGCCGAGAATGCCCGGCGCCGCCGCCGGCAGGATGACCTTCACCAGCTTCTGATCGGCGCGGCGAAAGCCGAAGGCCTCGGCGACCTCGATCAGATCGCGGTCGACCGCGCGCACCGCCGAGAGGGTCGCGAAATAGGAAATCCAGAACACGCCGATCGAGATGATGAAGACCGCGGCCGAAGGCTCGATGCCGAACCACAGAATCGCGAACGGAATCCAGGCAATGCCCGGAATCGGCCGCAGCGCGCGTACGACCCACGACAGCGCCGCCTCCATGCCGCGCCACAGACCTGTGGCAACGCCGAAGGCGACGCCGAGCCCGCTGCCGGCCACGAGGCCCTCGACATAATGGCTGAGGCTTGCGCTAAGCGCCGAAAGCCATATGCCGGAGGCGACCTCGCGGTAAAACGCCGCCGGCAAGGCGCTCGGCGGCGGCAACGTGTCGGCGGGAATCAACCCCAGCCGCGGAAACGCTTCCCACAGCGCTAGGAAGGCCGCGAAGCCGAGCGCGGCGAGCGCGATCTCCCGGCCGCGCTTCATGTTCAGTTGCCGGCGAGAGCGCGCTCGTAAACGTCGACCGCGAACAGCCCTTCGAGCGGCAGCGCCTTGGCGAGCGCGCCGAGCTTCACCTGATAGTCCTGCAGCTTGGCCGTCGATTCGATGATGCGGCGCGGATCGGAGGTAAAGCGCGTCTGCGGCGACTTCAACGCGGCCAGAACGATGTCGTTCGCCACCAACCCCTTGCCGAGCCCGACGCCGACATGGGGCGCCGCGCGCGCCGGGTCGGTTTCCAAGAGCTTGGTCGCGCGGATCACAAGCCGCACCAGGTCCTCGACCGCCTTCGGATTCTTGTCGGCGAAGGCGCCCGAGACCGCGACCACGACGCCGGGGAAGTTGGGGAACATGTCGGCGCCGGTCGCCACCAGCTTGATGTTCGGGTTCTGCCGCTGCGCGATGGTGAGCGCGGGCTCGCGAATGTTGCCGCCCTCGGCCGCGCCGGTGAGAATCGCGCGCTGCGTCGCGTCGATACCCATTTCGATGATGTCGATGTCGGCCTTGTCGGCTTTCAGTTTCTCCCACAGCCAGTATTGCAGCGTGGCGTTGGGCCCCGAGCCGATCGGTTGCGTCGCGAGCTTGGCGCGCCGGCCCGTCTTCTCGCGGAACGCCTTGAAGCCAACGGCGGTGCCTTTGCCGCCCGGAAAGAACGGCGCGAGCGCGGGACCCGCGGCAACGCCCAGCTCCTCCACCGCCGTCGCCGCGACGACGCGCACGTCCTGTCCCTTCGCGCGCGCGACGAGGAGCGGCGCGAGCCCCGCCACATAGACGTCGAGCGTGCCGGAGGCGAGCGCCTGAATCATGTTGGGGCCCGACTCGAAGCTCGCGAATTTGATGTCGAGGCCCTTTTCCTTGGTCCAGCCCTCGCCCTCGGCAACGAAGATCTGCGCAACACCCATCACCGGGATGTAGCCGAGGCGGATCGGGGTAGTGGTTTGCGCCTGCGCAAGGTGGAGCGCCGAAAACGCGAAAGCGGCCACCAAGCCGAGCGTGCGGATGAAGCCGAGCATGAAATCACCCATGAATTTCAAACGCGAAGCCGCGCCGGCTCGCAAGACGGCGACGCTTATCCCGCTCCCCCCGCTTTTGCAATCACGCTGAGTCAACATCGCCAATTCACCGACGATCGCCGTGTTATGAGCGCGCCGTTTCCCCTATAGTCCGCCGATGTTTATCGGCCATCACGGCGTCGCTTTCGCCGCCAAGGCGGCGGCTCCGCGCGCTTCGCTCGGCGTCTTCTTCCTCGCCACCATGTGGCTCGACCTCGTCTGGCCGGTGCTGGTGCTCGGCAATGTCGAGATCGTGCGCATCGTGCCGGGACTGATGCGCATGTCGCCGTTCGACTTCGTGTTCTATCCCTATTCGCACAGCCTCCTCTTCGCGATCGTCTGGGCGCTCGCCTTCAACCTGGTCTACGGCTACGTCATGCGCGACTGGCAGGTCGGTGCGCTGACCGGACTTGTCGTGCTCAGCCACTGGTTCCTCGACGTGCTCGTGCACCGGCCCGACCTGCCGCTGTTTCCCGGCAGCGAGAAATTCGGGCTGGGGCTGTGGAACTCGATAGCAGGCACGCTCGCGCTCGAATTCCTGTTCTTCGGTCTCGGCCTCTTTCTCTATTTCCGCGCCACGCGCGCCAAGGATTGGATCGGCGCATGGGGCCTGTACGCGCTGAGTGCGTTTCTCGTCTTGCTCTATCTCTCGACGCTGGTCGCGCCGCCGCCGCCAAACCCGCGGGCGCTCGCCTGGGGCGGGATTGCGACACTCATCATGGTGATCTGGGCGTGGTGGGTCGATCGCCACCGCGAGGCAAGGGCAGAAGCGCCTCTGGTCAAGAAAGCTTCGTGACCTCGATTTTGGTGCCCGCGCGTACGGACTTCAGCGTTTTCACGTCACCGAGCGCCTTCGCCCAGATGTTGCAGGGCGAGGCCAGCCGCGTCTCATTGCCCTGCGAAATGGGCGTGCGGCCAAAGCCAATGGCGATGGCATGGCCGTCGGGCCAATAGGCGATCTCACCCGGCGTGATGACGGCTTTGGCGTCCTTCTCGCGCGCGGCCTTCACGGGAATTTCGAAATAGACCTCCTCGCCCCAGGTCATGGCCTGTGAACTGATTGGCAATTTCGCCGCGATCGCAATTGCCGTCGGCGTGCCGAGCAATTCAGCATCGAGCGAAACGCCGCCCATTTCGAAGCGGATGCGCATGGAACATTTCCTTGATCGAACGTTTTAACTGGAACAAATTGCCACGGGGAACAGAATGGCGCCAGGCGTTATTCTTGCTCCGCTTCCGTGCGCGAAAGGGCAACCCAATGGCAAAAACTGCGAAGAAGAAGCCGGCGAAGAAAAAATCTCCGAACAAGAAGCCCGCCGCTTTGCATGACAAACGCTTTCCAAACGAAGACACCGGCTATCGCAGCGCGCGCAATGCGCTGCTCAAGGCTGAAATGGGCCTGCGCCGCGAGATCGAGCGCGTCGCTGCGCTTCGCCGCAAGCTTCCGGCCGGCGGTATAATCCGGGAGGACTATGTCTTCGAGGAAATGAGCGCCGACGGCCAAACGCGCCGGGTGAAGCTGTCCGAACTCTTCGGCGATAAACCCGCACTGGTGGTCTACAGCTTCATGTATGGGCCGAAGATGGAAAAAGCCTGTCCGAGCTGCACCTCGATCCTCGACGCGATGAACGGCCAGACAAGGCACGTCTCCCAGCGCGCGAGCTTTGTCGTGATCGCAAAATCCCCGATCGAGCGCATCCGCGCCTTCGCGCGCGACCGCGGCTGGCGGGGACTGCGGCTTCTTTCGTCGGCGAAGAACGACTTCAACCGCGACTATTTCGCGGAGTCGTCCGATGGCGCGCAATGGCCGATGCTGAACGTGTTCGCGAAGAAGGGCGGAAAGATCCATCACTTCTACGGCACGGAATTGCTGTTCGGCCCGCGCGAAGCGAGCCAAGACCACCGCCATGTCGATATGATCTGGCCGCTATGGAACGCGCTCGACTACACGCCCGAAGGACGCGGCACGGACTGGTATCCGAAGCTCGACTACGGCGCGTAAGAAGTGGCGCTCAGTTGAGATAAAATTCGCCGTTGACCGCACGGAATTCGGACGGACGGATCAGCCGGGCATGGGCGACCGTCACCGAATGGAGCGGCCCCTCGAGTTCGCGCCGCCAGAAATCGAGGAACCGCAGGAGCTGCGGAAAGCGCGGAAACAGGTCGTAGTCCTGCCACACATAGGTTTGCAGAAGGCGCGGATGGTCGGGCAGGCGGTAGAGAATTTTCGCCGTGGTGAGCCCGTAGCCCTCAAGCTGCCTGCGGAAATCCCCAGAGATCATTCGACCCCTCCGAATCCTCGCACCCAATGGTCCTATTACTGTGCGCCGGACTTCTGAGCGCAAGCTTAAACATTGAATTTGGTGTTTAGTTCCAAGGCATTAGCAGCGAAGGCCGGCGTCTGCTGACAGGCGCCGCGGAAAGCGTCCTTGCCGTGTTTACCCTCTCGCAAAAAATTCAATTTCTTCAGAAGCTTACCAAGGCTTGTCACTCGCAGGTAACGAGTGCTAGAAAATTTTCTCGAGACCCCTTGAAGGCTCCGGGCAGCGGACTATCTGCCCGACAGTGCGGCGGGGCGACCGGCGCGCTATTTCCAAAACGCTTCAAAATCAAAGGCTTGGAGGATTTCCAATGAAGTTTCGGCCATTACACGACCGCGTCGTGGTCCGCCGCATCCTGGCGGACGAAAAGACCGCGGGCGGCATCATCATTCCGGATACCGCGAAAGAGAAGCCGCAGGAAGGCGAAGTGATCGCCGTCGGCCCCGGCGGCCGCGACGAGAACGGCAAGCTCACTCCGATCGACGTCAAGAAGGGCGACCGCGTGTTGTTCGGCAAGTGGTCCGGCACCGAGGTGAAGATCGACGGCGAGGAACTCCTGATCATGAAGGAGTCCGACATCATGGGCGTCATCGAAAAGACCGGCGCGGCGAGGAAAGCCGCGTAAGGGAAACAAATTGAAACGGAGTTGCAACAATGGCTGCTAAGGAAGTTAAATTTTCCGTCGAGGCACGCGACAAGATGTTGCGCGGCGTCGACATCTTGGCGAACGCCGTCAAGGTGACGCTCGGCCCCAAGGGCCGCAACGTCGTGCTCGATAAATCCTTCGGCGCGCCGCGCATCACCAAGGACGGGGTGACGGTCGCCAAGGAAATCGAACTCGAGGACAAGTTCGAGAACATGGGCGCGCAGATGGTGCGCGAGGTGGCGTCGAGGACCTCCGATCAGGCGGGCGACGGCACCACGACGGCCACGGTGCTTGCCCAGACG